>JACCDQ011840295.1_pt1 | contig 20833 bp, 30 predicted proteins | sample 7446031 | NCBI WGS metagenome assembly JACCDQ01 (sample SAMN15323442, study PRJNA562643) | freshwater metagenome | isolation source: river surface water | place: USA:Blue River Watershed | collected 2017-08-17
AACAAAAAAGGGAGCCCGAAAGCTCCCCCAAAACAACGTATTATGAATACGGCACTAAATTACAAAGGAAATTTGGTTGAATCGATAGACTTGAATGTTTTTTTCACTCCATTTGATTCGTGTCTTGCACATTCAATGGTAAGGATGCGCCCTCCAGTTGGTTTCACTGGAGCACCACGCTCAACGTGCCATCCCTTTGAGCCATCACCGTATTCTTCCTTGTATGTACCAGTGAGCATGAGATGGATGTCCTTGTGATAATTGCGATATCCAACCTTTGAATGGAAGGTAACGGTGTCACGCACATCATTTCGGGCAGCATTCTCGTGGATGTGACCCATGGTGAACACATCGAAGTCCTCATACATCTCCAAAGCTCTTGTCAAGTTGAGTGCTCCTTTGGTCACTACACCACCACCACCACTGCCGTGAAAGTATTTGATTTTAGTGCTCATCTGCACGTTGCCAAGGAATATTTGCTTGATGATAAGCCAACCACCATATCCTCCAGTAAACACATTGCTGCCAGCTTTGTAGTTGAGAAGGTCAACAAATCGCTGAAGGAGGTCGGTCTCTTGCCATTTGATGACAGCGGTCTCATGGTTGCCGTATCCGATGACAGTAAGGATGTGAGCATAGGGCAACCACCATTCAACAGCGGTCTCAACCACACTATCCAAGTACTTTGCATTGTTGTGCTCTGGTCGGATGTCTGACTTGTTTCCTCTGCGATCACCTTTCCCTTGCATTAGGCAGAACATATCTCCATTTATCATAACTGGGATGTTGTGCTCCAGGCAATAGTCGAGGTCACGCTTGAGAATATTCCAGTCACTTTTTGGATTGTCCCAATGGATGTCTGATAGCATCGCTATCTTCACCAAGTTGCCCTCAAGCTGAAGCTCGTGGATATTCTTTGCGTGTTTTTTTACAATCATATATTAGTTTTTGAGTATCTGAAGAGGTACATGGTACCCATACCAACCACAAAGCCAAGAATCAGCACCCAAAATGCGGGCTTTTCTTTCTGCGATTTGTACTTTGCCACCTCAATCTTCTGCACCTGGCGAATGGTGTCACGCTTGAGCTTGTATTCGATGCGAGTCTGCCACCTTGTTTTTGGCACATAGGACGTCTTGTAGCGCACGATTGTGTCTTTGGTGGTGTGATAGTACTCGTATACAATTTTATTGTCTACAATCACGGGAAATGAGTCCACTGACGTGATGCGAATGGTGTCAGCCACGCTGTCGCAGCGATATCCTTTCTTGATTGCTTTGTTGAGGTGATAGTTGGCGGTGCAACTTGTCACAAGAATCAGTAAAATAAGTGACTTAAAATTCATCGATGAGGCAATAAGAGGTGAATTTCTGTGGCTTGCAGAGCTTGATGAACTCTTTGTATTTTGTTACGTTGTTCACTACTTGGCAACCAGCTGACCACCAACCAATGGATGTGCCTGATGGCTTGCTCAAGTCGTATGTGTTGGGATGGAAGTTAATACCGAAGTATCCGGTGTCGAGTGTGCCTTGCTCTTCGCTGTCATCATCCTTATCTGTATCACGATAGACTTGCACAGCAGCTCCGAGCTGGAGTAATGCATCGACCTTGCCATTGTGCTTTCCAAACTTCCATACATCATAGTACCATTGGTCAGCTTTGAGCACAGCTGCGCCCTTCTTGTTGACCTTTTCGAACTGCTTGAGAGTCGGTGCTCCTGGATTGGTGGTTCCCGATGTCACCCAAATGAATTGTTCTCCCTTGAATAGGTAGAACTTATCGTCAAAGCTATTCGCTGCATCTTCAGCGGAGCGCACTCCAAGAATCCAGTGCTCGGTTGGAATACCAATGTAATTGCCGAGTGATTTGACTCGGTCCAGTAGTTGCTTATCGTTATATGTTTTGACCATTTGTCAAGTTTTTTGTCCAATAAACTGGACTTTAATAAACCCCGACAACAGTATCATCGGGGGATTCTCGGTGTTCAGTTATCGTGAGCAGTCGAGTGGAGTCACTTCCAGTTGTCGAGCTCTGCTTTTGATCGTGTGACGAATTTACGCATCGCAGCCAGGATGTTCTTGCCGGTCACGCTCTCATAAGATTCGTTGATGCTTTTGACCTCCACTATCACGCAAAAGAAAGCCACAAATTTTGTCATGATAAGCTCAACAGAAATGAAGTGAGCGATGATATCACCAGCGATGTACTTCTCGATGAGGAAGGTGAAGATGATGCCACCAGAGTAAAGCAATGACTTGCCGATTGTGTCGGATAGTCTGCGAGATTTGAATGCTTGCCACCCTCCTTTCTTTACGCTTCTCCATACTCCGAATATGGTGTCAATGAATATGGCAAGAATGGCAACCAATACAAGTGGCTGCACTGGTGAGAGTATTGTGAAGAATGAAGCGGTCAAAAGTAGTATGGTGTTTTTCATCAGATGACAAGAATTTGGTTGTTGTATCCGTTGTTGCGTGGATATCCACAATTCCAAACACCATCCATGAAGCAGTCACCGATGCATTGGGTGCATTCGATTTGTGGGCGAAGGTCAGTATCACGATTCTCATGGCTGATGAAGATAGGATATTCTGCTCGATTCTTGACCAGGTATCTGATAAGGCGCATCTCAAAGAATGAAGCCTTCTGAGCGAAGTGCTCCATGCCGAATGCGACCTCGCTGCGAGATACGCTTGAGCTGTTGTCCCCGAATTGAGTCTGAAGACCCTTGTTCTTGAGCTGATACGTTAAGCCAAAGACAGCATCTTCAGCGGACCTCCATGCGATCACAGGCTGAATGAAAGTCACGAGCTGCTCCTCTTCAGGTGTCAGAGTCTGGTCATTGTAAGCCTCGAGCAAATGGTTGTAGAATACGGTGCCCAATATCGGCATCACTCTGAGCTGTGCTTGAGTTGCTACATATGGGAACACATCAGTCACATCCACATTGGCGGTGATTGGTGTGTTGGTCTTGAGGTAGTTTTCAGTGATAAAATACAACATTACGCTTGAGGTATTTGAGTTTGTGCTGCTGCTTGTGCTTGATTTGATGTGACGTCACCCCCTTCAATCGGTGGAAGTGATGCGAGTGCTCTGACCTCATTGATGGTCATTGTCTCGAGTACTTTGGTAGCAACCAATGGGCTGAGTGAGTTGAGCGCATCAGATGTCTTGCTTGCATCTCCTTCGATTTCAACAATGGTTTCATTGATGATTTGGAAGTTGTTGATTGTGAAGTCAGCGAAGCCGAGCTTGGCGATGTGCAGAATCTCATTGAAGATATCTTGAACTTGCTCACGCAATGGCATCACGACATTCTTTTCAAAGATGATGTATGCTTGCTTGATGTCACTACCAGAACCAAGTGAACCAGTTGTTCTGACTCCCATCAAGATTGGGTCGATGGTGTGAGCGAAGCAGATTTGCTCTGTGTTGAGTGCAGATGCTTCCTGGAAGAGCTTGTCATTCGAGTTGGTTGGGATGCTCTCAATCTTTGGAAGCTGGTCTTGTGAGTTCGCAAAAAATGCGGCAGTCTTGCCAGCGTTCTGAGCTCCTTTGAGCTTGTCGATGGTGTTACGAAGTACATTCTTTTCCTCCTCCGATTGCGGACGTTTTGGGAACATGATTGCAAACGATGGGAAGATGCTGTTCTGAATGTTGCTCTTGGCAAAGTACGAAAGCTCACCACTCAAAAATGCGAAGTTAAGTGCACTCGAGTACTTTGGAAGCGGATACCAATCTTGACCAAGTGTCTCCACTTCATAAACAAACAACTGCTCTGTGTCAGTGCAAGTCGGATGATGCTTCTTGATTTCTTGCACATTGATTCGAGCCGACCAATCCTCACAGATGAAGTACTGATTGTGCTGACGACCACGTCTCACCTTCTCTGGCGATACGTTGTGAGCTCTCTTGAGCTTCATTTTCTCATCAAATACCAGTCGGAAGTACACACGATTGTGCACAACCAACTGCTCGGTGACTGCTCTTGCAATCTTTTTGATGTTGATTTTCTTCTCGAATGTGTAGAGGTCAAGTAAATCCTTGGCTGTGGCACCCTCAACTTTGATATCGAAGCCACCACCAATTACAGCGTTGGTCTTGTAGTCCACAATAGCACCATGAAGTGGTGAGCTGAACACCATTTGATTGAGAAGCTCTGGGTACATATTGTCTTGTCCAAATGAAATCCATCCAGCGGTGGTGTATCTGCCGTTGACGTATGGCAAAGAGAGGTTTGCGCCACCAACTTTCAAGAATGGTGTGCTGAATGCCTCGTAATTTGGCGAGATGACTTCCATCTCTGCTGGTTTTTGTGCTCTGAATCTATCGAATATGCCCATGATTAATCGTAAATTGATGATGTAGATACTCCACTCACAACCATTCTGCCCTCTTCAATGACAACACCAGTGGTATCATCGATTGATATGGGGGGAGTGGTGGATTCATAAACGCTGTATGTATATTGTCCCTTCATTAGCTCGACATCAACTGGCTCATCCAAATAGAATAAGTTGAATCTCTCTGGATAGTCGGAGTTATCAGGTGCCGTGAAGAGTATTGGGTCGGATGTTGGGTTCATTTCGTTCTGAAAAACAAACAAATAATATGGCGAAGTCAATGTCGACACCTCTGTCAGTGTCAGCACAATTGAATTCACCTCTCCCTTGTTAATGTAAATCATTTACTTATATTGCAATAGGGTCAAATTTTGTTCACAAAAAAAAGCCACCCAGTGTGGATGGCTTCTTTGTAGTATGTTGATTAAGATTAAAGAGCTGGGACAACGTCGGCAACAGCAGTTGGGTCAATCTCGTATGCGAGGAAATCATTCTCTGCGATCAATGTCACAGAGTACTTGCTACCATCTGCACGAGTAGTGCCAGAGCCTTCACCAACAGCGCTCAATTGAAGGTATGGGAAGTACCAATATTTCCCGTTCATGTCCTTCACGATTGCGTTGAGGTATTGCTGACCAGCGCCCAAGATTTTGATTGCTTGAGATTTGTCTTGGTCACGACGATGGAACATCAAAGAGATGGTTGCAGTGACGTAAGATGAACCGTTCACAAGGTCAATGGCTGCATCTTCCACATAGCTTCCAGTGTTTCTGCGTATCTCGAAGGGAGTAAACTCAGGAGCACCAACTGCTAAAGTGATAGCATCAATTTCCCATGTACCAGTTGGTACGGTAGCTTCGGCAATGTTGTCTTGCTGATTAATCCAAATCTTCTCGATGCCACCACTATTGTTGTCGCACGATTTTACGATTGTTTCTAAAGCTTCACAAGCCATAATATTTTTGATTTATCAGTTTGAAAAAAAAGGGGGGAATTTCACCCCCCGAAAATTATTAAGAGTAGAGAACTACTTCAGCACCATTCACGTGAATGAATCCAACTTTCATGTTGGCACGAGTGCGGATGTAAGGCTCTGCAACTGTGTCAGCCAAGTTGACAGCTTTCAATGCTTTGTCATCACCTTCAGCATCGAATGCATAGATGAGGTTGTTTTTTAAAGTCAACACAGCAGTGTCATTCGGCATGCCCTCGCAAACAACAACTTTCACACCAAGGTAAGTCAATGCCAATGGAGTTGTCACATAAGTCATGGTGTTGCCAGAAGCAGCAGCCAATTCATATGCGTTCGCTACGTTTGTAGAAACATACAAGCGAAGGTCTGCTTTCTTGCGGATGATTGCTGCTGGTGCTGCTGCGAAGATTTTCGCTAACTCAGCCAATACATTCGATGAAGTAACAGTTGTGTTTGCAACATCGATGACAGTAGCGTCAGCCAATAAGCCTTTGATGTAACCATCACAAAGAGCCAAAGTAGCATTTGCGCTCTCTGTGTCACCTTGCCAACGGATAAGCTCGATGTCTTGACCGATTTGCAAAGCCATTTCATTCCAGTAGAAATCCATGAAAGATGCAACTGTGAAGTTGCCGTTTGAACCTTTAGCCATTTGAAGGGCAAGGAATGATTGCTCGAGGTCGAACTGACATATTTGAGCCATTGCGCTTAATGCACAAACGTCTACTTCAATTGCTGACAAGTCATCAGTTGGAGCATCGAATGGGCAAGAAGATGCTTGCAATACATTACCAAAAAGCACAGTTGCTAATTTGGTTTTAGATTTCACACCTGGTAAAAGGCGGTAGTTGTCAGCGATTGATTCTTCTGCTAAATATGCTTTAGAGTAGAATGCCTCTGGGTTCGCTGCCAATAAAGCGGATGCGTCAACATCCAAATCGAAACGGAGTTTTCTTGACATTTTTATTTGTTTTTTATTGATTACTGAATTGTTTAAATGCGGCAAATTTTTGGCTCATTGTAGCCTCGGCAACTTGCTCCTCTGCCTTGTCTTCTTCTTTCTCTGCATACATCTCTTCCATCTGATTGCGGAGGTCAGCGATGATGGCAATCAATGCCTTCTCACGCTCCTCAATCACTGGCAAAACGATTGCAAGGATAGCTTCTGCGTCTGTCGCTGGGTCGATAGCCATCTCCTCCTCGGTAGTGGTAGACTCTTCAGTTGTCTCTTCAACTGTTGTATCTTCCATCTTCACCTCTTCAGTTGACATTTCTTCCTCAACTACTTCTTCAGTTGGTTCTTTTTCCACCTCTTTGATTTCAACAACCTCGCCATCTTTGATGACATAGATTTTGTCCTCAATGGTGTGTTCTCCATCAGGTAACTTCATGTTATTTAATTTTAATTGTTCCGATAACTTGAGACCAAGGAATCCTTCAATGGAGAAACCAACTTGACCCTCTTCAACCAATTTGTTGTAGTACTCTGGGTCAGTCACTTGAGCAGTCACCATGAGAGTTCCTTCCGGTACCTCGATGCCAAATGTGCTGAATGCTTTGTCTTTGGTCGGGTTGTCTACGATCCATGTCTCAAGGATGTAGGCTGGGACCTTCTTATCAGTGTCATGCTCCAGGTTGAAGATGTCACGATTGCGGAGGTCAGCCATAAACTTTGCATGAATTTTTTCGATAACATCAGCGGTGAACTGCACATAATAGTCACCCTCCTCAGAATCTCTGCGATAGATGTCCATTGGTATCATGGCTGGTGCAGTGATGCGGTATTTCACATCGTCAGCGAAAAGCATTTTTTTCTCGCTACTGAATGCAAGACCTTTCACCTTTATGGCTGGCATTTTGGTGAACGCAATCATCTCGATTCCCAAATTCTCGCCATCGGAGTATTCGTCATCGATAGTGATTTTATAAATTGGAAGGTCTTTGGTCATGCTTATATTGCAAATTATTTATCTTTGTTCAAAAATTAGTATTATGATACAGATATTTGACCAGGATATTCCTAACAAAATGAGTGAACTGACCATCGAGCAGTTCGAAAAAATCAGCCAAATCCTTAACAACCAAGACTTCGACAACATCGAAAAGTATGTTGAGATGTTCAAATACCTTGGCATCAAGGAGGAGATGTGGGATGACTACCCATTCAGCGAGTTCATCAAGCTGGTGCAAGATTTCAACCTCGACTCATACACACCCAATGAGGCGCAGACAACTATCGAGTTGGATGGCTACACCTATGAGGCGCAGTTGAAGCTGTCAGTAAAGGAGACCAAGCTCATCGAGAAGATTGTCAACACCAAGCCCAACCACTACATCAGTGATATCTTGGCGATCATGTTCAAACGCACTGACCTCAGCAACACCGAGCACTTCACCGATGCCCATCTCAAGCACAAGGCAAAGTTGTTCCGCACACAGAAAGCAGAGCTCTGCGTGCCTTACATTGTATTTGTCACCGAGAAAATCGCTGAATATGCCCAAGCCAACGCTGCCCAAGGGGTGGAATCAAGTCAGTCTTGAGCAGTTCATTGAGCTGCGCCAACTCAAAGCAGAGGATGGTGCATTCAACCACAACATCGATATCCTCTGTGCGCTCACAGATGCTGTACCAGATGACTTCGATGACCTCGATATCGCAGAGGTAGCCGATATATTCAAGGACCTTCAGTGGCTGTACACTGAGCCGAGTAAATTGTATACCGATAGGATTGGCAAGTTCTATCTCAAGCCAATGACTGACCTCACTCTCGGTGAGTTCATCGACCTTGAGTACTATTTCACCAGTGACTACATCCAATATTTGCCAAACATCTGCGCTCTGCTGTATCGCATCCCCGAGATTGTTGAGGACAATGTGGTCGCAAAGTGGGAGTCAACTGATTTCAAGACATCGAGCCGGGTGCATTACTTCCTGGACCAACCTATCACCAAGATGTATGGTGTGCTGACCGAGTATATCAAGTTCCGTGATAACTTTATCACCATCCACAAGAACCTGATGACCGAGCAAGTGGTGGATGACATTGATGACATCACTGACCCTGAAGAAAGGAAGGAAGCGGAGCGTGAAAAGTCCTCACAGAAATGGGGATGGGAGCAGCTCATCTGGTCCATGTGCAACGGTGACATCACCAAATACGACCAAGTGATTCAGATGAAGCTCGTGCTTGTGTTTAATTTCTTAGCGATGAGAAAAGAGCTCGAAATTTAGTAGTCCAGTGAGTAGTTGAATTCACCGAATAGAGGAACAAAGTCATAAATCACTTTGGGTCTTTTGCGAAGTAGACCACCAAGCTCAAGGATTGGGAACTTCTGCGCCAAATCAGCCACATACATTCCATACATTTCAGCAATCAAGCCATTCATCTCGAGTGCTTGGTTGAATTTCTTGACCAGGTGAAAGGGTGCAATGGTTGCGGTGCCGTTGTTGAGGTATCCAAAATAGTAGGCAGCAAGAATCTCGATGCGGATGTTGCCCTCTGTGGTCACCTTGGCATTGATGCGAACAGAATCATACAACGTGTATGTGTCGATGAGTGCTTCATCCTTGATGATTTTCTTCAGCGTGTTGGCGACTCTCCTCCTTAACGGATATTTATAGTTGAATTCGCCAGTGTTCTTGTACCTTCCCATTACTTATATTGCAATCAGTCACCTATTTGTTTAGGAATCTGGCAGTCAGTCCATGAATCAATGGTGAATGTGATAGTCATCAACCAACCAGCAGCGTAGTCGAGAAGGTCATTGTTGAGCGGCACGAGAGCTGGCACACCAACAACATCGAAATCACGATCATTGAGATTGAAAGTATAATTCAAATACAAGTCCATCAATATCTGGTGGCAGTCACTCAATATGGTGTTGATGTTTGCACGGTCCTTTTGGATGATGTCAAAGCAGTAAATCTCAAGCGTGAAGTCATTGGTGTTCTCGGTTGGGATGGCATCAATCGGCACGATGTACACGATGGGATACTTCTCATCCTTGGTGGCGAAGTTGAAGAGCTGCTCTTTGAAGTCAGAGGCTACCTTCTTGACCTGAAGATGCGCATTGTAGAATGCGATTATTTCGTTGATTAGTGCTTGATAGCTTATCATAGTACTGAGTTTTTCATGATTTTGTTGACCTTGTTTTGTGTGGCTGTCATCTCGGTCTCACTGACCACAGCGGTGACAGTGATGTTCTGACTTGACTCCATTGATTGCGGAGAACCAGCGTTGTTCGCTGCATTGCCTTGACCGAATAGGTTGCCAGGAACGAATGATGGAACGGCTGTATTGCCCACACTGGCAGAGCCACCTCCTCCACCTCCAGCACTTGGAGTCTGAACGGATGCGCCACCACCACCCATGAACTTGGATATGGATGAAGCCACGATTGTACCGATGGAAGTTGCCGCACGAATCTTGGCACCGGCAGCAGCCGCTGAAGCGAGTGCGAGACCACCATCAGGCAATGCTTTCCACAATGGGTTGGCATAGTAGCCAGATATCTCCTTCTGTGTGTTGACTATGATTTCACCGATGGCGAGTGCTTTGTCCACCAAGAAGAGTGCATTGGCGAGCTTCTTATTCTCACCAGCCAATTCAGTGAGTCCCGAGATTAGTCCTTTGGCAGCTCCGAGCTTGGCTTGAGCAAGAGATTCTTCTGCTGCAATGACAGCTTCATTGTATTTCTGCTGCTCCTCAAAGGATGCCATGTTCCCCTCCGCTTGAATCTGAAGAGATTTGGTGCGAGTATCAACCAATCCCTTGACGATATCAGTTGACTTCTTGGTCTCAATCCTGGTGAACTCATCAGCACCAGCTTTGCGGATGTTGTTGATTTCTAAATCTTGTGCAGCGGTTAAAGCACTTACATCTTGCTTGTATTTTTTAGCCTCTGCAATCAGCTTGGCATACTTGTCTTTAACGTCATCAATTTCTTTCTGCTCTTGAGTCTTTCCAGAATCAATGACCAGCTTGTTGGCGGCTGCAATCTCTGCTTGAATTGCTGCCTTTCCATCTTTGTACGCTTTGACTGCTGCCTCTCTTCTTGCTTTCGCCTCTTCCGCTGCCTTGTCATCTGCTGCTTTCTGCTCTGCATCATCAGCGATTTGAATCAGCTTGCGTTCTTTCGAGCCGTCCTTAATGATTTTATTCTCCTCCTCGATGCGCTTGCGCAATGACTTGCGTCTTTCGATGCTGTCCTTGTCAGTCAGACCTTTTAGGCTGGCGTATTCACTGCGAGCATCTCCCAATCTTTTCTTGGCTGCATCGCTGATGGCTTTGGATTTGTCAAGCTCGAGCTGCGTGGTATCTTTTCCAGCTGCCTTCGCCTTGGCAATCTCTATGTCGTATTGGTCAGATATGGCAGCAGTGCGCTTCTCAGATGACTTGAATGCCTTCTCGTTGGCTTTCTCCATCGTGCGTGCGTTCTCCTCTGCTCCATAGCTGGTCAAATTCAACCAATCAGTCAGCTCCTTGAATCCAGCGATGAGTGCGTTGACTGGTGTCATCAAGAAGTCAATGGCTTTTCCAAGTACACCAATCTTGTTGAGGAACACACCAATTGCAACCACAATGGCGGTGATGAATGCAGTGAGCAAGAATATCGGGTTGGCAAGAATCTGCGCTCCGAGCTTAACGAATGCGCCACCCATAGTGGTGACCGTGCTCGTGAGCCCCTTCATTGATTTGCTGATATCCTGAGCATTCAATCCACCAAGTGACTTGCTAAATACCTTCGCTTTCTCAGATGCCTCCTCGAAGTCGAGTGACATCAATGAGTCCTTGATGCCTCCAAATGAGTTGGAAATCTGCTCGAACTTAGAGCCTGATGCGAACACATTCACAGCATCATTGGCATCCTTTATCCTATCCGCTACCTCACCAGCTCGGGCAGCGAGAGCCGCCATTTGTTCCGGGTCAGATGCTTCAGCAATGGCTGCCTTGAGTGAACGGAGCTCTGCCTTGAGTGACTGAACACCCGAGAGCTTGAGAGGTATTTCTATTTCATTAGCCATATATTCTGACTTCGATTGGTGAGTTTAATAATATGTCATCATTGTGCTGATGATTCGATGTGTTGGTTGTTCTGACCACAATGTCACCATCGCTGTTGACGTAGGCAGAAGAAAGGTGGTCGTGTTCTACATTGCCAATAATTACGAAAGTGTTTAGAGAGTCAAATGGTGTGGTCGGAGTACCGAGATAGTTGCCTTGCGCAGTACGGCTCCAGGTGATTTCTCCGATGTTGTCAGACAACACCACGGCAGTTGGGTCATCAGTTCCGCTCTGCGTTAGTAGTGCGACATAAGTCTGCGCCACAGCAGTAGCTCCGTTGATGCGTGGTGTTATTATTCCATCCTCTTGAAGTGTCTTGTTGTCACCGATGACCAAGCCACGCAGACCATCACCGATGTTGTTGCCATCACCTCTGACGATGACATCCATGCCCGAAAGGTTGACGTTTGCCTCTACTGATCGTGTGGCGAGAATGCTGTCACTTGATGCCGCTGTGATGGGTGGTGATGTGGGTGTGCCTGGATTCGTTACGAATGGAGCGAGCTCAATCTCAGTGTCGATGCTGATGAGTTCCACCTTGGTCGGCACATCTGCGTTGGCATCATAGTCGATTACCTTGTTGATGTTCCACCATGAGTTGTCGATGCGTATCTTGTCATTGAGCTTGAGCGTCTGAATGTCAGCCTCATTCAAGTGGAAGTAAGCCACCAACATCTTCCCGACGTTTATCTGGTTGACGGTGCGACGCCAGTACAAATTGTACAGCGTGTTGGCAGTCAGTGTGGTCGGTGTGTAGTAGTAGTAATCGCACGTTGCGAAGTTGATGTCGAATGTAGGTGTGAGCGCATCATCGAAGTGACCGAGCATCGGATAGGTAGTGATGCCGAGCTCACCAGTTGTACCGTACTCAATCAAGTCCCATGAGCCGCACGTCTGCTCGCCACCATCATACAAGATACGGATGTTTGTCTTGGGCGCTTCACCATTCAGCGATGGCACATAGGCATCGAATGAAGTGGCAACCACTGGAGTCGGTGAGAAGATGAGCTCCTTCGTCTCAGTGTCTCTGACGTACTCATTGTCAAAGGTGTACTCAAGCTGCCCATATATCTCATCAGTCATTTGGGTGTATACCTCATTCGGTGAGTCCTTGTCTGCCTTGTATGTGAGCTTGAGCTTCTTGCTCGTGAGGTCTGGAAGGAAAATGAGATTCTGCTCTCTGTCCTTCATTAGCTTCTGCGACCAATCTTTCTCTGCTCCGCTGTCATAGTATTCGTCACGATGGCGAAGGATGAGCTTGTTGGGTTGGTCCACATCCGTATCAGCATACAGGTTGTACATCTGGAAGATGGACTTCACAAAGTCGCTTTGCTTGATTTTGAGTGGCACATATTGGTTGATGTCCAGGATGCCACCAATGACTTGGATGTTGGCTGTTGGAAGGATGCGCACTCTCAAGCTGTTGACCTTCATCACAAGATTCACGGCAGCCAATGCGCTTGTGGATACGTCAAACCATGCAGTATAGCTCGTATAACTTCCCACTTGAATTTGAAACGTACTGCCAGCAATTAGAATGCCAGCACCTGACGTGCTCTCTGTGATGGCAACAGTGCCATTCTTGGTGCCGCTGATGAGCGTTGATTGTCCTGGTGCTAGTGTTGTGTTGACTGGCACAACTTGAGTGGCTGTGATGTTGCTGAACTGACCCACATAAGTGCCGAATGCAGCAGCGATGCGAGGTCTGCAAGTCAGTGAATTATTGCTGTTGATGACATCATTGCCGGTTGTGTTGTCAAGCATGAAGTCGAAGTTGACCTCATACTCCATGGTGTAGCCCTCACCAGCAGCCGCATTGGTTGTGATTGGTATGGTGTAGACTCCAGTGGTCGGGTTGAATGAGCCTTGCACGTCAGTGATTTCAGTCCATCCGGTGACGTCATCATAAGAGCCAAATGAAGTGGTCGGTGTCTCCACCTCGAAGGCGGCATCGGTAGCCTCAACCAAATAGTCAGCGGTGTCAAATGTGTTGCTGTCCCCATTGTAAGGGATGAGCAGCTTATCGAAGCGAGCAGCAGCCAAGTCACTCCACTCGTATTGGAAGCCAGCAGTGGCGAAGATTCGGTCAAGGTAAGTCTTGGCATAGATGGCTGGCTTCATCTGACGCACGTTGTAGATGTTGTCGGTGTCGTATGGCAACACGTACTTGAAGCCGTCAGTGATCGTGTTGTTGAATGTTGCCACGATGTCAGCAGCAGTGAAGATGTGGTTGAGGTCAGTGAAGTCCAAAGCAGTCAGCTCCTTGTTGGCGATGGCTGTGAAGAACTCCACTCTCGTGTCCTTGATGAGTACCTCATACTCGACAGCTTGCTCATAGGCATCTGTCTGTTGATTCTTGTTTACTGACAACAGCTGAAGCAGTGCTTCCTCCATGATGGGCACACCATTCTGAATGACGCTGCACTTGGTCAGTGCATTGATGTCGAAGGTGCCAGCAGAGATATTCACATCGTAGTAGTGGTTGAGCAGCTCGTTGTTGTTCTTGCTGCCAACCAAAGTGATGGTCTTGGAGAAGGCTCCGCTGCGCTTGGTGAGGTCACGGATGTCCCCGACTGCGAAGTTCAAAGGAAAGACAGTCCCCTCCTTGACATCGAGGAATCCATTCTCAAGTTGTATCCTAACCATTTATGTTGTCCTGATTTGCGAGGCGCACGCTGATTGAGTGGCGCATCAAGTTCTTATTGCGTTGGTTGAGCATCTCATAACTGTTGTTCTCCACGATGCATGGCTGATAAGCCGTTGACTCGGGGATGTGAATCGGGCAACCATCCTCATCGATGAGCGGAATACCGTCCTCATTAGTGACGTATGTGACAATCTTGAGGAAGGTTTGTGGTGACGTGACAAGCTCCTCGAAGTAGGTAGCCATGTTCTGCGTCATCCAGTTGGTATTCAGCTCCACTCGCTTGATGACGTTGATGTCAAATGTCTTGAAGCCGAACTCCTCGGTCTTGTACATCCATTGGTCTGATGCGTTGACGTAGCCAGCCACATCTTGGTTGTACATCTGGCGGTTCACCTCTCCGCGTTCGTAGCTCTTTAGCTGGAAGGCGAATGATGACCATGAGCCCATGCGGTCCAAAAACAGCACATGATACTCCGAGATGAGCACTCGGCGGTCGAGGTAGATGCGGTACTTCACAGAGTCTTGCTGCTGAAGTGTGCTGCCGTTGTTGAACCATACATCGTACCATTCAACGGTGTTATCGATGAGGTCACCTGTGCCGACCAAGATACCATAGTTGTTCGGACCAACAGCCACCTGAAGAACGTCATCGAGTGACGTCGGCACCTTGTAGAATGTGGCTCCATTGCTGTTCTCGAATTGTATGCGGTCGCTGCCTTTCGGGTTGCGGAGGTTGAGCCATAAGTCTTGACCAAGAGTGCAGTGGAAGTCTGCCCTCGGTTGGTTGGTCAGCCATAGTGACGTAGTGGCATTAAGTGTGTAGTCAGTGTTGTCGAATGTTGACCAATCAAGCCATCTGAACGCTCCGTTGAACACAGTGTAATCCAACAACTCAATGATGTCAGTTGTGATGGTCTTGCGCTTATCAGCATAGGTGACTGAGCCATTTATTGTAGCATCAGTGATCGTGGACCAGTTGACGTTGACCACGAATGAAGTGAAGCTCGCACTGACCACGGTGTGCAGTCCTTCAAGCTGTGGGTTGGCAACACCACCATCATCTTGGGTGATGATAAGCTGGTCACCTGGTGCGAATGAGTTCGGCATCGTTATCTGTACGTTGCCACTTGAGTCAGCCAAGCTCGCGGTGTATAGGTCAAAGAATGTATACTCCTCGCCAATCTTCACGTCATAGTTGTAGTAGCTATTCGGTGCGCCTTGCGTTGACGTGACCTCTGTGTCAAGGTCCCAACTCACTTTGTTCTGGAGCAGCTTGGAAAGGTCCTCCTCGCCATAACCAGTGCCGAATGTGGGCAGCGGTTTGTACTGCGCTATCTTGTTGGCGGTGCCAGCTTCATATACGTCGAAGATGTAACGGAAGCCAGCCAATGATTTATTGGTTGAGTCAGCGATGAACTTCAAGGGGTTGTATGCCGGACTGAAGTTCTGAGGTGCCGCGATGAGTGTCTGAGCCATTAGTCTATCTTGTTATAGAATTCACGATTAGTGAAATCAAAGTAAGGGTTGTCCATATCTTCAGTGCGCAGCTCAGTGACTGCCACTTGGCCCGCTTCTACTTGGTCATCGAACTTGGCGAATAACTCCTTGCCTGTGGCTTCTTCTATGATGGTGTAAATCATGGCTATATTGTTTTGATTTCTACAGCTTCTAAACGCACGTCATCAGTTGCCGCGGTGAGCTGAACGGACAAATAAAAGTAGTTGTCAACGGTTACGTCCATGGCTTGTGAGGATAGCGCCAATGTTGACAAGGTGACATCGGTTGAGTTACTGTTGTTATTGTTGAATCCTCGCACGTTGCCACCGCTTATAATCATCTCACGGCTCATCTTCGCGTAAACATTTAGAGCCGCATGGTTAAGACGGGCAATCATTCCCGTTGCACCGCTTGGCATGGTTGCCGACGTGCTTATCTTGGCTCTCAATGATACAAGTGTTGTGGCGGTTGTACGGCTGAACACTGCAAAGAACGCGAGCTTGTCCGTTGCGCTGAATGTGTTTGCTGGAATAAGCAGCTGAAATACCTGAACCTCTGATGTGGTGCCAGTGACATTCGACCCTTGAGCAAATGTTCGGTGAAGGTAGCCAACGTTGCCAGTGCCGAGCAGTGATTGATTGAACACCGTCTTGATGTCTTGTGTTGGGATGGCATCGATGAGCTCTTGACCAGTTACTGATCGTGTGACGTAGCTGCCACTCTCAATAGTGCTCACCTCGATGAGGTCGGTCGCTTCGAGTGCTGACCCCTTGGGAGTCATCTGCGATATCTTCTGAGTCCTGAATGCCATTATGCTAAAACTAATTCTAAGCCGCTACCTTGTGGAGCAGAGGTTAATATCACACGGGTGAAAACTTCGTCGTTTTGTGGGGTGATTCTCAAGCCGTTGGCAACGTATGGGCTACTTAAATAATCCTCAAAAACGTTTACGCTTACCCCATCTCTAATAACAAAAAGCGCGTCAATTACAACACCTTCACCTCTTACGATTATTTGGTCGATGCGTCCATCATATAAGGATTCTGTGATGTAGTAAGTTCCGTTGTTGGCAGCGAGTTCGCCGAGTAGATTTGTGCCCATGTTTTTCTTTATATTGCAGTTTGCCAGCCAAATGTTTAGAAGGCGAAGTACGAGTCATCGGTGTAGTACTCCTGGCGAATGTGAGTGGCAGCGTAGCGGATGGCATCCATGGCATCATCGAAGAGCTTCACTGGTTCGTCCGTGATGATGTCACCGACCTTCTTCCATTTGTAGTTCTCGTACTCTTTCTTGATACGTGGGTCATCCTCACAGACCACACCAAAGGTCTTGATGTTGTCGATGCCTTTCTTGACCACCTTGTTGGCGTTCTGCACATCATAGCCAGCGTTGTTCATCTCGGCGATAATCTCGGGTCGTGCGTAGTCAGCCACGATGGTGACGTGCTTCTCGATGCCCAGGTTGCCCATCTTATCGATGAGGTTGGTGGTGGTGAGGTAGCTCTCGTAGATGACTGGCTCGATGTATATGTCATTGTCACACCAGTACACTCGCATGAGTGCTGTCGGGTGATTGTACCCAAAATCGCATCCGTATACGAAATTGACGAACCGAGCCGGGCGATGCTTCACGAATGTCCAGTTGGAGTAGATGTTGCTCTTGCTGATGGCTTTCTCACCCAAGGCATATATTTGATACAAGGCTTCATCGGTGCGCTTCAGGTCCTCAATCTGCCGCTTGATGCTGTCGGGGAGGAATGGGTTGTCTTTGTAGGTTGACTTGATGATGATGCTCTCATCCATCGGCAACTCGTACAGCCAAGATGATGACTCACTCGGGTTGTAGTCGAAGATGAGCTTGTGCTCGGTCCTCATGTTCAGCTGCTGAAAATCTTCGAACCAAAGCTCATTGGCTTCATTGCACCACCCAAGGTCACGTTTGCGCCCTCGAATCTTCTGCTCGTCATCCACGCTGAAGAACTCCACGATGGACCCATTGTCGAAGGTGTAGATGTGCTCTGACTTGTTATGGCTCTGCACGTCATATATCTCCATCGCCTTCATGATTTCAAAGAAGTCACGCATCACCGTTGCCCTCAATGCTGGGAAGGTCTTACGCACGATGCTGACCACCTTGCCAGGATGTTGGAGGCAGTACACCACGATCATTTGGCAGAGCGAGTATGTCTTGCTCGAGCGGCTTCCACCCTCATTTATGATGAAGCGGATGCTCGGGTCTGCCAGTGCGGTGTAGTTCTTTTCAAAGATGACAGTGCTGTCGATTGTGATTTCAGCCATAGGTCAAAGTTTAGGCAATAGGGATGCTATACGAGTATTTCTCTCATATAGCCAATTCCTACAAATATAGCAATTATACTATTCAGTAGGTCTAATAATATTAACCTTCACCTCGGAGATGCTCTGCCCTCCAGATGTGATGTCAGTCTTTTCAGTCAGACCATTCAGTCGCTGAGTGATGGACGGGTTGTACTGCCCAGCCATACCTCCCTCGATTTGGTCTTGCTTGATGTTTGCCTCTATCGTGCGACAGACTGTGGTATACGCTGAATATCTCCCATCGGTGTTTGCAAAATAATCCTCGATACTCTTGTGCTTATCGGCAGCGAATGCTCTGAATCCCACGACGGTAAGCGGTCTTTCGAGCGGCAATGGCACAGCCTCTCCAGTCTTGTTGGATAGCTGATATTGATATCTCGGATTGTTTTTGCACCAGGTGCGATATTCAACAAATAGTTGCCACATATCTTCAGGTGTTTCTATGTGTTTTTGTTTTGGCATTATATGAGTCCTAATCCTTTTAATTTACTTTCTGCCCAATCGAGTCCAGTCTTGCCACCCCACAAAAGGAATGAAACGTATCCGCAGTCCTCTGGTGCTGAATCCTCGAATGTAGGTTCTGCCCTGGAGAGATATGAGTACATTCTCTTGATCGTGTCCACTGAAATGGGCTCTTTATTTGCGAGCTGCTGTCCTCTGACCTTGCCGACTTGAGTTGCGCACTTGTTACCGAGTTCTTTGTTGAGCTCGATTCCTCTGCGTGCGTTGTTGCGCACCGAGTCAGGATAGTCGGAGTATGTTTTCTCTGCGAATGCCTCTCTATATTTACTGAGTGGGTCCATTGGTTCTGCGTTTGCGTTTTGGTTTAGTTACTCTTGGAGCTTCCGTCTGCTCATCAGCCTCGATGCCTTCGTAGCGGATTGTCTCCTTTTCGAATAGATAGCCGAATCCTATGCTGACATAGTACTGATATCTGTTCATGTCTATATTGTCAACAACAACAGTCATGTTTCCGAGCGAGGTGTTCTTGACGATAGTCTTGCCCTTGTATTCATCTTTTATTTTCATTGTGTATGGTTTTAAGTGTGCTTTTTATGTCAGAGATTAGGTAGTGTGCTGACGTCACTGGGATGTTGAAGTACTGCGCCATTGATCGTGCAGTTGTCAGACCCTTATCGAAGTATGCCTTGGCGACTGCTATCTTGACGTTGTCGGTCAGCCCATCTCGATAGATGTCTACTGATGACTTCCATCCCTGGTATTGCTGTTCGATTGCGATTTTATAGTTGAGGTCCTCCTCATCATCGTATCTATCCGGCACTGCTGTCTCATTAGCGAAGATTCTCTCATCCTTGAAGCTGTTGACGTTCTTCCAAATGACTTGCCGCTTGATTGAGTTGAGGATATAGCTCTTGACCTTCCCAACATCTTCTGTGTTGTCATTTATTTCAAGACAGTGCAGATATGCGTTGGATATGACCGTGTCGATAGTTAGCTTCGGATTGTACTTGGAGCAGAAGTACCTGGTGTATCGGTACAGCTCCTCATAGTGGGACGATATGTAGCGGTCAAGAGTTGCTTTCATACCAGTTGGTGAAATCTTTGTACCAGATTTTTCGCCTGATTTGCGAGCAGAAGCACTCACGATCAGGCACACCTGTCACGCTCACCTTGATTGCCTTGAGTCTGTTCAGTACTTTCTTGGTGAGACGTTCTCGCTCATCCATTTGTTGCACTGCTGTGACGTATTCTATTTTCTCTCTATCCATTCGCTGATGATGTAGGCACCCATCGCTGTGATTGCTGCCGTATATATATTGCTTGAAAGTATCAAAGCAGTCCAAAATGAGGTACACTTCCAGCAACCGAATCCAGCGTGAATGTAGTCACCGAGCTTTGTGCTTGGGATGACCTTGATGAATGTGAAGTCAATCACCCAGTGCAGAGGCTCGAAGTTGGCGATGAACCACCCGAGTGCGAGATATGATAGTATCAGTTCCATAGTTCAAAGATAGTTTTAATTACTAAAATAATAGCCACTGTTGTTACGAGTATCATCGTGGTGAGCGCTGCGAGGTATTCTTTTTCAGGTCTCATAGGGTTAGGTTTTCATCGTTTATTAATTCGTGGAGTTTTTCGCGCCAATATTCAGTTACTTCCATTTCGTCATCTGTAGCCTCTCGGTTTCCGATGTGTCCGTGTTTTAACACCGAGCGCATTTCTTTGTCTATCTCCCAAGATACATTCTTCCATTTCCATCCATCGAGCGCATCTTGCAGTTCTTCGGGGTCGTCAAAGTGTAGGGTTGCTTTCATTGTTCTTGTTGTTTAGTTTCTAACTCTTCTGTAAGAAGGGCATTCATTTGTTTTTCTGATTCTAGTTCTGCTTCTAATTGAACAATTCTATCAATACTAAACTCTTGTACTCTTTTTTGGTAATGTTCAATTGTTGCTTGTTGTGATATTGCGATTGACTTTAAGGCCTTGAACTGAATAACCAATCCATCATAATCTTTTGCTAAATCTATCTTTTCAAAGTTCATTGTTCTTGTTGTTTAATGGTTAATTCTTCACCGCAAAGACAGAAAAATAAGTTTTGAAGTTGATGTACATACTTTATTTCTTCTAAATTTTCGTATTCAAAATAATTAACGTTGTAGTTAAATCCGCCAATACCATTTTTATATAATGCTATTTGGTTATGGAATAAATTACCATCTTCCTCAAACCCGAACTTCAACAACCATTCTTCGGTTAGTGGGATTGGTTTGCACCAACTTCTTGGCGCTTCCCATACTTCTTCAATTGTGTTTGGGGATGCTTTTTTAAACACACCATTGTTATCGTACAAATTGCCAACCCTAAGCTCATTTGCTTGTATTAAATTTTTCATTGTTCTTGTTGTTTAGTTTCTAACTCTTCTGTAAGAAGGGCATTCATTTGTTTTTCTGATTCTAGTTCTGCTTCTAATTGAACAATTCTATCAACACTAAACTCTTGTACTCTTTTTTG
>JACCDQ011578724.1_pt1 | contig 20829 bp, 20 predicted proteins | sample 7446031 | NCBI WGS metagenome assembly JACCDQ01 (sample SAMN15323442, study PRJNA562643) | freshwater metagenome | isolation source: river surface water | place: USA:Blue River Watershed | collected 2017-08-17
AATTTTCCTTTGGGACTATTCTATATAAAGTAAAATGACCATCTAAAGTATGTTGCATTTTATCATATGGAACCCATACTCTATGCCTATCTTTAACTTCTTCAGTATCAAATTCTAATTGATAACCATCTTTTACTGCTTGTAAAAGTTTTTCTTTACAATTAGGATAAATATACCATTTTCTATCATGAGAAAGATGTTTAAAACCATATTTATGTTCTTCCATAATTTTCCTTTTCACTTAAGATAGGAAAATTAATTCCTATCTAATTATTGACAACCACTACATTCCATAGATCTGTCAACTACATCTTGACCACTAGATTTAGCCTCAGCTTTTTTAGCATCTGGAGATTGACTTCTTAAATAGTAAGTCGATTTTAATCCTAACTTCCACGCTAATGTATAAATCTCATGTAAGTATTTTCCTGAGGCTTTATCTAAGCTCATAAAGATATTTGTTGATTGACCTTGATCAATCCATTTTTGTCTAATTGCTGCAGCCTTAATAATTGATAACTGATCTACCTCAAATGCTGGAACATAGAATCCCCAAGTATTTGGATTAAGATCTTTAACAACAACTGGAATTAATCCAGATAAGTTTTCTTCGAACCATTTTCTTTTATAAACGGGTTCATTACCTTGAGATACACCAACAAGAATAGATATACTTGAAGTAGGAGCAATAGCCATTAAATAACCATTTCTCATATTTTTAGATACAACATCTCTTAGAACTTCCCACTCAGATTCAGAATACGCAGTAGTTGCTTTCCCACTAGTAGTTAATTCAATTACATGATGATTTGCATGATCATAAGGTAGAATACCTTTATTCCAATTTGAACCTTCAAAGTCTGGATAATTACCCTTTTCTCTACCTAGAGCAGAACTTGCTTTAATAGCGTTATATGAAATACATTCAAAAATAAAATCAATTTTATCAAAATGTTCTTGAGAACCAAACATAATACTATTTCTAGCTAAGTAAGTTGCCTCACCCATTGAACCAAGACCAATAGCTCTCGAAGCTAAGTTAGTATCTTTAACTTTTTTAACTGGATAATAATTTAATGTAATTACTATATCTAACATTTTAATAGCTATTGGAATAACTCTTTCAATATCTTCTTTTGTATTTACTTTATCTAAATTAACAGAAGCTAAATTACAAACTGCAGTTTTACCTGGAATTCTATGTTTCTCAACAGTATATACTTTCATAACTGAATCTAAATAAGATATTTCTTCTTCATTTGGATTTCGGAAACCTACAATATAATCCAATTGATTAACATTTTTAGCTTGCTTTTCAAAACCATTTTCTAAAATAGCAATAGTTTCTTCTTCAACTAATAAATATTGTTCATCGGAACTAGAACCATCTAAAAACTCTTCATATATTTTAACCATATATTTATCTGGTTCTGTATTTTGGAATATTTCTGTACAAAGGTTTGAACTTCTTATATGTCCAACATGTGGATTTGGATTAGCTCTATTTGCAGTATCTTTCCAACATAAGAATGGTGATCCACTTTCAAAATAACTAGTTAGAATCTTTTTCCAAAGATCTTTTGCTTTAATAGTTTCTTTTCTAATATTTGGATTATGTTCATAAGCAACATATGCCCTATCAAAATCTTCATTTATTAATTGATGTAAATCTTTTGTTTCATATGGATCAAATAAAGTCCATTGACCATCTTCCAATACTCTTTCCATAAATAAATCTGGAATCCATATTGCAGGGAATAGATCATGAGCTCTTCTTCTATCTTCTCCAGAGTTCTTTTTAAGATCAATAAAATCAATAATATCCATATGCCACGGTTCAAGATATGTAGCAATAGCTCCTTTTCTAACACCTAACTGATCTACAGCAATAGCAATATCATTAGTAATTTTTAAGAATGGTACCGTTCCACCTGCAGCAGATTTATTGTTATCAATAACTCCACCCATAGATCTAATATCATGCCAATCCCAACCAATACCACCACCATATTTAGATAGTAGAGCCATTTCTTTATATGAATCAAATATTCCTTCAATATTATCCGGAGCAGCACCAATATAACAACTTGATAATTGACTTCTTAATTTTCTTGCAGAACTTAATGTAGGAGTAGCTAACATTACTTCATGTTGAGAAATAATATCATAGAAATCTTTTGCACATTGTTGTTTATCTTTTTCATTTCTAGCTAAGAACATTGCAATTGACATAAACATATGTTGTGGTAATTCTATTGGATTCTTTTGATGATCTTTAATTAAGTATTTATCATATAAAGTTTTTACACCAAGATAAGTAAATAATAAATCTCTTTCTGGTTTAATATAATTATTTAAATCTTCCAAATCATAACCAAAATAGATATCTGGAACCATTCTTTCTAATTTAATTGCATGATCTTGATAAATTTTAATATGACAATATGGTTCACCCTTAATTCCACCAACAATTCTTCCAACTTTATGATATAAATCATAAATAAATAATCTTGCAGCTACATAAGTCCAATTTGGAACATCTATATCAATTTTTTCAACTGCAGTTTTAATAAGCGCATCTTGGATATCATTAGAAGTCATTCCATCGATAAATTTAATTTGTGCATCTAATTCTAATTCACTTTGAGAAACACCTTCAAGATTTTCAGTTGCCTCCGTAGTCATTTTTCTAATTTTAGAAATATCTAGTGGTTCTTTAGTTCCACTTCGCTTTTGAATGTTTATAGCCATTAACTGGTCCTTTCGTAAAAAAATTTTATTTTTAAGTTAATATATATTTCTATGTTAAAGTTATTATTTTAGCGATATGGATAATTGTAATTTGTTCCGTGGAAGTTTGTGGATATATCTATAATACTTTAGTTATTTTAATAAATAGTTATCATAGATATTATAATAGAAAATAAAAACAAAGTGAGAAAACTAAAATGACAAAATTTAATGAAATTACAAATAAAGATGAAGCATATCAATATGCAACTGATTGGCATTTGCCAAAAGTACCATTCTTTAGAATGTGGAATTTTAACTGTCAAGACGAAAAGAAATGTGTAAAGCTAACAATAGCTTTACAATCTGTGTTTAATGGGGCTAAGGAAACTAACCCATTTAAAATCAATGAGTTAATCAAACTGGAAGATGATAGGTATCTTGCAGATACGAGTGTTGGTAATTTTGAATTAAATTACCAAGAAGATGAAGAAGTTAAAGTAGAAAAATCTACTAAAACTATCAAAGAAGAAAAAGAAAAACTACAATCAAAAGTAGTAAAAAAAGTGCAACCAGAAGTTGCTAAAGTAGAAGAAATAAAAGTGCAACCAGAAGTTGCTAAAGTAGAAAATGTAGAAATTAAAAAAGGTTTCAGCTTAAGGCTGTTCGGAAAAGAAATACTAGGGTGGAATTAATCCCTAGTTTAATTTGCTTGAAAAATAAAGAATCTTGGTGGATGATTAGGTATATATCTATAATACTTTAGTTATTTTAATAAAAAGTTATCATAGATATTATAATAGAAAATAAAAAGAAAGTGAGAAAGAAAAATGACAAAAGAAAATAAAATAGAAATTCCAAATAAATGGAATTTTTCAGAAAGTGGAATTGCAACTTTAAATGTTGCATTAGGTTCGATAGTATTTATATGGATACTATCTATAGTATGTTTGATGGTAATTAATCCATCAGTAACACTAGTATATAGTGGATTAGTTGTGGGAGCAATCCTATTAACAATAATTAGAAGATATAAATTGCATAAGTATAGTGCAATGGGTGTGGTTGGTCTATTAGGGATTACAACTATAAATATAGGATTTGACTTAGGTTATGGTCTGTGGACATTAGTAATTATATTACTATTATGGGCACATGAGAAAACTTATGTTGGATAACTAGGGTTTAACCCTAGTTTAATTGGTTCGGAAAAATTAATTTTCTTAGTGGGTTTTCAGTTTATATATCTATATTAAATGAGTTATTTTAATAAAAAGTTAGCATAGATATTATATAAATAGAAAGAATTAAAGACAAACATAATTCTTAGAAATAAAAAACAAAGTGAGAAAGAATGAGTAAATTAAAAATAAGAAAAAGAAATAAAATGTATATAATTAAAATTATATACCTATAAATACTAGCATTGCTAGTATTTAATCTTAAACAAAGTGAGAAAGAAAAAATGGAATCTAATATAATACTCAATATTATAAGTATATTAGAATTTGGTGTAGCATTAGTATTATGTTACAAAAGTGTAAAGTTAGCATTAAGCTAACTTTTATTATAATCAGAAAGGATTAGAAATGGAAATTATTAGTGTAAAAGATATGGATGAATTAATCTTAGGATTAAGTTTAGCATTTGTTGGTTATTATTTATATTGTGAAGTATTAGATTGGTTTAAAACAATTAATAATTTATTTAGCAATAAAAAAGAATTAGTTATAGCTATTCCAAATGTTCCAGTTGGTGAAACAATTTATTGGGATGAAATTCAAATGAATGATTCTCAAAAGAAGGAACTAGAAAAACTAGATACGATTAAAGAAGAAATTATTGAACAAGTATCTACAAAATATGTAAAAGCTAGTACTCCAGATTTAAGTAATATTAAATTACCTGGATTAAATGATAAGGCTGGAACATCTTTTAAAATAGATTCTTCTTTATAAAAGATAATTATTCTTGTCCGTAAAGACAATAAACTAATGGAGGAAAGATGAAATTAGAAGTTCCATCTTGGGTATATGAGTTATTAAATTTACTAAATACCCAAACTGTATGGTATATTTATACATTACCAATGTTAATGTGTTTATGTTATTTTGCCTTTATATTAGGTAGACAAAAACAAGATGGTAGAGAAGGAGAGAAAAAGAATTATATGATTCAATACTTCGATACATATTGGGATGTAGCAATAGCTATATTTATTTCAGTAATACCAATTTTAAACTGGTTTATTACTATTTGTATATTAAATTCCTTTTTGAATAAAAGAGTTTAATCAGTTGCAGAGATGCGTTTAACAAGGGTCATTACCTACTTGTAAGGAGAAAAAATGAATGATGTAACAAATAGAAATTATTTAACATATTGTTTTAAGTTTGATGATGTATTATTTTATACAATAAAACCTACGACAAAAGCATACACAAACAAATTAGAAAGTTTATGGAAAGGGTATGAATTATATCCAGAAATGGGTAACACTACTCTAAAAAATGATAATGACGCAGTTATTGAAGAGTTTAAAAAATTGGGTGTATTTAAAATTGATGCTACTAAAAATGTTTATGGTACGATTTTTAATACTACAATTTTTGAAGTTCCAAATCATACGGTTTTAACAAAAGAAGATTTAGATAAAATTAAATTCTTTGAAGAGTTTAAATTAAACAATCAATATATTGGTTGTTTCTGGCAAACAAATGAAATAAATCATATATCTAAAATCGACTGGTTACCAGTACCAAATAGATCTATGAAGATGTCGGTTAATCTAATAGAATATAAAGATGAAATTTGGTTAGTAATCTTTGATGGACTAACATATGTCCAATCATTGTTAATTGGTTCAGAAGATTTATTCTATGATGAAGAAGTATTCTTTAGTGGTCAAAAACTATTGGAAGTAGAAGAAATTCTACCAGATAACTTTTTCAAAAATGTATTTGCTGCATTCGAGATATTTTATGTTGCAAGATATAAATATTTTCTTGGAGAACATCCGTGGTTAGATGTACTTGAACCAGATTATGAACCAGATATTAGAGCAATCTTTTTAATTTGGTTATTTAGACTTCAAGAACAGATTTCTAAACTAAAAGAAATTGTGGACAAAGGTAAAACATTATTATTTACATTCGGAATGAATGATTTAAATAATAAATTTGTTGAGTATAATATAACTTATACTCCAGAAATACAACAAGAGATTTTAGCTAAAAAAGAAAGTTTGAAGTTGTATGCAATCGTAAATGATTATTTTGTAAAATAAAGTGAGGAAGTAAGATGTTAAATAATGGTAAAATGCCAACAATGGAAGAAATGAAAGCGCAAGCTGCTAGAATGGCTAAAGTATTTGAAGCAATGGAAGAGTTAAATACATTTAACTTTGATAGAGAAAAATTCTTTGAAGAGAATCCAAATGGGATAAATCAACATATTGTATTCTATGGGATTCCAAAAAATAAATTTGATGAGATAGAAGAAGCTTTTGTAGATATGAAATCTAAATTCATCGTTGTATTTAGAGAAGTTAGTTTTAAAAGTACAGATGAACTTCTATATGATTATATTGTACATATAGATCCAAAAGAAGTTTATATTATGAAACCATTAATTAATTTTTGGTGGTTTGAAGAATTTATAGCATTTTTAAATGATAAAAATGATCCGGTGTTCGATCAAGTTACTATAAAAAATCTTGGTTTAGAAAAAAGCTGGCAAAATTATATACCAGAAAATTTAAGCAAGATTGTTTCTGAAATTGCTCATGATATGGGGTATTCTCCAATTTCATTTGGATTACCACCACATTTAGGTAATAAAGAATTAGAAAGATCTATTGGTTTAATGATGCCTATGATTAGTAAATTTATGGCAAATGATGATGGTTCAACATCTATTAAAGAAGATCTTAAACTTTGGAAAACTATTCCATTATTATTAAGAGTGTATGATAGATTATTGTTCAATAAAAATAATAATTTATCAAAAGAGTTAGAATATGATAAAGAACTTGTTACAAATGCTTTTAAATTAATGGCTGGAAAAGATAAGTTAGAAGAAGAGTTTTATAATTTAAAGAATTTAGAAACTATAAATTATATATTCGAAGCTTTCTTTATAATGTTCAATTTAGATAAACTAAAAGAATCAGATAATGAAATAGTTTTAGAAATTTATGATATATTTCAAGAACTAAAATTAGAATTTGATAATAGAGGACCAAAGGAGGAAGTATGCCAACAAGATTAATTCCATACTTTGGTAAATTTCAACCACAATTATATATTAGATCAAATATGAAAGTGGTTGGTGAAAAAAGAGATATACTAGTTGATTTTAAAGATCGAAGAGATATTGAGTTAGATGAAAAACTAATGGTATCTGGTAAAGTAAGATTTATCATTACTGGAAATTATGAAAAGGTAGACGATGTTGAAGTATTTGATACCGTTTCAGATAGACCACATTTAGATCAATTAATTTGTGTTTGGTGGAAAACTCCAGAAATTGGTTTTTGTCATGAAAATCTTATTGGTAACTTAAGAATTAGAAATGAAAAATCACATAGTGGTAATAGTGGTTATGATTATATAGTTATGAAAAAAGAAGTAGTTATTGAAAACTCTTCTGGGGTTTTAGATGAATAGATTATATATTGATCTTATTGGTTTTATAAAACTTAGTGGTTTGATTCTTGCTGGATTGATATTTTCTATTGGATTAATGGTAGTTAATAAAAAGGATTATGATAATACAGATCCAATACATTATATACCAACTGATATAGAAGCTGAAAAGTTAAAATATGCTCAGTTGGAAAAAGATGTAGCTAAAGCTAAAGAAACCTATGCTTGGAATTTAGCTCATCCTACTATTCTTCCACAAACACCCCCAAGAAAATATACATATGGTGGTTGGGTAAATTTAGATGGTACAACATTACAAAAAAATAAATTTGGTATGGTTGTTAAAGATAAGCCAAAAGTAACTACTCCAGTAGTTAATGTTAACCCAGTAAGTCCAGTTCAAAAGAAAACACAAAAGATGGTTAGATATGAAGATTGGGTGGATGAAGTGGATGAATTACAATATCCAGTACAACCAGAAGCTCCTATAATGAAAGAGGATTAGAAGCAATGAATCAGGAAATTTTAAAAACACAACCAATTCAATTAATACCATTAATCTATAAAGATGTTGGTATGATTAAAGGTCCGATAGAATCTGCAAAGGTTTTTAAGGACATTATTGAAAAAATGGATATTCAGTTTACAGATGAAGAAACTCTAAAGTTCAAACCAATTATGATGGAAGTAGATGAAATTAAAAAACATTATAAAGATCCAGACTTTAGAAAACAATTATTAATGAGTTTCAATTTTGTACAAGATGTTGAAGCTAGAGGATTATATCCACTAATTGCTAGAAAACATGATATTTGTTTTAGTAAGAAACCAGTAAATGAAAATATTTATAAAAATGAATATGCTCAGGCTAAACTACAATCCGAATTAGTTGGAATGAAGTTTTTCCCTAAGTATTTTTATAAACATGCAAGAAGTGAAAGATTCTATAATATGTCGTGGGAAAAATTGTATTATGCAAACACTCTTCCAAAACATATCAAGGTTGGAATTTATCATAGAAAAAGTGCATGTCCAATGCAGGAAAAGGCTTATGTTAAATTTAAAAAAAGATATCCAACATTTAACTATGTAGAAATTGGAGAAGGACATCAGCAAAGATCGTCTAGACATTTTATAGATGATATAGATTTAATATTATATGCTTGTCCTACTCATCCAGATCCGTGGCCAAATACTATATTTGAATGTTTAGTTTCAAGCATTCCAGTTATAATGATACATAGAGATTATCAAGTTATTGGTAATGGTATTCAAGAACTTAGAAATACTTTTCCAAATTCATTTATTGATTATCATTTAGATGATAATGATTATGTTAGAGCGGAATCCGAATATTCTAAAGTATTCTTACATCAAAAAGTATTACCAGGAGAAACTAATAGATTCTATCATAGGAATTTAAGCAAAGGATTATTTTTTAGAATGCTTACGGTTAATGCAATAGCCGAACAAATTCAAAAAGCTATAAGGGATAAATTAGATGCTCTTAAAGATGGATGGTATTCGTTTACAGTAGGAGATTTTGATGGTTCAAACAGTTAGAGATTTTAGATGCCAAAATGTTTATGGTATCAGAGAAAATAATCCAAATAATATTATTTTGGAATTTGAATCTAAGTTTTTAGATTTAATATGTTCTCCAGATACAAGACATGAATACAATGCAGTGTTAGTAGATTCAGCTACTAACGCAATTGAACTTTGTTTGATTGTTAATCAAATCGAGGGAAGAAAAGTAAAATATAATATTCCTGATCAAACTTATATTTCTGTTTGGAATACAGTTTGTAGATATGCTAGACCAAATTTAATAATGGAAGGGGATTATTCAAAATGGAAAAATTATTATACTTTTGGAAATATAATAGATTCTGCTGGATTCATTCCTAATGGTATTCTATTAGATTCATTATTAAATCACTTTAGTGGTTTAGATTATTTGGTATTATCATTTGGAAATGCTAAACCTTTTCCAATGAATAAAGGTGGGATGATAATTTTTAAAAAGAATTATCTTAAAATTAAATCAATAGAGTATCCAAAAAAAGTAAATGACCGACTTGGTAAAATAACTAAGTATTCATTACTAAAGAGATTATCTCATGATGGTAGAGATTCTTCGGTACCAGTAGCGAAAGATACAATATTGAGAATAGATGGTAAAACTATGGGACATAAAATGAATTTAGTTCCACAACAAGTTGAACCATATCTAAGAAAGTTAGAGACTTGTACTAACTTTGAAGAGTTTAAATTATTACTACAAGACGTAAAGGTTGGATACGAAAACTATCCAAAAATATCAACAATTATTTAAGGGACAAAAAATGAAAAATGTAAAATTCTTATTAAAAATGGCTGTAGTGGGTTTATCTATTATGATTGGAATATTTAATCCAGTTAATTTAATGGGTGAATCAAAGTATGAAAAAAGTGTTTCAAAGTATGATATCTCTAGAAGTTATATTAACTATAGAATAGAAGGTTCTAAGTGTTATCAATTAACTGAAAAAGAAAGAGATGCTATTATGGGTGATATCAGAAGTTCGAATTTTAAAATAATAGATACTTCTACTCACTGGGAACATAGTTATGTACTGCAGGATTTTAATAGAAAAGAATTTACGGTTTTTGAAGATTATGAAGAATGCCAAATTGAGGCTAAAAGAAGATCAAGGGGAATGAAATGAAGAGAACGACAAGAGTATTTTTAGGGTTATGTATAGTACTAAGTTTGGTACAAGGTGTAGTTGCTGCAAATTTTAATAGTGAAACTGCTAGATTTAAAATTGATAAAATGGGTAAGTGTAAACTAATGGATGTCGCTGAGATAAATACTATATTATATGAAGTTAATGAAACTCATACTAGAGGTTATTTGAAATCTATTAATTATTATGATAGAAAACAGCTTATGAATTATCTATTTATGTTTAGTAATGGAACAATGAAAAATGGTTTACCAGATTATCTTATGACATTTACTACTTATGATGGATGTTTGATGTTTATTGAAAATCCTGCTCCATTTATGCAATATTTAAGATAACGTTATGGGGAAATTAAAAATTCCAAATTATTGGAACTTAGAAGATCTTAAAGGGATTGAAACTTTACATGAAAGAAGTTCAAGTCCGGGAATTGAAAATTTAATTCATAGTAATGATATGGATTTTCAAATAAGATCAGTTCATGATTTATTTACAATTATACCAAGAGATGAACAAAGGCTTATAAAGTTTGGGGATTTTGAGTTTGGTAAAAGAAAATCAATTTATGGTTTCCTAGATGAACATAAAAGTATGGCTGGAATGGAATGTTTATATGACATATTCTATAACCTTTATGAAATTAAATTGGTTAGAATTATGTCAGATAGAAAAGCAGAGGTTTTAATCAAAAGAGTTATGAGCAGTAGTGAGGAAAATAGGTATCAAAAAGCTACTTTAGCTTTAATTAACTTATATAAAAGTCCACAATATGAAATTTATCTTTTTAAAGGTAGATCTGAAAGAAGAACTAAATTTGGATTTAAGAAGTTTTGGTTAGATACATTAAATAGATTAATTCTTAAATGTGCTAATAAAACTTTCATGCCAAGTTTTTATCAAAATTTATATTTAACTGAAAGGGTGTCTAGAATTATTCTTAAAAGAATGCATAGACTTCTTATTAAAGTTAACCAAGATAATTATAATTTTAATTTTAACAAATATTATAAAACTTGGTACAAATATGAAGAGTTTAATAAACACGTAAATAACATTTATAAAAATAATGGAAATAGATGGCCAAATATCTATCTATATCCAAGTTGGTATAGAAAAGAAATGAAAATTCCAACTATGTAAGATAGCGCGTAGAATAGACCCTCCATCTGGAGGGTCTAATTTTTATTCGTAAAATTTTTTAAGATATTTTCAATATTGAAATCTTCATCAGAAATAGTCCAAACTTCATAACATAGTAGTTTAAGTTCTTCTAAAGTATCCTGATGAATTTCATCAAACGTTGCACCAACTAAATATATTTCATTAAAATAACTTGTTTCTTGCATACGTTGAGTATCATCTAGAAGGATAGTATAATTCTTATTTGTAGCCGTAGATATATTAGTCTTAGCTATAAGCTGATCCTTGTCTACACAAATAAATAATCTTCTATTTAAATTCGAAGGAATTAAATCTTCCTCCAAATATCCTTCTGCAAATAATTCTGGCATATCGTTCCTTTTGTTCTGTTAGTCAATTAATCCTAAATCTTTTCTAAGATCAATGCTCTCAGTTTTTACACTAATTCCCACATGAGATTTTTTAAGAGTTAAGGATACTAAACTACCAGTTAAACCAGTACTAGCATATAATCCAATATTATCACCAGGTTTTAAATTATGGTTTCTAATAAACTCTTGACTATAACATGCTGGGCAAATGTAATGATTTTTACTTCTACAATATAATGGGCTTCTAAAATAAATAGGTTTATTTATAAAGTCTTTAATATTATTTTCTGAAAATTCTTTTGTATCACCAGTTGGTGTAGAAGAATATAACATTCCTATAAAAGATTCTAAAAACTTAGGATTAAGAGTTTGAATCTTTAATCTACCTTTAGTTCCACAATCTCTTTCACTAGCTAACTTTACTTTTTCACAAACGTTTGATAATTTTTTACCTAAGTATCCAGGTTTAGCGGTTTCACTAGATTTAGCATATAATGCTCCAATTCCAGTAGAACCTTTATTAAAATAATCAGTTTGTGAAACACCTTCAACTAAACAATTAGTTATTGTATCAATAATTTCACCTTTAGTATTAAATGCAAAACCAATACCAACTAATAATTCTTGAATATGATCCAATGAACCATTTGCTTTAGATTCCAAAAAGTCTCCAAAAGCATTGTCATTTTTTATCATAAAATCTAATACTTCTTTAGAAAGAGCATTGACGTCTTTCATGTATTGAATTCTATCTCCAGATTCTTTAAACTTCTTATTGATTAACATTCTTTTATCTTGAATCTCTTGAGGAATAGTTAATGAATCCTCATCAATAGAAGTTGGTAATACTGTAGATAAAAAGAATCCAGCATTCATTAATAACCAAATATATTGTACAAATTCTTCATCATCTAAAATTTGACCATAATATTTAACCAACTTAGCTATTTCTGGCTTAGTTAGTTTTTTAGTCAATTTTACATCTGGTGGAAGAATAAACATTTCTAAGGCTTTAACCATTAATTTTAAAGTTTCTGGATCTGCACCTTTTGAAGTTTTAGCAATGTTATAAATAGTATCTTTAAAATTATTAATTCTTTCTATAACCCAAGCTGGTTGTTGAGAACCAGTTGGTATTAAAAACTTACCATTATCAATTTGATGTTGTTCAATCATCTTTTTGTCCTAATTAAATATTTTTTCAACGAAGTGTTGCATTGACTTCATTTTAGTTATTTTAGAATTATTAACTAATTTTATTTGGAACTTACTTTTTTTAGTTTCTTTTTCAAATAAAATATTATTATATGATTCTTGAACTATACCACAAACTTTAGTTGTAAAACTATCACCACCAATGGGTTTATAAATCATTGAGTTAGTTACAACATGATAAGCATTGTCTGTAATTACTATTGGTTTGAGAGCATGATATGAATTTTTGTCCCAAGCGGGGTCTCTTTTCATCATTACTGTGAGCTTAGGGTTCTCTTCAAAAACTTTCATCAATATTTCAATTAAGACTTGTCTTTTCTTATCTCCACCTGGACTTGCAACAAACACTTCTGCATTTCTAGCAATATAATCAAAGAATTGTCCATACTCAGATGGTTGAGTATTAATTGGTAATTCTAATATTTTAAGAATTTCTTCTTTTTGTGGAGAATGTTGGATAGCTGCAATTACATGCATATCAAATAGACCTAATAAATAATGCCACGGTAATCCAATAGCATTTAATGGAATTCTTGGAGAAGCATTTGCTACAAGTCTCGCAACATTATTTTGTCTTTTACCAACTAATTTTTGTTCTTGGAAACCATCTGCTTTATTTACTAAATCAATAATATGATCATGTAAAGCATTAACTTTCATTTGAACTAAATCTTGTTTTGAACTATGGTCTAAAATTTTATCAAGATATGGGTTTTGTCCCTTTTGTGAATTTGAAACTCTCATTATATCTTTATATAATCCAGTAATTTCATCTTCTTTATTAATTCCTCTTTCTTCTATATATGGCCTAAATAGTGGAGGAATAACTAACCATTTAGTCATAAAGATTTTTTCTTTTTTAAGTTCTTTAAATTTATAAGATTGATCTTTAAGTCCAGGTTTTTGATATTTATCAAAATCAATTTGATCCCATATTGAATACAACCAACCAATCCCTCGTTTACCACTTGGAGATTCTTGTAATGTACCAGATACTAAAGTAGCTTTAGTATCAAAAGATGGATCAACTACTTTTTTAAATATTGGATCCAATTTATTTATATTAGAATAAACATCTGGATGTAGAATCATTGTACCTAAATCTATATATGCAAAGATAGTACTAGATTCTTTATAATTTGTTCCGAAAATAACTTCAGAATATAACCCATCCGGAGTTGGACCTTTTTGATCAAACGTTACCGGATTTGTAATTTGCTTAAGACCTTTAAAATCTGAATTATCAATAAGTTCTACCAATTTTCAATCCTTTATTTTATTTCGTCTCAGTTGCAATATTTGGTAAACCTCCAGGAATACCAGATGGAAGTCCTCCAGGTAAACCTACCATTCCAGGAACTCCAGGCATTGGTGGAATATTACTTCCAGGTTGAGTATTTCCAAATGATGGAGTTATTACTGAACCTTTAGTTCCAGGAACCCCCGGTTGTGAATGTTTATTTGCAAACTGATTTGTTGGAGTTTTTTTGTCAAGAATTGATTTCTTTTCATTTTCCAATTCTTCTGCTAATTCAGATAATGTTTTAACTTTGTCCGCAGCAAATTCTGGAATAATTTCTGCTAGATTATTTTCTTGGAATATAAACTTTTGTAATTTTTCAGCATCTAATTTAATTTTAATACTATCAGAATCTACAATAATTTCTATTCCTTGTTCATGTAACTTATTTCTAGATATAAACTCTTGAATTGAAGTTGAAGACTTCCAAGACATTGCATCAAGATATTTATTAATAGTAATTAATGGTAATGGTTCACCATTAAAGAACTTAGCTTGAATATCTTGTAATAACATCATGTTAGTTTTTTCATCTTGTAATTCTTTTTGTTTTTCATTTAATTGTAATGAGATCTCAGACCATTTATTACCAATCATTTTTAAAACAAGTTTACCGAATGGATGCATTAATAATATTTGATGATGATATTGACCATTTCTAATATTATGATTTGCCCAAGTATTGTTAAGTTTAGTTTTAATAATAATTCCCCAGAACTTAAATACTTCTTCATCAATTTTTCTAACAAACTCATTAATTGATGGAATTTTTAACTTAGTTAAAGTAGCCTCTAATGTATGTTCTAATTTAAAATATACACATCTTCTATCAGTAATTGGATGTCTAACTGGCTCAGCACCATTTGTAAACATACATAAGTTAAATCTTCTATCCATAGTTTGAGCATCAACACCTTTTTTCTCAACCCTAACTGTATCATTACCAGATAATAATTTTAATTGGTCAAACTCTCTTGAACCAGTAAAATCCCCTTCATCGGCAATAATTAAATTAGTATGTCCCATAAAGCTATTAAAGTTACTTTGGATAGCATTTCCATTAACTGTAGCAATATAGTTTTTGTTAATATAAGGAGCTAATATTTTATTAGCAAATAAGTTTTTACCTGCACCTTCAACTGATGTAAATATTGGAATAATTGGTCCATAATGAAATTTAGCCAATGTATTTAACCAGTTAATAAAGTAATGTAAATCACCCTTTTGAGTTATTTGTAAAAGATAAATATAAATAGTTGGACAAACTTCTTTAATTAAAGATATAGATTCTTCTATATTCATTTCAGCCAAAGACTCTGACTCAGCCCAACATTTTAAATAATTATCAGATGTAGACCAAATATTTACATGTTGGATAAAATCTTCTTCATACACTTTTTGTCCTCCAGGTAAAAAATCTTCAAATGCGTCAATAATAACATATTGTAAACATGCTTCTTCAAATGCTTCTCTAAAATCTTTATCTGGATTTTTAACACCTAATTGATACATTAATAAATGATCCGCTAAAGTTTTATATCCATCAAATGTTCTAGATTTTCCAGATCTAATATTTTTAATAATACATCTTTTTGTAGCATCAGCCAATCTATAGTAAACAAAATCTTCAGTATTAACTTGTTTAATTAAATCAAATACTGATTCAGAAGTTTGCATTTTAGCTAATTCTTTTTTATCAGATTTATCTATTTTAATATTATATTTGTAAGCCATAGATTCAATAGCTTCAGTTTTAGAAACCTTATTAACTTCCATCCATAAAGTAATTAAGTTATAATACTTTTCTTCTGTAAAGTCTTTAATATTAGCTCTATTATGATTTAAATAAACTGCTAATGATGGTTTACTATCTGTTCTAAATGGAGATCTACAAGCAATATAAGAACTAGAATCTTTAACAATATCTATTCCTAAATCTGTAAGAACTTCTTTAACTAATTCTTTTGAACCAAGAGCTGTTAAAATTTGTTTCTCTGCTTCACTTAAAGTAATGAATTCAATTCCTTGAACTCTTTCTTTTGAGTTAGCATATTGAATAATTCCAGATAAAGCTTTAATAGCTTCTGATGGTTGTGGAATAATTAAGTTTTGTGGGTTCTTATTAAGAATAGTAATTCTATAATGTTGGAATGCTTTTTTATAATGAATAACAAATTTACTTTTTAACTCATCATTCATTAATGGATCTGAATAAATTTCTTGTTCAAAGTTAGCAATAATTTCATCAATACCATTATTAGATACTAAATCGTTATCAATATAAGCAAAAGATGAATACTTTTGGTTTATAGTTCCTGGAATCCTTTGAGCGTGGGCAATATCTTTAAAAGTATTATCTAGCTCTAAGAATGGTTCAAACCATTCTCCTAAAAAAGATTTAACTTTAACTTTTAAACCTTTCTTCTTTTTAATTACTTCTAGATCATTATTATTAGAACTTCCATCATCAATACTATTATTAGCCACAGCAATATTGTTTTGTTGCTGTTCTAACTGAGCTTTATTTAATACTTTTTCATCAATATTATTTTGATTATTCTCATCTACTTTAGATAAAACATTTGCATGATTCATACCTAATACAGAACCAAATGCATCAAATACTAATTTAGCATCATCTTTATCTAAAGCTTTATCAAATCTTACACCATATTGGAAACCCCCACCAGTCATTGCAGTATATACTGGAGTTAATGCAGGAATACCATTAGCAACTAATAAATCATTAATATAATTTAATGTACCGACTGCAGCATATTTTAAATGATCTGGTCTAACAACTGTTAGATTAAATCTATCTTTTGTTCCTTCAAATGGGTGGGCATCGACGTCTATGATTAAGTTTTGAATATATTTTATAGAAGATATACCTGGAGACTTTTCTGGTATATAATTATATACTCCAGCAGATAAAGCGTAACCAACAGAACCTGGAACATCAGTTCCTTGCAATTCTGTCATTCTTTTAATTAATTCATCTGGAGTTCTAATTTGTAAAGTATCTGCCCAACCACCAGTTGCAATTTTTCCACCCTTCATTAAAGTAGAAGTAGCACTTGGCATAATTACTAATCTTACAGTTTCATCTGGTTGTAATTGAGGAGTACCAATAAGAGTCATCCAATGTTCTTTAATTTGAGATTCGTTAAATCCATTAAAAGCTTCATTCGTAATTGCATCTAATCTATCATTAGAGATAAAGTTCATAAATATTCCTTAAATTGTAATTGTTTTAAATATAACTGAATTTTTAATTCTATTCAATATATTTCTATTTTATAATTTTTTTGTAGCAGCATAGAGACCCAATATGGCATCATCTGCAATGTAATTAGATATCTGACCTGAGTTCAAATCTCTAAACCATTCCTTGTGAGTTGGGGCAAATACTTGAGCATCGTCAATTGCCTCAGAAGCAAAAATAGATGACATAGTTAAAATATCACCATCTGAATTTTTTAATAATGGAGTAAATGCTAAAGCATAATTTGTTGCATCAGCTCTTTCCATAGTAAAGTCGTATAATACTAAATCTTTAAACTCTTCAGATACATCAAATAATTTAAAAGATGTCATTGGTACTAATAATAGTTTTCCATCCAATACCATTTGATTAAGATTATGTTTAAAAATATTTTTTCCAACAAAGTTTTTTCTAATCTTATGATTATCTGTTAAGAACCATTCTTTAGTTTTAAATAGTTTACTAAATAATTCTAAATCTGGATAATCTTTCAAGTATTCTTTAAACTTAGCTAAATACCAATAGGGAAATGATATACTCATTTTCTTATCACTGATATAACCTTCGTCTGTTGTAATATTTGGAATATTATTAAATTTGTAAGAGGCACCTAACCAGTTAAGGATAGTAGTAAAAATATAAATATTATCATTCTTATGTAAGAATAAATTATCTTTTATAAATTGTTGCCCAGAATTATCTGGGTTAAATATTCTATCTGACTCATGTAAATATCCAAATAAAATACCAAATACAAAATCAATATTAGAATTAATAATCAAATTTTTATTTGGCCAAAATGTTGTTTCATTTGAACTCCCATTTATAGCTTCTTCAAACTGAGTTAAATAATGGCTTGAACCAGGTTTGAATCTAAAAAACTTTTTACCAATTTCAATACCTAAATCAAAAGATAAAGTTTTTTGAAGTTCTCCTTCAAATACCCTTTGAAACTTATGAGTTCTATAAGTTAGAATTATTTCATTATTAATAGTTTCAGAATTATTTGCAGGTATTGGATAAACCATAAAATATTTCTTTTGATTTTTTGATACTTCAGTTATAGTTGGTGAACACCACTTACCATTAGCATCTATAAATAATAACGAAGAAACGTCTCCACTAATAAACTGAGTTACTCTATTAAAATACCCAAGTTCTGTAGATTTAAATAACCACTTTTTATCTGGGTTATGATGAGAAATCGAATCTGGTTTTTGTTTAACTAGTTGTGGAAACTTTTCGTCCGGAATGATTGATAATAATGATAAATTTTGCTTAATATCTACTGCATTAATTTTCATATTTCTTACCTTTACGTGAAGAGTTTTTATTTTTATTTAAATATAATATCTATGTTAAATGATAGTTTATATCAATATAGATAATTATAATATCGTTGTTTCCAATAAATTTCAATATAGATATTTATATAGTTATTATAGATATTTTAGATATATAAATAAAAGGATTATTATGTACTTATCTTTTGATGAAGCATTAAATGAGGGTGGTTTCCAAACTGAAGTATTATATTTCGAAGAAAAATTATTGAAAGATTTAAAAGAATTTAGATTCCAAGAGTTTACTATGCCAGTGGTATATGACCTTTGTAATACTAATGCTAATTTTAAATTTGCATTAATTGATTATATATGTTCAAGAATTGGAATAAAATTGGAAGATTTTATTGATGAAATTGAATTATCATTACCAGATGATATAATGGATTCTGGTCAAGAAATTAAAGAAATATTTAAAAGTTCTTCTCAAAGAATTCAAAATATTATGATTCAATTCTTTTACGAAATACTACCATTTGGATTTTTAATTAAAATCAGTAAAAAACGAGGTCATAAATTTGACGAAATTAAAGAGTTTTTAAGAGATGATATTATAAACTTACTTAGAGAGGATATTCAAAAAACTTTAAATATCCAAGAAACTCTTAGTTCAGTACAATCTGGTCTAGTTAATAAAGAACAATTAAAGAAATTTAATAATCTTAAGAACAGACAAATGGCTGTATCGGATAAAGTAATTATTGAAAATAAATTCCTAATTGGATTATTTCAAGAAATATCAATGGATAATCTAGAAGCTTTAGTTAAAGACTTAATGGATAATGAAGTGGTAAATTCTAATTTATTTTAGGGTTTAATTGATATCGATGATTTCAATATAATTATCGAATGGATGATGGTGGAAGTAAACTATTATTTCTATGCTAAAATAGTTATTATAATAACAATCTATCATAGATATTATATAATTAGATAAAAGAATATAAAGTAATGGTTAATTGTAATCATAAATTTATTTTATATCTTTTATTCGCTATAATAACTTTTTGGCTTCCTTGGTAAAAAGTTATTCTGTGTTTTTAGAATATTAATTTACCAGTAATGGTCACAGAGGTTTATTGGTTTTGAATCAATAAACCTAATTTTTAATTATAATATAAAAAGGAAAAAATTATGTGTAAAGTATGTGAAGATAAAATACCAGAGTCAATAGACTCTAACGACAAGATAATGAGTAACTTAGTTGGTTCTGATATTTTTTCAGATATTAAACAATTTAAAACTATAGTTTGTTATCATAAAGATTGTATAGATGGTATCGGTGCAGCAACGATGTTTTATCAAGCTGTTAAAAATTCTGGATTCGATCCAGATAAATTAGATTATTTAGCAGTACAATATAAAGATTTATATATGCCAACAATTTGTGATTACGAATTGATAGTATTTGTAGATTTTTGTCCAAGTGCAGAAGAATTAGAGATATTAGATAAAGAAGGTAAATACCTTTATATATTTGATCATCATGAAACTGCAAGAGATAACTGTAAGATTATTATTACAAAGGATTCTAAAAATTTTAGAATATTCTTTGATATGGACCGGTCTGGGACTTTAATAGTTCATGATTTATTAATAAAAGATAGACATCCAAAGATATCTTTATTAGATAGATTAAAAGGAGTTAAAGATAATACATTTAAATTATCAATGTTAGCTGCTTATATATCTGATAGAGACTTATATACATTTAGAATTCATGAATCAAGAGAGTTTCATGCTGGTCTAGATTATATGATAAATTTCTTAAAAATAAAATCTCCAAAAGAGTTTTTAGAATTTGTTAACAAAGGTACTAAACTACCAACAAAGTATAATAAGGAAATTAGATCTCAAATTGGAAACTTCCAAAAAGATATAATTAAACTTGGTACAATGTTGTTAGATCCGGTATTTACTTATGTTAATAAAATGTTTAAGATTTCTACTAAAGCTAAAACTATAGTAGTTGGTTCTTCTGTTGGTAATCCAATAGAAATGAAAGTATTAATGAACCATCATTTAATATCGGAAACTGGAAATGAGATTGCTAAAAGTGGGTATCCATCTTTACAATTCTTTTTAAT
>JACCDQ010361056.1_pt1 | contig 20822 bp, 20 predicted proteins | sample 7446031 | NCBI WGS metagenome assembly JACCDQ01 (sample SAMN15323442, study PRJNA562643) | freshwater metagenome | isolation source: river surface water | place: USA:Blue River Watershed | collected 2017-08-17
CCTTGATGGTGTGCGACTTACCGACTCCGGGCTTAGATTCGATGTGTTTTATCTTGGCTAGCTCGTCGTTATCAAGAACAGGCAAATCGAGTGAGATCTGTTGCGCGTGCTCTGGCGTTGCGGTGAGAAGGTTTCGCTCTGGTCCTAGCCCAGTGCCCAACGATGTGACTACTTCTTCACGAATGCTGTCCAGCGGCGGGTTGGTGACCTGAGCAAACTGTTGCACGAAGTAGTCAAACAACACGCGAGGTCGGTCGCTGAGCGCCGCAATCGGAGTGTCAGACCCCATCGCACCAATTGGCTCCGCACCGGTACGGGCAATCGGGGCTAGAAGAATGCGCAGGTCTTCTTCGGTGTAACCAAAGGTGCGCTGTCTGCGGTTCACCGACGCCGAGGTGTGGGCAATATGCTCACGTTCAGGCAGTTCGGCGAGTTCAATGCGGTTTTCACTTAGCCAAGTTCCCCAAGGTTCGAGAGCTGCAACCTCGGCTTTGATCTCTTCGTCATCGATCAAGCGGCCGTTAGCGGTATCAGCGAGGAACATTTTTCCTGGCTGCAGGCGACCTTTCCGAACGATTTTTGCGGGATCAATGTCTGCTACACCGATTTCAGAAGCAAGAATGACTAGGCCGTCTTCGGTTACTACGTACCGCCCTGGCCTGAGGCCGTTTCGGTCAAGTGTGGCACCGACTAGCGAACCGTCGGTAAAGATAACCGCGGCAGGCCCGTCCCAAGGTTCCATGAGCATCGAGTGGTACTCGTAGAAGTTCTTTCTCGCCTCATCCATGTCGGTGTGTTTTTCCCAGGCTTCGGGAATCATCATCATCATGGCGTGCGGCAGACTGCGTCCGCCCAGGTAAAGAAGTTCAAGCACTTCATCAAAGGATGCTGAATCGGAGCCGCCGGGAGTGACGATAGGAAGCAGCTGTTTCAAGTCTCCAAGTGCTTCGCTCGCTAGTTGTGACGAGCGGGCGGACATCCAGTTTCGGTTGCCCTTAACGGTGTTGATTTCGCCGTTATGAGCAATGAGCCTGAATGGGTGTGCCAAAGGCCATGAAGGGAATGTGTTGGTTGAGAATCGGGAATGAACCAGAGCCAAGGTCGAACTGAATTTACTATCACTTAGGTCTGGGTAGAAAGGCTCGAGCTGAAGGGTAGTCACCATGCCCTTGTAGACGATGGTCTTGGAAGATAGTGACGGATGGTAGACGCCAAGGCGCGCCTCTGATCGTTTACGAAGTCTAAACAGAGCTCGTTCAAGTGCCATCTCGCGTTGTTCACCGGTTACAAAAACCTGAACGATAGCGGGCATTGCTTCTCTAGCGAGGTCACCCAGAACTGAAGGGTTTACAGGCACTTCGCGCCAACCGATAACTTGTAGTTGCTCTTCTGCCGCCAATGCCTCGAATGAGGCCCGGAATGCCTGGTGATCGGTGCCATTCTCTAGAAAAACGAGTCCAGCGCCATATGTACCGCGAGCTGGAAGAGGAAAGTCGACCTTCGCGGCAAAGAATTCGTGCGGAATCTGGGTCAGAATGCCTGCGCCGTCTCCGGTTCCTGCATCTGAGCCAACAGCGCCTCTGTGCTCTAGGTTTCGAAGAGAGTTGAGCGCTGTCTCGACAATGTCGTGTCCGGCTGTGCCGCGAAGGGTCGCAACCATGGCCAAACCACAAGCGTCGCGATCGCGGCTAGGGTCGTACAGGCCGTGAGCCGATGGCGCTGTTGAAAAGCGCTCGAATGGCGATTCGGGCATGTTGGACTCCTAACGATTTACCGTTGGGACAACCTTGGCCCGATGCTTATGCGGTCAACCGACCACGCTCAAAAGTGCTGCTACGAAAGTTTATCTCAGTCTAGGCTTTTTCAGGGTTTGGTTCTGGCTTAGTCGTGTACACGGACTCTTCGACGCCAGGGTGGCGTTTTCTTGACCAAATAATGAGTGCCACGCCGATGATGACGCCAAATACTGCGCTCCACTGGTTGGTACGCAACCCAAGAAGCACATCGCTCGGGTCGATACGCAAGTCTTCGATCCAGAAGCGTCCGATTGAGTAATAGATCAGGTAAGCGGCAAACATGCGACCCCAACGAAGATTGAGGCGACGTTCGAGCAGCACCAAGATCACGACGCCAGCAATCGACCAAAGGAACTCATAAAAGAATGTCGGGTGAAAAGTTTGTTCGGATAACCAACCAGATGGGATTGCTGGGTTTGGCGCATCAATCTGAATTGCCCAAGGAAGGTCGGTTGGCTTTCCGAAAAGTTCTTGATTGAAGTAGTTACCCCAGCGGCCGATGGCTTGTGCCAGGAGAACTGCCGGAGCAAGTGCGTCGGCAACCGAAAGCAGCCTAAGGTTAGCTAGTCGCGTTCCAATATAGGCTCCCGCGACTCCGAAGATAAGGGCGCCGTAAATAGCAAGCCCGCCCTCCCAAACGTAAAGAATCTTCAGCAGGTCTTTGCCTTCGCCAACGTAATCACTTAGGTGGGTAAGAACGTGAAAAAGACGAGCGCCCACGATACCGAAGGGGACGGCCCAGATTGCTACATCGAGCATCAGCCCACTTTCGCCACCGCGCTTGACTAGTCGACGGTTTGACCAGTAGACGGCGACGGCAATTCCCAGAAGGATAAACAAGGCGTAGTAGTGGATGCGCGCGAAGCCCAGGTCGATCGTTGATTCTGTTGGGCTAGGAATTGCAGCTACGAAATTGGCGATGGTCATTTGTGTCCCTTGTTCATCTTTGATTCTATTTCGGCGACCGTTCGTTTAAGTTCGATTAGTCCGCCTTGGCTGTAGGCCTTCACAAACACACTGCCGATGATGGCTCCGTCTGCGTATTCGTTCACGGCGGACGCCTGTTCTCCGGTTGAAATACCAATTCCAACGGCTACGTTTGCTTCGACATCCGTCTCTCGAACTGCAGAAACGACTCCTCGAGCGAGAGAATCAACCTCGTCTCTTGCACCTGTAATGCCCATTGTTGAAACGGCGTAAACAAAACCACGGCTAAGCGCGGCGGCGTTCTGAACTCTCTGCGTCGAAGATGTAGGAGCGGCAAGGAAAACACGGTCAAGGTCATGTTCTTCTGCCGCGGCTAGCCATTCAGAGGCCTCGTCAGGAATCAGGTCGGGTGTGATCATTCCCGCTCCCCCAGCCTCTTTCAACGATCTTGCAAAATCCTGCACACCGAACTGCATCACAGGGTTCCAGTACGTCATCACCAGTACTGGAATACCGGTGCGTTCACTAACTTCTCTTACGGCTTCGAATGTTTGGCGCAGTTTGAAACCGTTGGCCAAAGCTGTCTCGGTAGCCTCTTGGATGACCGGGCCGTCCATTACCGGGTCTGAATACGGAACACCTAGTTCGAGAATGTCAACACCGCCCTCGGCCATCGCTACCGCGGCATCTACTGATTCCCTCAGCGTTGGAAAGCCGAGTGGAAAGTACCCGATAAGAGTGTCTTTGCCGGCTGCCTTATTCTCGGCGAATTTTGCTTCTACTTGGCTCATGCCTAATCCCCTAGCAATCCGAAGTAGCGTGCGGCGGTTTCCATGTCTTTATCTCCACGACCGCTGAGGTTCACCAAGACAGAGCTTCCGGGAGCAAGCTCCTTGCCGAGTTTCAGCACACCCGCCAATGCGTGTGCTGTCTCAATGGCAGGAATGATTCCTTCGGTTTGGCTAAGTAGGCGCAGTGCCTGCATCGCTTCGTCATCCGAGATACCGCGGTATTCTGCACGACCTAGGTCTTTGAGCCAAGAATGCTCTGGTCCCACACCTGGGTAATCAAGGCCGGCACTAATAGAGTGACTCTCGAGTGTTTGACCATCTTCGTCTTGAAGCATGTAAGACCGCGCCCCGTGCAGAACGCCTGGTTTGCCATAGTTCAATGTTGCGGCGTGTCTAGGTGTGCCCATGCCGTCTCCTGCGGCCTCGAAACCAAGCAGGCGAACATCCTGGTCATCTAGGAAAGCATGGAAGATTCCGATGGCGTTCGAACCGCCACCGACACAGGCGGCAACGACGGTTGGAAGAGTTCCGTAGTCGTTTAGCATTTGCGCTCTGGCTTCGTTTCCGATGACCGAGTGGAAGTCTCGAACCATTGTCGGAAAAGGGTGAGGTCCTGCTACCGTGCCCAACAAATAGTGTGTGTTTCCAACGTTGGTTACCCAGTCGCGAAGCGCTTCGTTGATTGCATCTTTCAGAGTGCGTGAGCCGGTCTTAACGGCAACTACTGTCGCGCCAAGAAGCTTCATGCGAGCAACGTTGAGGGCCTGTCGCTCGGTGTCCACTTCGCCCATGTAGACGACGCATTCAAGCCCGAAAAGTGCTGCCGCGGTTGCGCTAGCCACACCGTGCTGCCCAGCGCCAGTTTCGGCGATTATGCGTGTTTTACCCATGCGCTTGGCAAGCAGGGCCTGGCCCAGAACATTGTTGATTTTGTGTGAACCGGTGTGGTTCAAGTCTTCACGCTTCAGAAAGACACGAATATCGCCAGCGTGCGACGCGAAGCGTTTTGCTTCGGTGATGATGCTCGGTCTGCCTGTGTAGGTCTTGTGGAGCTCTGCTAGTTCAAGAACGAAGCTAGGGTCAGCCTTAGCTTGCTGGTAGGTGCTTTCGAGCTCATCGAGGGCTGCAATAAGCGACTCGGGAACGAACCGGCCTCCGAACTCACCGAAGTAAGGCCCTACCTGTTCGCGCAACTGAGTCATAGGTTCAATCCTAAATCGATTAGGCGTTTAGAAATTCATCAAGACGACTAGCCGGATCGCCTGTTACTAGTGCCTCACCAACAAGAACCACATCTGCGCCAGCATTTCGGTAGGCAACTACATCTGCGACCTCGCGAACCGCGCTTTCGGCGACTTTAATCGCGCCGGCTGGAAAATCTTCAACTAGTTTCGAGAACAAATATCTGTCGGTTTCGAATGTCGTTAGATCTCTAGCGTTTACACCGATCAGTCGAGCACCCAAGTCACTGGCAATCTTCAACTCATCGCCTGAGTGGGTTTCGACAAACGCCGTCATGCCAAGGTCTTCACCAAATACCTTCAGCCTCATGAGTGTCGCGGCGTCAAGCCCAGCAACAATAAGCAAGAAGATGTCGGCTCCGTGAGCCCGCGCCTCTAAGAGCTGATACTCATTCGAGATGAAATCTTTTCTCAGAAGTGGCACGCTGACTGCTTCTCTAACCTGTTCAAGATCTTCCAGAGAACCCTTGAACTTGCGCTGCTCGGTTAGCACCGAAATAGCGGATGCTCCGTGCCGTTGGTAAATACCTGCCAAAGCCGCTGGGTCTTCGATCGATGCCAGCGAACCCTTCGACGGACTAGACCGCTTGATCTCTGCCAATACGTGCACGCGGTCGCGTGGTTGAAGAGCTTTTAAAGCGTCGATAGGTGGCCTGCGTTTAGCAACAGCGGCTTCTAGATGACTAACCGAAACGGTGCTTCTGCGTCGCGCCGAGTCTTCTGCCGCGCCGGCATAGAGATCTTCGAGCACGAACGTTTAGCGCTTGCCTTTGATTCCATAGCCCATTCGAGCAAGCACGATTCCGGCAACCACACCGAGCACAACTACGAGGCCAGAGGCCCACACGATTGCAAACATGTCGAAGTAGTAAGCCCAGGTGGCCACTCCCGATGCGATGATGATGATGATTACCGCTACCCACGCAGCAATCGAGTCGCCGTGTCCAGGGTCGCTTGGGTTTTCTGAAGTCATTTTGCCCTCTCTAGATGTGTCTAGTTTACTTGTGGTTCGGATTCGTCTCTTGCCAAAGGGACTGCTCTAGTGCTTGCGAATTGTCACCTGTGGTTTGGCTCTTTGTTGATTTTGTTGCGGCACGCTCTCGAACTTTGCTAAGTACTCGTTTCATTGAGACGAGCGCCGTATAAATCTGAAGAAGTGTGACGATTGCTGCGAGAACGACAGCGCTTAACCCGCTAAATGTAGTTTGATGACTCAAGACAACCTCATCTAGTTGGGCAACCCAGTTTGCGATTCCCGTTGACTTGGCGACGAAAGGCTCGAGAACGGCGGCGTCAGCCCCGAGTAATACGGCCACTGTGGGCACGAACGACCAACACAGTGCCAGCGCTGCAGCTATGAGAAAGACAGCTCCCCATCTGCTCTGCAGATATAAGAAAAGTGCAATCGCAAGCATGTCAACCAGGAGGGCTGCCGAAACAGCAGGATAAACCGCGTTGCCTTCGATCAGCAGCTCAGTTCCAGTTGCCAGTTCAACTTCAAACCAAGGCTGAATAGACAGAATGGCGACGCAGGCTAAGAGAACGGCCGACAAGTAAACAAGTCGTTTGCGGGTCATTTAGACGCGCCTTAACGACTCGGCAACGTCAACCGCATGCAAGATCACGGCAGCCTTGCTCTTTGTCTCGTTGAATTCGCTTGTCGCGTCTGAATCTAAAACGATTCCTGCGCCTGCTTGCACGTGCGCGACACCGTCTCGCATCAGCGCGGTTCTAATGGCAATGGCTAGGTCGGCATTACCGGCGAAGTCGAAGTACCCCACGACTCCCCCAAACAAGCCACGGTTGTCGCTCTCCAATTCGTCGATGATCTCAAGAGCTCTCGGCTTTGGAGCTCCCGACAATGTGCCGGCAGGAAAAGTAGCTCTGAAGACATCAACAACCGTCGAGTCATCATTCAGATTGCCCTCTACCGTCGAAACCAAATGCTGAATGTGGCTGAACTTGTGTATTTTCATGAACTCTGTGACATTCACAGATTTCGGCTTGCATACCTTGAGCAGGTCGTTTCTTGCTAGGTCAACCAACATCAGGTGTTCTGCACGCTCTTTTTCGTCTGACAAGAGGCTCTCGGCCAGTTCGATGTCTTCTTCAAATGATTTGCCACGCGGCTTTGAACCTGCGATTGGATGCATGATCGCATGGCTGTTGAATACCTTCACTAAGGCTTCTGGCGATGACCCAACAATTGAATACGCGCCTGACGAATCTGAGAGATTGATGAGGTACATGTAAGGGCTTGGATTGATCGAACGAAGAGCTCGGTAAACGTCTAGCGGTGTCGATTCTGTGGCCCGGTCAAATCGCTGCGAAAGAACGACTTGAAAGACGTCCCCGGCCTCCACGTGGCGTTGTGCCCTTTTTACTACCTGAGTGAACGTCTCGTGGGTATGGTTCGGGTTGGCTTCTGCTGAAGACACAGGCGAAACTTCAGCAAGGTATGTCGCTGTTGCCCTTGCGAGCTGCGTTTTGAGATGGTGCAGTTGCTCTATCGCTGCTAAGTAGTCTTGGCGAAGTTCATGCTCGTTTTGACCTTCAACGAACAAGTTTGAAACCAGCTGGATGCGGCTCAATTGGTGGTCGAAAACTAACAGGTTGCGCATCAGGATGAAGTTGAGAACGGGAACTGGGTAAGCCATCGGTTTTCGGTTTGGCAGGTGCTCAACTTCGCGCACGCTATCCCAAGCAAGGGCACCAACCAGCCCCGATGTCAGAGGTGGTAGATCAGCGATTGAAGGGCTCGTCCAGGCTTGCTGAACGAGCTCCAAAGCATCTAAGGCTCCGTGAGGAAGAACCTGCTGGAGATTCTTAGGTAGCGCTGTGAAACCGCCCTCAGAGACCCATTGGGCTGGTTCGCCAAATTCTTGCTTCAAAAAGCCCCTGGCTCCCAGCCCCACAAAAGAGTACCGGGACCAAACCCCATGTTCGGCCGACTCAAGTAGAAAAGCGCCAGGCTGCATTTGCGTCATGGACTCGAATGCTCCGAGCGGCGTGATTCCCGACGAGAACAGGGTTTCGACGATTGGTATTACGTTGCTTTTTCGAGAGAGTTCAAGAACCTCGTCGAACTTCAGATTGATCATGAAGCCTCGCCATCAAAAAACACGTGTGAGTCAAAGCAAGAGTCTGTGCCGTTGTGGCAGGCGGGCCCGCTCTCTTCGACAATCGCGAGCAGTGCATCCCCGTCGCAATCGAGCTCGAGCCTCAAGAGCCTTTGTGTGTTGCCCGAGGTTGCCCCCTTCACCCAAATTTCTTGTCGGCTTCTAGACCAGAAGGTCATGACTCCAGTGCTCAGAGTCTGATCAAGAGCCTCTTCGTTCATCCACGCAACCATGAGCACGCGCCCAGTCTGTGACTGCACAACGACGCAAACTAGGCCGTCTTGGTTGAATGCGATGCCGCTTCTAGGCATTTGCGGCCTTTCTGATGGTGTAACCGGCGTCTTGCAAGGCTTCTTTCACTTGGCTGATGCTGAGAGTGCCATTATGAAACACGGATGCCGCCAACACTGCATCGACACCCAGAGAGGCAACCTGAACAAAGTCTTCAAGCTTGCCGGCTCCACCGGAGGCAATAACTGGAACGGTTGAGCGCTGAAGCACTGCCTCAATCATTGGCGCGTCGAATCCCTGCTTGGTGCCATCCGCATCGATCGAATTGATTAGCACCTCGCCAACGCCAAGCTCACAGGCGCGCTGCACCCAGTCGATGGCGTCGATGTCAGTCGTTTCTCGCCCACCGTTTTTTGTTGCCACGAAACCCGATTTGCTCTCACCACGCTTTGCGTCGAGCGACAGAACGAGAACTTGATTTCCGAATTCGTTAGCTATGTCCGAAATTACCTGAGGGTTATTGAGCGCGGCGGATGCTATGGAAACCTTGTCTGCGCCAGCTGCTAGCAGGTTGGAGACATCTTCGACCGTACGCACACCACCGCCGACAGTTAGTGGAATGAACAAGCTCTCGGCAGTTTGCCTCACCAAGTCATACATCGTGGATCGATTCTCAGCTGTGGCATTTACGTCCAGGAACGTTAGCTCATCAGCCCCGGCTTGGTAATAAAGTTTGGCGAGTTCCAAGGGGTCTCCAGCGTCGCGCAGGTTTTCGAAATTGATCCCTTTCACAACGCGCGCGCCGGCTACATCGAGGCATGGAATGATTCTGATGGCTAACGTCATTTTGCTAGATGCGAGCGGCGTGAATGGCACTTACCAGAATGGCGCGAGCGCCGAGGGCGTAGAGTTCATCCATTTTTGCGTTGATGTCGCCAGATTTCACCAATGCTCTAACAGCAACCCAAGCCTCGTCTCGTAGCGGCGAAATAGTGGGCGATTCAATGCCTGGAGTGATTGCGCTTGCTTTGTCAACGAGCTCTGCGGGGCAGTCGTAGTCGAAGATCACATACTCCCTAGCGACGATGACACCCTGCATTCGACGCAAGAGCGTTTGAGTCAATTCTTCTTTGCCAGGGGCGCAGATAAGTTGGGCGGTGCTACGAAGCAGCTCAGGTCCGAAAATCTCGAGCCCGGCCAGACGCAAGGTGCTTCCGGTGCTAACAACGTCTGCGACGGCGTCGGCAACACCCAGCTTGACGGCCGATTCAACAGCCCCATCTAGCTGAACTACCGTCGCGCTTACTCCTTGCTCAGAAAGAAAATCCGACACCAAATTCGGGTACGCGGTTGCAACGCGTAAACCGCCTAATTCGCTGAGGGCTTTGAATTTTCCGACTGGGCCAGCGAAACGAAATGTAGATTCCCCGAAACGTAGGTCTGCAACAGCCACTGCTTTGCTACGGCTGTCACGCAGTAGATCTAGCCCCGTAAAGCCGGCGTCAAGTGAGCCCTCGCCGACATAAGTAGCAATGTCACGTGGGCGAAGGTAGAAAAACTCTATGTCGTGCTTGCTGTCAATCACGTGTAGGTCTTTGGGGTCACGTCTTACCGCGTAACCGGCCTCTTTCAACATCAGCAGAGCGGTTTCAGAAAGGATGCCCTTATTCGGGACTGCGACTCGTAACATGGCTAAAGTTTCTGGTTCAGATCGGCTAATGAAATGCCCTTGGCAATCATTAGAACTTGTAGGTGGTAGATGAGCTGAGAGATTTCTTCGACTGTTCTCTCTTTTCCTTCATGTTCGGCGGCCATCCAAACTTCGGCAGCCTCTTCAACAATTTTCTTGCCGATCGTGTGAACACCGGCATCAAGCCATTTCACGGTTTCTGACCCGGATGTGCGTTCGAGGCTTTTCGCAGTCAGCTCTTCGAACAGGCTTTCAAAGGATTTCATCTTCTAAGATTACTAGCCTTTAGACGCCTACTCCGCTTGGTGTCGGCCCCGGTTGGCCAGCAACCTAAGTTCTTGAATACGTTGTGCACGGTCAACAGCGCTGAAGACCGCTGAGCCTGCGACGAACGTGTCGGCGCCATGTGCAGCCGCTCGCTCGATGTTGGTCAGGTCGATGCCGCCATCTACTTGCAATCTGACAGCGCTGCCGATTCGGGTAATTTCTTTCGCCGCCTGCGCAACTTTCTCTAGCGTGCTTTCGATTAGGCTCTGCCCACCAAAACCTGGCTCGACTGTCATCACCAGAACCATATCGAATTCGTTCAAGGAGCCAAGTACCTCGTCGAGTGGTGTTCCAGGCTTCACGGCAACGCCGGCTTTAGCTCCCGCCGCCCGGATTCTTCTGGCCAATTTGATGATGTCTTCACTAGCCTCGGCATGGAAAGTCACGCTGTCAACGCCGAGGTCTGCATAAGGCAAGGCCTGCTCATCGGCGCGGTCAATCATTAGGTGAATGTCTAGCGGGAGTTTGGTGATCTCTTGCATACGTCTGACCATTGGAATACCGAAGGTGAGATTCGGCACAAAGTGCCCATCCATTACATCGACGTGGATGCTGTCGGCAGTCGATATTGTGGCGAAGTCACGCTCGAAGTTGACGAAGTCGGCCGAAAGAATACTCGGGTGGATGTGCGCGGACATGTGGCTAGACTACTTCGCTCTTGCGAATCACGGCTATGAACATGGCATCCGTGTCATCTCGGTCGGGCCAGAGTTGCGCAGTTTTGCGATTGGGATTTAGGCGGAGACTTGGTTCGATATCACTCAAAATCGCGTTTGCGTTGAGCAGTTCGGCTGAGGCTCCGAATTTTCTAAGTGCCTGTTCAACAATGGCTGTGGTTTCACTCGGGTGAGGTGAACACGTGGAGTAAGTCAGCACTCCCCCTGGCTTCAAGGAGACCCAGGCAGCTTCGATCAGTTCTTTCTGCAACGCATTTAGTTCTTTCAAGTCACTTGGAGACTTGCGCCAACGCGCTTCGGGCCTGCGTCGAAGAGCACCTAGCCCTGTGCATGGGGCGTCGACCAAAATGCGGTCGAACGAGCCAGTCACAGCACGCCCATCCAGTTGCATTACTTTTGCTGTTAGTCCAGAGGCCGCTAAGGCTTTGCGCACCAGTTCGGCTCTGTGCGGTGCTGGCTCAACGCAAGTCAATACCGAATCATTCGTTTTTGCCATTGCAGCTAAGAGCACAGCTTTGCCACCGGGTCCGGCACAGAGGTCTAGCCAGCTTTCATTCGCTTTGGCACCGTGGGCTGCTACTAGGGCCACTAGCTGTGATCCGGCGTCTTGAACGCGCATCGAGCCGTCTGCGACAGCTTGTATTTCACCAGGATTGCCTGCGGGCGCTAGGTAGCCAATAGGGCTGCTGACGTGCTGCTCGAAATCGGTCAGAATGGCGTTATCAACTTGGCCGGGAAGGGCAACTAGATTCACACGTGCAGGTTCGTTGTCTGATTCGAGCAGATGCTCAAGGTCTGCGCTTCTGCCATCTGCATTAAGTGCCAGTTTGAGCGAAGTAACGATCCAGGCTGGGTGGGCGTATTTGAGCGCCAATCGCTCTGTCTCATTAGTTGCTTTTGCCAAAATCGCGTGCATCCAGTAATCGAGCCCGTTCTGAGCGACCTTTCTAAGGCTGGCATTGACTAGCCCAGAAGCCTTACCGCCTGCGAACGCCTTAGATTGCTCCACGCTTTCGTTCAATGCAGCGTGCACAGGGATGCGCGTATAGAGCAGTTGGTAAACGCCAAGTTGCAGAACCGCTCGCACACCTGGGTCTAGGTCTGCCACGGGTCTGCTAGAAACCTCATTGATGATCGCCTCTAGAGTGTTTTTACGTCGCAGCGATCCGAATGCGAGTTCTTGCGCGAGGGCCGCGTTTCTCGAATCGAGGCGTTTGCTTGTAGAAAGCTGATTCAACAGAAGGTTTGCGTAGGCGTCGTCGGCCTCGACGCGCATCAAAACCTCGAGCGCGACTTGTCTTGCGATGGCTACGGTCACGCGTCAAACCTAACTGGCAATGAAACCCCCCTGGCCCAATCCTTTGCTGGCATCGCCTGCTTGCCCGCAGGTTGAACCTCAAGCAACTCAAGAACACCAGCGGATGTGTTGACCACGACTCTGCCATCGGCCTGCGAGACAGTTCCGACCGGGTCATTCGAACCACCCGCAATATCGCGAGCGAGGTGAATCTTGAATGTGTCACCATTTAGTGTCGCCCATGCTCCAGGTTCGGGGTTCATGGCCAAAACTCGGCGTTCGAGCTCCAGCGCGCTGCTAGACCAGTCGAGTCGCGCTTGCTCTCTGTCAAGTTTTCGAGCTAGGTCGTTACCGTGAGTTGGCTCTTGTGCCGTCAGTTGATTACTTTCTAGCAATATTCGCGGAAGCTCCTGGCTAAGTAGCGTGCATCCGAGTTCTGTGAGCCTGGACAACAGTCGACCAGATGTCTCACCTGGCTGTATCTGCGTTGGAACGGCAGCGACCACGGGGCCTGTGTCTAGTCCCTCATCAATTTTGAACAGTGTCACGCCAGTGATTTTGTCTCCGGAGAGTATCGCGTGCTGAACTGGTGCGGCACCGCGCCATTTTGGAAGCAAGCTGTAGTGAAGATTGAACCAGCCATTCGAGAGGGCATCCAGTGCGGGCGTTTTAAGAAGAGCACCGTAGGCCACGACCACGGCGGTAGAACACTGGGTTTCGCCAATTCTTGCTATGGCCGAATTGTCGATCTTGTCGGTCTTGTAGACCTCGAGGCCTAGTTTCGTTGCCGAGATTGCCACGGGCGAAGGAGTGAGCACTCGCTTTCTACCGACCAGGGCATCAGGTCGCGTTATTACGAGTGAGATTTCGAAGCCGTGCCCGACCAGATACTCGAGTGTTGCTGCAGCGTTAGCTGGGGTACCTGCGAAAATGAGCGATTCAGTCATCGGTTCTAGAGTACCTTCGCGTCATCCATCTTGATGGTTAGCGGGCGTTGAAGGCGACCGCTCTTGTTGAAGCGCTTGTTGAGTGTGGGAACTAGTGCGGCAACTCGAAGCAATTTCGCTACCTCTGCGCCCGCTGAGTAAGGGTAAGTAGCAATCATCCGACTGTCGCTAGACCCTTCAAGGGCCGAAATACCTAAAATGCGAACACCTTCGACGGCCTCAAGAGATAGCTTCACTGGTGTTAGGTCGTCGCGAGATCCCGAAACGCTGAGCAGTCTTACGACGGGTGGGAAACCAAGTTCAACACGCTCTTCAAGCAACCTGGCTGTGATTTCGTCGACCTGCCAAAGGCTCAAACTTCGACCCAGTTCGGGGTTCACACCGATCACTGCAGACTTACCGCTTGGCGCAAGAAGGCTCAGTGAGTTCGCCCACTTGCGCACTGCCTGCTCGGTGGCATCAAGATGATCGCGCGACAACTCGAGTTCGGCGTCCAAAATGACGATTGCCGAGTAACCAGGTTCACAAATCGGCTCAGCACCGGCCGTGCTTACGACAATTGCTGGTTCGGGCTTGAGGTACTTCAACTCTGTGTCACCAGTTGATTCAATCAGCCGAATGTTTGGAAAGCTTTTACCGAACTCCTGCAAGGTGCGAGTTGCACCAGCGCGTCCACGTTTAGTCTTTTGGGAATCGCAAAAGCGACACTTCACCTGCAAGTTGAAACCTGAACAAACTCTGCAGACAACCTGCTGTTTGGCATCTTCCCAAAGCGGGCCGCCACAAAATGTGCAGGCTGACCGTTTGCCACACTCGCCGCAACTTATTGAAGTTGACGATCCTTTGGCCGCAACCTGCACAAGTACTGCTCCAGTTTTGAGACCTTCTTTGATGACCGCATGAGCGAGCGAGTCGACTCTGAAGCCATCAGTGCTGAACGAGATGGTTTGGCGAGCCTGGCTACCTACGAGCGCCTTTAGATAGCCGATGTTCTCAAGCCGTTTTATGGCCGTGCTCTTGAAATGCTGCATGAAGATGAGACGACACTCTTCAATCGTCTGTCTGACTAGCGCGACATCACGACTGTGAAGGTAGGGTGAACTTTCGTCTTGATGAGCCTCGTCACCTTCGTCCCAGATCAGTATGGCCCCCAAATTCTTCAAGGGTGCATAGAGCGCGTTTCTTGAACCGATGACAATCTGTGGATTGGATTCAAGGGCCCTAAGGTGCCGTGTGAACTGTTCACTTTTGGTCGCGCCAGTGTCGTAGACGTTGAGAAACTCGCCGAGTCCCAGTTTTTCCAACAAGTTTTTGAGGCGCGCTACATCTCTAAAGTCTGGAACACAGACGATTACAGATTCTTCTGATGCGAGTATTCGGTGGCAAATCCGTTCGATCTCATGCAACCACCGGCTTTCAGGCGCCGAATTCTGCTCCGCGAATCCAGGCGTAACTGTGAGCGACACGAGTCGTTCAATTGGCAACGCCTCATGCTCGTGATTGTCGACTAAAGCACCTTGCCCTTCGGTGCCAGACCACGATTTATCAACACGCACCATTCGATCTGGGCAAGCCGTTTTGAGAAGCTCGCCAAAAGACAGCGCTTGGCGAGCCGCTAGGCTCGTGCAGAGCTTGATGATCGCTGGCGTCAACAAGACTCGCGGGCTAACTATAGAAACGATCTTTGACAACTCGCCCTTGAAATCGCTGGTTGCAGCAACTTCGATAACAAAGCCTTGACGCGTTTTTGAATTTCTGCCGAACGGAACCTCAACCAGTTGCCCAGGTTGAACTGTGGAAGCCAGTTGGGGCGGAACTTCGTAGTCGAAAAGTTTGTCTAGCTGTGGCAGGGCTGAGTCAAACGCCACCCTCGCCACACAAGAATGTGACACTATGCGCCTATCGCGCTCTGCAGTTCGCTGATGCGATCAGTTCTCTCCCAAGTAAAGTCTGGAAGTTCGCGACCAAAGTGACCATAAGCCGCGGTCTTAGCGTAAATTGGACGCAAAAGATCTAGGTCTTGAACGATTGCCGCGGGTCGCAAGTCGAAAACTTCGAGAATGGCGTCACGAATTTTTTGGGTATCAAAGTTTTCTGTACCAAAGGTTTCAATGTAAAGACCGACCGGTCGAGCCTTGCCAATTGCATAGGCAATCTGCACCTCGATTTTGTCTGCCAGCCCAGCGGCGACAACGTTCTTGGCTACCCAGCGCATTGCATAAGCCGCAGAACGATCGACCTTGCTCGGGTCTTTTCCGCTGAATGCTCCACCGCCATGACGGGCGGCGCCTCCGTAGGTGTCAACGATGATCTTTCGTCCGGTCAGACCAGCGTCGGCCATCGGGCCACCTGATTCGAATCGGCCGGTTGGGTTGATTAGCACCTTCACATCTGAATAGTCGAGCCCGCTTTGCTCGAGTATCGGATTAATTACAACCTCGCGAACAGCCGCCCTCAACTCGCCAGTTTCAATGTGTGAGTTGTGTTGCGTTGACAGAACGACAGTGTCGATTGTTTTTGCTGTGTTGCCTTCGTAGCCGATGGTGACCTGAGTCTTTCCGTCTGGGCGAAGAAAATCTAGTGCCGAACTCTTTCTAACTTCAGACAGTTTCAGGCTCAGCTGATGAGAAAGAGATATGGCTGCAGGCATGAGAGTTGGTGTCTCTTTAGTCGCGAAGCCAAACATGATGCCCTGGTCTCCAGCGCCCTGGGAATCAAAAGCGTCGCGTGAAGCCTGTTCGCGCACTTCGTAACCCGAATCAACGCCCTGCGCGATGTCTTTGGACTGCTCGCCGATTGATACTGACACACCGCAAGAGCGCCCATCGAAACCAATGTCGCTCGAGTTGTAGCCAATAGCGAGCACCTTTTCTCGGATGAGCGTTGGGATGTCGACGTAAGCATCGCAGGTGACTTCGCCGGCAACATGGACCAAACCTGTGGTGGCCATAGTCTCAACTGCAACTCGGGCCTTTGGGTCTTGCTCAAGTATCGCGTCGAGAATGGTGTCACTAATTTGGTCACAGACTTTGTCTGGGTGACCTTCGGTGACTGATTCAGATGTGAAAAGACGGAGCTCGCTCATATGCGTCTCAGTATATCGCCAACTAGCGACACTATTTTCTCGCTGTGACGATCCAGTCGAGAATGGCGTTGGCAGCGTCAAGCTTCGAACCCTCGAATGAGCTCTGATCGTTGTGTGAAACAAGTTTGATTGACGTGTCTTCGCTGCCGAACACTGCCCCATCAGAGACATCGTTAGCGACAATGAGATCGACGTTTTTTGCGTTTAGTTTTTTGCGTGCACTGGCGACCAAATTGTCACCGGACAGCGTTTCTGCCGCGAAACCGATTAGGAGTTGGCGGCTCGAAGCAGTGCGGCTACTTGCCAACTCGGCCAGCAAGTCTGGATTCTCGACCAGATTTATCGTTGGAGTTGAACCAAGATCGGCCTTCTTTAGCTTCAACGAGCTTGGGTTTTCAAGTCGATAGTCGCTAACTGCCGCCGCCATAATCAAAACATCTGCCGAGGGGGCCAGATCGCTTAGTGCGCCTCTGAGCTCCTGGGTTGTAGATACGTTGACTTGACCTTCGGTGAGGCCGACCTCTAAGTTCGCAGCGATAAGCCGAACATCCGCGCCTCTGCTCTTCGCTGCCTTGTAGAGTGCCAACCCCATGAGCCCAGAAGAACTGTTGCCGATGTAGCGCACTGAATCGATTGGCTCTCGCGTTCCGCCCGCAGTTACCAAAACCTTGACGCCGGCCAAATCTTGCGGAACAAAAAGATTGAGTGCGGCCTCGACAATGTGCTCAGGTTCGGGCATGCGACCCTTACCCGTGTCTTCTCCGGTGAGACGACCAACGGCAGGTTCAAGAACGTTTACTCCCCTAGACCGCAATGTTGCGACATTTGCGACAGTTGAAGGGTTCTCCCACATTTCGGTATGCATCGCTGGCGCGACCAGAACTGGAGCCTTTGAGGCAAGAATCGAACTTGAAAGTAAGTCGTCGCCGAGCCCGGCGGCAGTTCGAGCTAAGAAGCTTGCGGTGGCCGGGGCAACAATAATCAGATCTGCAGATTGGCCGAGCTCGACGTGCTTGACGTCAGCAACATCGGTGTAGAGGTCTGGGTCAACCGTATTCTTGCTGATTGCCTCTAGCGTGGCAGCGCCAACGAAACGAAGTGCGTTTGCGGTTGGAATTACCTTGACGTCGTGGCCTGCTTCAACAAGAAGACGAACTACCCCCACGGCCTTATACGCGGCAATTCCGCCGGTTATGCCAACGAGGATGCGCATGGCGCGAGTTTTGGCTAGGCGTCGCGCTTAGCGAGCTTGTCTTGCTCGATTTCACGCATGGCAATGGTTAGTGGCTTTTCGTCAACGGTCGAGTCAACTAGCGGACCAACGTTGTTGAAGAGACTTCCTTCGTGAAGTGCACTGTAGTAATCGTTGATCTGACGAGCGCGCTTAGAGGCGAACATCACCAACTGGTACTTGCTGTCTACCTTCGACAAGAGAGTGTCGATCGCCGGTGAGACAATACCTTCAAGTTTTTCAGACATGAGTATCCTTCAATAGTCTTTGATTTGGAGTGAAGTTCGAAAACGCGAACTAAGCCTGAATCAAGTCTAAGACATCGTGGGCGCATTTGGCGATGTCTTCATTAACAACAACAGCATCGAACTCCGAAGCCGACTCAAGTTCAACACGCGCTGTTTGCAAACGCGCCTCTTGCTCGCTTGCCGATTCTGTTCCACGTGCCCCTAGGCGGCGAACCAATTCGTCCCAGCTCGGCGGCTTGATGAACACCAACAATGCCTCTGGCATGACTTTCTTAACTTGTCTTGCGCCCTGAATGTCGATCTCGAGAATTACGTGCTCTCCCCTAGCCAATGCCTCTAAAACCGGCGTCTTGGGTGTGCCATATTTATTCACTCCGTGCACCACCGCATATTCGAGCATCTCGCCTGAGGCGATCATCTCGTCAAACTCTGCTGCTGTGACAAAGAAATAGTCGCGGCCGTCTACTTCGCCCGGTCTTGGCGCGCGTGTGGTCGCCGACACAGAAAGGTGCACGTTTTCGAAGTGACTGAGCATGTATTGCACTACAGTGCCCTTGCCGACGGCGGTAGGCCCGGCTATAACCGTCAATCTGCTCACGAAACTTACCCTAGACCCTTGGCGAGCTCATCGTTGGCCCGTTTGATGGCCTCGGTTAGACCTTGTTTACCTACTTCGAGCACGCTTCTGGAAACCGAAGCGATGACATTGCCGGCCGCCTCGCCGAAAATCAAGCGGATGTCGCGCAGCTGGGCTCCCTGTGCACCGAATCCCGGTGCCAAGATGGGCGTCTTCACGCCCGACTGTTCCAGTTTCAGGCCGAAACGCTCGAACCGCAGAGTTGCGCCGAGTACAGCGGAGAAGGAACCAAAACGATCTCCGGGAGCCGCGCTAATTCGGTTTAGTTGCTCAAGTTTGCTCCAGATGTCAGAGGCGATGCTTTCGCCAGTTTCACTTCTGGCGGTTTGCACTGAGGCACCCTCAGGGTTTGAGGTTGCCACCAGAACGGTCAGACCCTTTCCATCTTCAAGCAAAGAACCCATCAACGAAGTGCTGGTTTCTAGCCCTAGGTAAGGCGAGACCGTGATGGTGTCTGCGTAAAAGGTCGATTTCTTACCTAGCCACGCCTCGAGATATGCCTCCATGGTCGAGCCGATGTCGCCACGCTTGGCGTCAGCGATGACAACGAGGCCGGCCTCGTTTGCTCTGCGAGTGATTCGCTCTAGAACTGCAAACCCAGCAGAACCGTGGCGCTCAAAGAACGAAACCTGTGGCTTTACGATTCCGACATGACCAGCTGCCGCGTCAATGACGCTGTTTGCGAAGTAGTCGAGTCCGTTCACATCGTCGTCGAGACCCCATTGTTCGAGCAACGAAGCGTGTGCGTCAACGCCAACGCAAAGTTGCCCCTTGGTCTCGAAGGCGTCGAAGAGTTTGCGACCGAAAGACCTAGGCAAGAGCATCCGCCCTGTCTTTTGCGTGCTGCTGAAGCGACTTCACTTTGAATGGACCTGCGATAACTGCCTCAAACGAACCAATGGCAGCGCTCAGCTGGGCGATAGTTGTGAAGATTGCCTTATCAGCCGCAGTGGTGGCTGCGCGAATCTCGTAGCCATCCTTGCGGGCAGCCAGACCAGAGCCAGAAGGAGTGTTCACAACGACGTCCACCTGGCCAGCAGTAATCATTTCGACAATTGTTGGACCCTCAGCTACTGAAGGGTCTTCTGAGTGCTTGCGAACAGTCTTGGCATCGATTCCGTGTCGGTTAAGAATCGCCGCAGTGCCCGAGGTTGCCAGAATTTGGTAACCAAGCTGGTGCAATCTACGAACCGGTAGAAGCAGTTGAGGCTTGTCGCGGTCTGCTACAGAGATAAACACGGTGCCACTGGTTGGCAGCGCACTTCCTGCAGCAGCCTGGCTCTTTGCAAATGCAGTCGGAAAGTCGACGTCGATACCCATGACCTCGCCGGTGGATCGCATTTCTGGCCCGAGCAGCGAGTCAACGAATCGCCCGTCTTTTGTGGCGAAGCGCTTGAATGGCAGCACGGCTTCTTTGACCGAAATGGCAGAGCTGGCCGGAATGTGCGTACCGTCTTTAGCTGGCAAATGACCCTCAGAAATCAACTCACGGATGGTTTTGCCAACCATCACGAGCGAGGCTGCCTTTGCGAGAGTGATGCCTAGCGCCTTGCTAACGAACGGAACGGTTCGCGAAGCACGTGGATTTGCCTCCAAGACGTAGAGAACATCGTGTGCCAGGGCGAACTGAACGTTGATTAGACCTCGAACGCCGATGCCCTTGGCAATAAGCTCTGTGGCAACTCGAACACGGTCGATCTGTGCTTGGCTCATTGTGATCGGGGGCAATGTGCATGACGAGTCACCTGAGTGAATGCCTGCCTCTTCGATGTGCTCCATGACGCCGCCAACATAAAGCTCGGTGCCGTCATACAGAGCGTCGATGTCGATCTCGATGGCATCATCTAGGAATCGGTCAACCAAGAGCGGATAACCCTCTCCTACGATGGCCTGGTCTTCGATGCGGTCAAAGTAGTCGGCTAGTGATGAACGGTCATAGACGATCTCCATGCCACGTCCACCGAGAACGAACGAAGGACGAACCAATACTGGGTAACCGATACGTTCAGCAACTTCCAAGGCTCCGTCTAGATCGATAGCGGTTCCATTGGCCGGCGACATTAGCTTTGCGTCATCAAGAATCTTGCTGAACAGACCCCGCTCTTCAGCTAGGTCGATAGCCTCTGGCGTTGTACCGAGAATTGGCACTCCAGCCTCTTTCAGGCCCTTTGCAAGCCCCAGTGCGGTTTGTCCGCCTAGTTGCACGACAACGCCGACGAGGGTACCGCTGGCGCTTTCTGCGTGGATGACCTCGAGAACATCCTCGAGCGTAAGTGGCTCAAAGTAGAGACGGTCGCTGGTGTCATAGTCGGTTGACACGGTCTCTGGGTTGCAGTTGATCATGATGGTTTCGTAACCAGCGTCTGACAGTGCGAACGAAGCGTGAACGCAGCTGTAGTCGAATTCAACACCCTGACCGATGCGGTTGGGACCACTACCGAGAATTACGACCTTCTGGCGATCGCTTGGCTGCACCTCGGTTTCTTGCTCGTAGGTGCTGTAGTGATACGGAGTCAGTGCCGGGAACTCACCCGCACAGGTGTCAACGGTCTTGTAAACCGGGCGAAGCCCGAGCGAG
>JACCDQ010380383.1_pt1 | contig 20804 bp, 32 predicted proteins | sample 7446031 | NCBI WGS metagenome assembly JACCDQ01 (sample SAMN15323442, study PRJNA562643) | freshwater metagenome | isolation source: river surface water | place: USA:Blue River Watershed | collected 2017-08-17
AGCAACTAATCGGAATGAGTTACCTGCAAGTGGGTTGAACAATTGCTTAGGTTGTGCACCTAGTGAACGGTCTTGTTCTGATGGGTCAACTGCGTTTTGGACTTTATCCTTCATTGCACCAGACATTTCATAAAGGAAAATTTTACCTTCATTGGCTGGGTTAGCAGGATCTTTTAGAACTTTGATGTTGGCGATGTATTTAATACCGCGACCGAATAGCTTTGCGCCATCCTTATCGCCGGCGTTCCATAGCTTTTGCCATTCTTCTTGGAATGGGCATGGTTGGCCAATAGATGATGGTGAGAACTCAGAAACGAAACGCTTCTTGCCGTTCTTAGTGATGGTTGTATTTACTTTGAAAAGTTTTTGGATCATACCCTTTTCAGAGTCTGGGAGGAAACGAATTAGAGCGGCACCATTACCGTTCTTGTCCTTGCCCAATTTGTAGAAGCGGTTATCCTCAGCATACTTGTTAGTTTCCTGAGCAAATGGGTCAATACCCACGGCTTCTTTCATTGCGTCAAAATTGAATGCACTTGCGTCGATCATATTATTCTCCTTAATTTACGTCGATTGTCAATAGTTTATCGTCATTCGCGGACCATTCGAAATTATAATCGGTATGTTATTAAAAATCAACCGATTATAAACTTATTTATATTAGATGTTCGGCAAATTTATCGTAAAATACATCTTTGCCAAAATAAATTTCAACTTTTTTCAATGTTGATGGCGATCCTTCAGATAATTCACCGGTGAAATAGAATCCTAATCTGCTGTTGGATCTTACAAACGATGAATTATTAATGAACTTTGCCCAAGCTTTATTTCTCTTTGTCATAACCGGCTTATACTGTTGGCCAGTTTGCAGGTCAATAATAGTCGGTTGGATGCGCCCATTATAACCACCGGACCAATAAATTTCGCCGGTGTATTCAAAGTATCTCATTACGAGATTAAACCTTAACAGACATCAAGATTTTGAAGCCTTCCAATGATTTATTCGTCATCAAAATACGATACGAATCTCGTGAAGAGTTATACTTTACATCAACGGTATATGATGATGCTGGCAACATTTTAAAGTTATCAACAGGAATTTTAATTTCAAATTCTTTGGATGTATTTGCTTGTTTAGTTACACTGAACGTGTTAGACTTAGCATTGAACTTGTTTGTTGCGCCAAGACTGATTTTCATGTCACCATCTTGTGACTTAAAAATAACTTCTGACAAATCTTTGAACACGCCAGTCGCTGACTTTAGACTCTTAATATCTTCTAAGGAGATTTCAAAAGTAGCCACGGATGGTACACCTTCAGTCTTGGTAAATTGTTCAGGTTCTTTGTTGTATGCGTCCATCAAAGCGATGTTATCCATGATGTATGAAGAGCTTGTACTACCTGATGCAATATCAATAGTGTTGCCTTCAATCTGAACAGAACGATCTTCTGGGAATAGCTTAAACAAAGCTAAGAAATCAGAAAGAGAATCCTTAAGACCAATTTCTGGGAATGGTGTATTATCTAACTTAGAGATATCAACCAAAAGCATCAGATCTTGAGATTCTGATACCGCAACCGTTTGCGGGAATTTTAAAATAACAGAGTTGGTTACGCCGTTAACTTGTTGTAGTACTTCAATTACATTCTTATTAAACATATCTATCCTTTCATTTATAATCATTATATCACTAGAGCAATTAAATAATGTACTCAGGGTGATCTTTCTTCAACCGCTCAATGTATTGTTTAAAATATTTTGAACTCTTATAATTGTCCAATGGCTTACCTGCTTGCAAATCTAGTACTAGCTTATCATACATAGCGTCTAGTTTATTTGAATAAAGTTTGTACTGTGATGAATCAAAAATGTCACCCGCTGTTATAAGCTGACCGTCAGCCAACTCATAAACAGGAATGACATTTTTGCCAAGCAGAATATACTTTTCTCTTGACTTGCGCATTACGACTTAAGCTTTAGTATTACCAAACAAGAAGAAGCCGATTGAGTTATAGTACTCATGCTTAGTCTTTGGGATACGAATGAAACCATCATCAGTGCTCTTGAAGATAGTTGAACCACCACCACTTAGACTAATGAAGTCGCACTTATCAAGAATCTTACCGTACTTTGTTTCAATCAAAGTTAGCAAATCTTTCAAATATGATTTCTTAACTTCGTCAATGTAAGGTTTGAATTCATGTTTAGTACCACGAAGTTTGTAAATGCCAGTGTCAATGATTTCTTTTGCTTCGTGCAATGTAATCTGACGGCCGTGAAGTTCTTTAACTTTCTTGGCAACCAATGTTGCAATCTTCATAACGCCTTCACGCTCAATACCTTCAAACAAGTTCGGTGATGTCTTACCATCTGTAACCAAGAACATATCCAATGTATTGAAACCGATATCACAACCTACAAATGAAGTGCTACCAGTGAATTCTTGTTGTAAGTTAGGGAAGTTATTACCGTATTTGTCAATACATAGCTTTGAGCCAGCACCCTGTGGAAGGATGTAAACTTCTTCGAAGTTGAACTGTTCACCGCTAACGGTAAAGTTCATTAAACCTTCTTTAAAGTGTCCTGAGTTTTCAATTTGAGCTTTGGACAAACCTGAAACAATAATGTCTGGTTTGAAACCAATTAGTTTAATCACATGATACAAGAATAGCGGAGCGTAATATTCCAAGTTCTTGTAGTCAGTAATATCAATCAAGTTTTCTGATGGTAAATGCAAGGCATTCTCACCAACATAATAACTGTGTTCACGGAAATCATAAATGCGTGAATCTTGTACATATTCATTACGCTTTGTGATACCGATTGTTGAAGTAAATTTAAATTGTTTGTCGACTTGACCTTCAGATGTACCAACAGTAACCTTCACATCGCCGAAACCAATATCAATACCTAAAATAGTTTTCATAATCTTTCCTTTTCGAATTTTTCTATAATAACACTAACTTATTTAATTTTTTATCAGATGTCCAGATTTTGTAGCTCTGATGCTACTTTTACTGGCCTTGAGGCTGTATTTATCTCCGGAAGTTGAATTACTTCCTGTGATACATTTCCAAAGTCAGTATCCAAGTCTAAGAATTCTTCTTTTCTTACTGCTTGTTTCTGTTCTTGCGGCTTTGTCTCTCGAGGTTCTCTAGGAACTCTTGGCGGGCTAACCACATTAGGACTGCTGTTGCTAGTAACAACGCTAGACCCGTCAGCAAAGGTAATATGTAATTCATTGATGTCCTTGGTGCATTCAATATTTAGCTTAAACATTAGAACTCCTGATTAGTCATTTCAGGTGGAATGTCCTTGTGTTCACGCGGTGTAACTATTGGCACATTTGCACTTGCATCACATGTTACCGTCCAAGGTGGCGCCGTAATATCAACAGGTGTTGTTGGCGTTGGCATAAACGGTTGAGGAACAATCGGACCGTACACTGGTGATGGTTGGATTGGACTATACGATGGTGAACTCTTAATAATTGGAGATCCATCTTCCTCGAATGTAATGTCGAATGTAATATGCTTTAACTTCCTATCGCTAGGAATGTCTTTAATTTCTATAATCATAATCTATCCTTCAAATTACAAGGGAGATGAACTCCCCTGTATTTTTATTTATTTTCAAAAATTCGTTCTGTCCACTCAGTAATCTTACCGCGAACAACTTTGTTCAATTCAGTGCCGAAGATATTGATTTCCTCATTCTCTTCCTTAGCTGCTTTGATCAACGTGCTTAAACCGTTCGTGTACTTATTGATATATGGGTGATCAATCTGACGGTTAGAACCAATACAAACAACCTTTGATTCTTTATCCATACGAGTAAGAACAGTCTGCAAAGATGTCTTAGCAAAGTTCTGTACTTCGTCAACAATCACGAATGAGCGAGAGATTGTACGACCACGAATAGAACCGTTCCACATTGTTTCAATATTGTAACGTTGTGTTAACTCTTGAATCTTATCTTCAATTGAGTTGCTTTTATTGTTGTCTGCTTTTTCAGATTTGTCGTGCTTATCGTGTTTATCTGCTTTTTCAGATTTCTCAGGTCTATCAGATTTCTTTAGTTCTTTTTGAGCAATAAACTCTAATGTATCATACAACGGATAGTTATAGATCTTGAACTTTTCTTCTAAACCTGGTAAGAAACCAACTTCTTCTGCTTTGTCAACGGATTCAACAGAGTTACGAATATAGATGATCTTGTCGTACTTACCCATACGAACCATTTTCATACCAGCTGCAATGGCAAGCAATGTTTTACCAGAACCAGCTAAGGCTTCAATAACACAAACATCAACTCGTTCATCACACATACCGGCCATCGCAAAACGTTGACCCAAGTTCAAAGGCTTAACTGCTAAACCATGAAAGTCTTCATCATCAATAAAATTAATACATCCATCAATAATATAACCAATTCGTTCATGGCCATCAGATGCAATGAAATGATAGCAATAATTTTCAGGCTTGTGTTCGCTATCATACCTTAGAATAGGTGCGCCGTCCATGCGAAGACTATCAATGTCATCTAAGTGTAGAACTTTTACGAATTCGTTTTTGAGCGAATCTTTGTTTCTAGTAAGACCTTCAGCTTGTACATTTAAACTAACTGCGCGTGTACGGCACATAATGTCATTAGACAATAAAACCGTTTCACTCGGCATCTTATAAAATGTTGTTGCAAATTCAGCTGCTTTAATAATCTTACGATCATTAATGACAGATGGATCTACACCCTGCAACCCATAATCTTTAAATGAGATGATGTCAATAAAGATGTCTTTAACTCGCAGTGACATGATTGTCACATCTTTCTTTGCACCGGACTTTCGAGTTTTGATAACTTCCGCTTCAGATAGAATCCTTCCGAATTCTCTAGCTTGGAAATTGATTTCACTAAAACCAGACTTCTTAGCATCCAATTCGTCAATTACCGTTTCTGGTAAAATGATCAAATTCTTGCCACTTTGTCCGATTGTGATTAGTTGGTTTGCGTCTTCTAAGATAATGTTAGTATCTAGGACATAGATTTTTTCAAAGTTCAATTGGTATTCCTTATAGTGTGAATTTTGAAGAGAGCTCACCCTGTATCTTAGGACGATTAAATTTACCGTTCTCAAAATAAGGTGTCTCAGTAAACTTAACTAGGTAATCATTCTGACGAAAGACTCTCCAATTAAGTTCAGATTCGAACCTACCAGGTTCGGTCATATCTTGCGTCTTTTCCAAAAGAATTTGACTAGGTTCTAAAAAGCCTTTCACGACTGGGTGAACGGCTAAACATACTCTATATTTGTTATTGTAATATTTGCCCATGAACCAAACTTTGCCAGGATAATCTTTAGTAAGTTGTTCACCTTCTTGTCGGTTTTTAATCGTAAAGAATAATGCGTAGTTTGATAAACGAGCTTCTTTTAAAGGTTCATTTTCAACGAACCTTAGAATGGCTTTAGCGCCAATATCATTATCTCGTCTTATTAACAAATATTCTTCGTTTGGGCGTAGTGGTAGGACAGCGTTAACCATCCAACGTGACTCGGAATCTGTTGCTACATCATAATTGACCATTAACGGCTTCTGATCAAGTTGGAAGTACCAACTGTACGGTGCTTTGATGTTAATGAATTCTTTATACGGCACCTGATTATTTTTGAGAGCTTCTTTGCACTCATTATAAAACTGGGTGCTGTAATATGGGTCAATGGTAATGAACATGAATTCCTTCCTTTGATATTATTTATCTTTGAGATGAACCACGTCGTACCTTACTAATGTAACCAGCGCTAACTGGTCAGATTTAATTGTTGCGGTAATGATTCCTTCACCGTCAGGAACAACAAGCAAATTAAATAGGTACCATGCATTCAAAACCGCAGCATACATTGGTACAAAATTCATCAGAAATGCACTGTAAATCTTAAACCCGGAATTGTACTTCCTGATATAAATTTGGCGCATTTTGCTAAAAGATATTACTTTTTGTAGTTCTCTCTCAGATAAATTGCCAGCTTTAACTAATGTAAAAATGAATGTACATACGATGGCAACAACATTTGAGATTAACCCAAACACAATAAAATCCCATACGACTGGATCAAAGAAGTCCATTAGATTTCCTCTGACCAAAGTTGTTCAATAGATTTCTTAATCAATTGGTCCAACTCTGATTTCTTTAGTTTAATGTCTGATTCAAGTTTTGTCATACGTTCTTCAGTCAATGACATAATGTTCATATTTAACAGATAATCGTATGAATCATCTTTAGCAAGAACGTCTTTTACTTTATCAAGATCCTTAACAATGTCTGCTTTTTTGCGCTTGGACACAATTAAGGTGTTATCGACGATCATTTTAATGAATAAGTATTTACTATAGTCATAGCGGATTTCCTCCTCTAGACGTCCTTTCATGTGCTCCTTGCGAGCTGTTAGCGATGCTAACTTAACACGAATATAATGATCGATGATTTCCTCGGCGGACTCATAAACTGCAATTTTGTTATTTTCATCAATGACGGTATAGTTCTCAGATACCTTTTTGATAAGTTTAAGGCGGTTCATCAGTTCATCCAACGGCCATGCCTTTAGATCTTTTGAAGGAACGGTTACTTCAAAGTGGAACTTATCATCTTCTGACTTGTCACGGTAACTTTGAATTACCTTCTTGTCTTCTAGATCGTCTAGAACATCAATATAGGATTTCAAATCATAACCAATAGGTACTTCTGTAATCTCTACTTTGTTGATACCAGTGATCTTTAAAACACCTTTGATTAACCACTGTGAACTGTTTTCACCAGCTTCAATTGTACCTTTGAAACCGTTATAGTGAGGAACAAGTTTAACCTTTGGAGTTTTACCACTTAACTTTGCGGTAATGTACTTCTTAACATCATCTGGGTTACGAGGTAGAATTTTCTGAGCAAAACCAGACGAAACACCTTCACTACCATTTACCAAAAGAATTGGTAATGTTGGCACATAAAACATTGGTTCAATCTGCTGCCCTTCAAAGAACTGATGCTTAAGGATAGCGGTGTCATCTTTGCGAAATAATTCAAAGAACTGAGATGTGCCGTAAGTGTAAATGTAACGTGATGCAGATGCTTCTTGTGAGAAGCGAGTACCAAAGTTACCTTTCTTCTGCAACAACGGGATGTTGTTTGTGCCAGGGAAATCTTGCCCAAGGTTAACAATAACACCATCCATAGAGCCGTGTAAGTACTCAGCAAACTCGGCTACCTTAGAGCCAAGTTGCGAAACCTTGATCTTCTCTTTAATATTCTTTTCAAGAACAGTGTACAGAATTTTACGAGAAGCATTTTTCTGTCCGTCTACCAATGAAGCGATCTTTCTGAGGTTATCATAAGATGCTTGGTCAACGTAATCTTTATTAAAGAACTCCGAAATTTTCATAATTTTTCCTTTCAGTATTGTTATTATAACACAACTTGATTTAACTCTTATAGTTTAGCAATACTGAAGTCATTTGCCAAGATGTACTTTTTGCGAGGTTCTGAGTCATCACCCAACCACTCTTCAATGATTTGATCATTATCGAACTCTAAGATGTTAATCATTTTTGACAAGCCATCTTGTTGTACAACATATTTCAAATCTTCAATGTCCCATGAACCCAAACCTTTATAATAGTTTGATGTTTCACCGGCTTTCAATTTAACGTTGTCGCTAAGGTTGTAGTACCATGCGGTCAATTGATCTTTCTTTGTTACACCGATCACCGGTGTTTGCAGCATACCGATCTTACCTTTAAGTTCAGGTAGATAGCGTACGAAGAACCCAGTTAACAAACCACGAATGTGGTAACCGTCCAAGTCTTGGTCAGTTGCATAGATGACGTACTGGTAATCTTCGTTCTGAATGATTTTATACAACTCAGACAGCTCTTTGTTTTCGGTGAACTTCTTTTGTTGTGCTGAGTAAGCGTTCAACGGTTTACCTTTAAGGGTGTAATAACCGCATTCTTTGCGACCAAGAACTGGTGATAAACCACCAAGAGCAGATTCACCTTCAACCAATAGCAAGTATTTCTTAACACCGATGGATGGCAAATACTTATCAGATTTGATTTTCTTAACAGTTTTGGTCAACGCTTTTAGATCTTGGCGTTTCTTAAACTCTTCTTTAATGCGATAGATTTCAGTGATAGGATCAATGATAGCAGCATTACGGAATAATTTGTTAACGATATTGTCGTATGGAATTTCACCAAAGTATTCATTGATCTCGGCTGCACCGTTTGTAATCTTTTCTTTAGATTGTGAATTGAACTTTGTGTTCTTTACATTCTTTAGAAATGCAATGATCATTAGTTTATTCTTGATATCGCCAGGTTTGATTTCTTTGTACTTACGAGCTAGCTTTTCACGCAATCTTGATACAATCTGGTAAGATAGAATGTCGATATGAGTGCCACCATCAGGAATCTTCAAACCATTTACATAAGAGAATTGGCGGAAGTCATCTTCGGCATTTGGGAGTACAGCGAAACGATAGTCTTCGGTTTCATGAATTTCAAAATTTTCATTGAAGAGTGCAACATATTTCTTAAAAGAATTAACGTTTATCTTCTTACCGTTGAACTTGAATGTAATGTCAGGGAACGACATGCTTAGGTTAATGAGTCGCTGTTTGATAACGTTCATGTGAACATCATCAATAGACTTCAAACCAAACTTTTCAAGGTCAGGCCAAAATTTTACATTAACACCAGTTTCTTTTGAAGGACCTTCCTTGTCCGTAAAGGAGGCGGCATTGTCCTTGAATGTAATTGTGTATGACTTTTTACCGTCGTCGGTAAAGCCAACAAACTTTTTAGAGAAGCAGTTCGTGGCGAATGAACCTACACCGTTCATACCAATTTGCGTACGATTGGCATCGTCATCAAAGTTTGAACCAGCACGAGCATGACCCCAAGCAAGTTCAGCTAAGTAATGTCCGTCAGATCCTTTCATCACTGGAATGCCAGTGCCGTTGTCCTGTACTTCTACGGTGTCATCGGTAATCTTAACAGAGATTTCATTACTTGATTTGAATTTTGTTTTAATTGCAACGTCAACAGAGTTGTCAATAATTTCATTGATGATCTTGATCAAACCAGGAACATACGCAATTTCCTTGTACACGATCTTGTCATCTTCAAATACATATTCACTAACCTTTGTAAGGTCAACAGCACCAATGTACATAGACGGGCGCTGAATAATATGTTCACGTTCAGAAAGTTTCTTAATAGTCATTTCAATCCTTTTTCTTCGAAAGTCATTTTGTTAGTCGTATTATAAACACAACATGTTAATTTATATCGCGAACTCCGGGTAACTGTTCTGGACTTCTTTAAAAAGTTCCAAGTACTCAGCATTTGTCCTGTCTAAAATCTCAACAGTTTCAGTTAGATCTTTGACTTCATCTTGGAGTTTATCAACGTAATCTTTGTTGTCTTTAATGATTTCGCAAACTGGACAGTGCCGGCAGTCGTAGCAAACTTCTTCATGTCCATCATCACACAAGTTCATTTTTCGTCCTCAATACTTCGATAAAAACATTATAACACAGTTTTCATTAAATTTCATGTCATCTGGTCTGTATAAATAATCATAAAACAGACTTTAGGACGAAATTATGTTTCATCATGGTACTATAAGAAAATATACAGCCGCTATCCTGGATCTCTTCAATGACTTAGAAATTCAGTACCTTGATAGCAATGGTAACACACGCGCACGTAACATTCCTGTCAAATACAGTTCAATTGAAAAGCACAAAGAGCTTGACAATTACAGTACAGAGCAATTACTTTCTGGTAATACAAATGTATTACCTAGGGCATCTCTTGCACTAAGCACAATGATCAAGGCTGAGCAACGAATTCAGAACAAAAATCTTAAGATAAACAAAGTAAAGAAAGAGAGTGCATTTGAATACATGTACAACTCTGTGCCTTACGAATTTACATTTGAATTAGCTGTGATGTGCCGTGGAATGAACGAGGCAGCAATGGTGATTGAACAGATTGCTCCAAAGTTTAACCCAATTGTCAATATTGATGTATGGGATGCTGAGAATCTACATGAACCAACTCGTATCCCAGTCAAGTTACTGGACATCGGCATTGAATCAAACGAGTACGATGAACTAAGTTCTAACATCGTAACGGTCAATATTGGTCTATCAATAATGGGTAACTTATACCCACCAATCAAATCAGTTGAACGTGTTAAAGAATACAAGATCTACATGGCTGACCAAGTTGATGATAAGTTTAAAAGAACAACGGCATTTAACTTTGATATCCAATCTGATGGTTCAACACTATTGACAGAAGATATTCATCTAGCATATCCAAACACGTACGCACCTAATATTATAGACATTGTTGGTTTCAATGTTAATATTGGCGACAATATCTTAACGGTTATCTTTGATGATAAAGATAACAAAGATGGCGAGTTACGATTTGAGTGGATTGTTATAGGCAATGCTTCAATTATACCTACCCGTGAAACTGCTACATTAACCATACATGCTGCTGGCGATGTAGAAGTACAATGTACAGTGTATGATTCATTCAATAACTACTCATCGTATTCTAAAGTATTTACCGTACCGTAATTTAAAATACTTGCAGACAACAAAGGGAAGCATATGCTTCCCTTTTTATTTCACTTGATTTTGTTAAACCACAATTCGATCAGGATTGTCAAGGATGATACCTGTCGTTGCTTGAATGTACACAGCGTGTGCATCTTTAAACTCATCCAGTGGTACTGTCCATAGAATGTTCATTGGATGAATTTGGATTGCTCCTGGTGCGGTTGTCATAACATCAACCATGTACGGCATAATGTTACCATTCTTGGCAGTGAACGGTTTCTTAATTAAGATTTCCGTTACGCCTGATTCTGTTAGAATCGTCTCACATTCGCCAAACACAACTTCGTTGTTGATAAGTTTGAAGAATCTCTTTCCTACTTCTGCCATATAATCCTTTTAGTCTTCCCACTTTTCTGATTCGCATTTCTCGCAATTGACCTTTTTATGTGTCTTGCATTTCTTGCCTTTTTGCGAATGCTTCTCATATCTTTGCACCATATCCAACTTATTATCTACGGATGCAATATCTGCTGATGTGGTTTCTTCAGCTAGATCTTTTAGATATTTCTTGAACTTCATATAAATCCTCTGCTTATTACATTATATCAAGGTTGATTTAAAAAATATTTATATTTTATGATAGCTGTTGGCAGAAAATTAGAGAGTAACTTTCTTTGAGTAAATTCAAATAGTATTTCTCTAATCCAACATTTGTAGGAGTTTCTATTACAAGGTCATTGCCTTTGATGCATGTCGTGGTATGTGTATTTCGCGGTGCTTGGATTGCGTAGATTTCAACACTCTCTATCATTAGTTCATTCATTGTCCTAATAATTTTATCATTCGTAGCGTCGGCTCCTAAGCCACGTTTATATTGACCCATTCTTGAATAAAAGCCACCACCGCCACCGGCTTTACCAACTTTTAGAATGTCGTCTTTATAAACCATGAAATAGACTACGTCGCCAAGTGCTAACATTTCTTGGCGATTAATTGCATGGTCAAAGTCTATTTTATCGCCATGTAATTTAAATGATCCGAGATAAATTTGTTTTCTAATTGTCTCCAGCATCCACCGTTTCCATAAAAGTATATCTTTATTTATCCAAAGATATACACCCACGCCGGACTTCCACCGGCTCACTTAATCTATGTTAAGTGTTCAACCAATCTGGTTGGTTGCGCTTCGTGTACTTAGATTGATCTTTCTTAGCACCACGATAATAAGCACGATATGCTTGAACAGAATCATCAGTACGGTAAATGTCAGGCATTGCCTGTGGCATTTTTGTTGTACCAATATCTTTGATATTTCGTGGAGGTTGGCTAAGAATTACTGCAAGCTTAGTGCATGTAGCGTGAACCTTACCATATCTGAACGTGTACTCGTGGCAAAGACTTACGAAAAGGCGATAAAGCCACATGTAATTATCTTTGGATTCACGTGCCCATACATTAGATGGGTGGTTCATATGAGTCGCTTTGTACAAACGTCCTTCCATGAATTCATCATTCATTTTCCAACGTTTGATTTTACGACCAGTGCTTTGATCAATGTACTGCTCACCATCAATAACACGATGTGCAGTACTCAACAGCTGAGCTGTCTCGAGAATCATTTTCACGACATGTTTGTCATGGTGATACTCGGCAGCCAGCTGCGGATCATTATCAAGGAAGAAGACGTTCATTATGCTTGAGCTTCTTTAGCAGCTTTAGCGGCAGCACGTGCTTCACGCTTACGAATAGCATCTTTGCTCATTGAGAGTGACTTTGTTGGTTTCATATCGGCAGGAATTTCCGCAACAGCTGGAATTGTTTTAGAAACCTTTTCAACTTTAGGCTTCTTAACTTTCTGTGGTTTAACCAATGTTGGGTTGTTCACTGCATTCTTAGATGTACCCATCGCTGTTGCACGAACAGTATCAAAACCGCGTACACCGCAAGTGGTATCTTCATTGAAGAACCAACCTTCTTTCAAAGTAACGATGATGCTGTTACCTTGACTACGCTCATCAGAAATATTAGCAACCCAAGAACGAGCAGCGATGAATTCAAAAATTTTGTTTGCTTTAGACATGATGTTTCCTTTTCGGTACAAGTTTAAGAAAATCGAATTGCGTTTTGCGATTCGATAAGATTATTATATCATGCATTTCGTACTTGTACACAGAATTTAGAAATTTTTGTGAAAAAACTATAAAAAAATCTTAATGTGTATCAAAAATGATACACTTTTAAGAATTAATCGTAATTGTCGTCTTCATCATTATCAAAACTATCACGATCATCAAAATCTTGATAGTCTAATGTATCAGCAACATCAGTGTCAATAGGGAAGTCATTGGAGATCATCATATCTTTAACATCAGCCTCAGACATATATTCTAGACATGCTTGGATTGCGACATCTTTATCTACTGTGCCATCTTCAACTAATTCTAATAGACGTGTTGTATATTTACGTGACATATTAATCCTTTTTCAAATAATTTTTTACGTATCCTTCAAGGACACGTGCTTTACCGTCAGCCTTCGCGATCATTTCATGTAGAATACCAGACGTGTAACCGCTGGTGCCTTCTGCATCTTTATGCACGGTGTATGTACTACCGGAATATCCATAGAAGTGAATAAGATCACCGTCTACTTCTACACCAGAAACTCCAGAGTTTAGACGCCATGAATCGCCTGTAGTATAACCACCTCGCCATGTGCCAAACACCTTAAGAAGTTTCTCTCCGTCTGGTGTATCAATCTCAATAACTTTCCAACCGTCTGGATTGTATGTACTCATGAATTTACTACCTTTACACTAATCATTTTAAAATAACCTGGAAGTGTTTGGTAGTTTTCAACTACTTGAACATGATCAGGGTATGATTTACGGAATAGATCTTTATCTTCTGGTGAAGCATAAAAGATAGCATCAAACAACGCCTGTTTGAATGCGTCAGCATTTCCATTCATGTAATCAAAAAATTCAAACTCTACAGGCTCAGCAAAATATTCACTCATTTAGTTACTCCGTTCATATAAATACATTATACCATAAGAAAAATTAAAAATGGAAGGAACATGAGTCTACAACAAATAATTGATCAAAAGACCATAGACTATCTTAAAGCTAATAAACACGACATCACGCTAGATTTGCTTGATGCTTTAAGAGAACATGGCAATCCTGGCAAGCAAATTGCTTTGGACATTCTTGATCTAGAAAAAGACAACGAACAATATTACTTAGATGCATTCGGAAACAGAATGTCGTTCAATGGTAACCGTCGTCTTAAAAAAGCATTCTCTAAATTATCAATATCCAAGATCCATGAATTGGAGATGGAGAGATGTGCAAATGACATTCATTACTTTAAAGACAACTACGTAAGAATTAAGACAAAGTCTGGAGTAAACTTCCCAGATCTTAGAGAATACCAAGACGACTTTATTAACAGCATTAAACCTGATGAGAACGAAGATAACATCGGATTGATGGGCCGACAATCTGGTAAATCCATTTCAACAGCTATTTATCTATCACATAAGTTCAACTTCAGTAAAGATATTAACATCGGTATCGTAGGTAACAAGGGTGCGCAAGCTCGCGAATTCTTAGCAAACACAAAGAACATTTTGATTGAACTTCCGATATGGATGCAACAAGGCGTTAACGTGTGGAATAAAGGTTCAATTGAAAATGAATCAAAAATGCGTATCCTTACAGACGTGCCAAACTCTGACGCATTCCGTGGTTACACAATTGCAATTTTAGTTGTTGACGAATGTGCGTTCATTAAGTCAACAGTTTGGGACGAATTCGCTGATTCTATTTTCCCATCACAATCTGGTCTTGCGTGGAAGAAGAACATCATCTTAAGCACCGCCAACGGTATGAACCACTTCTACCAAATGGTTAAGGGTGCACGTGATGAATCAAACGGAATGAATATCTTTGAGGTAAATTGGAAAGACGTACCAAGATACAATCCTGACGGTTCACAAATGAAGCCAGAAGAGTTCATGGAAAAGATTGTTAAAAAGCATGGTATCATTTACTTTAACCAAAACTACGCGAACGAATTCTTAGGTTCATCACATACGTTGATCTCAGCAGCCAAACTTGGCGAAATGGCACCAGCGGAGATTCAAAGAATTCGTGACGGTAAGTTAAATATTTATCATGAAGCTGAACCTGGACATAAATACATTATGTCTGTTGATCCTGCTAAAGATGGCACTGACGCGTTCGCAGTTCAGATTGTTGACATCACTGACTTCCACTTTAAGCAAGTGGCAACTGCACAACTGCAGATTGACTATCTATTGATGCCAGAATTTATTGATGAATGGGGCAGAGAATATAACAATGCTTACTTAATCATTGAAAACAACGAAGGTGCAGGACAGTCAATTGCAGACCAAATGTTTCAAACTTATGAGTACGAAAACTTACACTTTGATAAAGATGTAGGTCGTAATAAGAGAAAGAAATACCCAGGCTTTAGAACTACATCTAAATCACGCAAACAAATTCTTCAAACATTGAAGCTGTTTATTGAGAACGATAAATTAGATGTGAACGACAAAAAGACCATCAATGAATTTTACCAATTCATTTTGATCAATAGTAAGTTCCAAGCTGATGATGGCGCACATGACGATATGATTATGTCATTAGCATTAATCTTCGTTCCGTTCTGTAATACAAAGAACTTTGAAGATATGAAAGCACTAGTAAAAAATCTATATGACGATGATTTACCAGATGCTGAAAAGGTTGACTTCGGCGAACTACTTACCATTGGTAGTTTTGACGATGGTGCCGAAGAGGAAGAAGTACAAGTAAGAATGCAAGAACTATGGAATGGTTCCGTTATTGAAGATGGTGGTTTCTTTACTGACTAAAATCTTTCAGATAGATATTTTAAATAGTAGAAGTTGCGGACTAAGACATCAAGACGATCATCGCTGATTTCCTTAATGTCTATTCCGTCTTCTTTGTATTTATTAATGATCTTCCAGCCTTCCCACTTAGGGAATTCTTTTCGATTGATGCCGACATAGTTGTAGTACAACCTATCGGTCTTTATCAACACAGCACTAAAGTATTCTTCAAACAAAATCTTATCCTATTTTTATTATTATTTATTTGCTTGAGAATTAAGCACCACGACGTACTTTTACCATGTGGCGACCTTTCTTAACGGCGGTAGCTCTTGATTTTTGGTAAGATGCTAGTCTCTTCTTGTTAATTCTGTAGAACTTTTTGCGCTTTGACATGTTCTTACGATTAGCTTTTTTACGAGCAGCTAGACCTTTTCTTAAATCGGCCTTTGTCTTCTTAAAGAATTTGCGCTTCTTACGGTTGAAGTTCTTGCGCTTCATGACACGACCAACAGCTTCATCCATTTCTTCAGATTCGCCAGACTCGTCATCAAGTTCAATACTATCCCAATCAAAACCATCTTCTTCTTCGTCAGGCAATAACAAGTCAAGAATATCAACGTAGTATTCAGGACCTAATGTAGCAATCATTTCCTTAACATCGTCAATGTTAAAGTCTTCATAATTGTCATCTGGATTGTCTTCGTCGTCAAAGAATTCATAATACAATACGTATGCAAAAGCGAAGATTTCATCCTCACTTAGATCGGCTAATTCGCCATTAATTAGCGCAAGAAGTTGGCTATCTGACAAATAGTCCTCGCCATCTTCTTCCAATAGAAATTGTCTAAACTTACCCATAGTTTTCTCCAACGGTTTATTTTATTTATACCGGAAAAGACAAAGGCCACCCGAAGGTGACCTTGCCCGAGAGGATGATATAGGAATTAGGTAAGGTTTATAAGACCCCTAAGCTATAATGTCTAATATAATATGATAACGCCTAAGGAATTAGATACCTAATTCGGCATATAGCTTATCAATATCATTGTCAAAAGGATCCTTCTTCTGAGTATCAGCAGACATTATCTTTTGAACGTCCTCTCTAACGATTGCCTTGATTTCGTTTTTCGCGAATTCTTCGGCTGATTTTTGTTTTGTTGAAGTAATGACCCCAAAGTCATCTAGAATAGACGCCTTAGGCACGGGTGAATCCAATCCAAGAGTCGCTTCGATGTTCAGATCAACCTGTCCTTGGACGAGCATATCATTGAACCGCATGTGTTCATAATCAATATTCATTAACCAAGTATCGGTACGACCTGCAAAACGGTTCTTAGTAATCTTACAGACAATTTCCTTTCTTTCCTTCATTTCTTCGTTTTGAAGTAAGAACATCAAAAAGTCAGCAGTCATTACCGTTCCCATAGAATCGGATACGTTCGAGTTATCCGCTTCATCAATGTTGTTCGTTGCCGAACGGTTCAATTGAGAAGCTGAGATAATAGGTACATCCATCTTTTTTGCAGAAGCTCTGGTTTCTTCAGCAATAGATTTGATATAACTATACAGTCCAGCTGATGGGCTCAGCAGATCTGATTTCATAATGCCAAGATAGTCAACAAAGACTGCGTCAAACTTAATGTTTTTCTCAATCCTAAATGATTCTACCAAGGCTTCCAACATAAGTGGACTAAATGAGCCTGACGGATAATCCTTAACATAGAACTTGCCACATGTACCAGAAGTTTTCATTTTCTGATATGCGCTAAGAACCATTTCTTTTGTTACGATTGGTCTATCAAGTTTAGCTAGTTCACCTGCTGTCTTATTCAAATCCAACAAACTATTGATTGGTAAATCCATAGCGTTAGCGTGAACACGTTTCATGATCTCTTTGTCAGCCATTTCTAAAGAGACCAATAAAATATTTTTGTTATCTTTAATCATACCAGAAATCAAGTCTGTCATCATCAAAGATTTACCTACACCGGATGCAGCGAGGATAATTGACAAAGTACCAGGTAAGAAACCTGGGCCAAGTCGTTTGTTCAATTCATTATGCTGTGTGCGAACACCAATCATTCGTTCGCTATAATATTGAATCATTTGTTCAATATCATCAAAGTCTAAACCAAGATCAGTATCAATACTAATCTTTGCACGCTCATCCATAATCTTTTGAGCTTTAAGCTTTAGATTATCGTCCTTCTTCATCAGACCATCTGAACCAACTTGGAGAGCTTCCATGTACATTGCATCTTTAACCCAAGACACGGTCTCGTCACAGAGAAATTCAATGTTTTGTACTTCTTCTGTCGAACTTACGGTCTGCAAAGACTTGATTACTTCAGCACGAATCTCTGCATTTGAGACGTTCTTAACTTTGGCTACAAGTTCAGTCAATGATGGGATGTTGCGGTACTCGCCATAGTACTCTTGCACCAAGTTAAATAGTTCTTGGTTACCGATGTCAACAAAATATTTTTTCTTGAGGATGGGCATAACTTTACCAAAGAACTCGCCGTTATGGGTAAGCTTCTTCAGCAAAATTGGTTCAAATACATTCATTAATTATTCCTAGCACTGTTTACGCGATTTCTATAATTATAACATTGCACCGTTTAAATAAACATTTCAGGATTATCAAGTTTAGCAATTTTTACTTGATCAGTAACAACAAAAATATCTGAACTATGACGGTTACATTCGCTCTTTAGATCTTTGCCGTATTTGCAGGTTACACTCTTTGGCATCAGCCTTGTAACTTTGCCAATATGCAGGCCGGATGAATTTGGTGGATTGAACGCAATCCAATCACCGATCTCAATTTCTTGATACATGCAATCAATTGTCATATAAACTCCTCAGGCGCTAAATTTTTGATAATTTCTTTGAACTTTTCTTCGTCAATGCCATAATATGTCTGAAGATATGTATTGAATGTTTGTTTGAAATATATTTGCATCTTACATTCAAAGTCACGCTCTTCTACTAAATGTGCGTTACTCCCGTTCATTGATAATTGAATCATATTCGTCCTTTATTTACTGGTACTTTGAATTTTGATTTAATATCTTTAATACAAGTATCACAAATATCAAATGACCATGTTTCCCCATCATTTTCAGACCCATAACTGAATTCAATATCAACGGGTGTGATGTCGGTACAGTCAGGGTGCTTTGCTACTTTACCACAGCAATTACAAATGATCTTTGGGATTAATTTTTCGGGGTGTTTAGTTACGCTCTTTGTTGTTCTCATTACAGATCCGTCCAATTGCTTCAGTAACTTTTTTAACTTCAGTCATGATAGCATTAAAATCAACCTGTCCTTGAACTTTATAAGTGAAGGCATGCATATGACCGATGTTCTCGTTACCAGTCAATTCTAATCTAAGTTTGTTTAATTGTTGCGGAGTAACAGGTGCATCTTGATTAATACGTACCTTTACGATTCCGTAAGAGTTAACACCAATCACGAAGTTTTTGCCTTGGCGCATTTCTTTAATCATGATTTGATTAAACCAATCATTCACAAAACAAACTGTTGTATTGCCAGCACGATGAATGAGGTTACGCTTTTCGTAACTTTCCATTGTCTTCATATACTCAATGTGAGTCTTATTTACAATGTCAGTATAGTTTCGTGGTAGTGCGTAATTTCCACGAACAACTTCATCTTTGAACCATGCAATATCAACTTTCCAGAAGTATTCATTCAGGTCTTGTGCGGTATCAAAGTGAGTATTTTTATCTTGCCATAAGTCATACACGTCAATTAGATATGTCAACTTGTCAAGGTTTTGGTTCTTGCCAGTGTTACCAAGATATTCATTACAGAGTTTAGTAGCACATTTGGTTTTGTCCCAAACTACTTTCATTTTTGGAAACTCATCCCAAAAGCCATCAGCATATAAGTGATGGTCAATATGAGTACAGTTTGGAAACGCTTCATAGATTCTACGTAACGATTCTTTGTTATCACTAAATGAAACATCAGGCATTACGATATGCGTATTGCCGTTTACTTTTTGGTGTTCAATGATTTGATCTGTTAGGTCAACAATGTTTGCATAATTAGTATGGAAGTACTTCTTTTTAACTGTTGGAAACTTAAACTCCAAGTTCAACATGCAGCCCAACGCATCCAAATCATTGTGGGTAAATACGATTAGTTCATCACTCATTCTTCTACTCTTTCATAAGTCTTTTCAAAAATATCTGGTTTGCAAGCATAGAATTCGCCATGCACACCTTTAATAATCCAGTCACCTTCTGTGGCAACATGCTTGGCTTCACCACCTTCACCATCTTCTAATGTACCAATCCATGCCCAAGCTTTTGCACCCATGTGGCGCTCAGTGCCAAACTTCAATAGTTCGTCGCCACAAAATGCAATTAATGCTTCTAATCCTGCGACGTTATATTCAAATTTTAATGCTTCAATTACAACAGGTTTCTTTCTAAATCGTAGTACGGCCATATCATCCTTTCTTCTTTAATTCATATTCTGTGTACATATCCACAATGGACTTTAACTCTTCTTTCGATATCAAATCCATATATTCCTTAGCTTTCTCTTCACTAATGTTAAAGTGCAAAGCAACAAATTCTGCTTTCTTAAACTTATCAACAGTTTCACTCTTGGGATATGGGATGTACTTGATCTTGCCGCCAAATGCTCTCTTAACCATGTAGTACTGATTTTCAATAGGAATGTCAGTATACAAGTTAATAGCGTTTGCAGCAATAATTGCGTGTGGAGAACCACTTAACCAACGACAGAAAATATAAGACGGGATCTTTTGGATCTCTTCCGTGGTTGGTGTTTTCTTAGGATCTAACGCTGATGTTAATGTTTTGAACATTAGATACAATCTTCCGGGAATAGTTGTTTATATGCACCGTATAATGCGGTTACATTAATGCAGTCACGAGCGTACTTATCGGCCTTATTACCGCTTTCATTTATACACCTAAGATAATCTTTTCCGTCAATTTGTTTAACGACGGCCTTCATCATTGTTCCGCTTGCTGGGAATGCAATGGTGTCACCAACTTTAACTGGTATTTCAAGATAATCTAATGCGCTCATAATTCGTTCCTTCAGACAATTGTAACACCAACTCTATTAATTTATGTTGACTTAAATATAGTTAATACACTGACTTCTGCTGCACCGTTTGTTAAAAGTACATCTGCTATATTCTTTGCGCTTGTGCCGGTTGTCATAATGTCATCAATCACAACAACTTTCTTACCTTCAAATTTTGCTAAAAGCGCGGG
>JACCDQ011528827.1_pt1 | contig 20804 bp, 18 predicted proteins | sample 7446031 | NCBI WGS metagenome assembly JACCDQ01 (sample SAMN15323442, study PRJNA562643) | freshwater metagenome | isolation source: river surface water | place: USA:Blue River Watershed | collected 2017-08-17
ACCGATGTTTGGGAGGCCAAGGCAGTTTCCGTAGAACGAGATGCCGCTGACCACGCCGTGAACCACGCGAGCAGTATCGGGGTTTTCAACCGCGCCGAAACGCAGCTGGTCCATCACGGCGATTGGGCGGGCACCCATCGTAAGGATGTCGCGGACGATACCGCCAACACCGGTGGCAGCGCCCTGGAAAGGTTCGATGTAACTGGGGTGGTTGTGGCTCTCAACCTTGAAGGTGACCGCCCAGCCCTCACCGATGTCGACCACGCCGGCGTTCTCGCCCATGCCAACCATCAGGTGCTGCTTCATCTCATCGGTGACTTTTTCACCAAACTGACGAAGGTAAATCTTGGAGCTCTTGTAGGAGCAGTGTTCGCTCCACATGACCGAGTACATGGCCAGCTCGGCGCTGGTTGGACGGCGGCCCAGAATCTCGCGTATACGCGCGTACTCGTCCTTCTTGAGGCCGAGTTCCTTCCAAGGCTGGGCCTTGTCCGGGGTCTCGGCCGCAACTGCGGTGGTGTCTACCTGGATCATGCGTTTACTACCGCCTTCAGCACGGATTCGAAGAACTTTAGGCCGTCGGTACCGCTGCGCATGGCGGCATCGGAGTCGGGGCCGAAGCCGGCCTCAACGGCGTGCTCCGGGTGCGGCATGAGTCCCACAACATTTCCGCGCTCGTTGCGCAGACCCGCGATGTCGTTCATGCTGCCGTTCGGATTGACCTCGAGGTAGCGGAAAGCCACTAGGCCATCGCCCTCGAGGCGCTTGAGAGTCTCATCGGTGGCGATGTAGCCGCCCTCACCGTTCTTCAGCGGAATGGTGATTTCCTGCCCGAGTTCAAACTGGTTGGTCCAGGCGGTGTCAACGTTTTCGACGCGCAGCTTTTGGTCGCGGCAGATGAAGTGCTGGTGTTCGTTGCGAATTAGGCCGCCGGGTAGCAGGTGACTCTCCACCAAAACCTGGAAGCCGTTGCAAATGCCGAGGACTGGAAGACCCTGAGCGGCAGCCTTGACGATCTCCTGGGTGACCGGGGCCTGGGCGGCAATCGCGCCGCAGCGCAGGTAGTCACCGTAGCTGAAGCCGCCGGGTAGAACCACCGCGTCAACCTTCTTCAGGTTGGCATCGGCGTGCCAAAGGTTTACAACCTGGCCGCCGGCGAGGCGAACCGCTCGGGCCGCGTCACGGTCATCGAGAGTGCCTGGGAAAGTAACAACGCCAATCTTCATGCGGGGCGCGCCTTAGGCCTCAACGTGGATGTTGACCACGTCTTCGATCACGCCGTTGCTCAGGAAGCTCTCGGCGATCTTGGCGGCGGCATCGAGGTCGGCCTGAGTCGGCTCGGTCTCGGTGTGAAGTTCGATTCGCTTGCCAATCCGCACGTTCGTGATGAAGGTGTTTCCCTGGCGGTGCAGCGCGTTGTTCACAGCCTTGCCCTGAGGGTCGAGCAGGTCGGCCTTTGGCATTACCTCAACGATGATTTTTGGCACGGATGACTCCCGATTTTTAGGCCCGCGGAGCGGACTTGGAATGCGCTGTTTCGCGCGTGAGACGAGGCACGGCGACGGTGGCGAACGGCTTTATTTTATCGCGCCTTGAGGCGCAGGTTCGGCAGTTCTGGCGCGGGAATGTAGCCGCCGACTTTATCGGCGAAGGTTGGGCCGAACTGTTCCGCAGTTGAGGGGTCTTGCGCGTTCCAGGTGTCGCGCCACTGCACGATCTCCTCGTGACTGCGACCGATGAAGTTCCACCACATAACCAGGTCCTCGGCAAACGGTTCGCCACCGACCAACAGCACGCGAGTACCCGAGCGACCAGCGCGCAGGTTGAGTGACGAGTTACCCACCCCGCCAAACCAGAGCTGGCCGGCCTCCACGTGCTCACCGTTCACCCAGATGCTGCCGGTCAGCGGAAGAATCCCGTGCTCAAATCCCGCGTCCACCGGCAGCGCAAACTCGCCATCCGTGTCAAGTTCGAGTTCGGCACCAACCAGCGGACTGAATACTCGAGCCGGTGAGGTCGCCCCATGGAAGGTGCCCGCGAACACTCGGGCCACAAAGCCGCGCCCAGCTGCCACCGGCAAGTTGGCGTGATGCTCAAAGAATGGCTCCATGTTGCGCACCGATTCGGGCAGGGCAATCCAAAGTTGCACAGCGTGCATTGCGTCGCCAGCAAGGCCAAGTTCGCTGTGTGCAATGCCGCGTCCCGCGGTCATCAGGTTGAACTGGCTCGGCTCCAGCAGCTGGCTCGAACCAACCGAGTCGTGGTGTTCGGCTTGCCCCTGCAGCAACCACGTTGCCGTTTGGAGTCCGCTGTGGGGGTGAGCAGCCACCACCATTGCATCGCGCTGATTGGTGGGCCCAAAGTGATCCAGAAACACCCAGGCGCCGATGCGGCGCAGGTGGGCGTGAGGCAATAGCCGGTGAACTTCGACCCCGGTGCGAGTGTTGAGTTTTACGGCTCTGGGGTCGAGGATCACGGTTTAGGCGATTTCGCTCGTGAGCCGCTCGAGAAGTTCGGCGTATTTTGCGGCTGTCTGCTCAACAATCTCGGCTGGCAAAACCGGAGGTTCCCCCTGCTTGTCCCAGTTCGCTGCCAGCCAGTTGCGAACAATCTGCTTGTCGTAGCTTTCGTTGCGCTCTCCGCGCTCCCATGCTGCCCTGCTCCAGTAGCGGCTCGAATCTGGGGTGAGAACTTCGTCTCCCAAGACAATCTCACCGGTCGCGGGATCAACGCCGAATTCAAACTTGGTGTCGGCGAGGATCAGCCCAGCCTTTTCAGCCAGTTCGGATGCAATCTGATAAACCCGGATGCTCAACTGGCGCAGCTTTGCCGCGTTCAATGGGCCAACCAGTTCGACCACCCGTTCGAAAGTGATGTTCTCATCGTGCTCGCCGAGTGGTGCCTTGTAGGCGGGGGTGAAAATGGCCTCGGGCAGTTTCCCGCCGAAGGTAAGCCCCTCTGGGAGTTCATTGCCGCAAATCGATCCGGTGTCCTGGTATTCCTTCCAGCCGGAGCCGCTGATGTAGCCGCGAACCACGCATTCCACCGGGAACATCTCGAGCTTCTTGCAAACCATTGCTCGTCCGGCCACGGCATCGGGTACCGCAACTTCGTGGCTGATGTGGTTCGCAACACCGAGGCGGTCAAACCACCACTGGGTCAGCGCGGTGAGGGCGGCTCCCTTGCCGGGAATCTCAGGCTCGAGAATGCGGTCAAACGCGCTCACCCGATCGCTAGCAACCACCAGGATGAGGTGATCGAGCGCGGCATCGGTGCTTTCGTAAAGGTCACGCACCTTGCCCGAATAGACGTGCCTCCAGCCTTCGAGCTGTAACGGGGCGGCCACTAGTGGGACACCTTCTTGGCGATGTCGCTGCGGTAGTGCGAGCCTTCGAGTTTGATGTGTTCGATGGCCTCGTAAGCATGTTTGCGAGCATGTTTGAAGTCATGTCCACTGGCAACCACCGAGAGCACTCGACCTCCGGTTGCGGTCAATTGCCCGCCTTCAAGTGCAGTGGCGGCGTGGCAAACCTCGATGCCCTTCACCGCTTCGGCCTTGTCGAGTCCGTGAATCGGCCGGTTTGGCGCCGACTTCTCGGGGTAGCCTTCGCTGGCCAGCACCACAGTGATCGCAACATCGGAGCTGAAAACTGGGCTACCGATGTTCATGAGGTTTCGCGTTGCGGCGGCACGCAGCAGGGCAGCCAGCGGGCTGATCAGCCGGCGAAGCACCACCTGGGTTTCTGGGTCGCCGAAGCGGGCGTTGAACTCGATGACGCGAATGCCGCGCTGAGTCACAATCAGCCCGCAGTAGAGCAAACCAACGAATGGTTCGCCGAGCTTTGCCATTTCGTCAACGGTTGGCTGAGCAACCGTGCGCTGTACCTCTTCGACGAAGCCCTCGGGCAGCCAGGGCAACGGGCTGTAAGCACCCATGCCACCGGTGTTCGGTCCGGCATCGCCGTCGTATGCCCTCTTGAAATCTTGCGCTGGGCTCAGCGGCAGCACGGTCACGCCATCGCTGAGGAAAAACAGCGAAACCTCTTCGCCGTCCAGAAACTCTTCGACCAAGATTCCCATGTCGATGAACTTGCGGGCGTGGTCCAGGGCGGCGGCCCGATCGCTAGTGACGATTACGCCCTTACCGGCGGCCAGTCCGTCGGCTTTGATCACGTAGGGAGCGCCAAACTGGTCCATCGCGGTTTCAACCTCTTCGAGGGTTGAGCATTCGCGCGCCATGCCGGTCGGCACATCCGCCGCGGCCATGATCTCCTTGGCAAAACTCTTGCTGCCCTCAAGCTGTGCAGCGCGCTGCGAGGGGCCAAACACCGCGATGCCGGCCGCGCGCAAGGCGTCGCTCACTCCCGCAACTAGCGGCGCTTCCGGTCCGATAATCGCGAGGTCGAATCCGTGGGTGCGTGCGTATTCGGTCACCTGGTTGGGATTATTCGGGTCGATGTTGGCGCAGTAGACATCGCCCGCAATGCCCGCGTTACCCGGGGCACAGACCACCTCGCTGGCTGGCGTGCCGGTGCGAATCAACGCTTTGATAATTGCGTGCTCGCGTGCCCCCGAGCCAAGAACCAGAATCTTCACCCCACAAGTTTAACCGTCACAATAGAGGCATGGCTCGTCGCAGAATCTCCATCACCGATGGCATGTCTGCCGTCGAAGCGGTTCGGGCAGGCAAGGCGTCTCGCGAAACCTTCGACCCGGTCTTCGCAACCGCGGTTCGCTTTCTGCTCGAAGACCTCGCGGAGCGCATCCCCGGAGGAAGCGTCGAGGTGCGGGTGCCACCGCTGGGTGCGGTGCAGTGCGTTCCCGGAAGTGATCATCGCCGCGGCACTCCGCCCAACGTCACCCAGCTCAACCCGCAGGACTGGTTTGCGTTAGCGGTGGGCGAGGCATCGTGGTCGGACCTAATCGCAACGGGCCGGGTTCAGGCGAGCGGGGTCAATGCCGCCGACTTCGTGGCGGTGCTGCCACTTGTGCGTTAATTGACCCATGGCTAAAGCACCAAAGCAGACCGAAACCACGCTGGTCATCCGTCGCGCGCCCAAGTACCGCACCTTCATGTTTCTCGGGATTGGTCTCGGCATCGTGGCTGCTTTCATCACCGATGCCCTGCTCGGCGCAGACCCGGTACCGCGCCCCGGTCAGCTTCCCGTGGCCGACATCCTGGGATTTCTGGTTCTCTTTTTGGGTCTCAGTGGTGGCGGTCTCGGTTTGATTGTGGCCGTCATTTTGGATCGCGTCTTCACCGCTTCAGCCAAGCGGGTTCCAGCAACTAAACTTGAGGGGTAAGCCCACCCCTCGACTCCAAAGATTGGAGCCCCTTTGCTACGTGGCGATGGACTGCTGAATCACGATGTACTCCCCGATGAGTCGGGGCCACAGGACCAGTGCGGCGTATTCGGAGTTTGGGCACCCGGCGAGGAAGTTGCCAAACTCACATTTTTCGGGCTTTACTCGCTGCAGCACAGAGGCCAAGAGTCAGCCGGTATCGCCACCAGTGATGGCAAGAAGATTCTGGTTTACAAAGACATGGGGTTGGTCAGTCAAGTTTTCAGCGAGAGCGCTCTCGAGTCTCTCGTCGGCCACATCGCAGTTGGCCACAACCGCTACAGCACAACCGGCAGTAGCAGCTGGCGCAACGCGCAGCCAACGCTGGGTCGAACCGCGAGCGGAACTGTTGCGCTTGCGCACAACGGTAACCTCACCAACACTGCTGACCTGCTGGAGCTTCTGAAGCAGCGCTACCCAAACCAGACCGAGAACGAAATCACCGGCGGTAACACCACCGACACGGCCGTTCTCACTGCGCTGTTGGCAGGTGACCTAGATCACACCCTCGAAGCCACCGCGCTAGAACTGCTGCCCAAGGTCAAGGGCGCTTTCTGTCTGGCATTCATGGATGAGACCACGCTTTACGCGGCTCGCGACCCGCAGGGAGTTCGCCCGCTGGTGTTGGGCCGTTTGGAGCGCGGCTGGGTCGTGGCTTCCGAGACTGCCGCGCTCGACATCGTGGGAGCGAGTTTTGTCCGCGAGGTGGAGCCCGGTGAGCTAATCGCGATTGACGAGCACGGGCTGCGCAGCACCCGCTTCGCCGAAACCAAGCGGGCCGGATGTGTTTTCGAATACGTCTACCTGGCGCGACCAGACACCTCCATCAACGGCAAGAATGTTTACGACTCTCGCGTTGAGATGGGTCGCCAACTGGCGCGCGAGTACCCGGTTGAGGCCGACCTGGTTATCCCCACCCCGGAGTCTGGTACCCCGGCAGCCATCGGTTACTCGCAGGAGTCCGGTATCCCGTTCGGTCACGGTCTGGTCAAGAACAGTTACGTGGGCCGCACCTTCATTCAGCCATCGCAGACCATTCGTCAGCGCGGTATTCGCCTCAAACTCAATCCGCTGAAGGAAGTCATTCGCGGTAAGCGCATCATTGTCATCGATGACTCGATCGTGCGCGGCAACACTCAGCGTGCGCTGGTTGCCATGCTGCGCGAGGCCGGTGCAGCCGAAATCCACGTGCGCATTTCTAGCCCGCCCATCACCTGGCCTTGCTTCTACGGAATCGACTTCGCCACTCGTGCCGAGCTGGTTGCCACTGGGCTTGCGGTGGACGAGGTGCGGCAGAGCATCGGTGCAGACACCCTGGGTTACCTGAGCAAAGACGGCATGATCGCCGCCACCGATCAGCAGGAGCGCGAGCTCTGCACCGCCTGCTTCACGGGCAAGTACCCGATCGAGCTTCCGACCGCCGACCGCCTGGGTAAGAACCTGCTCGAGCGCGGAGCGACAGACCCGAGCGATGCCGCCTGCAACCCCGGGCCGGACAGCGAAACCGACGCCCTGGTTCGCGCCCAACAGGAGAACCTGAATGACTAACGCCTACGCAGCCAGCGGTGTCGACACCCACGCCGGTGACCTCGCCGTCGAGCTGATGAAGCAGGCCGTTTCGGCCACGCACAACAAACTCGTGGTCGGCGGCCTCGGCGGGTTTGCCGGACTCATGGACGTCAGCTTCCTCAAGGAGTACAACCGTCCGCTGCTCGCTACCAGCACCGATGGCGTGGGCACCAAGGTGGCCATCGCGCAGGCTATCGACAAGCACGACACCATCGGGCAAGACCTGGTGGGCATGGTGGTTGACGACATCGTGGTAACTGGTGCGAAGAGCCTGTTCATGACTGACTACATCGCGTGCGGCAAAGTTGTTCCACAGCGAATCGCAGACATCGTTCGGGGTATCGCAGAGGCGTGTGCCGCAGTTGACGTGGCACTGGTTGGCGGCGAGACCGCCGAGCACCCCGGGCTACTTCACCCAGACGAGTACGACGTTGCTGGCGCGGCCACCGGAGTGGTTGACGCCGACAAGTTGCTCGGTGCGGGACGCGTTCAGGTGGGTGACGTAGTGCTGGGCATGGCAGCCAGTGGCTTCCACAGCAACGGCTATTCGCTGGTGCGCAAGATCATCGCAGACAGCAAGCTCGATTACACGAAGTCGGTTTCTGAGTTCCCCGGCCGCAGCCTGGGTGAGGTGCTGTTGGAGCCAACACGCCTCTACACCGGCGTGCTCAACGACTTGCTCGCGAGCGATTTGGGCGGTTCGGTCAAGACCATGAGCCACATCACCGGTGGCGGCATTGCAGCCAACCTGTCGCGCGTGCTTCCTACCGGCGTGACCCTCGATGTTGAACGCAGCACCTGGAGCCCCGATGCCTGCTTCCGCGTGCTCGCCGATTGGGGAGGCTATGCGCTCACCGAGCTGGAGAGCACCTGGAACCTCGGGCTCGGATTCGCCGTAGTCGTAAAGGGCAAGGATGCGGAGGCGATCTCGGCTCAGCTGAACACCGCGGGTATCCACACCTGGAACCTCGGAATCATCGAGTCCACCGCCTGCGATCTTGACGCCATGGGTTACACATACGAAGCCAAGGGAGTCACCGGTGGTGGCGTTCGCCTTGTTGGAAGTTACGCCAACTAGTTCTTCGCAGAGCTAGCGCGAGTTAATCCAGCGCAGCATCGACTCCATAGTCTCAACCACCTCTGGGCAGTCTTGAGGAATTCGGTTGATGTGCGCATGTGGAACTCCAGGCTGGTAACTAACCTCAACTTCGATGCCCGCAGCCGCCAGATCAGCAGCGTACTTCTCGCCGCTGGCGCGCAATCCGTCGTACTGACAGTTGATGATCTGCATCGGGGGTAGACCCGAAAAGTCGGAAACGTCCCCAGCCCACCACCAGTCTGGAGAACCGGGAGTGTCTGCACCCAGTCGCTCTAGTAGCGGTTCCATGGTGCGGTTGTCGAGGTACATGGGCCACTCTTTGAGATCTGCGGCAAGCTCCGGGCTGAAATCGGGAATGACCCGGTGCAGCACGGGACAGTTCAGCATGGCTCCCGCTAGGTAGTGGGTTCCCGCGTTGCGGTCCATAGTTGCCACCACGCCGGCGAGTGCTCCACCCGCGCTGATTCCGCCAACGTAGATCTTCGCGCGGTCACTTTCCACGGCATCGATGTTGTCTACCACGTATTGCAGTGCGGCGTAGCCGTCCTCTAGCGGAGTCGGGAACTTGACACCGTTTTTGCACTTCGAGTAGTCCACGTTGAACAGGTTGATCAACCCGCGATCCGCAAGCTCCATGGCGAAGACGTGCCCCTCGGTGATATTGAAGTCACCCTCTTCGTAACCACCACCGTGGAACCAAATCAGCACTGGGCGAGGGCCAACCGCTTTGGGTGAGCGATACCAGCGGGCGCGTATGTGCCGCTCGTCTGGCTTACCCTCGTGAACTCGAATGGTCACGTCACGCGTAATGACTGCGGGTGATACGTAGTCGTGGATTTGCTTTTGGAACTTTGCAAAGCGCTGAGCAAGCGGGATGGATTCATCGGTTATGAACTCTAGACGACTTGCGAACAGTGGTGAAACTGGCATTAGTGCTCCTTCATGAAAGTGACCATGCGGTCGTAGGTGAGGACTGTTCCTGAGCAGTCCTGAGGAATTCGGTTCAAGTGGCCGTGCAACTGTCCTAACTCTGTGACGCAGGTTACATCAACTCCATCGCGTTGGAGCTCGTCCGCCCAGTTTTCGCCATGCTGACGCAGGCTGTCATACTCGGCATTCACGATCAGCACTGGCGGTAAGCCCGAATACGTTGCCGCGACGCCCGGGAATTCCCACGGTTCGGCTTCTTCAATTGGTCTACCTAGCACGTCACGGTTCAGCTTTCGTGCCCAGTCGTCGTCGAAGATGAGCGCTGGGGGAACCACGGCGCACTTTTCGCCTAGTTCCTCGCTGCGCTGCGGCGGTTCCGAATAGATGACGGGGTAAATGGGCATCAATCCAGCGATGCATCGATCCCCGAGTTCGAGAAGCTTCATCCCGACACCGGCAGCCAGACAAGCGCCCGCACTGGCGCCACCCACGAAGATTCCTTCGCGCACCCCCAGTTCGGCGCGGTGGGAATCGAACCATTCCGTGGCTGCAACCGCATCGATTTGCGGGGCGGGCATGAAGCGCTCGGCTGTGCAGAGTCGGTAGTCGACAGACATCACAACCGCACCGGCTCGGGCAGCAATTTCGCGTCCAGTAACGTCGGCCTCGTTCATGTCGAGGTCGCCAAAAATGAACGCTCCACCGTGGAACCAGACCAAACCCGGGCGAGCATCGGTGGCTGGGCTGTGCCCCTCGGGCCAGTAGAGGCGAACCGGGATTTCGCCCTGCGGACCTGGGATGGTGCGGTTGGTCACAACAACTGGAGGCGAAACGTATGCGTTGAGCGGAGCGTCGTATTTCGCAAATGCCTCACGCGCTGCGGGGTTACTGAAGTCCATGGTTTCGAAGGGTTCGAGCAGGTGGAATCGGTCTGCGTAAACGGCCTCTACTGGCATTTGACTTCCTTGTCGTAGGTATTGGTCTGAAGGTTGATTGACTTTATTCGGCGAAGATTTTCGCCACGGCTGTGGCAATGTCTTCGGGTATCTGGGCGGTGAGCACCTTGGCCGAGTCTGCGATGCTGGCAGCTCGTCTGCTTCCAACGAGCGGCACGATGTTGGGCGACAGGCTCAGGTGCCAGTTCAGGATCAGCACGGGAACCGAGACACTCGCCTCGGCGGCCAGCTGCTCCAACCGGGCATCGGTGGGTTTGAAAGCGGTGGGCGGGAAGGTGCCCCCAAGCGGGCTGTACGGAACGTACGCAATGCCGAGCGAGTTCGTGTACTCGATGAGCGCGTGTTCTTCGGCGGGCTGGTGTCCCGGGTTGAACTTGTTCTGCAGCGCTCGCACCGGCGTAACACTGAGTGCCCGATCCAGCTGGTCGCGATCAAAGTTGCTCACCCCGACCTCCCGCACCTTGCCCTCGAGGCGAAGTTCCTCAATCGCGCCCATGCTCTCCTCGATCGGCACGTTCGGGTCGGGCCAGTGCAGGTAGTAGAGGTCAAGGCAATCGGTGCGAAGCGCTTTGAGCGACTCTTCCGCATGCTGACGAATCGTTTCGGGACGTCCATCTTTGTCGCCCTGCCCAACATCGAAGTGGTGTCCACCCTTGGTGGCGACCACGATGTCCTGGGCGCTGAGCGGAACGCCCCAGCCGTACTCTTCGAGCGCTCGCCGAATCAGCAGCTCGTTGTGGGGAAACTCTGCGGTGTAGGTGTAGCGGTGCGCGGTGTCGACGAAGTTGATTCCAGCGTCGATGCCGGTGTTGAAGGCATCGATGCTCGCCTCATCGTCGTGATCTTCCCAGAGCGACCAGTGGGCACCGCCCATGGCGATTGCGCTCACGCTGAGCGAGCCGATTTTGCGGTGTTCCCAGGTCATGAATTCCTCTTAGTCTCAGCGCTGTGGTGTCAGTCTCTCAAGAATACGCACGTGCTCTGGAGTCAGTTCTTCGAGCGAGTTAACCCCAAGCAGTTTCATGGTGCGAATGATCTGGGTTCTCAAGAGGTCGATGGTCTTGTCCACTCCCTCGCGTCCTCCTGCCATCAGACCGTAAAGATAGGCACGACCAACCAGGGTGAAGGTGGCTCCCTTAGCGATGCAGGCAACGATGTCCTGTCCGTGCATGATTCCGGTGTCCACCCACACCTCCGCATCCTTCCCTACCTGCTTGACGGTTTCGGGCAACAGGTGGAACGGGATTGGTGCGCGATCCAGTTGGCGACCGCCGTGGTTGCTGAGCAGCACGGCATCTGCTCCGTTTTTCACGGCCAGCTTGGCGTCGTCAACGTTTTGCAGACCCTTGACTACCAACTTGCCCTTCCACTGTTCGCGGATCCACTTGAGGTCATCGAAGTCCACTGTGGGATCGAACATGCTGTCGAGGAGTTCGCCAACCGTGCCTTTCCAAGTGCCCAGCGACGCGAATTTGAGTGGGTCGGTGGTGAGGAAGTTGATCCACCATTCTGGCCGGGGTAGCGCATCTATTACGGTTCCCAACGTGAGTGCCGGCGGGATGGTCATGCCGTTGCGCTTGTCTCTCAGGCGTGCACCTGCAACAGGTACGTCCACGGTCAGCATCAGGGTGTCGAATCCGGCCTTAGCTGCCCGCTCCACAAGCTCCATACTGCGGTCGCGGTCTTTCCACATGTAGAGCTGAAACCAGTTGCGGCCCTCTGGCGCCGCGGCTGCAACCTCTTCGATGGATCGAGTTCCCATGGTGCTGAGGCTGAAAGGAATTCCGGCTGCTGCTGCTGCGGTGCTTCCTGCAATCTCACCCTCGGTGTGCATCATGCGGGTGAATCCGGTTGGTGCAATGCCGAAGGGGAGGGCAGAACGCTTGCCCAAAACTTCGATGCTCGGATCGGCCTCGGCAACGTTGCGCAAAACTCGAGGTGACCACTCGATGTCTTCGAATGCTTGCCTAGCGCGAGCTAGCGAGATTTCTTGGTCGGCGGAGCCATCGGTGTAGTCGAATGGAGCGGTTGGGGTGCGTCGCTTCGCGATGTCGCGCAGGTCGTAGATGGTCAGAGCCTCGTCGAGGCGACGTTGCTTGGTGTTGAGGTTGGGCTTTTTGAAGACCATGAGCTGAGCCAGGTCTTTGGGGTTGGGGAACTGTCGCTTGAAGTTTGCCACTGTGCTCTCCTCGATGACTTAGTTGGCGACCTGCGGGTCGTTCAAGGCTATTTGGTAGTGGCCGTGGGTTAGCGCACTGCCAAGCTGGGCCGGTGTTCCGTTGACGGTCAACTGGCTCGTCGCCCCAGCAGGTAGGTCAAGCGTTGCCGTTACTCCGAATGGGATTTCGACGGTCGCGGTGAACTCGTTTCCGACAACTTTCCAGTCGATTGCCACGTGACCGAACCCGCTGCGGAAAAGTGCCGTCGATTCGGTCAGTTGCTGGTGCGGCCGCGGTGCGATGCTCACTGTGCGGTAACCAGGGGCGGTTGGCGAAATGCCACCAACGTTGCGGAAAATCCAGTCGACCACGGCACCGTAGGCGTAGTGATTGAAGCTGATCATGCCACCCTCGGCTCCCTCGGCACCGCCGTGCAGGAACTCCTCGGGGACATTGCCGTTCTCATCCAGGGCTTCCCAGCGCTCCCAGATGCTGGTCGCACCCACGGTGATTGGGTAGAGCCAGCTGCGACGTTTGGTGCGAAGCAGCATGAGGAACGCCTCGTGCCAATGTCCGGCCTTGCTCATGGCATCGAGGATGACCGGGGTGCCTAGGAATCCGGTGGCGATTCGGCCATCGGTGTCACGGGTCAACTTGGCAAGCCCGGTGGCAACCCGCTCGCGCTCGCTGTCGGGAACCAGATCGAACTCGAGCAGAATGCTCGCGCCGGTTGGGGTCTGGGCTGCTTCCTCGCCAAGTTCCTCCCAGATCGCCGGCTTGAGTTCCGCGAGTCTAGCGCGATGCCGCTTGGCTTCATCATGGTTGCCCAGCAGTTCCTCGGTGTTGGCGAGGATTTCAACGCTGTGTGCCATGAACGCGTTGATCATGAAACGACCGCTCACTTTGGCAAGGAATGGCTTGTCGCCGGGAGCGTCAGGGTCTAGCCAGTCTCCGAGCGCCATGCGCTCTGGAATCAGCAGCCCCTCGTGGTCGTTCTCGTTGTGCTTGACCCAGGCGCGCATCGATGGCAGCTGTTGCCGCAGGATCTCTAGGTCACCAAATCGCTGGTAGATGCTCCAGGGGATGATGGTGGCGGCATCTGCCCAGCCAGCATCGCCGTGCGGGAAGTCGAACGGACCGTTGCCCTGGGTCTGCAGCCACAGGATGTCGGGAACCACGTGCGGGACTTTGCCATCAAGCTTTGCCTGCTCGATCCAGAGGTCGGTGAGCCAGGTCTTGAAGAACTGATAGCCGTCAACCAGCGTTTGCGCGGCCCAGGTGAAGGCTTGGGCATCGCCGGTCCAACCCAGGCGTTCGTCACGCTGCGGGCAGTCGGTAGGGACACCAACAAAGTTGTCGAGCAGGCTCCAGGTGGTGTTGCTGATTAGCTTGTTCAGCAGCTCGTGGTTGGTTTCGATCTCGCCGCGGAACTCGTTGTCACTGCTGATTGCAATGCCCTCAACATCAAGCACCTTGGCCTCACCTTCGACCACCAGAATCTCGGCGTACTGGAATCCGTGGAAGGTTAGTTTCGGCTCCAGGGTGTATTCGCCTTCTACCGCGATGGTGTAGTTGTCCGTGGCGCGCGCTCCGCGCAAAGCCTGGGTGTGCAGCGAGCCATCGGGGTTGAGCACCTCAGCGTGACGAAGGTTGAGTTTTGTGCCTGCCTTGGCTTCCACCTTCACTCGCAGCCAGCCGGAGATGTTCTGCGTGAGGTTGACCTTGGTCAGGTTTCCAACGGTGCTGAAGATGGCGGGCAACTCGGCTACGGTTCGGATCGGGGCGGCAGCTCGCGGCTCGAGAAGGTTCTTGTCGAATTCGCGGACGGTCACCGCGCTCCAGTGGCTGGCATCGAAGCCTGGGCGACACCACTTAGGTTGAGCGAAGTTGTAGTCGAAATCGCAGCCGTCGTAGATGCAGCCGAGTCGCACGCCACCGGTCGAGGTCTTCCAATCGGGTCCCGTAGCTACGGTTTGTGCACTGCCATCGGTGAAGGTAATTTCAAGCTGACCCAGAAAACTGGAGTGCTCACCATAGTTGTTCGGCTTGTTGAAGAATCCGAATTTTCCTCGGTACCAACCGTCGCCGAGCAACACACCCCAGGCGTTCTCGCCCTGTTGCAGAAGGTGGGTGACATCGTGAGCCACCACCAACTGGCGGTCGTTGTATGGTGTCCAACCCGGTGCCAGGTGTTCTTCGCCAACGCGCTCGCCGTTGATCATGGTGTCGAAAACGCCGTGTGCGGTTCCGTATAGCCGTGCCGAAGCCACCGGCTTGTCTAGCTGGAACTCGGTTCGCAGCAGCGCGGCCGGTCCCTGAGCCTTACCCTCATCACCGATGGCTACTCCGTTGAAATCGCTAGGTTTTAGCAAGCCGGCTTCGATGCGCAGTGGCTGCGACCATTCGGTGTGGCCGGCCGCGGTGGTTATGCGTACCCGATACCAGCGGACCTCGCGACTAGCCAATTGACCGCCCGGAGCGGTGATGAACTGGCTTGCGTTTCCATTGATGGTTTCGGTTGCAGTCACCGACGCAAAGTCTGCCGTTCCGCTGGCCTGAAGTTCAGCACTCAGTTGCTCGCTTCCGGCCGTGCTGCTTTGCACCTGCCAGCTCAACAGCGGAGCCTTGCCTGGAAGCCCGATTAGATCTGGAGCATACTCGCTGCTCAGCTGACTGACGCGGGTCGTGACATCGATGCTCATGGTTTCCTTACTTGGGCGGTAACGAGGTCTAGTGGTTGGAACTGCTTGACGGCAAAAGTTTGGCCGATGAGTTCGCGCTGCGAAGTTAGGTCAGCAGGGGCGGCTCCGTGCGCAGCGGCCTGAGCCACGATGTTCCCCAGGGCGGTGGCCTCCACCGGCCCGGCGTAGACCGGCAGCCCGGTGGCGTTGGCGGTGAGTTGGCAGAGCAGCGCGTTTTCGCTTCCGCCGCCAACCACGTTCAGCTGGGTCAGCTGAACGTCGGCCACTCGCTGTAGCGCGTTGACGGCCGCGCTGTAGGCGTCAGCCAGCGAGTCGAGGATGCACCTGGTGATGGCGGCCGGGGTTTCGGGTACCGGTTGTCCGTGTCGCTGGCAGTGGGTTTGGATGCGGCCTGGCATGTCTCCAGGCGCAAGGAATTCGGGGTCGGTTACGTCGATCCGAGCGCTGCTTGTCACGTCGGCCGCTTCGGCCAGGAGGTCGGCTAATGGCAGGTTGCGCCCCTGCGACGCCCAGGTGGCCAGGCTTTGCTGCAGCAGCCATAGGCCACTCAGGTTTTTGAGGAAGCGGATTTTTCCGTCTTTGCCGAGTTCGTTGGTGAAGTTTTCGGTGCGGGCTGCAGCGGTTAGCACCGGGGCGTCGAGTTCGAGCCCGAGTAGGCTCCAGGTTCCGCTGCTCAGGTAGGCAGAGTTGGCATCGGTGAGCGGGGTTCCGGCTACCGCGCTTGCGGTGTCGTGGCTGGCTACCACGGTGACCACGGTTTCGCGAAGTGCCGGGTGGCTGACGCGGTCTGTCTTGAGTCGCCCGAGTGTGTGCCCTGGTTGCACCAGCGGGGCAAGCCAGTCGGGGTTGATGTCGAGCACCCGCAGTAGTTCCGCGTTCCAGAGGTGGGTGTTGGCGTCTAGTAGCCCGGTGGTGCTGGCGTTTGTCACTTCGGTGGCAGCCACCCCGGTCAACCAGTGACAGATCAGGTCTGGTATGAGCAGAACCTTGTCGATGCGGGTAAGCAGTTCGGGTTCTTGAAGCGATTGCGCCGTTAGCTGGTAAAGGGTATTGAAGGGTTGGTACTGCAGTCCGTTGAGTTCGAATTGCCGCTCGGGGCTGATGAGGGTGTTGACTTGGTCTACACCCAGCTGGTTGCGCGGGTCTCGGTAGTTGCGAGGCTGGTCTAGCAGTTTGCCGGCGCTGTCGATCAGCCCGTAATCCACCGCCCAGGTGTCCACCCCGATTGAGGTTACCGGCAGCCCAAGAGCAGAGCCGTACTCTCCTAGCCGGGTCAGTCCCATTTGGATTTCTCGAGTCAGCGCTTCGAAGTCCCAGTAGAGGCGGTTGCCTTTTTCGAGCACCTGGTTTGCGAATCGGTGCACTTCGGTGAGGGTGATTTGCCCTTCACCCACCCAGCCCGCCATCACTCGCCCCGAGGAGGCCCCGAGGTCGATTGCACCGAATAGTTTTGCCATCTCGATTGTTTCGACTCGCTACCGCAGGAACGCTGCGGCCACACCGGCATCGACTGGAATGTGCAGACCGGTGGTGTGGCTGAGGTCACCCGCAGTGAGGGCGAATACGGCGTTTGCGACGTGCTCCGGAAGCACCTCCACTTTGAGTAGGGTGCGCTGGGCATAGTACTTACCCAGTTCCTCTTCGGGCACTCCGTAAACTGCGGCGCGGGATGCCCCCCAGCCGCCCGCAAAGATTCCCGAGCCGCGCACCACGCCATCGGGGTTGATGCCATTGACGCGGATGTGGTGTTCGCCCAGCTCGGCCGCGAGCAGTCGAACCTGGTGGGCTTGGTCTGCCTTGGTGGCGCTGTAGGCGATGTTGTTTGGACCGGCAAAGACCGAGTTCTTGCTGGCGATGTAGATGATGTCGCCGCCCATACCCTGTTCGATCATGAGGCGAGCCGATTCACGAGATACCAGGAATGACCCGCGCGCCATCACGTTGTGTTGCAGGTCCCAGTCCGCCTGCGTGGTCTCGAGCAGCGGTTTGCTTAGGCTGAGGCCGGCGTTATTGACTACCAGGTCGACACCGCCAAAGGCCAACACCGATGCCTGGAGCGCGGCAACGATGTCGCTCTCACTGGTGACGTCGATCTTCACCGCGAGCGCCGAGTCTGGCCCACCGAGTTCGGCTGCAACTTTTTCTGCGGCCTCGAGGTTGAGGTCGGCAATCACCACGCAGGCACCTTCGGAGACCAGGCGGGTCGCGATGGCCTTGCCGATTCCGCTTCCGGCGCCGGTCACGAAGGCGACTCTGCTTGCCAGCGGTTTGGGTTTTGGCATGCGCTGCAGCTTTGCCTCTTCGAGCGACCAGTACTCGATGTTGAACTTCTCCGCGTCGCTGATGGGCTGATATTTGCTGATGCTTTCGGCACCTCGCATCACATTGATGGCATTGATGTAGAACTCACCGGCGACTCTCGCGGTTTGCTTGTTCGCTCCAAAGGAGAACATTCCAACGCCAGGCACCAGCACGATGGCGGGGTCGGAACCGCGGATTGCGGGGGAGTCGCTGGTGGCGTGGGCATCGTAGTAGGCCTGGTAATCGCTGCGATATGCGGCGTGCAGTTCCTTGAGTCGGTCCTTCACCTCGGCTAGATCGGCGGTGGCCGGTAGGTCAAGCACCATTGGTTTGACCTTGGTGCGAAGGAAGTGATCGGGGCAGCTGGTGCCGAGCGCGGCTAGGTCGTGAACTTTGGCGCGAGCAGTGAAGTCGAGCACCTCAGGCGCGTCGCTAAAGTGACCGACCATGGGCCTGTCGGTGCTGGCCAGGCCGCGAATGAGGGAAGCGATGGCTGCCGCGCGTTCGTGACGAGCTTCGATTGGCAGGGCCTCGAAGCCAGCAACCACTGGGCCAAAAGGTTCGGCCTTGCCCGCCTTGGCGATGAACTCCTCGGCGGTTTTGATGATCCACAGCGAGTTTGCCTCGCACTCGGCGCTGGTCGCTCCCCAGGCGGTTATCCCATGGCCGCCAAGGATGCAACCGATGGAGTTCGGGTTGGCGGCTTTGATCGCGGCGATGTCGAGACCAAGCTGGAAACCGGGGCGTCGCCACGGAACCCACACCACCTTGTCGCCGAATGCCTCCGCCGTAAGTTTTTCGCCGTCCACACTCGTGGCGATTGCGATACCGCTGTCCGGGTGCAGGTGGTCAACGTGGTCGGCGTCCACCAGCGCGTGCATCGCCGTGTCGATGCTCGGAGCCGCGCCACCGCGACCGTGCAGGCAATAGTCGAACGCGGCAACCATATCGTCCTCGGTGTCGACCCCGCGGTAAACGTTTTTCAGGGCACGGACGCGGTCGAGTTGCAGCACCGCCAGCCCAGCTTCCTTGAGAGTACCCAGGTCGCCGCCAGAGCCCTTCACCCACAGCAGGTCGATTGGCTCGCCGCTGGAGGGGTCGATTCCCTGCCCCTTTGCGCTGGTGTTGCCGCCGGCGTAGTTCGTGTTCTTAGGGTTTGCGCCAAGTCGGTTGCTGCGCTCAAGCAGCTCTGCCACGCTCTGATGTTGACTGCTCGCCTTTGCCATTAGGCTCCCCATCCTGCCTGGGTTCCACCCACGCGATCGGCGGCGATCTTCTTCAGGTAACCGCTGTCGTTGAAAGCTGAAACCGGGTTCTCGGGCAGGCCGTGACGCTCGCGCCATTCGATGATCAGCGGGCGAACATCGGTGTAGAAGGCGTCCATCAGGATGTCGTTGGCGAGCAGCACATCGCCCGCCTGCTGGGCGGTGGCGAGCGCGCTGCGGTCAACCAGCAGGGCACGTGCGGTCATGGCCTGCACATTCAGTACCGAACGCATCTGGCCGGGAATCTTGTCCTCGATGTTGTGACACTGGTCGAGCATGAAGGCAACCTCGGAATCCTTTCCGTAGCCGCCGCCTCGGATGACCTCGTACATGATTCGGAAGAGTTGGAATGGATCCGCAGCGCCCACAATCAGGTCGTCGTCGGCGTAGAAGCGAGAGTTGAAGTCGAACGAGCCGAGTTTTCCGAGTCGAAGCAGTTGCATCACGATGAACTCGATGTTGGTGCCCGGCGCGTGGTGACCGGTGTCTAGGCAGACCACGGCGCGCTCGCCGAGAGCGGCCACCTGCGCGTAGGCGGTGCCCCAGTCTGGGACATCGGTGTGGTAGAAAGCCGGCTCGAAGAACTTGTACTCCAGCACAAGACGCTGATTGCCGCTGAGCTGACTGTAAATCTTGGAGAGCGAATCGGCGAGCCGATCCTGGCGACCGCGGATGTCGTCTTGGCCGGGGTAGTTGCTGCCGTCTGCGAGCCAAATCTTGAGGTCACGCGAACCGGTCTGACCCATAATCTCTATGCAATCGAGGTGATGATCTATGGCCTTCTGACGGATTCGGTCATCGCTGTGGGTGACTGAACCCAGCTTGTAGTCCTCATCCTGGAAGGTGTTGGAGTTGATGGTGCCGAGACGGATGCCGTTGTCTTCCGCATGGTTGCGCAGGGCTTGGTAGTCGCACTTGTCCCAAGGGATGTGCAGAGCCACCGATGGCGCGATGCCGGTGTACCGGTGCACCTGCGCGGCGTCCGAGATCTTTTCAAATGGGTCGCGCGGGGTGCCCGGGGAACCGAAGACTCGGAAGCGGGTTCCTGAGTTCCCGAATGCCCACGACGGCAGCTCGATAGCCTGCTGGTCGAGTTGTGTAAATAGCTCAGCTTTGCTTGGGGCGCTTACCGACACGGTTTTTCCAATCCATCATTTTGAAGCGTTTCAAGAGTCTATGCCTCGCCCGCCCGTCCCGCAACTCAAGCCTGAAAACCTTTGGTTACGGCTTGGTTACGATTGGGCAAAGTGCTATCGCCTTTGCAGTAGCGTCTAGAATTGAAACATTCAAATTTCTGGAGAGACACCCGTGGCAACCCCAAAACCGAGACCAAGCATTCAGGATGTAGCCCGTCTAGCGGGGGTTTCGCTCGGCACCGTCTCCAACGTTCTGAACAATCCGGATCGGGTAAAACCTGCCACCGCCGAGAAGGTAACGCGCGCCATCGAGCAGCTAGGGTTCGTGCGCAACGATGCCGCGCGGCAGTTGAAGGCTGGCAAGAGCAACACCGTCGGTGTTGTGGTTTTCGACGCCGGCAACCCGTTTTTCGCCGAACTGGCCCGCGGTGCGGAGGATGCCGCCGCCGAGGCCAACTATTCCGTGCTGCTTGGAAACAGCGATCACAAGTACGACCGCGAGAGGCAGTACCTTCAGCTCTTCGATGAGCAGCGCATGGCAGGCGTTCTGGTCTCACCCACCAACGACATCTATGAGCAGATCGCCGAGCTCCGCTCACGCGGCACTCAAACGGTCATCATCGACCGAAAGGCCGATGCCGACCGCTGCTGCTCAGTTTCGGTTGATGACTTTGCGGGAGGTCGGATTGCGGTTGAGCACCTGCTGGCGATCGGGCGGCGAAAGATTGCCTTCGTCGGTGGCCCCATTACGCTCCAGCAGGTTTCCGACCGCCTCGCAGGAGCCATGGCGGCAGTCACGGCGTTTGGTCAGGGAGCTGCCCTCAGCGTCATCGAGAGTGAAAGCATGAGCGTCATTGCCGGGCGCAATGTGGGGCAGGTTATCGCGGACGCTTCCGCTGGCGAACGCCCCGATGCCTTGTTCGCGTCAAACGACCTGCTCGCCCTCGGAATCGTTCAAGCGTTTATGTTCCAGTCCAGAGTGCGCATCCCAGAGGACATCGCGCTTGTGGGTTACGACGACATCGACTTTGCCGCCGCTGCAGTGGTTCCGATTTCTTCGATTCGTCAACCTGCTCGTCTCATCGGAGAAACGGCGATTGAAATGGTTTTAGACGAGATCGAGAACCAGGAAACTCACCGCCATCAGCAGGTGACCTTCCAACCCGAACTCGTGGTTCGCGCCAGCACCTCCGGCAACTAGGAACCGAGTCGTCGCAGGTTTTCTGCACAGGCTCAACTCGAGTTCGATAACGATTTGGCAGATGACCGGTCACTTTTGCAGAAAATCTACAAAAGTCGACTAGGCTGAAGCCCCATACAGCAAAGGAAAAAGATGAGCGAACT
>JACCDQ010020057.1_pt1 | contig 20792 bp, 14 predicted proteins | sample 7446031 | NCBI WGS metagenome assembly JACCDQ01 (sample SAMN15323442, study PRJNA562643) | freshwater metagenome | isolation source: river surface water | place: USA:Blue River Watershed | collected 2017-08-17
ACTATTTGAACCTATTCACAATCCTTACGAGCGTGACATTCTTTTACTTGGAGCACTCACCGTTTTATCTGGCTGCATGCCTAATGTAATTGGTTTATATGACCGCAAATGGGTATCTCCCAACCTCTATACCTTTATTGAAGCTCCGGCAGGTTCGGGTAAAGGTGTATTGAGTTGGACGCGTTACATCGGAATGGAGATTCATAAAATGCTCTTGGAAGAAACACGTGTGGCCAAGCAGCAATTTGAAGAAATGCGCAAGGAAAAAATTAAACAAAAAGACCAGGATGTCTCATCATTGAAAGAACCACCCTATAAACTCTTGTTTATTCCGGCTAATAATAGTGCCAGTTCCGTTGTACAAACGTTGAGTGAAAATGAAGGAGCAGGGATTTTATTTTCTACAGAAGCCGATACATTGGCCAATTCACTTGCTCAAGATTGGGGTAATTTTAGCGATGTGCTTCGAGCTGCATTTCACCATGAACCAGTCGAAATGCAACGCAGGCAAAATCGCGAACATTTTTCAGTAGAGCATCCGCGCTTGTCAGTATTACTGACAGGGACACGTGGACAGGTTTTTCGACTGATACCGAGTACAGAAAATGGACTATTCAGTCGGTTTATGTTTTATTCTTTTCCGGCTGTCCCAAGTTTTCGGGACGTATTTGAAGGCAATGGGACAGATCCGGGACAATTATTTCGTAAGTTGGGACACTTGGTACAACACATGTATCAGTTTCTTAAAGAGCAATCAGAACCTATTCAGGTTTATTTGGTGCCCGAACTTCAGAAAGATTTCATTGCGTTTTTTCGAGAACTTACCACAGATGCTCATAAAGGTTCAGGTACGCCTATTTTAGCCACCATTCATAGATTAGGGCTCATTAGTTTTCGCATCTCAATGGTGCTTTCCTTATTCAGGTATTACAACTTTCCCAAACGAAAACCCCAAAGCCGCATTAAAATTCAAGAAATCGACTTACTCATTGGCACCAGCATCAGTTGCACCTTACTCTACCATGCCAATATGTTAATTGCTGATATGAAAGACGGCAGCAAAATCATTCAAACACAAGCCCGACAACAGCTCTTTTTCGAAAAACTCCCTAATGAATTTGCCTGGTTAAAAGCAGTAAGTATCGGAACCGAATGTGGTATGTCTTCTTCCTCCGTAAGGCGATACCTGCTGAGTGGTCAATTTGAGCGAATTGGCAAAGGTTGTTATCGCAAAATAGTCAAACAAAACCCGATGAACAGTGAACAAATGAATAAATGAACATGAAAACTATCAATTATGGAAAATCAAGCATTAATTAAAAGAGCCCAGGAACTGCAAGCTTTGGGCAAAAGCATACGGCAGATTGCTGTAGAATTACAGGTAAGTAAAAGCAAAGTATTTCGTTGGCTTGGGCAATCAGACAATGACGGCATGCAGATGCCGATTGCTTCGTTTGCCCAAAACAACAAAACAATGAATCATTTTAAAAACCAAAAGAACATGGAAAACCACAACGACCCTCAACGATTAGAGCGTGAAATCGCTTTGAAGAAATTGCAATTGGAACACGAACTTGAATTGCGCAAATTGGCACAACAGGATAAAGAATTGGAGCTACGTCGCCGACAAATGGAATTGAAGCACCAGGAGAATGACCAAGTGCAGCGCCAGCAGAAAATCGAAGAGAATCGAATTCTCCACAACTTGAAAAAATGGGTGAAGGCCGAACAAATTTTACTGGAGCATTTTGATTATGAAGAAATTGAATTGCCTGTCAAGAAATTCAGAAAACGTCTGAAAGAACTGCAAAAACTCATCGAACAAAGCGAAGAACATGCCAGTTCCTATGGTTACGACCTGGAAGATCAAACTTTTATTACTGACCTTCATCAACTATTCGATTTTATGTTTGAATTACTTAATGAATTTGAAGAAGAGTGGGACGAAGACGAGGATTCCGATGAAATTCCAACAATTTCCTACGAATGGCCTGAAGAATTACAAGATTCCATCGAAATTCTGGAATATTCCGAGTTTTTCAATTGAGTTTACCACGGAATTGCGGTGATTCTGTGGGGTTTCCTGATATTTTTCAGTTTATGTTAATTATTTCTTGAATAGCCCACTAAAAAAATTCAATTTTCTTTACATCCTCTTGAATGAAGTTTCTATGCTTGAGCTAAACCAATGATAATCACTGTTAGAATTCCTAATATGATTATAACCGTTTTCATTTATGCGTTCGCGATAATTTAATTTCGTCATCCGTCAAATTAAATTTCATAATTCTAATAATATATCATCAAATGATATAAATAAAATTTGATTAGTTATCTTCGATTTTTTATTGAACTGAAGCGATGAATCGGATCAAAGAGATTTTAAACGAGAAAGGAATAAAACAAGTTTGGTTAGCAAATAGGCTAGGTAAAAGTTTTAACATGGTGAATAGTTATTGTCAAAACCGGAGGCAACCAAGTTTGGAGGATCTTTTCAAAATTGCAGAGATATTAAATGTTGATGTGAAGGATTTAATAATTAGTTTAAAATAAAGGCAACTAACATACATGCAACTATAATTGTGATTTAATGAGTAAAATAACCCTTTCCCAACTCGAACAATACTTATCCAAAGCAGCGTGGATTCTCAAAGGTCCAGTTGATGCTTCGGATTTCAAAGTTTATATCTTTCCGTTATTGTTTTTTAAACGTTTGTCGGATGTATATGAAGAGGAATTTCAATTGGCTTTGGAAGAATCCAAAGGTGATACTGAATATGCTTCCTTACCTGAATTTCATAGATTTATTATTCCGGAAGGATGTCATTGGAATGATGTACGGGAAACGACAACAAATGTTGGATTGGCTATTGAAAAAGCATTGCGAGGCATTGAGCAGGCCAATCAAGAGCAATTATATGGGATATTTGGTGATGCTCAATGGAGTAACAAAAATAAACTTTCAGATCGCTTACTCATTGATTTGATTGAACATTTCTCCCAACATAATTTGTCGAATTCGATGGTTGATCCTGACATGCTGGGTCAAGCCTATGAATACTTAATCAAACACTTTGCGGATTTAACAAATAAAAAAGCTGGTGAGTTCTACACGCCGCGCTCAGTAGTGCATTTATTGGGATTGATTCTAGATCCACATGAAGGTGAAACGATATATGATCCTGCTTGTGGTACCGGTGGTATGCTCTTAGAATGTGTGGATCATTTGAAGCACAACCATGAAGATTATCGGACTTTAAAACTGTATGGACAAGAAAAAAATCTAACCTCAAGTTCAATTGCGCGCATGAATATGTTTCTGCATGGAATTGAAGACTTTTCTATTGAACGGGGAGACACATTGCGTAATCCAGCATTTTTTGAAGCTGATGGCTTAAAAACTTTTGACTGTGTGATTGCAAATCCACCATTCTCATTACAAGATTGGGGAGCAGAAAATTGGGCAAATGATCCGTACGGTAGAAATATCGCTGGAGTGCCACCCCAAAGTAATGGTGATATGGCATGGGTGCAGCACATGATTAAATCCATAAACAGCACCGGACGAATGACAGTAGTTCTGCCTCATGGAGCTTTGTTCCGAAAAAATGCTGAAGGTAAAATACGAAAAGCATTACTTGAGCAAGATATGCTGGAAGCGGTGATTGGTTTAGGTTCCAATATTTTCTATGGAACTCAGTTAGCAGCGAGTGTAATGGTTTTCAGACAGAACAAAGAAGCCAAGAAAAAGAAAAAGGTACTCTTCATTGATGCTTCTGATCAGATCCGAGTCGGAAGGGCACAAAACTTCTTAGAAGCGTGTCATATTCAGCAAATTTATTCATGGTTCAACGCTTTTGAAGATGTGGAGAATTATGTAAAAGTGGCTTCATTGGATGAAATTAAAGAGAATGACTTCAATTTGAACATTCCCCTTTATGTCGAAAAAATAATTGAAGACAACTTACCAACTGTTGAATTGGCATTGGCTGATTTGAAAACAGCTTGGGAGGAAAGTCAGAAGGCGGAAGAGAAATTTAAAAATATATTAAAAGAGTTTTTATGAGCATACCATCTAGTAAAGCGCATGACCGTTCAATGAAAGAATGGTTTGGAAAGATTGAAAGAAGTGAAATAAAATTACCTAGATTTCAAAGACCTGAAGCATGGGACCGTAATCGAGTTTGTAGTTTACTAAATACAATTATTCATAATTTGCCTCTTGGAATTACGTTGGTGCTCGATGTTAATAAGGACAACGAACCATTTGTGTCTAGGTTTTTATTATCTGCCCCTGAAGCGAATGGAATGGTTAATGAGCATTTACTTGATGGTCAGCAACGACTCACAGCTTTTTGGAGAGCATTACATAATAATTATGAATGGGAGTCCTATTTTGTTTATCATTCCAAATTTGATGATAACTATGATGAAGAGGAAGAATTGATTGAAGTTAGATTAGTTCCTAGGTGGTTTAAAGAAAATTTAAGAAGACCATTGTGGGCGGATAATCCTGAGGACTCATTAAAAAGAGGTCTTATACCTTTAAATTTATTTAAACCTGGAGATAATTCATCAGAATATGAAAATTGGACAGAGATGGCTATAAAACCATTGTATCCAAATGAAACTGAAGAGGATGCTTTCGCAAAACTGGCGAAGTGGAATTTGCTCAAAGATAAAATTGTTGCTTTTATACGAGATAAGAAGGAAATAATAAATCACTACAATTTGCCTTATTTGGCATTGCCGATTGTTACTCCAAAATCAACAGCATTGCAGGTTTTCATTAATATGAATACGAATAGTAAACCGCTATCTCAATATGACATAATTCGAGCAGAAATAGAAGGTGTTAAAGGAGTTTCTCTTGATGATTATCAAAGTAAACTTAATTCCTTATATCCAAATGTTGCCCACTATTTTGAACTGCCATTTTTAATTTTGGCAACCTCTGCTTTAATGCAGGATAAACTCCCAAATCAGCGCGGAATGTGGGATATGAAGAAGGAATTAATGGTTGATAATTGGGATTATATGGCAAAAGGACTTTCAAAAATGTCCGTTTTCATGGAATCTCAAGGTATTTATGATCAAAATAGGCTGCCAACAAATGCAGTTTTATCCGTAATAGCGGCTTTATACACAATTATTCCTGAAACGTTGGATGCGAGAGGAAAAGCAGAGCTTGTTTTAAGGAAATATTTATGGTCCAGCTTCTTTACTGATCGTTATGAAAACTCAGCTGCTACCAATGCATACAATGATTTTATCGCAATGAAAAATGTTATTACTAATCAAATAAAAGATAATGGTGAATTATGGAATGAAAAGGACGTGCCAGTATTAAAACGAGATAAATACAAACTTTCGGATGTGGAAGAATTGTTAGCTGTTGGATGGCCGAAAAGAGAGAACATAAGAGCCAGAGGGATTATGGCTGTATTCAGCAAACTTGGGGCTTTTGACTTTGCTGATGGATCGCAATTGACAAGAAACCAACTTTTAAATGGTCAGAGACATTATCATCATGTTTTTCCAGATGCACTCTTAAAGGAAGCTGAAGTTGAAAGTTATTTGGCTTTGAATTGCTCGTTGATTACGGATAAAACGAATCTTAATATTAGTAATAAAGAACCGTTTCGCTATTTAAGTGAGAGGTATGAATGGACGAGCGAAGACATTGTAAATTCAAGATTAAAATCACATTTGATTCCAATAAATGAGTTAAAAAATGGTGGATATGTTGGCTTAGATAATGGAGATAAAATCCAAAAAATAAAATCAGATTTTAATGAGTTTATTCTGAAAAGGGCAAATTATGTTGTAAAAGCCGTTGAGAAATTGGCAGATGGAAGGGATATTACGGCCAATGAAATAATTAATTCTGTTGAGAATTGTAATATTGAAATAGCATGACCCAACAACAACTTGAAAAATACCTCTGGGGCGCTGCGGTACTCCTTCGTGGAACCATCGATGCCGGAGATTACAAGCAATACATTTTCCCTTTGCTTTTCTTCAAACGCATTTGTGATGTCTATGAAGAAGAGTTCGAAGTTGCTTTAGCTGAAAGCGATGGCGATTTAGAATATGCAGCTTTTGCTGAACACCATCATTTTATTGTGCCAAAAGGAGCGCATTGGAACGATGTGCGTGAAACAACTGTGAATGTAGGAATGAAATTGCAGGAAGCAATGCGTGCCATTGAACAAGCAAACCCAGATACACTTTACGGAATTTTCGGTGATGCTTCCTGGACCAACAAAGACCGTCTTTCGGATGAAACATTGACCAACCTGATTGAGCATTACTCGCAGCACAAACTCAATTTAAAAGCCGTTGCCGATGATAAATTAGGAAATGCCTACGAATACCTGATTAAAGAATTTGCAGACGATAGCGGACACACTGCTGCTGAGTTTTATACCAACCGAACAGTTGTAAAACTCATGACCATGATCATGGATCCACAACCGGGTGAAAGTGTGTATGATCCAACCTGTGGTTCAGGAGGTTTGTTGTTGAATTGCGCCTTGCATCTGAAAGAAGAAGGTAAAGAATACCGTACGCTGAAATTATATGGACAAGAAATTAACCTTTTAACTTCGGCCATTGCACGAATGAACATGTTTATGCATGGGATTGAGGAATTTAGCATTGTGAGAGGTGATACCTTGGCCCAACCAGCCTTTTTGGAGAACGATGAGTTGAAGAAATTCAATGTAATACTAGCTAATCCTCCTTATTCTATAAAAGCTTGGGATCAAAAAGGTTTTGCAAATGATCCGTATGGTAGAAATTTGTGGGGTGTACCTCCACAAGGATGTGCCGATTATGCATTCCAGCAGCACATTCAGAAAAGTTTGGATTTAAAAAATGGTCGTTCCATTTCACTTTGGCCACATGGAATTTTGTTTCGTGATGCGGAAGCAACAATGCGCAGAAAGATGATCGAAGATGATTTGGTGGAATGTGTGATTGGTTTAGGGCCTAACATGTTTTACAACTCACCAATGGAAGCGTGCTTGTTGATTACAAAAACCAATAAATCGAAAGATCGATCTGGAAAAGTATTAATAATCAATGCCGTGAAAGAGGTAAGACAAGGAAAGAACATTGCTTATTTAGATAAAAAACACATTGATCGTATCTACCAAAGTTATTTGAATTTCAAGGATGAAGAGGGATTTTCAAAGGTTGTAACAATTGAAAAAATTCTAGAAAACAAAGCAAGTTTGAATATTGCTCAATTCGTGAGTAATGTGGAACAAAAATCAAATATAAGATCGATTGATGCAGTGTTAAAGGAATGGAATGAAAGTTCAAAGAACTTGGAAGCGAATATGAAACAGTTATTCGAAGTTTTGAAATGATAACACTGGAGAAAATGAATTTAAATAATATTGACAAGTCCAATTGGCAATCGTTCAAATTTCAGGAGATTGCTCATCGCATTTCTGAAACAGTAGATCCAAATAAGACTGAGTTAGAAATCTATGTTGGTCTTGAACATATTGATGCAGAGAATATTCATATAAAACGATATGGAACTCCTGCTGATGTGAGTGGTGGAAAACTAAAGTGTTTTCCAGGAGATGTGATTTTTGGGAAGAGAAGAGCCTACCAGCGAAAAGCAGCCATAGTAGATTTTGAAGGAATTTGCTCAGCGCATGCTTTTGTTTTTAGAGCAAATCCAGATGTTCTTGATCCAAAGTTATTTCCTTTCTTTTTGCATTCAGATCAATTTATGGACCGGGCTGTTGATATTTCTGTCGGTGGACTTTCGCCAACCATAAATTGGGGTGATTTAAAGGATCAAGAATTCCTCCTCCCACCAAAAGAAGAGCAAGCAAAATTAGCGGAGTTGTTGTGGGCGATGGATGAGGTGATTGAAAGGGAGAAGGGGGTTTGGGAAAGTTTGAAAATGAATATGAACGCAGTTCAGAAAAAGTTATTTGATAGAAATATTTATTCAAGGATTAAATTGGGTTATTACTCAAAAATTCTCGGTGGTTACGCTTTTTCTTCAAAATCATTTATTGATCAGGGAATTCCAGTAATTAAGATTAAAAATATAATAGATGGGAAAATCTCTATAGATGATAGTTCAAATTATGTCAATCTTGATTTAGGTATCACTGCAAAAAAATACTGGCTTAATGAAGGTGATATTTTAATTGCTATGACTGGTGCTACATTAGGAAAAGTTGGAGTAGTTCAGCACGAGTTTAATGGTGCATTATTAAATCAACGAGTCGGAAAATTTGAAATTAAAAATGGAGTAGATAAATCTTTTATGAAAGGGATTTTAGATTCTGAGTATTTTCTGCGAGAATTAAACAAATATATTGGAGAAGGTGCACAAGGAAATATAAGTTCAGAAGATATTGCTAAAACACATATCCCAAAATTAGATAAAAGTGAAATGGAAGAATACGGCTTTAAGTTGAATAGTCTTGGTAATGCCATTGATCGAGTAAAGATGAAAATTAGCAACTCTCAATCCCTTCAAAAAAGTCTTATTAAACAAATATTTTAGTATGAGTTATAAAGTCTTCTTTGCATATCAAGCGGACATTCCTGAGGAATATGGCAAGAAATTTATTCATGATGCGATGAATGAAACAATATCAAAGTTTGCAAAAGAGGGAATTATAATTGATTTGGATTTTGGAATGAGAAAAACTCCAGGTAATCCAATTCTTATCGAAGAAATGTTACTTAAAAGCAAAAATGCAGATTTGGTAATTGTTGATTTGACTTTTACTTCTTCAAAAGTTTGGTTCGATTCTAAGAAAATTAGTTTATTCAATAAAGAATTAAGATTTTTAGAAAAAGTTACAGATAAAAAATCGTCAAATCCAAATGCTTTAATCGAAACTGGATACGCTTGGGCCTTAAAAGGGTTTAATCGAACTGTTTTAGTTATGAATACTGCTTATGGAACTCCAGAAGAGCTTCCTGTCGATTTGAAAGGATTTCGTTGGGCAATTCAATTCGATATTTCAAAAAGAAATTATAACGAAGTAAAAATCAAAAGGAATGAATTTTCTAGAGACTTATACAAGTCAATAAAGGTCGCAATTAATTCGGAAGCAGATTATCAAAGAGATAAATGGAAACCACTTCGATTACATAAAGATTGGACGCCAAAAGATTATAGAAATGCATATATTCCAACTAAGAAAATTAAAGAAATAATTTCCCAATTACGAATTGATTTAGCGAACCCGCAAATTCCACAGCGAATTGTAGGCCCAAAAAATTCAGGTAAAACTAGGTTGTCCTATGAATTATATAGGGAAATAGATAGCACGCTTCCAAGAGATGAAAACTTGGAAAAAGTCTTGTACTATGATTTGGATGGTGGTGATTATAAGTGGATTGAAAACAAACTTCTGGATCTTCAAATTTTAAATCAAAGAAAAATAGTCATATTAGATAATTGCCCGATCAAGATACATAATAAAGTATTTGAGGAATATTTTTACAATTCATCAATTAGTTTATTAACCATAAGTAATAACGAAGACGGTGATGGAGCAAGCCAATTTGTTGATGTTGAATTTTCTAATGAAATAATTGAAAAACTTTCTAACGAAACAGGAAATTCACGAAACACTAATTTTATATTAGAAACATCAAAAGGCAATTTAAGAAATGCCATTGCTATAATTGGTAAAATACCTGAAGGTGAGGTTGGGTTATCTGAGGACTATCAAATTAAATGGCAACAAATTCTTGGAAAAGATCTTTTTAGTACAAAATCGCTTAAAATACTTGAGAATCTGTCTTTATTCACACACATTGGAATTTCTGATAGATTTGAACAACAATCAGAGATGTTGCTTTTCAATTCAGAGCTTTCTTCAAAAGAAGAATTGATCGAAATCATTGATCAACTTTCAGAGACAGGAATTGTTAAGATAACAGGAGATTTTGTAATATTAGAAGCATTCATCGAAGAATTAGCTTTTAGTCGCCTTGAGAGATTGGCCTCTGAGGAATTGGAGGAGTACTTTTCTTTGATAACTAAATTGAAATTATCCAAACAGTTTAGCAATCGTTTAGTTGAGTTAAATAGACTCAGTGGAACTAAGCGTCTTATTGATAAATTGTCAGAAGGAAATGGTCTTTTAAAAAGGAAGGATTTTATTGATTCGGATCAAGGAGCCAGAATTTTAATGAGTCTTGCAGAAATTGAGCCGGAGAAAGTACTAGAAATATTAAAAAGTGCATTAAGCAACAAATCGGAAAAAGAATTAAAAGAATTTAAAAAGGGGAGAAGATATTTAGTTTGGGCATTAGAGCGTTTGGTTTATAGAGAAGAAACTTTTGAAGGTGCTGCTAGGTTGTTATTCAAATTGGCAGTATCAGAAAACGAAAACATAAGTAATAATGCAACAGCTCAGTTTTGCCAACTTTATCAACTGTTTCTTCCCGCAACAACCGCATCTTTAGAGACAAGACTTTCCTTAATCAAGGAACTGATAATTGAACCAACGGAAGAGGAGAAGAGTGTTCTTGTTCAAGCTTTAAATAGAGCTCTAATGACTAATGGATTCACTAGAATGGGTGGAGCAGATAAACAGGCAGGGGAGCAATTTGTGGATTATCAGCCCAAATCAAATGAAGAAATTTTAAATTATTGGCAAACAGTGATTGAGATGCTTGAAAGCTTGGATGAATATGAAATTATCGTGGGTAAATTTAATACGCAAGTTCATCGAGGAAATAGCACGGCAATAGTTGATGCGATCGAAAGAATGTTAATTAAAGAAGGCGCAATTGATAAGATATTACGACAACAATTTGAATATTTAATTGAAGATCAGCGAGAAATATCTCCAGAAATCATTCAACGGATTCAATCAATATTAGAGAAGAATTCCAAAAACACCATGAGGGAGCAACTAGAGTTCAAAGTGGCTCTGGCACCCTACTCAACGTACAAGGCTGATGATGGTAAAATAGTCAACAAATCAGAAGAAAAAGCGGCTGAATTTGTGTTAGAATTAATAGCAAAGGGTGATAATACGTGGCTTGAGGATTTGGATGTTCTTTTACAGATAAAGAATGAGCAACGCTTGACCTTTATATTTGGAAGGGAATTAGCTCTTAAAAATCCAAACTTCACAGAATTAATCGATACTGCAATTAAGAAGTTATCCCAAATTCCTATTGAGCAACAGAACAATAGTTTAATTGGCGGTTATTTTGCTGGAATTGAAGATGGAGATTTAAAAAGAACCGTAATTGATCGTTTTTTAGCAGATGAGAATATTGCTTTTCATGCAATTCAGTTAACGAGATCTTTGGATGTCAAGTACTCGGATCTGGTAAAGCTTATGAAGCTGATTAATGAGCATAACAATTATATTGTTTCACTGCAATATTTTAAGTTTAAAGAATTAAGTTTAGTGGAATTGGGGTCCTTCCTAAATTGGGTTAAATCAATTGAGCCTTATGGATGGTGGGTGGCTATTGATCTACTTTATAGTTATGTCGAAACAATTGATTCCCTAGACGATTCTTTAGTCCAGTTGATTAAACCGTTTCTAATTAAAGAAGGTATATTAAAAGGAGAAAATATGCATGTTGCTTTTGCAATGCATAATTATGTAGATTTATTAAAGAAGCTGCACGCTAATGGTGCCGTTGATGGATTAGTAGAATTTCTTGCAAACGAAATTGTGAATGCATCACAAGAAGTTTCATTAATTCATGAGTATCATTTAAAAGATATTTTAGACATATTAATTGGTGAAAATTGGGATATTTCTTGGTCTGTTATTGGTTCAAAAATTCTAGAACAAGAATATTATGGATGGTATAATCTAAAAGATCTTTTGAAGAAAATAAAAGTATTTGAAGATGTCAAATTGTTAGCATGGATGAATCAATACCCTGATAAAGCTCCGCAAAAAGCAATTGAATTTATTAATCTCGTAGTAAATTCTGACGATAAGCAACATTGGTCACCTTTAGTTTTGGAAATGTTTGACCGTTTTTATGCAAATGATAGTTTTTTAAGTGCTCTTTACAGCGATTTACATAGTTACTTTTGGTCAGGCTCCCTTATTCCTTTGTTAGAATCAAAAAAGCAGTTACTAGAAAAATTACTTACACATGATAAACAACAAATCAGAGATTTCGCATCAGAAAACATAAAATACTTTGATGATAAGATAAAGCGTGAACAAAGAAGAGACGAAAATTATGGATTGGATTTTTAAAATGGAATTAAACGAATTAAATTGTGCTGAGAACTATTTTATCCTTCAACTGAGAGGTGTGATCTTAATTGCTTCAAAATAATCTAACTAAATGAGCGTCCCACAATACATCTACCGCATGGTCCACTTGCAAAATGTTGAGTACATCTTGCAGCATGGAATGTGTTGTCGTGGGCACATGTTAGAGGATCCAAATTATGTGAATATTGGAATGCGTGACTTAATTGTTAAACGACATGACCATCCCGTGAAAATAGAAGGAGCAGGGAATTTGGGTGAATATGTTCCATTTTATTTTGCAGGTCATACACCCATGTTATTAACCATAAAAAATGGAACTAAAGGTGTTGTGCAACTCCCGCAGCAAGACATAGTATTTATCGTTTGTAAATTAGAGACCATTTGTAAATTGGCCTTACCTTTTATTTTTACCGACCGACATGCTAAAGCAGCATTTGCTACATTTTATCAAGATATAAATGATTTAAATAAACTTGATTGGGACACAATTCAATTAAGATATTGGGCAAGCGATGATAGTAAACTTGATAGACAAGAAGTAAAGCAAGCTGAATTTTTAATTCATCAATATGTCCCAGTGGAATGTATTCACGCTCTGGTGGTGAAAACTTCTGAGAGAAAAGCATTTTTTGAGGAAATGATTCGTAATTTAGGACTCACAATTGCAGTTCATGTTGATGAAAATCGTAAATTGTATTATTGAAGATGCTAACGTTTAGAAAAGGAGACCTGTTAAATTCAGATGCGCAAGCGCTCGTGAATACCGTTAATACTGTTGGTGTTATGGGGAAAGGTATTGCCTTGCAATTTAAAAATAGATTTCCAGTTAACTATTCAGTTTACAGAGACGCATGTAAAAATGGCACCTTTAAAACAGGTGAGCTGCTTGTGGTTGAAGATGGTGATCTAATGAACCGCAAAGTCATAATTAATTTCCCGACAAAAGCGCATTGGAAAGGCAATTCAACATATGAATATGTGCTTTCAGGGCTTAAAGCATTGCGTCAAGTAATCATTGACAAAAAGATTAAAAGTATTGCAATTCCACCTTTAGGATGTGGTAACGGGGGACTGGATTGGTCCAAAGTGAAAGCGATGATCCAAGAGGAGTTAAATGCTTTAGAAGCAGATATTATTGTTTATGAACCAAACGATGCTATCAAATCTATACTTCTGAGAGAAGTTACTACGAAAGAGGCAAAATTGACACCGGCACGGGCAATGCTTTTGTATTTAATGTTTAACTACGAAGCAGTTGGAGAGCAAAGTAGTTTGTTCGTTGCGAATAAATTGGCTTATTTTCTTCAACGAAGTGGTGAGAAATTGAAATTGAATTTTGAAGCACACCATTATGGGCCATATACTGTCCAGTTGAACCACGTTCTGTTGCATTTAAATGGCGTTTATTTGAACGGAATGGAACAAAATGAGGCAAAGCCATTTGAACCACTTCAATTAAATTATGCTAAGTTGGAAGAAGTTCAACAGTATATTCAAAAAGAACTTTCGGTTGAACAAAATCGAAGATTAAAGGATGTACTTTCATTAATTAATCGTTTTGAATCCACCTTCTCTCTTGAATTATTGGCAACGGTTGATTTCATCATGGATCAATACAAAACAGAAGATATTTCTGCAATTCTGAACACGATTTCTAAATGGAGTAACCGAAAAACTGAATTGTTCAAACCTGAGTATGTTTCTATTGCCGTTAATCACCTCAAAGACTATTCGAATAGAGAACTCGAATTAGTGTAGTATTCAATGTACTATCAACCAGACACAATTTGGAGAATCTTTGGTGCTCCTACAGAAGCAGAATACATTCAAAAATTTGTTGTTAAAGGGAATTTTCATGCTGGTGTTCATGAAGATGTAGTAAAAAGTTACGACGTTGTTGAGCATATTATGGCGTTGTCATATTTTCATTATCCAATGTATGAAGTCGCTCTTCAAAAGCTTTTGGGAATCTATGAAATGGCTGTAAAATTGAGAAGTCAGCAAGTAGGAATTGTAATGGACTACACCTTAAAAAATGGTGCTAAACGCAAGAAGGAGTTAAATAAGTTGATTGATGAATTAGTTGACAAAGCATTAATTCCTGAACTAAAAAGCGTAATGCACCATACAAGAAAAATAAGAAATATTTTTGCCCATCCTGATCAATATTCACTCTTTGGTACTCTCAGCCATTCAGTATTAATTCCCCTTGTTAATCTTCTCAATCAATTGTTTTTGCCACAATCACATCATATAGAGAACAATGAGGTGTTGCTCAAAACAAAGGAAAGTTTTACTATTTCGGAAACAGATTTATTTAAACTAGAACATAAAAATCAATTGATTCTCGCTTATGCTCCGAAATTGCTTAACACCTTCAAAGTAGGATCGACTTGGGTAAGTGCTATTTCTTTTCAACCGGTTTTATCCAAAACAAAAGAGTTGCTTTCAGAACACAAAATCCCTGATGGAATAATTCGATTCTTCAAAGAAGTTGAAATAACAAGCAAAGGCATAAAAGCAATTGACACGGAATCTATCCAGGAAATTTTAATTGAGCGAACAACGAAAACCGAAAATTTAGAAGTCTTAAAAAGGCATTTGAAGGAATTAAAGGAATTAAATGAATTGGATCAAGTAGAACGTTTTATTTATTCCAGTTCAATAAGTGATGGAATAGATCGGGAGATACAGAAGTTTGTTTATGAGAATTGTTGGAGGAATTAATTGTATCGGATGAAATAATCCCTAAAATTCGTGATTCGCGAATCGCGAATTCTATTATCTTTATCGTTCAAATTAAGAGTGTTATGAAGAAGCACAGTGGAATGCGTCCCCATGATATAGTTGTCTTATTAAAGATTGCATCAAAAGGAAATAAACCATGGATGATGAAAGATTTGTCGGTTGAATTGGGAATTAGCGCAAGTGAGATCAGTGAAAGCTTAAATCGTTCCGCAATTGCCGGATTAATTTCTAAAGATAAAATGCGCTTGATGAAATTATCGATATTAGATTTTTTAGAGCATGGTTTGCGCTATGTATATCCACAACAAGCTGGTGCAAAAGTACGTGGTATACCAACTGCTCATGCAGCACCTCCTTTGAATTTAGAAATAGATAGCAGCGAACCCTATGTCTGGCCATATGGAGAAGGAACAGTACGTGGTGAATCGATCGAACCCCTCCATTCTAAAGTACCGGAAGCCTGTCTAAAAGACCCAATTTTCTATGAATATATGGCTTTATGTGATGCTTTGCGTGTTGGAAAAGCACGGGAAAAGAATATGGCAATTCAAGAACTTAAAAGGCGCTTATGTTAAAGAACACCTTAATCAATAGAATTGCAACGATAAGAATTGCAACTGCCTTGGAAAATCTGAATGAACGTGTCGTTTATGTAGGTGGTGCTGTCGTAAGTTTATATATTGATGATTTAGCCGCTGATGATGTTCGGCCAACTAAGGATATAGATATCACAATGGAAATTGCGAGTGTGTTTGAATTGGAGACAATTCGAGAAGAATTAACTAAAAAAGGTTTTACTCAATCGAGCGAAGACGATGTTATTTGTAGATTTCGTTATGATGATATAAAAGTAGATGTGATGTCAACGAAGGCTATAGGTTGGGCCCCGGCTAATCCATGGTTTGCACCAGGTTACAAAACGCTCATCACATTTGAACTTGATGACATTACAATAAAGTGCCTTTCATTACCGTATTATTTAGCTTCCAAATTCACCGCTTTTTACAATCGTGGAAGTAAAGACCCAAGAACAAGTCATGATTTTGAGGATATTGTTTATCTATTGAACCATACTTCAACTTTGAAAAAACAAGTATTCGAAGCAGATGCTGAAGTTAAAGAGTACATAGTCAATTGTTTCAAGGATATATTGAATGATCCAGTAAAGCAAGAAGCAATAATGGGCAATTTATTTTATGAAGAGCAAGAATACCGCTACAATAAGATTTTGAAAATATTAAAACAGATGTGCGATGGGATTTAACGAATTAAACAGTGTTGAGCATTACATTATTCATCGTCTAAGCGGAGTTAATTTGAACACATTGAGCGTGGATGATCCAGGTTCTAATTATGGAATAAATTGGAAGTTTAAAAGTTCGGATGAATTAAATCGAAGCGTTAATGAAGTTTTACTTGAAACGGAATTAAAGGAAGCCTTGATTCGGTTAAATCCTGAAATAGCGCAGCAATCTGAGTTAGCTGATGAAGTAATTTACAAATTAAGAACAATCTTACTTTCAGTTAATCAGATAGGACTTGTAAAGGCCAATGAAGAGTTTTTCAAATGGATGACAGGTGAAAAAACGATGCCTTTTGGAGAAAATAATCGGCATGTACCTGTTCACCTTATTGATTTTACTGATTTATCCAATAACACTTATATCGCAACTAATCAATATCGCGTGCATCACCGGGAAACAAAAATCCCTGATGTTGTATTATTGATAAATGGGATACCAGTTGTAATTGGAGAGGCTAAAACGCCAATTCGACCATCAATAAGTTGGCTAGATGGCGCACATGAAATTCATGATGTGTATGAAAATGCAATTCCTCAACTATTTGTCCCAAATATTTTGTCCTTTGCAACAGAAGGTAAGGAGTTGTTTTATGGTGCAATTCGATGTCCATTGGAATTTTGGGCGCCTTGGCGATTAGAAAATGATGAAGATGCGATCATCAAACGATTGGGCTTGGGTGAAATCGGAAAAGAACTTTCCGATCTTTTACATCCAGCAAGATTATTGGATATCATGCAAAATTTCTCTTTGTTTACTTCAAATAAAAAGAAACAACGCACGAAAATTATTTGTCGTTTCCAGCAATATGAAGGAGCCAACAAAATAATCGAACGTGTAAGAGAAGGAAATATTAAAAAGGGCTTGATTTGGCACTTTCAGGGTTCGGGAAAATCACTATTGATGGTTTTTGCTGCACAAAAGCTACGTCGTGATCCAGACTTAAAGAGTCCAACAGTGATTGTTTTAGTAGATAGAACTGATTTGGACACACAAATTACTGGCACCTTCAATGCGGCAGATATTCCAAATGTTGAAACAACGGATAGTATAAGTGATCTACAAAAACTCTTAGAAAGAGATACGCGTAAAATCATAATCTCAACAATTCATAAGTTTAGGGATGCAAAACCTGACATGAATACAAGGGAGAATATTATTGTTCTGGTTGATGAAGCTCATAGAACACAGGAAGGAGATTTAGGACGCCAAATGAGATCTGCACTTCCAAATGCATTCCTTTTTGGTTTAACCGGAACACCCGTAAATAAAGCCGATAAGAATACGTTTTGGGCGTTTGGAGCAGAAGAAGATAATGGTGGCTATATGTCTAGGTATACTTTTCAAGACTCCATTCGAGATGATGCAACATTACCATTACATTTCGAACCGCGTCTTGTCGATATTCACGTAGATAAGGATACAATTGATAAAGCTTTTGAAGAATTTAAAGATAGTACAGCATTAACAGATGAGGAGGCTGATGCCTTGAACAAGAAATCAGCAAAAATGGCTGCGTTTCTTAAATCACCCGAGCGAGTAACCAAAATTGTGGAAGATATTGTACTACACTTTAATGAAAAAGTGAATCCTCATGGCTTTAAAGCAATGGTGGTAACACCTGATCGATATGCATGTGTTCAATACAAAGAGGAATTAGACAAACATTTCCCAACAACGGCAAGCAAAGTGGTAATTTCAACCACAGCGAATGATGATTTCGAGTTTAAACAAAAATGGTCTTTAGATAAATCGCAACAAGAGAAAGTGATTGAGGAATTTAATGATCCCTTGTCTGAATTGAAATTCATCATTGTAACAGCCAAATTGCTAACGGGCTTTGATGCGCCAATATTGCAAACGATGTATTTGGATAAATCCATTAAAGACCATACACTTTTGCAAGCAATTTGCCGAACAAATAGATTATATCCAAACAAATCATTCGGTCGTATAGTTGATTATTTTGGCATTTTTGATGATGCTGCAAAAGCACTAGAATTTGATGAACAAAGTGTGAAGCAAATCATTACAAACCTGTCAGAATTACGAGAGAAACTTCCTGAAGCTATGACAAATGCATTGTCACACTTTGAAAGTGTAGATAGGACTATTGATGGTTTCGAAGGCTTAGAGGCTGCCCAAAATGCAATTGGTGACAATGAAAAGAAGGATGCCTTTGCAAAGGATTTTAAATTTCTTGCTAAACTATGGGAATCGCTTTCTCCTGATCGAATCCTAGATTTATACCAAGCAGATTATCGATGGATGTCACAGGTTTTTGAATCAGTTAGACCGGCCTCTGATAACATTGGCAAATTGCTTTGGTTTTCACTAGGCGCACAAACAACCAAGCTAATTCATGATAATGTCCATGTTGGAGATGTTCACTATCTCGCTGAATACGTATTAGATGCAGACGTAATTGAAGATATTTTCAATAACCCAGATCCCAAAAACGCCAAGAAACTTGAAAAAATATTAATTTCCAGATTCAAGAAATTAGCTGGAAATCCGACGTTTAAAAAGTTGAGCGAGCGACTTGAAGAATTACGAGATCGTGCAGAACAGGGATTGATTACATCTATCGAATTTATCAAAGAACTATGTAAAATAGCCAAAGACACTGTTCATGCAGAAAAGGAATTGGAACAAGAGTTAATTGAAAAATCACCAAAAGCAGCATTGACAGAACTATTCTTAGAGCTTAAAACAGATCAAACTCCAGCCGTTGTTGAGCGAATAGTAAATGACATTGACGCAATTGTAAGAGTTGTTAGTTTTCCTGGATGGCAAAAAACTGCTTCTGGAGAACGAGAAGTTCAAAAATCTTTGCGACAAGCGTTATTGAAATACCAGTTACATAAGGATCAGGTATTGTTTGATCGGGCTTATGGGTATGTGAAGGAGTATTATTAGAGTTTTAATAGCATGATGATTTAATCAATTTTCAATTAGACTTCAAAATTATTAGAACTCTGAAAATCAGCTCGAGTGTTAAATATTGAATGTGCCCATTCTTATTGAGCGTTTTTCATTGATTGCTCCTACCTCGATTAGGTAATCCATCAAGCGTTCTGTTGCTAATTGGCGGAATTGGGTTCCGTGTTTAGAATTTACACGGTAACCAACAGATCAAATCGCATCAAGATTGTAAAAGTTCATTTTACGTTTTTTCCCATCAGAAGCAATTTGTTCCATTTTGGAACAAGTTGAAATTTTGTCTAATTCTCCGGTATTGTAAATATTTTTTATTTGCTTAACTACCGCTGGTCGTTGAAAATCAAATATTTCAGCGATTAAATGAGCATTGATTCATAAATAATAAATGGAGTATGGTCTTACAGTTTACCACTAATCATCCCTCATCTCCAACATCGGCCGAACCTGTTCTCTCATCCAAGGAATATCGACCCCATATGAATGCAGTCTTTCTTCCGGAATTTTCATGAGTGCTTTAACTTGTGATACTTTAAAGTAATTGCGTTTGTGGATCCGGGTAGGAGTTAGCTTACCTGCTTTGATGTAATTGTCTATGGTGCGCCGACTTACACGCAGTATTTGCATGACATCGTAAGTGTCCACCCAGTTTGAAGTAAATTCAGCAACCGGGTTTTTCATACTTTGAATTTCACTCTGTAAATTTTCAATCATGGATTTCATCTCCAGGATATGTTCCATGAGAATCTCGTTTGTGATATTTTTTGCTTTTTGCTCTTCCATTGCGATCTAATTTAAAATCATTTTTCCGAAAGAAAAAGCAAATGGACACTTTGGTACAGATTAGTACAAACTTTAGACAAAATTGGACAGTTTTGGAATTTTAATGTCAAGAATAAAATAAGTTTTTCGGATTCTTACGCCTCAAATGTTGTGGTCATTAATTCTGAAAAACAAAGACAATAAACCTATAATTGCTACAATAAAGTAATGAAGTTTATCGTAGCAAAAATGAGTTTATTACAAACGGTAATATCGCCATCGTTTAGATTAGTTCAGAACGCTTTGAAGAAAGATTATATGTTGAGCACTTACAAAGAATAAAACGATCTCAGTTGTTGATACATCAAAAACACCTTTCAAAAAGCGAAAAATCAATGTTCATTTATTCATTTGTTCACTGTTCAACCGGTACTTTTTTGAATAGAAATATGGAGGCAAAAAACAATAAAAATCGATAACTAAATACAACTATTCAAAAATTATTTTATCTTCGTTTTATCGTTCTTTTTTGTTGCTCATATGTAGCTCAACAATGTCGAAATCTGATGAGTAGTTGCTCATTTGTTGCTCGCGAAAATTTCGAAAAACCGCTCTGGTAAAGGGATACAGTTTTTATCTTTTGTTATCAATTCATGTATCGGCAAATAATTACCTACCTTCGTATCTAAATTTTTAACCCTATGAAACTGCGTTTACTCGTTTTATTTTGTGTAGCTATTTTGGGCCTAAAGCCAGTGCTGGCTGAAGAAGGCATGTTGAT
>JACCDQ010521662.1_pt1 | contig 20772 bp, 19 predicted proteins | sample 7446031 | NCBI WGS metagenome assembly JACCDQ01 (sample SAMN15323442, study PRJNA562643) | freshwater metagenome | isolation source: river surface water | place: USA:Blue River Watershed | collected 2017-08-17
ACCGCGCGGCGTGCCTCGCCGGCCTCGCGCGCGAGCTGCGGGCCGGACGCGACGCGCTGGCTGCGCTCGCGGCACGGGAGATGGGCAAACCGGTGACGCAGGGCCGGGCCGAAATCGAAAAGAGCGCGGGCCTGTGCGAGCACTACGCGCGGCACGGCGCGACTCTGCTGGCGGACGAGCACCCGCCCGGCGCTCCGTCGTCGGCCCGCGTGGTCTTCGAGCCGCTCGGCACGGTGCTGGCGATCATGCCGTGGAACTTCCCGTTCTGGCAGGTGGTGCGGGCCGCGGTGCCCGCGTTGGTGGCGGGCAACACCGTGCTCGTGAAACACGCGGCCAACGTGCCGGGCTGCGCTTCCGCCCTCGCCGCGGCGGTGCGCCGCGCCGGTTTCCCGCGCGGAGTCTGCCAGTTTCCCCTCGTCGACGACCGCACCACCGCGGCGCTGCTCGACGACCCGCGGGTGCACGGAGTCACCCTGACCGGCAGCACGCAGGCCGGACGGGCCGTCGCCGCCCGGGCCGGCGCCGCCCTGAAGCCCGGCGTCTACGAACTGGGCGGCAGCGATCCCGCGATCGTGCTGGCCGACGCCGACCTCGACCGGGCCGCGGAGCTCGCCGCCACCGCCCGCCTGCTCAACTCCGGCCAGAGCTGCGTCTGCGCGAAACGCTTTCTCGTCGAGCGTCGTGTGCTCGGCGACTTCACCGCGCGGTTCGTCGCGCGCATGGCCGCGCGCCGCGTGGGCGATCCGCTCGACCCGGCCACCGACGTCGGCCCCCTGGCCCGCGCCGACCTGCGCGCGACGTTGCTCCGGCAGGTGCGGACGAGCGTGCGGCGCGGCGCGCGCGTGGCGCTCGGCGGCGCGGCGCTCCCGGGCCCCGGCTGGTATTTCGCGCCGACCGTCCTGACCGAAGTGCGGCCGGGCATGCCGGCGTTCGACGAGGAATTGTTCGGCCCGGTCGCGGCCGTCGTGGCGGTGCGCGATGCGGCCGACGCCGTGCGGCTGGCCAATCGCTCCCGCTACGGGCTCGGTGCGTCGATCCATACCCGCGACCCGCAACGCGCGGCGGACCTGGCCCGCGCGCTCGAGGTCGGCACCGTATTCATCAACGACTTCGTCCGCTCGAGCGCCGAGCTGCCCTTCGGCGGCGTGAAGGACAGTGGTTATGGCCGCGAGCTCGGGGCCTGGGGCGCCCGGGCTTTCGTCAACGTGAAGACCGTGGTCGGACTCGCCGGCTGAGCCGACGAATCCGGCCAAGACCGGGCTCGCGACCGCCCGCGCCACCGGTCGCAACAGGGCCGCCGGAGGGCCGCCGCCCGGCGCTGTTTGTCAAGAAGTGCGCAGCCCCCGGCAACGGCTGCGTGGCAAAATCCGCGATTCGGGACTAGGGTAGGCCCATGAAAACGATCCTCGCTCCGGTAGATTTCTCCGGCGCGACCGACGCCGTGATAGCAGAGACGGCGGCCCTCGCGCACGCGGTGAACGCGCAGGTGATCCTCATGACGGTGCTCCAACCGCCGGTCATCACCAGCGAATACGCGGCCCTGATGGAAAACATGGCCGAGGTTGTGGCGGCCGGCGAAAAATCCGCCGCCGAACGCCTCGCGAAACTCCAGGCCAAGCTCGAAGCCGAAAAACTCGACGTCGACACGGTCCAGCTCAACGGCGCGCCGATCCGGGCGATCGTCGACCAGGCCAAGAAGTCGGAAGCGGACTACATCGTGATGGGTTCGCACGGCCACACGGCCCTCTACGACCTGCTGGTCGGCAGCACCACGCACGGCGTGCTGATGCGCGCGACCTGCCCGGTCGTCATCGTGCCGGCCACCAAGGCCGCTCCGGCCAAAAAGAAAAAGACCTAGAATTTGGGTATGTGGGAACACCGGGCGCGGGCGTGGGCCCGCGCCCTTTTTTTTATCCGAAGCGGCGCACCGCGGTGACCGGCCTCGCGGCGGGCGGGGCGCTATTTTCCCGGCGTCGCCCAGACCGGTTTCCACGCGCCGAGCGGCAGCACGTCCGCGCGCTTCGCCCAGGCGTCCCAGGCCTCGGCCATCGTCCGGACCCGCTCCGGCTGGGCCGCCGCCAGATCGCGCGACTCGGTGCGGTCGGCGGCGAGGTCGTAGAGTTCCCACGGGCGGTCCTCCATCGCGACGAGCTTCCAGCGGCCGTCGCGGACGGCGCGGTTGCTCTCGTGCTCCCAGAAGAGCGGCTGCGCCCGGGCGAGCGGCCGGCCCGCGAAGGCCGGCGCGAGCGAGACTCCTTCGAGCGGCTTGATCCGCTGGCCGGCAAACTGCGCCGGGTAGGCGGCGCCGGCGACGTCGACGCAAGTCGCCATGATATCGATGATGTGGCCCGGCTGCGCCTCCAGCGCGCCGCGACGCGCGGCCGGGATCCCGGCCGGCCAGTGGGCGATGAGGGGCGTCGCGATCCCCCCTTCGTGCACCCAGTGCTTGTATTCGCGGAACGGGGTGTTGGCGACGTTGGCCCAGGCCTCGCCGTAGCCGATGTAGGTATCGGCCGGGCCGGCCATGACGCCCGGCCCGCTCCGCACCCAGCGGCCGTCGCGGGTCTGCATCGGCGGCGTCGCCTTCGTCTGGAGTTCGTCGGGCCGCAGCGGCCGCAGGTCGGCCGGCGCCTTCCGCGCTACGGGCGCGCGGCCGTTGCGCTCCGCGCAGGCGCCGTTATCGTGCAGGAAAAACACCAACGTGCGATCGAGGCGGCCGTCCTGCCTGAGCTGCGCGAGGATGCGGCCGATGCCCTGGTCCATGTTGTCGATCATGGCGGCGTAGGTCTCCATCGCGCGCGCCTCCCAGGCCTTGTCCTTGACCTCGTCCCACCGGCCGATGGTCGGTGCGGGTGTCGCGGCCGGGTCGAGCAGGCCGAGCTGCGTCAGCCGCTCGATCCGCTCCCGGCGCACCGCGTCGTAACCGCGGTCGTATTTCCCCCGGTATTTCGCGATGTCGCGCTCGGGCGCCTGCAGGGGCCAGTGCGCCGCGGTATACGCCACGTAGAGGAAGAAGGGATCGCGCCCGCCGGCCGTGGCGCGGAGGAAAGCCACCGCGTTGTCGCTGATCGCATCGGTGTAGTAGTAATGCTCGGGCTTATACTCCGGATCGTTCTCGGGCGTGATGAACGTGTTGCCGCGCGTGAGCGTGTCGGGGTCGTAGAAACTGCCGAAGCCGCGGATCGTGCCGTAAAAGCGCTCGAAGCCGCGCTGCAGCGGCCAGTTCGAGGTGTCCTGCATCGCGTGCGAACGGGCGACGTGCCACTTGCCCATCGCGGCGGTCCGGTAGCCCGCGCCGCGCAGCACTTCCGCGAGGGTCACGGCCTGCCGGCTCAGGTCGCCGGCGTAGCCGGGATGGTCGACCTTGCGCACCATGAAGCCCATGCCCGCCTGGTGCGGATACAGACCGGTGAGGAGCGAAGCGCGCGTGGGGCAGCAGCGCGCCGCGTTGTAGAACTGCGTGAAACGCAGACCGCCCGCGGCCAGCCCGTCGAGATTCGGCGTGGCGATCTCGCCGCCGAAACACCCGAGATCGGAGTAGCCCATGTCGTCCGACAGAATGAGCAGGATGTTCGGCCGGTCCGCGGCCCGGGCGCCGGTCGCGACGCACAGCGCGGCGAGCAGCATAATCATTCGCAGGGGGTTGATCATCGGCCCGGTCGTCGCAGCGGACGGCATCCGGCGCAAGCCCGCGCCGCGACGTTTACACGGACCGCCCGATCCGCACGCTGCCGGCATGCGCCCCACCCCGCCCCGCCGCGCCGTGCTTCGCCGCTATTGTATTGTCTGGCTGGCCGTTGTCGCGACCGCCTTCGCCGCGCCGGCCCGCCGGCCCAACGTCGTCTTCATCCTGACCGACAACCAGGGCGCCTGGACGCTCGGCTGCTACGGCAACCGCGAGATCCGCACGCCGCACATCGACGCGCTCGCCGCCGGCGGCCTGCGTTTCACGCGCGCACTCAGCAGCAATCCCGTGTGCTCGCCGACCCGCGCCACGTTTCTCACCGGACTGATCCCGTCGCAGCACGGCGTGCACTCGTTCCTCGATCCGAAGTTCATGATGGGCCCGCAGGCCTACAACACCCTCGCCGAATTCACCTCGCTCGGCGAAATCCTGCGCGACGCCGGCTACGTCTGCGGCCTCAGCGGCAAGTGGCACCTCGGCGCCAACCTCACTCCGTCGGAAGGCTTCACGTATTGGGTCACCAAACCCGACGGGCACACGACCGAGTTCTACAACCAGGACGTGATCGAAAACGGCCGCGTGACCAAGCTGGCCGGATACACCACCGACCACTGGACCCGACGCGGCATCGAGTTCATCGAAGCCAACCGCGAGCGGCCGTTCTTTCTCTTCCTCGCCTACAACGGCCCCTACGCGCTCGGCGGTCTCATGCAGAACGACGCCCGCAACCGCCACGCCGCGACCTACGCCGGCCAGCCGATGGACAGCTTTCCGCGCGACGCCATGCACCCGTGGCAGAAACAGAACAAGACCTTCCACAACAGCGTCCGCGCCGCCCGCCGCGTCGCCGCCGAGGTCAGCGGCGTCGACGACGGGGTCGGCGAAGTGATGGCCACCCTGCGCCGCCTCGGCCTCGAGCAGGACACGCTTGTCGTCTACGCCAGCGACCAGGGCTGGATGGGGGGACAAAACGGCATCTGGGGCATGGGTGACCACACGCGCCCGATCGGTGCCCACGAGCTGATGATGCAGATTCCGTATATCTTTTACCACCCGGGCGGCATCGCCGCCGGCCGGACCAGCGACCGCCTGGTGAGCAATTACGACTTTCTCCCGACCATGCTCGGCTACCTCGGACTCGCCGATCGGCGCCCCGCGGCGCCCGCGCTGCCGGGCCGGGATTTTTCGCCGCTGCTGCGCGGCGGCCCGCCGCCCGCGGGCGACAACGTTGTCTTCTACGAAATGGAAACCTGCCGCGCGGTGCGCGCCGAGCGCTGGAAATACGTCCACCGCCACCCCGAGGGCCCGCACGAGCTCTACGACCTGGAAACCGACCCGCACGAGCGTTTCAACCGCTACGGCCAACCGGGCACGGCCGAAATCACCCGGACGCTGCGCGCACAACTCGACGCCTTCTTCGCCCGCCATACCGACCCCCAGTATGACATCTGGCGGGGCGGCCGCTCGAAGGCGAAACGCGTCTCCGACTGAGCGGACACCCGGGAACCGCGCCCCGCCCGGCCTTCGCCGGAGGCGCCCATTCGTCCGTCGTCTCGCGCGGCCCCGGCGCACTTCAGCATAGACCTCGACGCCCCGCGCGCGCTTTGTCGCGGCTTGCTTCCGACGCTCACGCTTCAACCCATCGGCTACCTCCGCACGCGCCAGCAGGTGAAGTTCCAGGCCGGCCACCAGCCGGTGGCGGCGACCGCGGCGGAGAACATCCTCGAACTGCTCCCCGGCCACGGCTACGAGCAGGCGCTGCAGGACCTCGCGGGCATGGATCGCATCTGGTTGCTCTGGTGGTTTCACCGCAACGAAGGCTGGCGGCCGCTGGTCCTCCCGCCGCGCGGCCCCGCCCGGCGCCGGGGCGTGTTTGCCACCCGGTCGCCGCACCGGCCGAACCCGCTCGGCCTCACCGCCGTGCCCCTGCTGGGCGTCTCCGGCCGCGAGCTCCACCTCGGCCCCTGCGATCTCGTCGACGGCACGCCCGTGCTCGACATCAAACCCTACCTTGCGGCGCACGACGCCTTTCCCGACGCCCGGGCTCCGTGGATCGACGCGCTCGACGCCGCTGCCCGCGCCGCGCCGCGATTCGCCGTCGCGTTCACGCCGGCCGCGGAGGAGCAGCTCGCGTGGCTGCGCGCCCGGCATGCGGTCGATTTCCAGTCCCGCCTGGTCGAACTGCTGGCCGTCGACCCGACCCCGCACCGCACCCGCCGGATCAAGCGCCTCTCGCCGGATTCCGCCGTGATCAGCTGCGGGGCCTGGCGCGCGGTCTTCCGCTTCGACGGCCACGCGGTGCAGGTCGACGCGATCGCGCCGGCCTACCCGCGCACTTTCCTCGAACGTCCGGACTACCACGACGTGCCCGACCGCGCCGCGCAGCTGGCGTTTCTCGCCCGCTGGCCTGACGCCGAAGCGGAAGACGACAAGGCCGGGCGGCAAAGTCCCCGTCCGCCCCGCCGGCCGAGCGCCGCGGCGGACGGCAAAGCCTGACCCGCGACATTCCCCGTGCCAGCCCGCCGCCCGCTCAGGCCGGCAAATGGTGCTTCACGGTGCTGAGAATGCGCTCGAGCGGCGCGGTTTTCTCCACGTAGGCCGCGATCTTCTGGCTGACCGCACCCTTGACCACGTCGGGATCGAACAGCACGCCGGTCAGCAAAATGATCGGGATCTTCGGCGCCAGCGCCTTGAGCTCGTCGATGAGGTCGAAGCCGTCCGACTCCTCCAGCTGCAGATCGGTGATGATGAGCGCCGGCGGGTCGGCGCGCACGACCCGGGCGGCCTCGGCCGCCGTGCTGACGCCCGTGAAGCGGTAACCCGAGGCTGTCAGGACGTCGCGCAGGAGTTCGCGGATTTCCGACTCGTCGTCGATCGAAAGGATGTGCGCAGGCATGGGAGGATGGAGTTGGATCGGACGAAAATTCACCGCGGCCGCAGCGTCACCACGCCGCCGACCACCCGGCCGCCGTCGCACAGCGGCACGAGGGAAAGCCAGGCCGGCTGCTCGACGCCGTCTTTGCCGCGCAATCCGGCCGCTATGTCGCGCAAGGCCTGGTTCTCTTTGAGCGCCGACCCGAGCACCAGACCGAGTTCGCGGCCGTCCGCCAGCCGCACCAAGCGACCGAACGGCGCCTTCACGAGTTCGGACTCCGCCGCTCCGGTCGCCTCCAACACCGCGGGATTCACGCGCGAGATATTGAGCGCCTTGGTCAGCACGAACACCTGTTCCCGGATCGAATCGATGATGAGCTGGTTGTAGCGGTTCTGGTGCTCCACGGCCTGCGCCGCCCAGCGCCGCTCCAGGCTCTGGTGCCGGAGCGCGTCGCGCATGTTGCGGAAGGCCAGGGCCAGCCGCCCGACCTCGTCGGCGCGCACCGGATCCGGCACGGCGCAATCGAGATTTTTCTTCGCGATCTCGTCCGCCGCCGCCGCCAATGCCCCGAGGGGCTGCAGCGCGCTGCGCGTGACCCAGATCACGATCCCGGAGAGAAGCGCCAGCAGCGAGACGATGAACATCCCGGTGAGACGCCGGTAGCGGGCCTGCGACTTGAGGAACTCCGCCTCGTCGTAGCCCACGATCACGCCCCAGCCCGCCGTCTTGGCCGGCTTGTAGTTCACGTGCACCCGCCGACGCGGCAAGGGCTCGGTGTAAGTCATGGTGCCCTGCCGGCGGGCGACCACCGCCTGGCGGATCTGGGCAAGCTCCGGCGTATTCGTCTTCTCCGCGAGCGTCTCCACGGTTTCGGCGATCACATAGGTCGCCTTCGGGTGCAGAATGAGCCGCCCGCTGCGGGAAAAGATCACGGTAAAACTGGTGTCGGAAAACTCGTTGCCGTTGGCGAGCCGGCGCAGCCAATCGAGGTCGATCACCGCCGCGACCACCCCGATCGGGGTGCGGTCGTCGGTTTCGTGCCGCAGCACCGGGACCGTTACGCGCACGGCATTGCGCTCCGATCCGCCGCGGTCGAAATACGGCTCGCTCCACACCACATGCCCCTTGTCGATCACCTCCCGATACCAGTCGCGCGTCCAGTAGGACTGTTCCGGCGTGCCCAGGTCGAAGGTATCGGTTTGCTCGATGCGGCGGGAGCGGTGCACCGCGACCCCGAGCCGCCCGGTCGGGCCGCCCGGCGCGGCCGGTTCGAAGGCAAGGGCAAAGCCGTGGACGTTGGGGTTGTCCGCCACGACCCGCGCGGCGATGCGCTCGGCCTCGGCGCGCGTCGGCACGCGGCCCGTCAATTCCCGGGCCACGTAGCGCGCCATCCGCTCGGCGCCGCCGGTGACGGCGTCCAGCCCCTCGGTCACCGCGTTCGTCGCGACCGCCGCCTGCATTTCCGCCTGCTCGACCAGGATCCGCTCCACCGCGCGCCGGTTGATCTCCGTCAACACGAGCAGCGTCGCGCCGCTCAACAGCAAAATCAGGCCCGCCAGCCGGACCGGCAGGCGATGGAGAAATTTTTCGCGCATGGGGAGGGCCGTCTCGTCAGCGAATTTGCGCTCGGGCCCGTTCAAGTCGAGCGATTCGGAGGCCGATGTTCATGGCACAGATGCTGTTTCCACTGGGTATCTTCCACTATCTCGACCCGACGCGGCCAATCTTGAGCGCAATGGCATGATTCCTCGTCTCCGCCCGATTCCCGCCCTCTTCGCCGCCGTGCTGCTGTCGGCGGCCTTGGCCGACGCCCAGAACGTCGTCCAGGGGCGGCTTGTGCCGGACCTCGCGGCGGTCGCGCGCTCCGCCCTGCTGGTCCTGCCGCCGCCGCCCGCGTGGACACCGGGGAGCGCCGCCGGCATCTGGACCATCGACGACATCAAGGCCGAGCTGGCCCGCCACACCGACCGCCCGCCCCGCGTGAACTTCGTCCGGACGTCGATGCTCCGGCCCGATCATGCCTGGCTCCTGCAGTTCAAGGGGTGGTTCCGGGCCATCCAGAAGCCGCTCCAGATGCACTTCGAGCACCAGCTCTTCGACTGCGACAACTATGCCGACGCGTTCGTGGCGTTCGCCGACCTGCTCGCACTGAAGGCCGGCGAAGCCCGCGGCTCCGCCTGTATCGGCTGGGCGAGCGTCTACTACCGCCGGCCGTTTGCAGGTGTCCGCTCCGGCGCCCACGCCGTCGTGATCGTGGGCACCAGCCAGGGCCTGCACGTCATCGAACCGCAGGACGGCACGATGGTGCCGCTGGCCGAGTTCCCCAACCGCCACACGATCGAGGAGATCAATTTCTGAACCGCCCGCGTGCCAGTTTCCCCCTCCTGCTCGCCGCGTTCCTCGCGGTATGGGTCGCCGCGCGCCTGCCGGCCGCGACGGAGCCGGGGCTGCAGTTGCCCGCCTTTCCCCTGCCGGCCCTGGTCAGCGACGGCGGGCCGCCGCGCGAGATGAGTTCCATGCGCCTGTTGCGCGAGCTGCACCGCAGCGGCGTCCACGGCTCCGGCAACTTCGAGGCGGCCGACGCCGACTACGCGCTGCTCCGGGGCGATACGCTCGGCGGTCTCGCCGCCTGGCTCGAAGCCGCCTGCAAGGCGGTCGGGTTCGACCTGCTGCAGGCCCGCGGCCGCCACTACGACGGCACCACCTTCGCCCGCCTGCTCTCGGTTTCCACCTCGATCGCCGCGCTGCGCCAGAAAGGCATCCGCCTCGCCATGCCGATCGGCGTGCTCGTCTGCGCCCGCAAGGCCGCGTGGGGCGACCTCCCGGCCGACGGTGCGACCGACGCCTACATCGCCTTCGTCACGGAGGACGGCATGCTGGTCTACGATCCCCCCACGCGCCAACTGGTGGCGCTCGGCGATTTCCCCAACAAAGCCCACATCGCGCGCATCCGGTTCTGACCGGCGCGACGGACGCGGCCAGCTCGAGCGGGGCTAACGCCGCGACCTCAACCGAACGCGACCTCCGCGCTCAGCGATAGTCGGCCCCGGTCAGGCTCGTGAGCACCGAGCGCTGCCACGTCTGCAGAATCGTTTCGAGGCGCTTCACCTCCGCGGGATGCGCCGCGGCCACGTTCCGCTTTTCCGCCGGATCCGCCTCGAGATCGAACAACTCCGTCCCGCTCCCCCGCGCCCCGTCGACGACCAGCTTGAACCGCGTGTCGACGACCGCGCGCGGTCCGCGCAGGTCGGCCTCGCGGACCGCCGGGTAGACGTAGTTCTGGAAATTTCGCGTCGCGGTGCCGTCCGGCCCGAGTTTCACCAGCGGGGTGGTCCCTTTCTGCAGCTCCGGATCGATTGTCGGCCGCGCCCCCGCGACCGGCACCGGCACGCCGTCCCAGAAGCACATCGGCGCCGGCCGCACCGCCATCGTTCCCTCGAGGAGCGACACGAGGCTGATGCCGTCGAGCGGCTGCGCCGGCAGCTTGGCCCCGGCCAACTCGACCAAGGTCGGCAGCGTGTCCGTCGTCACGGCGTTGACCGTGCTGATGCGCGGGCGTGCCAATTTCGCCGGCCACTCGATCAGGCCCGGCACCCGCAGTCCGCCCTGGTAGACGGTGCCCTTCCGGCCGCGAAACGGCACCGTCGCGACCGCTTCCGGCGGCGTCCCGTTGTCGCCGCAATACCAGAGCAGCGTGTCGCGCCGCAGCCCGGCCGCATCAAGGTGCGACCGCAGCCGTCCGATCGCGCGATCCATGGCGGTGATCTCCGCGAAACGCTCCCGGAGCACGTCGCGCTGCAACCGGTCGACGTTGCGCCCGGTTTCGTTCGAGGTGAGCCGGACCTTGCGGTCGGCGAAGCCCGCCGGCAACCCGTCGTAAAGCGCGAGGTCCTCCGGCAGCGCCTGATAGGGTTCGTGCGGCGAGCCGAACCACACCACCGCGAAAAACGGCCGGCCCGCCGCCCGGGCGCGCCCGATGAACCGGATCGTCTCCTCGATCACCACCGCCGAACTCTCGCCTTTGAACACCTGCGGCGCGGCGCCGTTGCGCGAGAACGACGGGTCGAGTTCGAAGAAATTGTCGTGCGACAGCCACTCGTCGAAGCCCAGCGCGCCGGGATTCGTGGGCGACTCGGCCTTCACCGGTCCGAGGTGCCATTTGCCGAAGTGCCCGGTCGCATAGCCGGCGTCCCGCAGCAGGCGCGCCACACTCGGCTCCTGCGGCCGCACCGACCAGCCCGGGGCAAAGGTGCCCGACCGGTGGTGGTGCCGCCCGGTGATCACCGTCGCACGGGTCGGCGAGCAGCTCGCGCCGCCGGAGTAGAATCGATCGAGCCGCAGCCCGCCTGCGGCCATCGCGTCCAGCACCGGTGTCTTCAGATAAGGATGACCGTTGTAGCCCGTCTCATCCCAGCCGTGGTCATCGCCCATCAGGAGCACGATGTTGGGCCGCTCGGCGCCATACGCACCGGCAACGGCGGAGAATAGCAGCAACAACCGGGCAAGACAGCGGAAGAAGGTCATGGGGCGAGGCGGAGGGTTGGGGTCAGGACAGGGCATCGTGCGGCGCCGGGTTCGCACGCATCCAGTCCGGCCGGTGCCCCGCACGCTGCGTCGCCGCCACGTAGCCGACAAGCTGCGATTCAACGCCCCCGGGACAATCCGACGGCCCGGTTCGCCCGCCGTCGCGCTAAGCACCCGGAGGGGCGCATGCGCCCCGCGAGTCTGCTCCGGATCGCCGGCGCACCCTGGGCAGGGCGGCTTATTGCCAAAGCTGGTCGAGCGGAAGTTCCAGCGGTTGGTCGGTGTCGATCAGCCACCGTGGACCCCGTTTCACCATCCGCAGCTCGCAACCGCCCGGTCCCAGCGGCAAACGATAGGTGGCACTGCGCGTCGCGGCATCCGTCGGCTTCGGCAAGCGCACCACCGGCATGAGCGCGAGCACTTCCTGGTAAACGTCGAGATCACCCGGGGCCGCCGCGGCCCAACGGCCTAGCTTCACCTGGTCCGGTCGCGTCGCCAGCTGCGCAATTTCTTCCCGATCGTGCCGCAACACCGCATACACGAAACGCAGGAGCAGCTGCCGGTGCAGAAACCGGAACTGGTCGACCACAAACCGCGCGTCGACCCGGCCGTCGCGCACCTCCACGATGCACAGGCCGTTTTGGATCCGAAACCACTGCACCGGGTCCTTGCCGATTTCCACGGCCGCGACTTCACGCAAGGCCGCCTCGTTCCGCTCGCCGCGCGCCATCCAGAGGTCGTCGTGCGGCCAGCAGAGTGCCTGAACGTCCACCCTCTCGTCGCCGTGCAGAAACGCGAGAAAGTCCCGGACCGGCTCCGCGGACCGAAGTCCCCCCGCAAAGACCAGCATCATCGCCAGTCGTATCGAACAAATGACAGGTTTCATGCCCCTAGTCGCGGCGCCCGACCAACCGGTCGCAAAATCGAATCCTACCTGAAATTCGGCAATCCGCCGACTTGACAGGGAGTCGTCCCGACGACCGCACCGCCGGAAAAACCTCCCGACGGGCCAGGCGGCCCGTCCGGCGTCTCCCGTCTTCCGTCTCCCGCCGACCGGCGCTCCGGCGCTCAATGCGTCATCGCGTAGAGCAGGATGTTGATCGCGAGGGGATACGCGATCTTCTCGGCATACTTCTCGAAATACTCGTGGTTCTCGCCCTCGCGCTCCCAGCCGTCGCTGTCGTCGGAGTTGTGGAGCACGACGACCATAATGCGGCCCTTTTCGTCGAAGATCACGCGGTGCTGGATCTGCGTCCCGGGAATCTTGATCCCCATGCGGATGTTCGGCACCTGCGCCTTTTCCCGGATCGTGATTACCATCCGGTAGAGCGGATGCTCGATCGGCAACTCCACGAACCGGTGCTCCGGCAGGATCGTCCGGAACGTCCGCTCGATCAGCGCCCAGTCGTCGTCGCCCCACGAATCGGCCGTGAGCATGAAGCCGCCGTTCCGCAGGTAATTCCGCAGCGCGAGCACCTCCGCCTCGGTCAGCCCCATCGCTCCGGGCGCGGCCGCAAAAAGGAACGGAAAGTGGCCGAGGTCCGGATCCGTCGCCTTCACCAGCCGCGCGTTGGGATCGACCTTCAGGGCCGTGAGCTGCTGCAACCGGTAGGAGAGATTAAGGTCCGCGTCCGGCAGATCGGTCGTCCAGCCGCCGCGCCGGCTGCCCTGCGGCCGCGGCGCCGAATCGTAGCGCAGGCGCGCGAAGGTGAACACATCCGTCCCGAAACCCGCCGGATTTTCCCAGTCCGGCGTGCCGGTGCTCCGCGAGCCGATTTCCCGCGCCGTCTTGGCTCCGGGCGGCACCTGGATCTGGCCGCCGCCGAAGAATCGCCCCTGCCCGAAGAGCGCCGCGGACCCGGCCAGCCCGACAACGCACGCCCAGAAGGCACAGGCTCGGTGGCGGTCTCGGCGGAGAGGCATCACCGGGGCAGGTAGAGCGAACGCACCGCCCGGCGCAAACCGAATGCCGTCCGGCGCCGACCGCGGTCCGGACACGGTCTTTCCGATTTTTGAAAATACCTGCGCACCGGGCCGCGATTTTGGCGACTGCAGGGATCACGATGATCACATCTACCCGTCCGCTCTACTTCACTCTTGCCGCCAGTCTCGGCCTCGCCGTCGGTCTCTCGGGCTGCGCGTCCACCGCGGGCAACGCCCCGGCCACCGCCGCACAGCCCGTGCCGATGTATTCGGCGCCCGTCGCCACGGCGGCCCAGGCCGCCGAAACCACCCGGGACGACGCTCTGGTGCTGCAGGTAAGAAGCGCCCTCGCCGGCTCCCCGTCCCTCGGTTCCGCCAAACCGGTCGTCATCGTCTACCAGCGCGGGGTCTACCTGTCCGGAGTCGTGCGCACGGCCGCCGACAAGGAACAGGCGACGCGCCTCGCCCGCACCGTCCCGGGCATCACCGAAGTCACCAACAATCTCACCGTAAAAACCGCCGCCACCGAGGAAAACGATCTGGCGGAAGACGCCAAGATCACCCGCCTCGTCAAAGATGCCTTTCTCGCCGATCCGGCGATCAAGGCCCTCGACCCGACCGTCTCGACGTTCAAACGCGTCGTGTATCTGAGCGGCAACGCGGCCACGGCCGCCGACCGCGACCGCGCCGATCGTCTCGCCCGCACGATTCCCGGCGTCGTCGATGTCACCAACAACCTCGGGACCAAGTCCTGATTTCCGTTCCGTGTCCGGCACGCGGCGGCCCCCTCATCCGGCGGCCGCCGCGCTGCTGCGGCTCCGCGGTTCGATCATTCCGGTCACCATCGCAAACCGGGTGAGCCCCGCCGTGTCGTGGATGTCCAGTTTGTCCATCGCGCTCTGCCGGTGTTTTTCGACGGTTTTGATGCTCACCCCGAGCGCCGCGGCGATGACCTTGTTGGCCGCGCCTTCCGCGATCCGCTGGAGCACCTCCGCTTCCCGCGGCGTCAGTTCCGGGGCGACCACCTCGGTCAGGGCACCGCGGGCCCGGGCCAGCGCGCGCAAGCGCCGCAGCCGGCGCTCGACCAGCGGGCTGAAATAGGTCCGGCCGGCGGCGACCTGCAGGATCGCGCGGCGCAACACGCGGCCGGTTTCCTGTTTTGCGACAAAGCCCGCCGCGCCGACGCGCACCATCTGGGCCACGTAGTGGTCGTCGGTGTGCGCGGAGAGCGCGAGCACGCGGGTCTCCGGCGCGATCTGCCGGATGCGTCGGGCGGCTTCGAAGCCGTTGAGGCCGGGCATCGCCGCATCCATGACCACCACGTCCGGCCGGAGGCGCAGGACGAGGTTGACCGCCGCGCGGCCGTTTTCCGCTTCGCCCACCACGGTGCAGGCGGTGCCGATCGTCAACAACGCGCGCAATCCCTCCCGCACGACCACGTGGTCGTCCGCCAGCAGCACACGGATCGTTTTCACGTCGCCGCCTTTCGGCCCGGCCGGCGCAGCGGGATCCGCACCCGCACGGTGGTGCCCTGCCCCGCGCGGGTTTCGATCGCCACGGTTCCGCCCGCCATCGTCACGCGCTCGCGCATCCCCACGAGCCCCAGTCCATCGCCCCCCGCCGCGGACCGTCGCGCCGGAAACCCGCGGCCGTTGTCCTTGACCACGAGTCGCACCGCGCCGGCCTCCCGCGAAAGCCGGACGACCGCCGCCCGCGCCCGCGCGTGCCGCACCACGTTGACAATCGCCTCCTGCGCCACGCGGAACAAGGTCAGGCCGAGCACCGGCCCGAGGGTGGCCAGGCCCGCGTCACCGACCACGCGGATACGCAGGCCGGAACGCACGGGCAATTCGCGCACGAACGCCCGCAGCGCCGGCACGAGGCCCAGCACGTCGAGCGCGGCCGGCCGCAGGTCCCGCGCATACCGGTGAGTCCGCGTGACCGCGCGTTCGAGGGCGAGTTGCGCCCGCTTCAACCCGCCGCGGTCGGCGCCCGGCGTGCGCGCCCCGGCCGCCACCAGGCCGGCCACGAGGACACTGATGCCGGTCAGCACCTGGACGACGTCGTCGTGCAAGTCGCGGCTGATGGCCTGACGCTCCGCTTCGTGGTCGCGCAACATCCGGTGGGTGAGTTGGCGCAGCTCCGCCAACCTGCGCTCCGCCGCCGCGAGTCGTCGCTCCGCCGCTTGCCGTGCCGCCGTCTCCGCCCGGCGCCGCAATCGCTCCGCCGCCAACAATCCGCCCGGTCGCGATCGGTGGGGAGGAGGGGGAAGTAGGGTCATGGCGGCACGACCGGGCTCGCCGGGCGCTACCGACCCTGGCGCCCCACCCCACCCGTGGCGAGGAACCCCCGCTGGGGTGAACACCTACCCAGGTCCGCACCGGTCCGGAGTCCGGCGCCGGGCCCTTTATCCGCGGGCCGGTTGCCCGAGCCACGCTCCGGCCCGGGGCCTACCGGCCGGCCGCAACCGACCGGCCCCGCCCAACAAGGCACGCAGCTGGCCGCGCGCGCGCGCGAGCCGGCTCTTCACCGTGCCGACTCCGATTCCGTTCGCGCCGGCAATCGTCTCGTAGGACTCGTCCGCTTCCGCCCGGGCCTCCAGCAGTCGACGCGGCCCCGCCTCGAGTCGCTGCAGACAGGCCCGCACCCACGCCATCGCTTCGTTGCGCTCGGCCGCATCGGCGGGATCCGGGCCGTCCGCCGCCAGTCGGCTGCCGACAGTAGCCGAGCTGCGCGTCCCCGCGCTGCACTCGAGTGAACTGACCCGGTCGCGACCGCGGCGGAATCTCCAGCGGCAGCGGTCCCGGGCGACGTGTCCCGCGATCCCCCGCAGCCAGGTCGACAGCGCCGCTTCGCCGCGAAAGCCCGCGAGGCCCCGGTGCGCGCGCAGAAACGTATCCTGCGCGACCTCGTCGGCATCCGCCCGGTTGTGCAACAACGCCTCCGCCACCGCCGTCACCCGCCCGCGGTGCCGCGCCACGATCTCGGAAAACGCCTGCTCGTCCCCGCCCCGGCAGCGGATCACCAGCGCATCGTCGATCTTTCCCTCCCGGATCGCCGCCTCGGACTTCGGTCCTGCCGGACGAGGAAAGGAGACCATGGACCGCGGCTCTACCGCAGCCGAACCGGAGGAAACAAACATGGGGAGAGGATACTCCGCCCGGCGGCTCACGCCCATGGGGTGAACCACTACCCTCGCACCGGCGCTCCCCGGATCCGGCGCCGCTCAGATTCCCCCGCCGGCCATCGTCACGGTGCGTTCGCCCGCGCCGGCGGCGGCTTCGTCCGCGATCGGGCCGACCGCCGCCCGATAGGCCTCGTGCAATTGATACGTCTGCGCCGCACCCAGCTTCTGCCCGAGCTGCGCGCCTAGGTAGAGCACGCCCGCGATCACGCCCATGCTGCCCGTGATCCAAAACGCCCACGGTTCGTTGCCGACCAGCATCTGCGCGCCGCCGAACACACCGGAAAACGTGCCGAGCAGGCCCGTGATGAGGTAGCCGTAGAGAAAGACGCCCCACACCTCGATCTCCGGTCCGTAGGTTCCGGTCACCCGCGTCGTGCCGTCGGGCGCCGGATCCAGCATGATGAACAGGCGCGGCGACCAATAGCGCCGCTGGCCGGGCGGCAGGTGCAGGCCGATGAAGCCGGGAAAGTCATGCACCTCGAATCGCGGCGTGCAGCGGGTCAAACCCGCCAGAATCCGCGCGCGCGCCGCTTCCGGCGCCACCGCGAGCGCATGCTCGAAGCGCGGCCGCACGCGGAAGCTGCTCAGCGGAGGAGGGGTGGCCATGGGACTCGGGGGGAGCGCGACCGGGCGAAAGCCCGTCGCAGGGTGAGCCCGGGATACCGCGCCCGCTCCGGCGGTCAACGCGCAACCCGCCACGCCAACCGGCGTGGGGCCCGCGCGGCGCGCCCGCAGGCGGCTACCGGTCGAGGGCCTCCGCCGCCGCCTCGGGCACCGTTACGGTCGTCCGGCCCAGGCCACGGATCCGGGTGCTCCACTGCTGCATCGTCCAGGCCACCGTTTTCGTTTTCGTATCCGGAAATCCGATGCCGAGCACGGTGTGCACCTCGCTCAGGCCCTCGGGGCCCAGTTTGAAGATCACCGTGCCGTGCACCTCCGGCGCGCGCCGCGCCTCCGCCCCGCCCCACCACTGTTCGACGGTCTTCTCCGACAGCTCGCCCACGATCACGCCCTGCACCTGCCGCACGGATTTCAGGTCGACCACCAGGTCGAGCAGTTCCTCCGACAGCGGCCGCAGCGCGCTCGCCTTCAGCGCCGCGGCGTGCAGCCGGGCGAGGCGCACCGTCTTGCCTTCGAACGTCACCTCGCGGTTCGCGTCCGGCGTCGGCCGGAGTGCGCCGCGCCGCACCCAGCCCGCCGGCGTCGACGCCACCACATCGCCGGACCGTGCGATCACCGTCACCGGCACGGCCAGCTCCCGGCCCGGGGGCAACACGAGGCGCACCCAGCCGGCCGGATCGAATTCGCCCTGCACCTCGATTGCCGCCGCGGGATCCAGCCGCGGTTCGGTGGTCGCCCCCTTGAAGCGCTGCCGCACCGTGGTCTCCCAGGCATGGCTCGTGCGGGCCAGCACCTCGACCGCCGCCCGCAGCTCCGCCTCCCCCTCCCCGCGCAGGCTGGATCCGGCCAAAATCACGGAAAGCACGCGGAGCGCGAAACGCAGCATGCCCGCCTTCCTACGACCTGGCGTCCCGGGTGCAAGGCCGACGCCGTCCGGCCGGTCCGGGTCAACCCTCCCCGGCGGGCGCGGACGCCGCCCGCGGAAAGATCCGGCGCCGCTTCGGCCCCGGCACCGGCGCCGCCACCCCGTCCGCCCGTTTCGGCCGCGGCGTGTGCCGCCTCCGGCCCAGGCGGTGCGACTCCTCCGCAAAGCGCAGCTGCAGGTCCTGCATCCGCCGGAAGAGGTCGAGCAACTGTTCGGGCCGCGCGTAGCGGTCGAGTCCCCGGCGATCGAGCGCCAGCAACAGCTCATGGGTGGCTTCAAGCGTCGAAAGGCACCCGGGCTCCGGCTGCGTCTTGATCACATACCGGCTCGGCGCCGCCCCCGAAAACATGACCTTGGGCAACTGCTGCAGGCTCGGGCTCGCCTTCCACATCCGCCGGGCCAGCCGCCAGGTCGCGTCGAGCAGGAAGACCGTCAGCCGCCGCCCCCCGAGGTCGGGCGCCGGCAACTCCGTTCGCGAGAGATCGACCGCATCGCGGGCCGGGTAGAGCACCACCGGATAATTGGCGGGATCCCGGATCAGCGCCTGCACCGCCTCGTGCGCATCGAATTCGATGCCCATGTGGATCACGCTGTCCGCGAGGCACAGGTGCGTCAGCCGCCCCGTCGCGGCCTTGGTGTGCTTGAATTCCTCCGGGTGCATGAGGAACACGAAACGCGTCCGCGTCGGCATCGGCACGATCGAGCCGCACCAGCACAACGCCTGCGGCCAGAAACAACGGTAGCACATCGGTCGACCCATGGACGGGCCAACCCTTGGCGCCGCCGCGCCGTCTGGCCAGAGGCAAACGGCCTGGCCGCCTCGGGTTGCCTCAGGGCGCCGCCGCGAGGTCGGCGCAGACGAGTTCGCGGTCGCTGCGCGCGAAGACGTGCCGATACGCAAAGGCCGGATGCGCCCACGTCACCGCCCGGCCGCGCGGCCCCTGCTCCAACGTCGGCTCCACCAGCCGCGCCCGCGTGATCTCGCGGTAACCCGTCGCGGTCAGTTGCGCCAAAATCAGGTTGCCCTGTTCGGTGAAGATCCAGGCGCGGTCGCCCGTCTCGCCGGCCCGCACGAGGTGCAGCGTGGCGTGCCAGGCCTTCGGCATCGGTTCGGTCGTCTCCCAGTGGCGTTTGCCGGTCATCAGGTCGAGGCAGCGCAGCTCGCCGTCGGTCTGCACCCCGACCACGAGCCCGTTCAGCACCAGCGGGTCGGGAATCACGGGGGCGAGCGTGTCGTCCGTGCGGGGTCGGCGCCCCCGCTCCCACACGACGTCCACCGCGGTCCGGTCCGCGGCCAGCCGGTAGAGGTAGGAACCGGCCTGCGCCGTGGCGAAGAACATCAGGTCGCCGTGCACCGCCGGCGCGGGGATCGCGATGGGCCAGCTGCCCTTCGGTTGCTCGTGCGTCCAGCGCACCGTGCCGTCCGCCGGCTCGAACGCCACCAGCCGGTGGCCGAGCGCCATCACCACCAGCCGCTTTCCCGCCTGCTCGATCACGATGGGCGGGGCATAGGAGGCCTCGTCGGGAAACGCTTTCCAGCGCTCGGCCCCGGTCAGCCGATCCAACGCGACCACGCACGCCTCTCCTTCCCCGCCGATCTGCGTGATCACGAGGTCGCCCTCGACCAGCGGGTGCGCCGCGAGCCCCCAGCGCGGCATGCGGATGCGGTAGTCCGCCCGCAAGTCTCGCCGCCAAAGCACGTCGCCCGTCGCGGCATCGAGGCAGTGGAAATGCCCCGCGGCACCCAGCGCATACGCGCGGCCGTCCCGCACCGTCACCGCCGCCCGGGGGCCGGCTTCGTAGGTGAAGTCCGCATACGACGTGGGATATGCGACGGACCACCGCCGCGCGCCCGTGCCCCAATCGAAGCACTGCACGCGCTCCGACGACGTTTCCTTAACAAAATCCATCAGGTAGACGCGCCCGGCCGCGACGGTAGGGCCGCTGTAGCCCGCGCCGACGGGCACCGACCATTTCAGGGGCACCACCGTCCCGGAAAATTTTTCCACGAGCCCGGTCTCGCGCCACACACCGTCCCGCCGCGCCCCGCGCCACTGCGGCCAGTCCTGGCCGGAGGCCGGCACCGGCGTGATCGGCGCCGCCGACATCGCGGCCACCAGGAAAAAGCCCGGGGCAAGGCTGCGCAGCAGGGTGCGACGGGGCGACGAAAGCATGCCCCCGATCCCGCCACAGCGCGACGGCAGGTCGAGACGGAAACGCCGCCGAGCGGCGGGCATGTGCGGATCCATCGGACGATCCGCCCTCAACCCGTTTCCGCCGATGCCCGCTCCGCGGAGGCCGGTTCGCCTCGACCGCTCGCCGGCGCCCGGGACGGGGCTCCGACGGGGATCGACACAGCAGCCATCCCTGCGCCGCCGCCACAAGCGCCCCTCGCCCGGGCGCGCCCCCCGGAGCATGCCGCCGGCCGCCGACGGAAACCGCCCGGCGGCCGCGTCCGGTGCAAACCGGCGGAAGCCCGCGCCGGCGGAAGGCGCCCGCGGGCGCTTCCAAAAGAAAAACCCCGCCGCAGCGGGGTTTTCACGGGAGCCTCACTGGCAGGCTTCGCACTCTTCGCCGCGGCGCATCGCCTCGATGCTGCAGGCTTTCTTCTCCTCGGCGGTGTAGACCTTCTTGGCACTGGCCGCCGCGGCCGCGTTGTCGGCCTTGACCTGCTCCTTGCTGTGGCTGCCGCCGAAGTCGCCGCTGTTCTGGCCGCCGTCCTGGCCTTCCTTGATCGCGCCGCGGACTTCCTTCTTCACCGCGACCGTGGCCTTCTCGATGTTCGAGGCGCCGAGGCTGCGGAGGTAGTAGGTGGTCTTGAGGCCGACGTGCCAGGCCTGGCGATACATGTGGCTCAGTGTCTTCAGGTCGGGCGTCTTGATCCAGAGGTTCACGCTCTGCGCCTGGTCGATCCACTTCTGGCGGCGCGCGGCGGCGTCGATGATCCACTTGGCGTCGATGTCGAAGGCCGTGAGGTATTTCGCCTTCAGGTCGGCGGGGATGCGCTCGATGTCCTTCAGCTCGCCGTCGAA
>JACCDQ012169631.1_pt1 | contig 20770 bp, 21 predicted proteins | sample 7446031 | NCBI WGS metagenome assembly JACCDQ01 (sample SAMN15323442, study PRJNA562643) | freshwater metagenome | isolation source: river surface water | place: USA:Blue River Watershed | collected 2017-08-17
CGATGCTGGCGCACAAGTCGGAAGAAGAGGGCGTGGCCGTTGACGAGCGCATCGCGGGCAAGCATGGCCACGTGAACTTCAACACGATTCCGTGGGTGATCTACACCAGCCCGGAAATCGCGTGGGTCGGCAAGACCGAGCAGCAACTGAAGGCGGAAGGCGTGGCGTACAAGGCGGGCAGCTTCCCGTTCCTGGCGAACGGCCGCGCTCGCGCGCTCGGCGATACTTCGGGTTTCGTGAAGTTCCTTGCGGACGCAAAAACCGACGAAATCCTGGGCGTGCATATCATTGGCGCTGTGGCGTCCGAGCTGATTTCCGAAGCGGTTGTCGCGATGGAATTCCGCGCGTCGGCCGAGGACATCGCCCGCATCTGCCATGCGCACCCGACGCTGTCGGAAGCGATGAAGGAAGCCGCCCTCGCCACGGACAAGCGCGCGCTGAACTTCTGATCCGGGGCGAACCGGCGCAGGGCGGCCACCAGCCAACGAGGAGAGATCCGATGCGAGTTGCTGCCCTGTTTTTCGTTGTGCCGCTGCTGGCTTCCTGTGCGAGCCAGCCGCAGCGTCCCGCCGGCCAGATCGACGTGCTGTCCACCAGCCGCGGACAGCCGCTGGAAGGCGCGGACTGCATAGTGCAGACACTGTCCGGCAACTGGAATGTGCAGACACCCGGTGTCGTCAATGTCGGCGAGCCGAACGGCGACTTGCGAGTGGTCTGCAATCATCCTTCCTACCGAACCTCTGAAGTGTGGATACGGGCCTCCGGCGGCGCCTATGCGCCCGGCGGCACGCGCATTGGCGTTGGTGTCGGCGGCGGCTTCGGCGGCTACCGGAGCGGCGGAATGTCGCTCGGCTTCGGTTTCCCGCTGGGGGGCGCGCGACCGCGCTATCCCACACAGGTGGTGGTCGACATGACCCCGCTACAAGCTAATCCATGAACGTCCAGGAATATTACGAACACGCATTGGCCGAGCGCGGCTATTGCTCCGACCCGGCCCAACAAGCTGCCGTCGACCGCCTGCAGCGCGCGTATGACGAATGGGTGGCCTACCGCTCGAAGCGTTCGACGCGGCTGACCAAATTGCTGCGACATCCCGACATACCGCGCGGCGTCTACCTGTGGGGCGGCGTCGGGCGCGGCAAGTCCTTCCTGATGGACAGCTTCTATGCGGTGGTGCCGGTGGTGCGCAAGACGCGCCTGCATTTCCATGAATTCATGCGCGGCGTCCATCGGGCGCTCGATGAGCAGAAGGATGTGGAAGACCCGCTGCTGATCGTCGCCAAGAAGATCGCGCGCCGCTACCGGCTGATCTGTTTCGACGAATTCCACGTGTCCGACATCGCCGACGCAATGATCCTGTACAACTTGCTGCAGGCGTTGTTCGAGCATGGCGTGTCGTTCGTGATGACCTCGAACTATGCGCCGGACCATCTGTACCCGGACGGGCTGCACCGTGACCGCATGCTGCCGGCCATTGCCTTGCTGAAGGAAAAGCTGGATGTGCTGAACGTCGATGCCGGCGTCGACTACCGCAAGCGCATCATGGAGCAGGTCAGCGCCTATCACACGCCACTGGGCCCGGAATCCGACCGCGCGCTGCTGCGCACCTTCCTCGAACTTGCCGAAACCACCGAGGACGATCCGCGGATCAGGATAGAATCGCGGGATATCCGCTGCGTCAGGCGCGCCGGCGGCATCGCGTGGTTCGATTTTGCGACCTTGTGCGGCGGTCCGCGCTCGCAAAATGACTATCTCGAGATAGCCAGCCGCTTTCACACGGTGATCCTGTCGAACGTGCCGAAGATGTCGGCCGAGATGGCGTCCGAGGCGCGGCGTTTCACCTGGCTGGTCGATGTGCTGTACGACCATCGCGTGAAGCTGCTGATGTCGGCGGCAGTCGCGCCCGAGCAGTTGTACACCGAGGGTCAAATGGCCCATGAGTTTCACCGTACCGTGTCCCGCATCGTCGAGATGCAGTCACGCGAATACAAGGAGAGCGAGCGCCGCCAGACGGCTGCGGCAATCGCATGAAGGTTCCTGCACCAATGACATCTGAACGCATGTTTTCCCGACTGTTTGCCTGCATGGCCTTGCTGTGCGCAGTGGCGGGCGTACAGGCCGCCGAGAACGAACCCGCGGCGGAGCAGGCGCTGGCGGCCGCGTTCCCCGCGCAATCGATCGATACGGTCGAGCGGGCCGACGCCGCGCGTCAAGCCGTGGCCGATGCACGCATCGAAGTGGCGCGCCGCTTTGCGAGCGAAAAATCGGCCTGCTACGACCGGTTTTTCGTCAGCTCCTGTCTGGTGGATGTGCGCAACCGCGAGCGCCAGGCCAACAAGGTGGTGCGTCGTGTCGAAGTCGAGGCGAATGCATTCCTGCGCCGCGAGCGCGCCGCAGAACGCGATCGCGCCGTCGCCCAGCGCGAAAAGCGGGCGGCGGAACAGGGAGCGCAGTCTATTTCAATTACGGGTGCCGCGCGCGAAGACAGCGATGCCGCCAGCGACAAACCGGCCGATGCCGCGCCAGCAGACAATGCAGAGCGACCTTGAACAAGTTCGTGCGCGCGTGATCGAACTGGAAATCGAGCACCGCGACCTTGATGCCGCGATCGGTCGTCTCGATGAGATTCCGGGACGCGACGAGTTGCTGATGCGCCGGATGAAGAAGCGCAAGCTGCAGCTGAAAGACCAGATCCTGCAACTGAGGATGCAGTTGGTACCCGATATCCCCGCGTAATACCCACGGGCTTTTTCCCTTGACCGACGTTCCTGCAACTATAGAGGTCCCGCGCGTCCACGACGCCGAGATCGACGAACTGTTTTCCGGCGACGGCGCGCTTGCGACCGGCATCCCCGGCTTTCGCCCGCGCCAGTCGCAGACCGACATGGCGCGCGGGATCGCACAGGCGATTGCCACGCAGGGCACGCTGCTGGCCGAAGCGGGCACCGGAACCGGCAAGACCTTCGCCTATCTGGTGCCGGCGCTGCTGTGGGGCGGCAAGGTCATCGTCTCGACTGGCACCAAGAACCTGCAGGACCAGCTCTTCCTGCGCGACATACCGACAGTGCGCAAGGCGCTGAACGTGCCGGTCTCGGTCGCGCTGCTCAAGGGGCGCGCGAACTATGTCTGCCACTTCCATCTGGATCGCACGCTGCAGAACGGCCGGCTGACTGCGCGCGAGGATGTCGGTTACCTGAGGGAGATCGGCCGCTTCATCAAGACCACCGTCACCGGCGACAAGGCCGAGCTCTCGCGCATTCCTGAAAATGCGTCCGTGTGGAACCTGGTGACCTCGACCCGCGACAATTGTGCCGGCGCCGAATGCGCGCACTACCAGGACTGTTTCGTGATGAAGGCGCGCAAGGAGGCGCAGCAGGCCGACGTGGTCGTCGTGAACCATCACCTGTTCTTCGCCGACGTTGCGCTGAAGGACACCGGCGTCGCCGAGTTGCTACCGACTGCGAACACCGTGATCTTCGACGAAGCGCACCAGCTTCCGGAGACAGCGACCCTGTTTTTCGGCGACACGCTGTCGACCTCGCAGTTGTTCGAGTTGAGCCGCGATACCCTCGCCGAGGGGCTGGCGCATGCGCGCGACGGCGCGGACTGGGTGGCGGTGGTGTCCGCGCTGGAGAAGGCCGTACGCGACCTGCGGCTCGCCTTTCCGGTCGAAGGCGTGAAGCTCGCCTATCAGCAGATTGCCGATAGCAGTCCGTTCTTTCCCGCACTTGAGCATCTGAAGGCCATGCTGAAGCAGCTGATCGAGGTGCTGGCCACGCAGGCCGAACGTGCCGAGACGCTGGAGCAATGCCGGGTTCGCGCAGTCGAGCTCGCACAGCGGCTCGATGCATGGAAACTTCCGAGCGATCCCGACGAGCGTGCGTCGAAGGTGTTGTGGGTCGAGGCCTTCCTGCAGTCGCTGCAACTGCACCAGACGCCGCTGTCGATTGCGCCCATTTTTGCGAAGCAGCGGGAAGGCACGCCGCGCGCGTGGATCTTCACGTCGGCCACGCTCGCCGTCAAAAATGATTTTTCGCACTACAGTGCGCAGATGGGGCTGCAGGACGCGCCGGCGCAGACCTGGCCCAGCCCGTTCGATTACGGCCGGCAGGCGCTGCTGTATGTGCCGACCGGCCTGCCCGAGCCGAATTCCATCGGCTATACCGACGCGGTGATCGATGCGGCACTCCCGGTGATCGAGGCTTCGGGAGGCAGGGCCTTCGTGCTGTGCACGACCCTTCGCGCCGTCCGTCGCGCGGCCGAGCGATTGCGCGAGGAATTCGAACGACGCAAGTTGCCGTGGCCTTTGCTGGTGCAGGGCGAGCTGGGTCGGACCGAACTGCTCGACCAGTTCCGCGCCGCGGGCAATGCCGTATTGGTCGGCAGCCAGAGTTTCTGGGAGGGCGTGGACGTACGCGGCGATGCGCTGTCGGTGGTCATCATCGACAAGTTGCCGTTTGCGCCGCCGGACGACCCGGTGCTGGCTGCACGGATCGCCGACATGGAGAAGCGCGGCCTGAACGGCTTCATGCACCACCAGCTGCCGGAGGCCATTATCACGCTGAAGCAGGGCGCCGGTCGCCTGATCCGCGACGAAGGTGATCGCGGCGTGCTGATGATCTGCGACCCGCGCCTGATCGCCAAACCCTATGGCCGCCGGATCTGGCAAAGCCTGCCGCCGTTTTCCCGTACGCGCGAGCTCTCGACCGTGCAATCCTTTCTGATCAGCGAACCGCGTTGAGCCTTGTCAAGGCGTAAGATTCGGGGCCGTGCGTTAAGGTAAAATCGCCGCGATGAGAATCCTGATCAGCAACGACGACGGCTACCTGGCTCCCGGCATCAACGCGCTGGCCGACCAGCTTTCTTCGATCGCCGACATCGTGGTCGTCGCGCCGGACAGCAACCGTTCCGGCTCATCGAACTCGCTGACCCTCGATCGTCCGCTGCGCATGATGAAGTCGGACAAGGGCTTCCACTCGATTAATGGCACGCCCAGCGACTGCGTGCATATTGCGCTGACCGGGGTGCTGGACCAGCGCCCCGATCTCGTGGTGTCCGGCATCAACCAGGGGCAGAACATGGGCGACGACACGCTGTACTCGGGCACGGTCGCCGCTGCCACCGAGGGCTTCCTGTTCGGTATCCCGGCGATTGCCTTTTCGCAGGTCAATCATGGCTGGGCCGAGCTGGATTCGGCCGCCCGCCTGGCCAAGGACATCGTACTGCGCAATCTCGACAGCCTTCACCGGCCTTTCCTGCTGAACGTGAACATCCCGAACCGTCCGTATGCGGAGTTGACGAAAATCGTCGCCACCCGCCTCGGCAAGCGGCATGAATCGGAGCCGGTCATCCGCGAGCGCGACCCGCATGGCAACGAGATTTTCTGGATCGGGCCGGTCGGCAAGGTGAAGGAGGCCAGCGAAGGGACGGACTTCCACGCGGTCGAACAGGGCTGGGTATCGGTGACGCCGCTGCAGATCGACCTGACGCACAACGCGCAGCTGGATCGCCTCAGGCAGGCATTGGGATGAGCCAGGGCAACGAGCAGCCGAAGCGACGATTCCCGCTCACGCTGGATTTCGTCAGCGGCCTGGGCAGTCGCCACAAGGCCGGCAATCCAGCGGCAACCAACAGCCTGCAGACGGCCACCCGCAATGCGGCGCATCATGCGCAGCCAGCGCGGGAAGCGGTTGCGACGGGCCGGCCGCCGGAGACGAAGCGAACCGCGCCGTCGGTCGACAAGCTGGCCAACATGCCCCTCGTATCGGATGCGGTACGCAAGGCGATGGTGCAGCGTATCGCCCAGCAGGGCGTCAGGGACCCCGTCGTGCTAGCCGCGATGGAAGCCGTGCCGCGCCACTATTTCCTTGAGCCGGGGCTCGCACCGCAGGCGTACATCGATGCTGCACTGCCCATCGGATACCACCAGACGATCTCGCAACCCTACATCGTCGCCCGCATGATCGAGGTGCTGCGCGAGGGAGCCAGCGGCAAGCTGAAGCGGGTTCTCGAGATCGGCACCGGCTGCGGGTATCAGGCGGCAGTGCTGGCCCAGGTCGCGGAGGATGTCTACTCGATCGAACGCGTGCGCCCGCTGCACGAACTGGCGCGCTCCAATCTGCGTCCGCTGCGCATTCCCAACCTCCGGCTGCACTATGGCGATGGTATGTTGGGCTTGCCCCAGTGCGGCCCGTTCGATGGCATCATCCTCGCAGCGGCCGGGCTCGACGTGCCCCAGGCCCTGTTTGACCAGATGGCGATCGGCGGCAGGCTGATCGCTCCCGTGGGTGCCGGGCAGCAGCGACTGAAGCTGGTCGTGAGGACCAAGCGCAACGAATGGATGGCCGACATGCTCGAGCCCTGCCATTTTGTGCCGCTACGGCCCGGAACCTTCGGTTGACCGAATCGATATGCAAGCAAAAACGATGACGACCTTCATGATCCGGACGGCGCTCGCACTGGCCGCCGTGCTGTCGCTGCATGGCTGCGCCGACATGCCGTCCAACGCGCCGATCGACGACCGGACCGCAACGCGCGACAAGGCAGCGGCCAAGGCGGTCGCGAAGAAGGCGCAAGAGCCGGCCGCAGCGCCTGCTCCGGCCGATCCTCCCGGGTTCTACACGGTGAAGAAAGGCGACACGCTGAATCGTATCGCGCAGCAGTTCTCGCAGGCGCCACGCGACCTCGTCGACTGGAATCACCTGTCCAATCCGAATGACATCAAGGTCGGCCAGCAACTGCGTATCGCGCCTCCGGAAGACTCGCAAGTGGCCAGCGTGCCGGTCGATACCGGCATGGAAATGCGCGCGCTGGACGGCCCTGCGGCAACCGACGCGCCGGCGCAGCCGGTTCGAACCTTGGGCGGACTCAAGACGGCACCGGTGGGCAATAAAGTGGCCTACACCGATCAGGCATGGGCCGACCTCCAGCGCGTCGAGCCGGCGCGTCCGCTCGATGGCCGCAAGCCTGCGGACGGTGCAGCCGCAGCGCGCTTCATCTGGCCTACCGAAGGCAAGCTGATCCGCGGCTTCGACGCCGCTCGCAAAGGAATCGACATCGCCGGCCAGGCTGGCCAGCCGGTAATGGCGGCCGGCGATGGAACGGTACTGTACGCAAACAACATGCGCGGCTATGGCAATCTGGTCATCGTCGATCATCGCGATGGCGTGGTGTCGGCCTATGCGCACAACAAAACCATCCTCGTGAAGGAGGGTCAAAGCGTCACTAAAGGGCAGCGCATCGCCGAAATGGGCGACACCGATGCAGAGTCCGTACGCCTGCATTTCGAGATACGCCAGCTCGGCAAGCCTGTCGATCCGATAAGCTTCCTGCCGAGCCGCTGAATGAGCGCCACACCTGAGGATGCGGATGGGCCGTTGCCTGACGGCCCGTCGGAGCCGCTTCCGTCGCCGGAAACGGCTCCCATGGACGAGCTTGATGCCGCCGAGGTCCATGCCGATGAACTGCGCGCCTTGCTGTCGTCCGAGCTGGCGACCGATACTACCCAGCGTTACCTGAACCAGATCGGCACCCGTCCTTTGCTCACCGTGGCCGAGGAGGGGCATTACGCGACGCTGGCCAAGCAGGGCGACTTCAGCGCCCGGCAGGTGATGATCGAGCACAATCTGCGGCTCGTCGTCTCGATCGCAAAACACTATGTGAACCGGGGACTGGCGCTGCTCGACCTGATCGAGGAGGGCAATCTCGGGCTGATGCATGCGATCAGCAAATTCGAGCCGGAGCGCGGCTTTCGCTTCTCCACCTATGCGACCTGGTGGATCCGTCAGAGCATAGAGCGCGCGATCATGAACCAGGCGCGCACCATACGCCTGCCTGTGCATCGCATTCGCGAGCTGAACCTGGTGCTGCGGGCGAAATATCATCTCGAAGCGAGAATGGCGGGTTCATCGGATGCCCGGCTCGAGGATATTGCCCACCTGGTCGAGCGCAGTACCGATGAGGTCAGGGAAATTCTTGGCATGGCCGAGCATGTCGCGTCGCTGGATACGCCGCTCGACGGCGACCCGACGACCAGCCTGATCGATCTGCTGGCCGATGCCGACGACGGGCCCGATGCCCATGCCGAACAGCATGAGATGATCAATCTGGTTCGCGACTGGATTGCCAAGATACCGATCAAGCAGCGCACGGTGATCCTGAGGCGGTTCGGCCTGGACAACGGGGCTCCGGCCACGCTGGAGGAACTGGCCGATGAAATGGGCGTCACGCGCGAGCGTGTGCGCCAGATACAGCAGGAAGGTTTGCAGCGCCTGAAGCGCGCAATGACGGCGCGCGGCGTCGGGAAGGATTCGTTGTTGTGATACCCGTGCTCGTGTTCGACATCGAAACAATTCCGGACGTCGCCGGACTGCGCGTGCTGAATGGCATCGGAGCCGACACGCCGGATGCCGAGGTCGCGGCGCAAGCGTTTGCCGCCCGCCGTGAAAAGACCGGATCGGATTTTCTCCAGCATCACTTGCATCGGGTCGCGGCAATCTCCTGCGTGTTTCGCGACGACGAAGGCTTCCGCGTCCGTTCGCTCGGCACGCTCGACGATGGCGAGGCGCGCCTGGTGCAGGATTTTTACCGCGTGATCGATCGGTATACGCCGCAGCTCGTTTCATGGAATGGCGGAGGCTTCGACCTGCCGGTGCTGAACTATCGCGCGCTGGTCCATGGGATTACCGGTGCGCGGTTCTGGGAGAGCGGTGACGACGACCGCGACTTCAAATGGAACAATTACCTGTCGCGCTACCACACCCGTCATCTTGACCTGATGGATCATCTGGCGATGTACACCGGCCGTGCCAACGCGCCGCTCGACGATCTCGCCAAGCTGTGCGGCTTCCCGGGCAAGATGGGCGTCGACGGATCGCAGGTCTGGACCCTGTACCAGGAGGGGCGGCTGAAGGAAATTCGTGATTATTGCGAAACCGACGTGGTCAATACCTATCTGGTCTATTGCCGTTACCAGCTGATGCGCGGACAACTGACGCGCGACGCGTACGATGCCGAGATCGAGCTGGTGCGCAGCTCGCTGTCCCGGATGGAGGCGAAGCATTGGCGCGAATATCTCGCGCTCTGGTCCTAGGGCCTGTCTCTTCAGGCTGATACTTCACCCGGTCTGAACACACGTTAGAATCGGCGGTTTTTTCACGCCGCCGGACGCATTCCCAAATGAACACTACCCCGATACTCGAGATCGAATCACTCGACATGGAGGCGCGCGGCGTCGGCCACCTGCCCAACGAGGACGGCACGCCAGGTAAGGTGATCTTCGTCGACGGCGCGCTGCCCGGCGAGCGGGTCCGCTTCAAGTCCTACCGGCGCAAGCCGAAATGGGAAGCGGCCGACATGACGGAATTGCTGAACGAGTCATCGCTGCGCGCCAAGCCGAAGTGCGAATTCTTCGGCCTGTGCGGCGGCTGCGCGATGCAGCACCTCAACCCGGCTGCGCAAGTCGCGATAAAGCAGCGCGTACTCGAGGACAACCTGCAGCACATCGGTCGCGTAGCGCCGGGCAATGTGATGCGTCCTGTCCAGGGTCCGGACTGGGGCTATCGCTACCGCGCGCGGATGTCGGTCCGCTTCGTCGCGAAGAAGGGCGGGGTGCTGATCGGCTTTCATGAGAAGAAGTCCAGCTATATCGCCGACATGACGAGTTGCGAGATCCTGCCGCCGAAAGTGTCGGCAATGCTGGTGCCGATGCGCGCGCTGGTGGCGTCGCTGTCCATTCGCGAGCGCCTGCCGCAGGTGGAGCTGGCGATCGGTGAGCATGAGGGCGCACAGGTCATCGTCATGGTGCTTCGTATCATGGAGCCGCTGACTACAGCCGACGAACAACTGCTGAAGGCCTTCGCCGACGAATGGGACATCGAATGGTGGCTGCAGCCGAAAGGTCCGGATACGGCCATGCCCTGGTATCCGCAAAAGCGGCCGCTGCAATACTTGCTGCCGGAGTTCTCGGTGCGCATGCCGTTCAGGCCCACCGACTTCACGCAGGTAAACCACCAGATCAACCGTGTGCTGGTATCCCGTGCGCTGCAGCTGTTGAACGTGCAGCCAGGTGACCGTGTTGCAGACTTGTTCTGCGGCCTAGGCAATTTCACATTGCCGCTGGCGACGCAGGCACGCGAAGTGATCGGCATCGAGGGCAGTCCGGCGCTGACCGAGCGCTCGCTGCAGAATGCCGCGCTGAACGGACTCGACAAGAAAACCGTGTTCTACAACCGCAACCTGTTCGAGTTCACCCTCGATGACCTGAAAGCGCTGGGCCGGTTTGACCGCATGCTGATCGATCCGCCGCGCGAAGGCGCCATGGAAGTTTGCAAGGCGATTGCGGAAGCCGCTGCCAGCGAGCCGGATCTGCAGCCGGAGCGCATCGTCTATGTGTCGTGCAATCCCGCGACGCTGGCCCGCGACGCCGGCGTGCTCGTGAATGTCGGCGGCTACCGGCTCGCTAAGGCCGGTGTGGTCAACATGTTCCCGCATACCGCCCATGTCGAGTCGATCGCGGTGTTCGAGCGCGGCCACGGAGAAGCCTCCGATGGTGCGAACGTTCCGGATTGATCGGGGCTGGCAGACCAGCAAAAAAAACGCCGACCCGAGAGTCGGCGTTTTGCTCTGGTAGTGGGCGTGTCAGTCGCGCTCGCCGCCGAAAATGCCGAGCAGTGCCAGCAGGTTCGCAAAGATATTGTAGAGGTCGAGGTAGATCGCCAGTGTCGCCGTGATGTAGTTGGTCTCGCCGCCGTTCACGATGCGCTGCACGTCGAACAGGATGTAGGCGGAGAAGATCGCGATTGCGACCAGGGAGATCACGATCTGCAGCGCCGGAAGCTGCAGGAAGATATTCGCAACACCTGCGAGCAGCAGCACGATCACGCCGGCAAACAGCCAGCTCGACAGGCCGGAAAAGTCGCGCTTGCTGGTGGTCGCGATCGATGCCATCGTCGCGAAGACTAGCGCGGTCCCGCCAAAGGCAGTCATGACCAGCTTGGCGCCGTTCGCAAAGTGAAGGATCTGTCCGATCAGACCCGACAGCATCAGCCCCATGAAGAAGGTGAAGCCAAGCAGCAGGGCGACGCCTGCGCCGGAATTCTTCGTCTTCTCGATGCCGTAGAAGAAACCGAACGCGATGGCGAGAAAGGCGACGAAGCCCAGCATCGGGCTGCCGGCAAACAGCGAGAAATGCATCTCGACGCCAATCCATGCGCCCAGCACGGTGGGAAGCAGCGAAAGCGCAAGCAGCCAGTAGGTATTGCGCAGCACGCGGTTGCGTACGGCCAGCGAATCGCCATACGCGCCGTAGCGGGTGGGCAGCGGTTGATTCATGTGTCCTCCATTTTCGGATTTGTAACAGCCGCAATGCGCTTGTCGGCTGTCAAAACGCTAATTTACCCGACTACCAAGTGGGGCGTCCAGCCTAGGTTTTCAAGCTTTCCCTGCAAGTGTCTGCTTCTTTCCGCAGCCCTGCGGTTGCGCTTTCATGCTAGAATCCTCGGCTAACCGAAATTCGGTATTGAATTCTTAACCCATTCATTTTATTGGAGTTTTTTCAGATGGCAATCGAGCGCACCCTGTCGATCATCAAACCGGACGCCGTGGCGAAAAACGTGATCGGCCAGATCTATACCCGTTTCGAGAACGCGGGCCTGAAGATCGTTGCAGCGCGCATGATGCATCTGTCGCGTGCCGAGGCGGAAGGTTTTTACGCAGTTCACCGCGAGCGTCCGTTCTTCAAGGACCTGGTCGATTTCATGATCTCCGGCCCGGTGATGGTACAGGCGCTCGAAGGCGAGAACGCCATCCAGAAAAATCGCGACCTGATGGGCGCAACCGATCCGAAGAAGGCAGACAAGGGCACGATCCGCGCCGACTTCGCCGATTCGATCGACGCCAATGCGGTTCACGGTTCGGATGCCGCAGAGACCGCCAAGGTCGAGATCGCGTATTTCTTCCCGAGCCTGAACGTCTACTCGCGTTAATCGCGCAGGCAGGGAAATACTGAAGCAGGGCAGGGCCGGGCGCCAAAAGCGTTTCCCGCACCAGTCCTGCTTCTTCAGGCATGCAGGGGCACGAGATGGCGGCACTGACCAATTTGCTGGATCTGGAACCCGCCGCGCTCGTGCGCTGGTGTGGTGAGCTGGGCGAAAAGCCGTTCCGCGCGAAACAGTTGCAGCGCTGGATACACCAGTTCGGCGAGAGCGATTTCGATGCAATGACCGATCTCGCGAAGTCGTTACGCGAGAAACTTCGCAGCCGTGCCGTCGTTGCCGCCCCCGCGGTCATCAGCGACCATACGTCTGCCGACGGCACCCGCAAGTGGTTGCTCGATGTCGGCAACGGCAATGCGGTCGAAACCGTATTCATCCCCGAAGAAAATCGCGGCACGCTGTGCGTATCAACGCAGGCTGGTTGCGCGGTCAATTGCCGCTTCTGCTCCACAGGCAAGCAAGGCTTCTCCCGCAATCTTTCCGTCGGCGAGATCATCGGGCAGTTGTGGCTGGCCGAAGGCTTGCTGCGCCGGGCCAAGGGCATTCCCGCCGGCCCCAAGGGCGAACGGCAGATCACGAACGTCGTGATGATGGGCATGGGCGAGCCTCTGCTCAACTATGAGCCCACGGTCGCCGCACTGAAGCTGATGCTGGACGATAACGCGTACGGATTGTCCCGTCGTCGCGTCACGGTCTCGACCAGCGGCGTGGTGCCCATGATGGACAAGCTCGGTGCGGATTGTCCGGTGGCGCTGGCGGTGTCGCTGCATGCGTCGAACGGCCCGTTGCGTGATGATCTGGTTCCGCTGAACCGCAAATACCCGCTGCCCGAATTGCTGGCGGCGTGCCGCCGCTACCTTGAAGTCGCGCCGCGCGATTTCATTACTTTCGAATACTGCATGCTCGATGGCGTCAACGACAGCGATGAGCATGCGCGCGAACTGCTGGCACTGGTCGCTGACGTGCCGTGCAAGTTCAACCTGATCCCGTTCAATCCCTTCCCCGAGTCGGGGCTGAAGCGCTCGAACAATGCGCGCATCAAGGCCTTCGCGCAGGTCCTGATCGATGGCGGCATCGTGACCACGGTCCGCAAGACGCGCGGCGATGATATCGACGCCGCCTGCGGCCAACTGGCGGGCGAAGTGCAGGATCGCACGCGCGTGCAGGAGCGCATGCAGAAGATGTCGGCGCTGCAGCAGAAATACGGCAAGGACTTCGGCCGCATCGTGGAGATACCGGGGTGATTCGCCGGTCCTGGCATCGCTTCGCGTTCATGCTGCTGCTTGCGTTGATCGCAGGCTGCGCAACGCCGGAGCCGGAGCCCGGTGCGCTCGACCTGCAGCAGCGCACGGATGCACGGATGGAGCTGGCTCGTGCGTACTTCGTCGACGGCAAGTATGCGATCGCGCTCGAAGAGGCCGACCGCGCGTTGCAGCTCAATCCGCGCCGCGCAGACGCGCTGGGCCTGCGCGGACTGGCACTGATGAACCTCGGTGAGCGCGAGCAGGCCATGCAGAGCCTGCGCAATGCATTGCGCATTACGCCCGATGATCCGGGCTTGCAGAACAACATGGGCTGGCTGCTGTGCGAATCCGGCAAGGCTGCCGAGGGCCTTACGTACTTCGATCGCGCCCTCGAGAATCGTCGGTATGCGTCGCCGGCCAATGCCGCGATGAACGCCGGCGCCTGCAGCCTGAAGCTTGGCGACCGCGTGCGCGCTGCTACCTATTTCCGCCGAGCCTTGCAGGCCGACCCCGGATTGGTCGCGGCACAGGCGGGCCTTGCACGCCTCGCTTTCGAGCGCAGCGATTTCCCGGTTGCGCGCGCCCAGATGCTGACCGTGATTGCAAGCGGACAGGCGAGTGCCGACGATTTTGCGCTGGCGATCCGAATCGAGCGTGCGCTCGGTGATCGCGATGCCGAGCGCAGCCTGATTGCGCAGTGGCAGCGCCGTTTCCCGGACTCGCCGCAACTGCAGGCCTTTTTACGTGGCGAATGAGATGACTATCGACGAACAACTGATCAAGCAGACGCAAGCCGCGTCCGAGGGCGCCGAGCCTGAAATCGCCGTAGCGCCGGATTCCGTGCCTGTCGGCGAGTTGCCGACGGCAGAGCAGGTCGGCGTGCCGCCGCAAGACCAGCTGCCGGGAGAAATCCTTGCTGCACGCCGCGAAGAGCTGAAGCTGTCCATCGAGGAAGTGGCCGGCCGACTGAAGCTCGCGCCGCGGCAGGTCGTATCGATCGAGGCGAACGATTTCGGTTCCCTGCCCGGGATGGCGGTCGTGCGCGGCTTCATACGCTCGTATGCAAAGCTGCTCGAACTCGATCCGCAGCCGCTGGTCGCGATGCTGGCGCAAGAGCCGAATCCGGCGTTCGGCCCGATGGTCGTCCGTCGCCCCTTGCCATCCCCGGCCTTCAGCGGGCGGCGCTATGCGCCGCCGACCCGTCATCGCAGCAGTTCGCGGCGCATGACGGCACTGGCCGTGCTGATGCTCGGGTTTGTGGGTGCGCTGGCTTTCCTTGCGTATCGCAGCGGTGCCCTGCAGTTGCCTTCTGCCGACTTTGGCCAGGTGCGCGATCTGATCACCCCCGCCGACTCACCGGCAACGTCCGCGCCGGCCGAGGCTCCAGCAGCGGAGGCGACTGCAACGACCGATGTAGCCAAAGTGGCGCCCGATGCCGCGAATGCGCTCGAACTGAAGCTGCGCGAGGACGCATGGGTCGAAGTGATCGCAGTCGACGGCGAACGCAAGCTGGTGTCGAAGCTGATGAAGGCGGGCAGTGTCGAGCTGGTCGAGATCGGTGAGCCGGTCGTGCTGGTGGTCGGCAATGCGGCAGGTGTGGACGCAACGCTTCGCGGCCAAAGCTTGAATTTGACGGCGGTCGCTCGCGACAATGTGGCAAAACTCAACCTCAAGTAAGGAGCCGCAGATGATCGATCCCACCACCATCATTCCGTCGGGGCCGGCGGTACGCCGGCAGACGCGCCAGGTCCGTGTGAGCCATGGCCAGCGTGAGGTGAAGGTGGGTGGCGATGCGCCGGTGGTCGTGCAGAGCATGACCAACACCGACACTGCCGATGTGATCGCCACGGCGATACAGGTGAAGGATCTTGCGCGCGCGGGTTCCGAGGTGGTGCGCATCACGGTCAATTCGCCGGAAGCTGCCGCCGCAGTGCCGGCGATTCGCGAGCAGCTCGACAAGATGGGCATCGACGTGCCGCTGGTCGGTGATTTCCATTACAACGGTCACCAGCTGCTGGCGCAATATCCGGAGTGCGCGCAGGCGCTGTCAAAGTACCGGATCAATCCGGGTAATGTGGGGCAGGGCGCGAAGCGCGATACGCAATTCGCGCAAATGATCGAGCTCGCGAACCGCTACGAGAAGCCGGTGCGCATTGGCGTGAACTGGGGCAGCCTCGACCAGTCGCTGCTGGCGCGGATCATGGACGAGAACGCGAAGCGCGCAACGCCGTGGACTGCGCAGGCAGTGATGTACGAAGCGCTGATCACGTCGGCGCTCGAGAGTGCGCAACGCGCGGAAGCGCTCGGCATGCCGGGCGACCGCATCGTACTGTCATGCAAGGTGTCGGGCGTGCAGGACCTGATCGCGGTCTATCGCGCGCTGTCGCGCCGCTGCGATTATCCGCTGCACCTCGGTCTTACCGAGGCCGGCATGGGCAGCAAGGGCATCGTCGCGTCGACTGCGGCGATGGGCGTGTTGCTGCAGGAAGGCATCGGCGACACGATACGCGTGTCGCTGACGCCGGAACCGGGAGGCGACCGCACCCGCGAGGTGATCGTCGCGCAAGAGATTTTGCAGACTATGGGCCTGCGCAAGTTCACGCCGATGGTGATTGCCTGCCCCGGCTGCGGCCGCACGACATCCACCGTGTTCCAGGAACTGGCAGACCAGATCCAGTCTTACCTGCGCGAGCAGATGCCGGTCTGGAAGACCTCCTATCCCGGGGTCGAGGAGATGAACGTGGCCGTGATGGGCTGCATCGTCAACGGACCGGGCGAATCCAAGCATGCGAACATCGGCATCAGCCTGCCCGGCACCGGCGAGTCGCCGGCGGCACCAGTGTTCGTCGACGGACAAAAGACCGTCACGCTGCGCGGCGAGCGGATCGCCGAAGAATTCCAGGCCATCGTTCTGGATTATGTAAAGACCCGATATGGCAGACAGTAAGAAAGACAAGATCCTTGGCGTGAAGGGCATGAATGACATCCTGCCCGACGATGCGCCTTTGTGGGAAGTATTCGAGAACACCGTGCAGTCGGTACTGCGCAGCTATGGCTTCCAGCAGATCCGTACGCCTATCGTCGAGCCGACCGCGCTGTTCGCTCGCGGTCTAGGCGAAGTGACCGATATCGTCGAGAAGGAGATGTACTCCTTCACCGACAGCATGAATGGCGACCAGCTGACGCTACGCCCGGAGTGCACCGCCGGCGTGGTGCGCGCCGCGCTCGAGCACAACCTGACCTACGATGGTCCGAAGCGGCTGTGGTACGCAGGCCCGATGTTCCGGCACGAGCGCCCGCAGCGCGGCCGCTACCGCCAGTTCCATCAGGTCGGTGCCGAGGCCATCGGCTTTGCGGGGCCGGACATCGACGCCGAACTGATCCTGATGTGCCAGCGGCTGTGGGATGACCTCGGACTCGAAGGCATTCGTCTCGAGATCAACTCGATCGGCGACGCGGACGAGCGCAACCGTCATCGCGCCGACCTGATCGCGTATTTCGAGCAGCATGCCGACCAACTCGACGAAGACGCGAAGCGCCGGCTGCACAGCAATCCGCTGCGCATTCTCGATACGAAAAATCCGGTCATGCAGGAGCTGGTCAACAAAGCGCCCAAGCTGCTCGACTATCTGGGGGAAGAGTCGCGCGCTCATTTCGAGGGGGTCCAGCGCTTCCTGAACCACAACAACGTGCAGTTCACGATCAATCCGCGCCTCGTGCGCGGCATGGATTACTACAACCGTACGGTGTTCGAGTGGATCACTGATCAGCTCGGATCCCAAGGCACGGTGTGCGGCGGCGGACGCTACGATCCGCTGGTGGAGATCTTCGGCGGCAAGCCGACGCCAGCCGTCGGTTTTGCGATGGGCGTCGAACGCCTGCTCGAGCTGATGAAGGCGTCCGGCGAGTCCCTCGCGCGCAGCCAGTGCGATGTCTATCTGGTGCATCAGGGCGAAGGCGCGCAGCTGCAGGCCTTTGTGCTGGGCGAGCGCATCCGCGATGCCGGACTGGATGTTGTGCTACATTGCGCAGCGGCCGGCGGGCCGGGCAGCTTCAAGTCGCAGATGAAGCGTGCCGACGGCAGCGGTGCAGCCTTTGCCGTGATCCTTGGCGAGGACGAGGTAGCGAAAGGCACGGCTACGGTCAAGCACCTGCGCGATGCCGACCCGGCGAACAACCAGCACGAGGTCGCGTTCGACAAGCTCGTCGATTACCTGATCGATCAGATCGCCGGCGGCGACGACCATGATCACGGCCATCTGCACGCCGGACAAATCCACACCCATCACTGACAAATAGAACAAGACCATGGCATACGACCTCGAAGAACAGGAACAACTGGCAACGCTGAAGGCGTGGTGGGGTAAATACGGCAATCTCGTTACCTGGCTGGTGACGGCCGCGCTGGCGGCCTATGCTGCATGGAGCGGCTGGAATTACTGGCAGCGCACGCAGTCGGCAAAGGCTGCGGTGCTGTATGAAGAGATCGTGAAGGCGGCGGAAGCGAAGGATCTCCCGAAGGTGAACCGCGCATCGGCCGACATGAAAGAAAACTTCAGCCGCACCGCGTATTCGCAGATGGGCGCGCTGGTCGCGGCCAAGGCGGCATTCGATGCGAACGACCTGAAAGCCGCGAAGGCGCAGCTGCAGTGGGTGGTCGACAATGGCCGCAGCGACGAATTCCGTGCGATCGCGCGCATTCGTCTCGCCGGCGTACTGCTCGACGAGAAGGCCTACGAAGACGGCCTGAAAGTACTGTCGGGCGAATTCCCCGAGCAATTTGCCGCGCTGGTTGCGGATCGCCGTGGCGACCTGCTGTTCGCATTGAACAAGACGGACGAAGCGCGCTCCGCCTACCAGGCTGCACTGGACAAGACCGAAGTGAAAAACCCCGCGCGCCAGCTGATCCAGCTCAAGCTCGATGCGCTAGGCGGCGCGCCGGCCAAAGGTTGACGGAGGCCGCATGCTGACACTTCGTCACAGCCTGCCGCGCGTGGCCGCGGTGCTCGCAATCTCTGCCCTTGCCGGTTGTTCGCTGTTCTCCGGCAAGAAGGTCCGCAATGAACCGGCGCCGCTGGCCAGCTTCAAGCCGTCGATGACGACCCGCGTCGTATGGAGCACCGATATCGGCAAGTCGGGTGACTACTTCCTCGCTCCGGCGGCGGCGGACGGCAAGGTCTATGCCGCCGGCAGCGACGGCAAGCTCGCGGCGCTGAATGCGGCCGACGGCAAGACGCTGTGGCGGAGCCAAGTGGAAGGCGGCATCAGCGCCGGGGTCGGTACCGACGGCAGCATAGTGGCCGTGACGACGGTCGACGGCACCGTGCTCGCGTTCGACGCGGCCACCGGCAAGCAGCGATGGAAGGCGCAGGCCTCGACCGAGGTACTGTCTGCGCCCGCCGTAGGTTCTGGTGTCGTTGTTGTGCGCAGCATGGACAACCGCATCGCCGCTTACGACGTAGAAACGGGCAATCGTCGCTGGGTCGTCCAGCGCACCGCTCCGGCACTGGTCCTGCGCGCCGCACCGGGCATCGTGATGGGCGACGGCATGGCCTTTGTCGGCCTGCCAGCAGGTCGACTGCTGGCACTGTCGGCGGCGACCGGAGTCGCGCGCTGGGATGCTGCAGTTGCCGAACCGCGCGGTGCGACCGAACTCGAGCGTGTTGCCGACGTGTCCGGCATGCCCGTGCTGCTGGGCCGGGACGTTTGTGCAGCCGCTTACCAGGGACGCATTGCCTGCATCGACGCGGCCAATGGCAGCGTGCGCTGGACCCGCGAATTTTCGGCGGCTGTCGGTCCCGCGATCGACCAGCGCTATGTGTTCGGCGCCGATGAGAGTGGCGTGCTGTCGGCGTTCTCCCGCGACAGCGGCGGTCGCGTCTGGCGCAACGACAGCCTGAAATGGCGCGGCCTGTCAGCGCCGGCCTCGTTCGGCCGCGCGGTGGTGGTCGGCGATCGCGAGGGCTACCTGCATTTCTTCTCCCGCGAGGATGGGGCGCTGCTGGCCCGGCTCAGCGTTGGAAGCAGGCTGCCGTCTGCGCCAGTGGTGGCTGGGCAATACCTGATCGTTCAGACTGCCGAAGGCAAGCTGCTCGCTGTCTCGACCGAATAATTTAAGATATCCGTGTTCACTGTGGGGGCTGGCGCTCGGTGAGCGTCCAGCCCCGAAAGTTTTTATGAAGCCAGTTATTGCCCTCGTAGGCCGACCGAATGTCGGCAAGTCCACGCTGTTCAACCGTCTGACACGCTCGCGCGATGCGCTGGTGGCCGACCTGCCCGGACTCACGCGCGACCGTCACTACGGCGAGGGCCGGATCGGCCAGCGTCCCTTCCTCGTGATCGACACCGGTGGTTTCGAGCCTGTCGCCAAGGAGGGCATCCTGCACGAGATGGCCAAGCAGACCCGACAGGCGGTGGCCGAGGCCGATGTCGTCGTTTTCATCGTCGACGGTCGGCAAGGCCTGACGCCGCACGACAAGACCATCACCGACTTCCTGCGCAAGTCAGGCCGCAAGGTCATGCTGGTGGTGAACAAGTCCGAGGGCATGAAATACACGACCGTGACTGCCGACTTCTATGAGCTCGGCCTCGGCGACCCGTATGTCATCTCGGCGGCGCACGGCGACGGCGTGGCCGACCTCGTTGAAGAAGCGCTCGATCTGGCGACCGGTACGCAGCCCGAAGCAGAGGAAGAGGAGCCGAAGGTGCGCGGCGTGCGCATAGCCATCGTCGGCCGTCCCAACGTCGGCAAATCGACGATGGTGAACACTCTGCTGGGCGAGGAGCGCGTGATTGCGTTCGACATGCCGGGTACTACACGCGACTCGATCGAGATCCCGTTCGAACGCAACGGTCGTCATTATTCTCTGATCGATACCGCGGGCATCCGTCGCAAGGGCAAGGTCTTCGAGGCGATCGAAAAGTTTTCGGTGGTGAAGACGCTGCAATCGATTTCCGAGGCCAACGTGGTCCTGCTGCTGCTCGATGCGCAGCAGGATATCTCCGAACAGGACGCGCACATTGCCGGCTTCGTGCTGGAGCAGGGCAGGGCGCTGGTCATCGGCGTGAACAAATGGGATGGACTCGACCAGGACAAGCGCGAGCACATCAAGCGCGAGATCGAGCGCAAGCTGTCCTTCCTGTCCTTCGCGAAGATGCATTTCATCTCGGCCCTGAAAGGCAGCGGCATCGTGCCGATGATGAAGTCGATCGACGCTGCCTATGAAGCCGCGATGAGGAAGCTGCCGACGCCGCAGCTCACCCGTGCGCTGCAGGAGGCCGTTGATCACCAGCAGCCGCGCCGCAAGGGTTCGGTCCGTCCCAAGCTGCGCTATGCGCACCAGGGCGGTCAGAACCCGCCGGTGATCGTCGTGCACGGCAGTGCGCTCGATGGCATCGATGCGAATTACCGGCGCTATCTGGAGAAGCATTTTCGCGATGCTTTCTCGCTGACGGGAACACCATTGCGCGTTGAGTTTCGTTCTGGAAAAAACCCCTTTTCCAAGGCGGAATAACACACAATTTGCGCGGTGC
>JACCDQ012175667.1_pt1 | contig 20765 bp, 18 predicted proteins | sample 7446031 | NCBI WGS metagenome assembly JACCDQ01 (sample SAMN15323442, study PRJNA562643) | freshwater metagenome | isolation source: river surface water | place: USA:Blue River Watershed | collected 2017-08-17
CAAGCGGGCATGGACATGGGCATCGTCAACGCCGGCATGGTCGGTGTGTATGACGACCTCGAGCCCACGCTGCGCGAGCGCGTGGAAGACGTGGTGTTGAATCGCACGCCGAAATACAAAGAGGGTGAGCCCCACCTCACAGCAGGCGAGCGCCTGATTGAAGTGGCCGAGACCGCCAAAGGCGCAGCCAAAGACGACAGCCAAAAATTGGCTTGGCGCGGCACGGCCGATGCGCCTGTGTCGGTGCAAGACCGACTCAGCCATGCGCTGGTGCACGGCATCACCGAGTTCATCAACGAAGACACCGAAGAGGCCTACCGCGAAATTTTGGCCAAGGGTGGCCGCCCCTTGCACGTCATCGAAGGTCCGCTGATGGACGGCATGAACGTGGTGGGTGATTTGTTTGGCCAAGGCAAGATGTTCTTGCCGCAGGTGGTCAAGTCAGCCCGCGTGATGAAGCAAGCCGTGGCGCACCTCGTGCCCTACATCGAAGAAGAAAAACGCTTGCAAGCCGAAGCCGGCCAAGACGTGAAAGCTAAGGGCAAGATCGTCATCGCAACGGTGAAGGGCGACGTGCACGACATTGGCAAAAACATCGTCACCGTGGTTTTGCAGTGCAACAACTACGAAGTGGTGAACATGGGCGTGATGGTGCCTTGCCACGAAATTTTGGCCAAGGCCAAAGAAGAGGGCGCCGATATCATTGGCTTGTCAGGCCTCATCACCCCGTCGCTGGAAGAAATGCAATACGTCGCAGGCGAAATGCAAAAGGACGATTACTTCCGCAGTCGCATGATGCCGCTCATGATTGGCGGCGCAACCACCAGCCGTGTGCACACCGCCGTGAAGATTGCCCCACACTACGACGGCCCTGTGGTGTACGTGCCCGATGCCTCGCGCAGCGTGAGCGTGGCGCAAGGCTTGCTGTCGGACCAAGCCGCCAAATACATTGCCGAGTTGAATGCCGACTACGCCAATGTGCGCGAACAGCACGCCAACAAAAAGCAAACGCCGTTGGTCACGCTGGCGCAAGCGCGTGCGAATGCCACGCAAGTGAGCTTTGACCACTACAAACCCGCCAAGCCCAAATTCATTGGCCGCCGTGTGTTCAAGAACTTCGACCTCGCCGAGCTAGAGAAATACATCGACTGGGCGCCGTTCTTCCAAACTTGGGATTTGGCCGGTCCCTTTCCCGCCATCTTGGACGATGCCGTGGTGGGTGTGGAAGCCAAAAAGGTCTACGCTGACGGCCAAGCGATGCTGAAAAAAATCATCGACAACCGCTGGCTCACCGCCAACGCGGTGGTGGGCTTGTACCCCGCGCAGCGCGTGGGTGATGACATTGTTTTGTACGCGGATGAAACCCGCCAACAACAGGTGATGACATGGCACGGCTTGCGCCAACAAACGGTCAAACCCACCCGAGACGATGTGCGCAACCCCAACCGTTGCTTGGCCGACTTTGTGGCCGACCAAACCCAAGCCGCCGACTACGTGGGCTTGTTTGCCGTCACCGCAGGTCTTGGCGCCGAGAAGCAAGAAAAGCGCTTCATCGACGCGCATGACGACTACTCAGCCATCCTCTTCAAAGCCTTGGCCGACCGTTTGGCCGAAGCCTTTGCCGAGTGCATGCACCACCGCGTGCGTACTGATCTGTGGGGCTACGCCGCCAACGAAGCGTTGAGCAACGAAGACCTGATCCAAGAAAAATACCAAGGCATTCGCCCTGCGCCCGGCTACCCCGCTTGCCCGGACCACAGCGCTAAAAAAGACATGTTTGCCTTGCTGCAATGCGAGGACATCGACATGGGCTTGACCAGCAGCTTGGCCATGACACCAGCCGCGAGTGTGAGTGGTTTTTACTTGGCGCACCCCGACGCGACTTACTTCAACGTGGGCCGCATTGGTGAAGACCAAGTGCAAGACCTGGCGCAACGTCAAGGTGTGGCGGTGAAAGACCTCGAGCGCTTGCTCGCGCCGAATTTGTAAACGCTCACAGCCGCGGACTTTTTTGTGCCGACCACAAGGCGGCCACCCCCACGCAACTGACGGCAAACATCAGCCACAAGCCCTGGGTGTAACCCGCGTCTGCGGACCACAGCAAACCCATCAGCCAAGGCGCAGCGGCGCGCGCCAATGCCATCGGCAGGCCCAGTAAACCATTCAAGCTGCCGATGTGTTCACGGCTGATGTACTGCGCCATGACCGTGCCTTTGACGATGGTAAGCATGCCATTGCCCAAGCCGTAGAGCACCACAAACAACACCCCCCAGGTTCCGTGACCGGCGCCGATCAATAGCGTTAAAAACCCCAGTGGAATGAGTACGGTGACCCAGCGATTCGTGGCGTGCACATCCACGCGATGCTCGGCCACATACAAACCCAAGCGACCTAACACTTGCAGCACACCAATACTGGCAGGCACAGCAATGACCCACGTTTCAGCCATGCCCGCTTCGCGCAACAAACTCACCATGTGGGCAGGTAGGGCAGAAGTGACCCCCATGAGCAACACCACAAACGTGCCGAGTTGCCAAAACTTGACTTGACGAACAAACCGCATCAGTGTGGGGTGGTTTGTGTGTGATGACGCGAGCACCGCGCGTTGGGGGGCGTTACGTAACAGCAGCCAATGCACGGGCGTACATACCAACAAGTGCATGATGGCCAAAGCGCCGAGCGCACCGCGCCAACCGAAAGCATCGATCAACCAAGCCACGAGCGGAATGAACACGGTACTCGCCAAGCCGCCCAAAAAAGTGAGGATGATGATGGCGCGTCGAAAGTGCTGCGGAAAGCGACGTGTCAGCACTGCAAAGGCCGGGGGGTACAAAGTGCCCGCTAAGCCTACGCCAAGCAGGGTCCACACCGCGTAAAACGCAGACACCGAGTTGATGCTGCTGTGTGCCCAAAACGCCAAGCCCACCAGCAATGACCCACCCGTCATGATGGCGCGTTCATGACCGCGGTCAATCCAGCGCCCCACGGGAAATGCCAACACCCCTTCGGCCAACAGCATCAAGCTAAAGCCCAAAGACGACTCGGCACGGCTCATGCCCAGCTCGGCCTCGAGAGGCGCCATGAACAAGGCAAACCCATAGAACACGCTGCCCCACGTGATGAGCTGCAAGGCAGATAACACCCATACAAAGCGGGCATCACGGCGAGAGAGGTGGGGGTGGGCCATCGGTCAAATCATACAAAGCGCGCGCTGGCGCGCGGGTCACGTGGCCGTCAGCACGCGACGGTATTGCACGGCCTCGGCCACATGCGCCACCTCGACCTGTGTGCTGTCGGCAAGGTCGGCGATGGTGCGAGCCACGCGCAAGGTGCGGTGCATGCTGCGACTGGACCATCCCAATTGCGTGGCGGCATTGTTTAAAAACGTGGTGGCCGCAGCATGGGCATGCAGGTGTGTATCAAGGGCCAAGCCTTGCAGGTTTTGGTTGGGCACGCCTTGGCGTGCCATGGCTTTGGCATGGGCTGCCACGCAACGCGCGCGCACTGTGGCGGTTGATTCATGGGGGCCGGCGCGCATCAACGCCTCGGGTGCGAGTGTGGGCACCTCCACTTGCAAATCGATGCGGTCGAGCAAGGGGCCGCTGAGTTTGCCTTGGTAGCGGGCGATTTGGTCTGGCGTGCAACGGCAGGTTTTGAGCGTCGATCCCAAGTAACCGCAGGGGCAGGGGTTCATTGCCGCAATGAGTTGAAACTTGGCTGGAAACTTCGCTTGTGTGGCCGCGCGTGAAATGGTGATGTGGCCGTTTTCCAGCGGCTCGCGCAAGGCTTCGAGGGCACTGCGTTTGACTTCGGGCAGCTCGTCTAAAAACAACACGCCGTGGTGTGCCAGAGAGATCTCACCTGGGCGAGGCGGCGTACCACCACCCACCAGTGCCACCGACGTGGCGGTGTGATGTGGGCTGCGTGTGGGGCGTTGTAGCCATTGCTTCAGCGTGAAGCGGCCGGCCAAGCTGGCGATGGCCGCACTTTCTAGCGCTTCGTCGAGCGTCATGTCGGGCAGCAGCGCGGCAAAGCGTTGCGCCAGCATGGATTTGCCAGTGCCGGGAGGCCCGATCAACAACAGCGAATGCCCGCCAGCCGCGGCAATTTCCAGCGCGCGGCGCGGCCCTGCTTGGCCTTTGACGTCCGCCAAGTCGGGGCCGATGGCCACGGCAGGTGCTTTCAATGGAGGCGTGGCAATGCGACACCAACCCTCGGTGGTGTCGCCCGTTGGTTTGGGCGTTTCATCGTGCGGTGTCAGCATGCCCAGCCCCTCGGGTTTGGCAAATTGCGCCACCACATCGCTCAGATGTTGGGCGCGGTACACCTCGGCCGTGGGCACCAAGGCGGCCTCTTCGGCGCTGCCGGGAGGTAACACCAGACGGGTGCGTACCCCTGCATCGTGCAAGGCCAGCCCCATGGCCAGTGCACCGTGCACGGGCCGCAACGCACCTGACAAAGACAGCTCTCCGGCAAATTCGTAGCGTGCCAACGCCACCTCGTCCAACTGTCCACTGGCGGCCAAGATGCCCAAAGCGATGGGCAAATCAAAGCGCCCCGAATCTTTGGGCAGGTCCGCTGGGGCCAAATTCACGGTGATTCGTTTGTTGCTTGGAAATTCCAGCCCCGAGTTTTGCAGGGCGCAGCGCACCCGTTCGCGCGCTTCTTTAACCTCGGTATCGGCCAGTCCCACCAAGGTGAAACTGGGCAAACCATTCGCTAAATGCACCTCAACCGTCACGGCAGGAGCCTCTAAACCGAGCAATGCGCGGCTATGAATCAATGAAAGCGTCATAAACCTTCTCTTTTTGCTTGTTTGTCCCCATCGCAGGGCATGAGCCGCAGACGTGAGCACCAAATTTGTGCGTGAAAATGGCTAGGTAGTTACGCTACCGCATCACTTTGGGTCGTGGGTCGGGTAAAGAGAACACTTTTGTGGACTTAGACGCTGGCACGGACCCTGCTAAGTAGGTGCGTCCCTCTTTTACTTTCACCGGAGAAAACTATGAACATCCAGTCCAAACTTCTGTTGGCCCTGTTGGCCACCTCGTCAGCCGCATTTGCGCAAACCACACCCGCAGCCCCTGAGTCTGCAATCGCTTACAACGTAGGCGTGGTCAGCGAATACCGTTACCGCGGTTTGGCTCAAACTAAGGGTGACCCAGCATTGCAAGGTGGCGTCGATTACACAGATGCCAGCGGTTTCTATTTGGGCGCTTGGGGTTCAACGATCAAGTGGATCAAGGATGCGGGCTCCAACGCAACAGGCCCTATTGAGTTGGATCTGTACGGTGGATATAAATTCGAAGCTGCTGGCTTGGCTTACGACGTGGGTTACCTGCGCTATCAATATCAAGGCAACACATATAACCGAGTTGCTAACGCTGTAAATGCCAACACGGATGAAGTCTATGGTGCGGTCACTGCTGGCCCAGCAACCTTGAAATATTCCCATGCAGTTTCTGATTTGTTCGGCTTTGGCAACTCTAAGGGCAGCACATACTGGGATTTGAGCGCCACATTTGACTTGGGTGGTGGCTACTCTTTGGTGCCTCATGCTGGCCGCCAAGCAGTTAAAAACACCCCCGCTAGCAGCTACACCGATGTTGCACTCACGCTGAACAAAGACTTGGGTGATGGTTTGTCTGCCAGCGTTTCGGCCATCAGCACGAACGGCAAAGGTAAGGATGCCTTCAAGTCGCTTGCGACTAACTACGACACAGCGAAAAACGCCCTGGTCGTCGGCGTCAAGTACAGCTTCTAAACCAAGCTAACTGTCTTCTTTAGGAGCAACCATGAAACTCATCACCGCCATCATCAAGCCGTTCAAGTTGGATGAGGTCCGCGAGGCCCTCTCTCAAATTGGCGTGCAAGGCATCACTGTTACTGAAGTCAAAGGCTTCGGCCGTCAAAAAGGTCATACCGAGCTGTATCGCGGTGCTGAGTACGTGGTTGACTTCTTGCCCAAGGTCAAGATTGAAGCCGCAGTCGACGCAGAACACGTCGAACGCGCCATCGAAGCCATCGAAGGTTCTGCCCGCACCGGAAAAATCGGCGACGGCAAGATTTTTGTTTACGACCTCGAACAAGTCGTCCGCATCCGCACTGGTGAAACCGGTCCTGAAGCGCTTTAAGAAAGAAGACCATCATGAAAAAATTTCTAGCCTCTTTGGCCCTCGGGTTTGGCCTGCTGCTTGGCGGCACTGCTGCGATGGCACAAACCGCTCCAGCAGCTGACGCGAAGGTCACGGCACCTGCCGCCGCGCCTGCGGCTGCTGCACCCGCTGCTGCCGTTGCACCTGCTGCGGTTCCTAACAAAGGCGACACCGCCTTCATGACGATCTCCACCGTGCTGGTGATCTTGATGACGATTCCTGGTTTGGCCTTGTTCTACGGCGGCTTGGTCCGCAGCAAGAACATGTTGTCGGTGCTGATGCAAGTGTTTGTGGTGAGTTCACTCATTTATGTGTTGTGGGTCATCTACGGCTACAGCGTGGCATTCAGCGGCGGCTCACCGTTCTTTGGTGGCTTTGACAAACTGTTCTTCAAGGGCATCACACCTGACTCCATCGCGGCCACCTTCAGCAAGGGCGTGGTGATTCCTGAGTTCACGTTCGCTGCCTTCCAAGCCACGTTTGCTGCCATCACTTGCGCGTTGATCGTGGGTGCGTTTGCTGAACGTGTACGTTTCTCTGCGGTGTTGTTGTTCTGCGTGTTGTGGTTCACTTTCAGCTACCTGCCTGTGGCACACATGGTTTGGTATTGGGACGGCCCAGATGCCATCACTGACGCTGCAACTTTGGAAACTGTGACGGCCGCTGCTGGTTGGTTGTGGGCCAAGGGTGCCTTGGACTTCGCCGGCGGTACCGTGGTGCACATCAACGCTGCGGTGGCAGGTTTGGTGGGTGCTTATGTGATCGGCAAGCGTACGGGTTACGGCAAAGAGTCGATGGCGCCTCACAGCTTGACCTTGACCATGGTTGGTGCGTCGTTGTCGTGGGTGGGGTGGTTCGGTTTCAACGCCGGCTCTAACCTCGAAGCCAACGGTGTCGCAGCCCTCGCTTTTGTGAACACCTTGGTGGCGACTGCTGCCGCAACGCTGGCTTGGATTGCAGGCGAAGCATTGTCCAAAGGCAAAGCCTCGATGTTGGGTGCCGCCTCTGGTGCGGTCGCAGGTTTGGTGGCCATCACCCCCGCTTGCGGATTCGTGGGCCCCATGGGTGCCATCGTGATTGGTTTGTTGGCAGGCTTCTTCTGCTTGTGGGGTGTGAACGGTCTGAAGCGCTTGTTGGGTGCAGACGACTCACTCGACGTGTTCGGCGTCCACGGTGTGGGCGGCATCTTGGGTGCCCTGTTGACCGGCGTGTTTGCAGCACCTTCGCTCGGCGGCACAGGCATCTTCGATTACGTGGCCAATGCTGCGAACCCAGACTACGTGATCATGGACCAAGTGTTGATTCAACTCGAAGCCGTGGTGACCACCATTGTTTGGTCGGGCGTGGTGTCATTCATCGCCTACAAATTGGTGGATATGGTGCTCGGTCTGCGTGTCAGCGAAGAAGAAGAGCGCGAAGGCCTCGACATCAGCTCACACGGCGAGACGGCCTACCACCGTTAATTTCAAGTACTTCAAGTTTTCCTTGGACTTTACAGCCCGCCTCACGGCGGGCTTTTTTGTGCCTGCTACGTTGTCGCATGGGTGGCTGGCGCGAGCGATTTTTAAGAAGGTTGTGCAAAAAATTCAGGCTTGCCCACAAAGCCAGCGGCTAACATGAAGCCATGCAAGACACGCTGCAACACTTCTCCGACAAAATTCGTCATGCCACGCAAACGGGCCAAGCCTTGCGTTTGCGCGGTGGCGGCACCAAAGACTTTTTGGGTCAATCCCTGCAAGGTGAGGTGCTCGACACCACCGACTATGCGGGCATTCTGAGTTACGAGCCCAGCGAGTTGGTGATCACTGTGCGTGCGGGCACGCCGCTGGCAGAGGTCGAAACGGCGCTGGCTGAACAAGGGCAATGCTTTGCGTTTGAGCCGCCGCACTTTGGCGTGGGCGCCACCGTCGGTGGCATGCTCGCGGCGGGTTTGAGCGGTCCAGCCCGCGCCAGCGTGGGCAGCGTGCGCGATTTTGTGTTGGGCGCGCGCGTCATCAATGGCAAAGGCGAGCATCTGACATTTGGTGGTCAGGTCATGAAGAACGTCGCGGGCTACGACGTGTCGCGCTTGCTGGCGGGCAGCTGGGGGCAACTGGGTTTGATCACCGAAGTGTCATTGAAAGTGCTGCCCACGGCGCCTGGCGAGACGACCCTGATGTGCGCGGGTGTGTCGCAAGCCCAAGCGCTCACCCTTCTCAACCAGTGGGGCGGTCAGCCCCTCCCTTTGAATGCCAGCGCCTGGGTGCACGACACCCACGCATCCCCAGCGCAAGACTATTTGTTTGTGCGCTTGCGTGGCGCGGTGGCGGCCGTTGACGCGGCCGTCATCCAAATGAGCGCAACGGTGCAAGCCTTGGGCGCACACGTCACACGCATGGACAACGCGCAAGCGGGCGCCGATTGGCATGCCAGTGGTGAACAAACGTTGGACTTCTTCACACCACCCGATGAACAAGCATGTCTGTGGCGTTTGAGCGTCCCCCAAACCGCGCCCGTGTTGGATGTGCGCGTCAACGGCCAACGCTGTGCGCAATACATTGAGTGGCATGGCGCCCAACGTTGGTTATGGGCGCCCGCATCGGTGGCCAGCCAGGTGCGTGATGCGGCGACAACCGTCGGTGGCCATGCCACGTTGTTTCGCACCAGCTTGGCCAGTCGTCAAACCCTGGGCGATGTGGACAAACAAGTGGGGGTTTACACCCCGCTCAATGCGGTGCAACAACGCATTCAAAACGAACTCAAAAAACAATTTGACGCAGCGGGCATCTTCAACCCCGGGCGTGCCTAAATTCAGAGCCGCACATGCAAACCAACCTGGCCCCCCAATACATCGGCACCCCCGAAGGCGAACAAGCCGAAGCCATTTTGCGCAAATGTGTGCACTGCGGTTTTTGTACCGCGACGTGCCCCACGTACCAATTGTTAGGCGATGAGCTAGACGGTCCGCGGGGACGCATTTATTTGATGAAACAAGTGTTTGAAGGCGCCACGCCCACGCGCGCCACCCAACAGCACTTGGACCGTTGCTTGACATGCCGCAACTGCGAAAGCACCTGCCCCAGTGGCGTGCAGTACGGCCATTTGGTGGACATTGGACGCAAGGTGGTGGACGCGCAAGTGCCTCGTCCGATGGGTGAGCGCTTGTTGCGCTGGGCCCTGAAAGAAGGTCTGCCTTCGCCACTGTTTGCGCCGGCCATGAAATTAGGTCAAGCCGTGCGCAGCGTCTTGCCGGCCAAGCTCAAAGCCAAGGTGCCTGCGCCGCAAATTGCCGAACGCAACGGCGTGATTTGGCCCAAGCAAACGCACCCTCGCAAAGTGTTGATGCTGGCAGGCTGTGTTCAGCCGGCCATGCTGCCCAACATCAACACCGCCACAGCGCGTGTCTTGGATGCGGCGGGCATTCAAACCCTGGTCGCACCCGAGGCCGGTTGCTGTGGCGCGGTGAAATTTCACTTGAACGACCAAGACGGTGGCATGGCGCACATGCGCGCCAACATCGATGCGTGGTGGCCATTTGTGCAGCAAGGCGTGGAAGCCATCGTGATGAACGCCTCGGGCTGCGGCGTGATGGTGAAAGACTACGGCCATGTGCTGCAACACGATGCCGAATATGCCGCCAAAGCCAAACGCATCAGCGCACTCACCCAAGACCTGAGTGAGTTGTTGCCTGCGTTGGTGCCTGTGCTCAAACCGAAGCTCAAGGCCTCGGTGTTGGCTTCTGCGGGCATGCAGGCCTATCACCCGCCTTGCACTTTGCAGCACGGTCAGCAGCTCAAGGGTGGCGTAGAAAAACACATGGCCGATTTGGGTTTTGCCATTCAAGTGGCACGCAACGAATCACATTTGTGTTGTGGTTCGGCGGGCACTTACAGCGTGTTGAATCCAGAGATCAGCACCACCTTGCGCGACCGCAAGCTCGGTCAATTGGATGCGCTGCAACCGAAAGCCATTTTGAGTGCCAACGTGGGTTGCATCACCCACTTGCAAAGTGGCACCGATGTGCCCGTGAAGCACTGGGTTGAGGTGCTGGACGAAGCCTTAAGCTAGTTCGCCGTGTTCAAGCCGCCAAGGCGGCTTCGATGTCTTTGGTCAACTTTTCTGGCGCATCCATGGACGCATAACGTTTGCGTACCAGACAGTCTTTGCCCACCAAGAACTTGGTGAAGTTCCATTTGATGGCCTCGCTGCCGAGCAAGCCCGGGGCTTCGGCTTTGAGCCACTTGAACAATGGGTGCGCCTCATCGCCATTGACGTTGATTTTCTCCATCATCACAAAACTCACACCGTAGTTGCGTTGGCAAAACGCGCCAATCTCGGCGTTGCTGCCACTGTCTTGTGCGCCAAACTGGTTGCATGGAAAACCAATCACGGCCAAGCCTTGTGCGCCGTAGGTTTTGTGCAGGGCTTCTAAGCCTTCAAATTGAGGCGTGAAGCCACAGGCGCTGGCCGTGTTGACGATCAACAGGACCTGGCCTTGCAAGTCAGCAAAGCACATCGGCGTGCCATCGATGCGGTTGGCGGTGAAGTTGGCCAGTGTGGTCATGCGTGGGGGTCTTTCTGTGTGTGAGGCTGTGAGGCAAGCAATGCGGCAGCCACGATCATGCCGCCTCCCAAGGCGATGCGCCACGTCAGGGCCGATGCCCCTAGCGCGACAGAGGACACACTGGCAAACACCACCTCCGACATCATGACCATGGCGGTGGTGTGCGCGCTCAAACGCGCGGCGCCATATTGCAAGGCAAAGTTCGACAGCAAAAACGCCGCACTCAAGCCCAACGCCCAAGGTGCCCATGCCAGCACTCGCGCCAACAACTCAGCGCTGGGAACGGGCAGCGTCAGCGTTGGAGTGATCACACCGCTGAGTGTGGCCAGCACCGCGCAACACACCGCCATCAGCGCGCCGCCACCAAACATGGCCAGCATGCGTCCCGACGCCGGTGTGTGTTGCAAACGCAGCAGCCAGATGTTGGTGAGCGCAAAAGTGAAGCCGCTCAGCAGCGCCAGCAGGTCGGGCAGGTCCTGCGGCAAGGGCCAAGGTGAATCGGGGGTTTTGAGCACCAACACCACGCCCACCAAGGCCAGTGACAACCGCGCCAACGCGCCACGTGTGGGGCGTTCACCCAATAACCACCACGCCAACAACAAGGACCACGTTGGCATCAGATAAAACAGCAACACCACGCGCACCACATCGCCGGTGGTCACCGCCCAGTTGAAACCCACATTGGTCAAGCCAGACGCCAACATGAGCCAGCCCAGCGAGGGGTACTGTTTGAAACTGAGCCAACCAACAGGTTGCACGAGGGTGAGGACCAAGGTGGCCAGAAGAAACACCCCAGCCGTGGCCCACAGGGGGTGCAAGTCCAAGATGTCGAGTTGACGCAGTGGCCACCACGACAAGCCAAACACCAAGGCGTTGAAGGTCAACGCCAGCACAGCAAGCACGGGACGCGTGCTCACGGATTAACCATGCAAGTCGTCGTTGCGCGCAATGTGCATGAGGCGCGCCAGCTCTTCGCGGTGATGGCGGTGGTTGTGCTCATGCCAGAGTTTGATGAGCCACATCACATAACCGACCAAGGCACCAAAGGCGGTGATGGCGCCAAAAGCACTCATGCCCATGCCGGTGCTGAAGGTGTACAGACCGCCAAGCAACAAAATGCAAAGCTGCTCGTTCAAGTTTTGCACGGCGATGGACCGTCCCGCGCCCATGAGGTTGTGACCCCGGTGTTGCAGCAACGCGTTCATGGGCACCACCAAGAACCCACCCAGGCCGCCCAAGATGATCAAGAACGGCACCGCCACCCACAAGCTGTCGATGAAATTCATGGCCACCACAAAACACCCCATGGCAATGCCCAAAGGCATAAGGCGAGGGGCGTGGTCAAGGCGCATCTTCATGGAGGCCACCACCGCGCCCACCGCGGTGCCAATTGCCACCACGCCGACCAAACTGGATGCTTGGGTGGTGCTGTAGCCCAAGGCGGCAGCGCTCCAGGCCAACACGATGTAGCGCAGGTTGCCGCTGACGCCCCAAAACAAGGTCGTGGTCGCCAGAGAAATTTGACCCAGCTTGTCGTGCCACAAGCGTTGGTTGCAATGCCAGAAGTCGGGTAGCAAGGCCACCAAGTTGGCCGCCATCGATTTGTTGGGGTCAGCGCGCATGGGCATGAGTGCTGCGCCTGTGTAGGGAATCCGGTTGTTGAACCACGCGGCCAAGGCATAGAGCGGAATCAACAAACAGATGGCAGCCTCTGCGGACGTGTCGATGCCTGTGGTGATGAAAGGTACATCAAATGTGAGCAACCAGCCGGACACGCTGTGGCCCACCAATTGACCTCCGAGCAACACGCCCAAGATGATGGAGGCAATCGTCAACCCTTCAATCCAACCATTGGCTTTGACCAATTGCGAGGCCGGCAGCAACTCGGTCAAGATGCCGTATTTCGCAGGTGAATAAGCCGCCGCGCCCAAGCCCACGACGGCGTACGCCAACAAAGGGTGAACGCCAAACAGCATCATCAAACAGCCCACCACTTTGATGCTGTTGCTCAGCAACATGACTTCGCCTTTGGGTCGCGAGTCGGCATACGCGCCCACGAACGGCGCGAGCACCACATAAAACAGGGCAAACATAGGAACCAAGGCGGCACGTTGCCACTCGGCGGAGCCATTGGATTTCAGTAATTCGACAGCCGTGACAAACAGGGCGTTGTCGGCCAACGAACTGAAAAACTGGGCCGACATGATGGTGTAAAAACCGCGCTTCATGGGAGGGTCTGGCAAGTCGCAGTAATTTGCGACGGTGCTGATTTTTCTTTCTTCTTAGCTGAGTCCGGTTTATATCACGCGAGTGCCACAATATTGACTATGCCCCGTCCGATTCAAGCCTTTGTTCACACCGACGCGCTGCGTCACAACCTGATGCGCATGCGCGCTGCGGCACCTGATGCGCGTGTGTGGGCCGTGGTCAAAGCCAATGCCTATGGCCATGGCATTGAGCGTGTGTTTGAAGGACTGCGTGGCGCCGATGGTTTTGCATTGCTCGACATCGACGAGGCGCAACGCATACGTAGCTTGGGCTGGCGCGGACCTGTGTTGTTGCTCGAAGGGGTGTTTGAGGCGCGCGATCTGGAGCTGTGCTCACGCTTGGATCTTTGGCACACCGTGCACTGTGACGAGCAAATTGACATGCTGAGCCGCCACAAGACCCAAGTGCCGCATCGTATTTTTCTCAAAATGAACAGCGGCATGAACCGCTTGGGTTTCACACCCACGCGTTTTCGCTCGGCCTGGACGCGCCTGAACCAACTGCCGCAAGTGGATGAAATTTCCTTGGCCACGCATTTCAGCGATGCCGATGGCGCGCCTGGCGTGGCCCACCAAATGGCGGTGTTTGCCCAAACCACCGAAGACCTGCCAGGCGAACGCAGCACCTGTAACAGCGCTGCTTTGTTGCGCCATGCCAGCGATGCTGCGGTGGCAGCAGATTGGGTGCGACCCGGCATTGCCTTGTACGGCAGCGCACCTGATTTTCCCGAGCGTGACATAGCTCAATGGGATTTGAAACCCACCCTGAGCTTGCGCAGCCGCCTCATCGCGACGCAAGATTTGCAAGCGGGAGACACCGTCGGCTATGGCTCGGCTTTCAGGGCCGATGCGCCCATGCGCATGGGCGTGGTGGCGTGTGGGTATGCCGATGGTTATCCGCGTCATGGTGCAACAGGTACACCTGTTTTGGTGGAGGGCGTGCGCACGCGCACCCTAGGCCGCGTGAGCATGGACATGATCGCGGTGGACCTGACGCCCTGCCCCACCGCAGGGTTTGGCAGCGAGGTGACCCTTTGGGGCCAGGCCTCGGGCGGCGCAGTGCTTCCCATCGACGAGGTGGCGCACGCCGCTGGCACGGTGGGTTACGAGTTGATGTGCGCCGTGTCCGCCCGCGTTGGTTTTACACAAGACTGATGTTGTGAGTTACGCCACCCTTCCTTGGCGTCATCTGTTGTTGGCCTTGGCTGTGGTGGCGGTCTGGGGCAGCAATTTTGTGGTGATTAAAAATGCGTTGACGCACTTGCCGCCTTTGCTGTTTGCGGCCTTGCGTTTCAGCTTGGCCTTTGTTCCGGCCGCTTTCTTCTTGCGTCGTCCCGATGTGCCTTGGCGCAACTTGGCCGCCTACGGGTTGTTGATTGGATTGGTGCAATTCGGCGCTTTGTACATCGCCATCAACGGCCACATCGCGCCGGGCTTGGCGTCCTTGGTGGTGCAGACGCAGGTGTTTTTCACCATTGGTTTGTCGATGTACATCAGCGGCGAGCAAGTGCGGCGTTTTCAATGGGTGGCGCTGGCACTGGCCGTCACGGGCATTGCGGTGATTGGGGCGCATACCGACGCAGACACCACCTGGGCGGGCTTGGCCTTGGTGTTGTTGGCTGCTTTGGGCTGGTCCTTGGGCAACATGGTGGGACGACAGGCAGGGTCGGTCAACATGCTGGCCTATGTGGTGTGGTCCAGCGCGTTTTCAGTGCCGCCGCTGTTGTTGTTGTCTTGGTGGACTGAGGGCTGGCCTGCGATGACCGCAGGCGTGACGCAAGCCGAAGCCTTCACCTGGTTGGCCGTTGCTTGGCAAGCTTGGGGCAACACCTTGTTTGGCTACGCCGCATGGGGTTGGCTGTTGGCGCGACACCCCGCATCGACCATCACGCCCATGGCCTTGCTGGTGCCGGTGTTTGGGATGGGTGCCTCGGCTTGGTTATTGGCCGAGCCCTTGCCTGGCTGGAAGTTGGGCGCGGCCGCGTTGGTCATGACGGGCTTGACCCTCAACGTGCTGTGGCCACACTGGTTGCGACGCCGCCCAAGCCGCCGCAACGCGGTGGCTCAGTAAGCGCCTTTGCTGGCCGCCATCTCGGCCAGGCCTTCTTTGTATTTGGCAGCCAAGGCTGAGGTTTGACGCGACAAGATCATGCTGTCGACACCCACAGCCACAAACAACGCGCCCAACGACAGGTATTGACGCGCCAGCGTTTCATCTCCCATCAAGATGCCGGGGGCTTTGCCGGCTTGGCGAATGCGCGCAATCGCATCGACGATGGCGGCTTGCACCTCGGGGTGTGTTTGGTTGCCGATGTGCCCCATCGATGCGGACAAATCTGCGGGGCCGATGAACACACCATCAATGCCGGGTGTGGCCGCAATGGCATCGAGGTTTTTGAGCGCTTCGCGCGTCTCGGCTTGCACCAACACACACACTTGGTCGTTCGCCTCTTTGCCGTAATTGGGGTAGCGGCCCCAACGTGCCGCGCGGGTGCCAGCCATGCCACGAATGCCGCCATGGCCATCGTCTTGGGGGTAACGGCAGGCGCGCACAATCGCTGCGGCTTGTTCAGCGGTGTCCACCATGGGCACCAACACGGTGGTGGCGCCCACGTCCAAAATTTGTTTCAACAACGCAGGGGCATCATGCGGCACACGCACCACAGGGCTGCTGGTGGGGTAGGCCGCGATGGTTTGCAACTGCGACAAGATGGTGGTCAAGTCGTTCGGGCCATGCTCGCCGTCGATCACCAGCCAATCAAACCCAGCACCTGCACAAATGTCTGTGGCCACGGCATGGCCCAAGCCCATCCACAAACCGATTTGTGGCTGTTTGTTGAGCAGGGCTTGTTTGAAGGCGTTCACAGGCGTTTTCATGGGGCGACTTTCGGGCGGGTTGAAAAAGAAATCAGTTTATTGCGGACAGCAGGCATGCTTTTCTGGTTTTTGCTGATTTTGAGCTGGTTATTTATACAGTAATATTGCAGCATGGCCAAAGACAAAACCCATTACGTTTGCACCGACTGCGGCGGCACCAGCGCCAAGTGGTTGGGCAAGTGCCCCAGCTGCAATGCATGGAACACCTTGATCGAGGCGGCGGTTGAAAGCGCCGGTCCTGCCAAAAATCGCTACGCAGGCATGGCTGCGTTGGCGCCTGCCTCAGAGGTGGCGGTGCTCAGCGACATCGAAGCGCAAGATGTGGCGCGCACGCCCACCGGCCAGGAAGAGCTCGACCGCGTGTTGGGTGGCGGCATGGTGCAAGGGGGCGTGGTGCTCATGGGCGGTGACCCAGGCATTGGCAAATCCACCTTGATATTGCAAGCGATGGACGGTTTGCAGCGCAGTGGCATGCGCACCTTGTACGTGACGGGCGAAGAGTCGGGCGCGCAAGTGGCGCTGCGCTCGCGTCGCTTGGGGCTTGATCAGAGCCAAGTGCAAGTGCTGGCTGAAACGCAGCTCGAAAAAATTTTGGCGACCGTCGACAAGCTCGAACCACATGTGGTGGTGATGGACTCGATCCAAACCGTGTACTCGGATCAGCTCACCAGCGCGCCGGGTTCGGTGGCGCAAGTGCGTGAGTGTGCGGCGCACCTCACGCGCATGGCCAAGTCCACCGGCACTGCCGTGGTGCTGGTGGGCCACGTCACCAAAGAAGGTGCCTTGGCAGGTCCGCGTGTGTTGGAACACATGGTGGACACGGTGTTGTACTTTGAGGGCGACACCCATTCAACCTACCGCTTGGTGCGCGCCATCAAAAACCGCTTTGGGGCGGTGAATGAAATTGGCGTGTTTGCCATGACCGAAAAAGGCCTGAAAGGCGTCAGCAACCCCAGCGCAATTTTTTTGAGTCAACACGCCGAGCCTGTGCCCGGCAGTTGTGTGCTGGTGACGCTGGAAGGCACCCGACCCATGTTGGTGGAAATCCAAGCCTTGGTCGACACTGGCGGCCCGTCGCCCCGCCGCTTGAGTGTGGGTCTGGACCGAGACCGCTTGGCCATGCTGTTGGCGGTGTTGCACCGTCACGCCGGTGTGGCATGCATGGACCAAGACGTGTTTGTCAATGCCGTGGGCGGGGTGCGCATCAGCGAGCCGGCAGCGGACTTGGCCGTGCTGCTGTCAATCCAAAGCAGCTTGCGCGGCAAGCCCTTGCCTCAAGGCTTTATTGCTTTTGGTGAGGTGGGCTTGGCGGGCGAGGTGCGGCCCGCACCTCGCGGCCAAGAGCGTTTGAAAGAGGCGGCCAAGTTGGGTTTTACGGTGGCCTTGATTCCCAAAGCCAATGCGCCTAAAAAGCCGATTCCTGGCATGACGGTGCATGCGGTAGAGCGGGTCGATGAGGCCATCAGCTTGGTGCGCGAATTGGGTTAAAGCGCACACTCAAGCAAAGCTGTCTTTCATCAAGGTGTTGAACCACACGCCCATTTGTGTGTAATTGCGCGACGAAATGCTGGCCGACTCTACTGCTGCACCGCCTGAAGTTTGGCCTCCATTGTTGGCTACCTTCATTTGCCCGAGCGATGCGTCGTATTGGTAAACCGCTGTGAGCCATGATGCCGTGCTGGAGGTGATCGGCGAATAGCAGGCCGAGTTCGCTACCGGAGCGGCATCGGGAGAGCCACCACCGAGCAGACGAACAATCGCGTCCGCACAAATTTTTCCTTCTTGATTGCCCACGTGTCCAGCCTTGGGTAAACCACACTGGGCCGCATCACCAATCACATGCACGCCAGATGCTGCAGTAGATTCGTAGCTCAGTGGATTGACCACCGCCCAACGTCCATTGCCGTTGTTCAGGCCTGCTGCAGCAAACCAACCGGCGGTATCGTTCGCATTCAGACTGCCCGCGCCAATGCCTGCCGCTCGATGCGCAGGGATGGGGTTGACTACCTTGGCGTTGATGGTTTGTGTGGTACCGCTGCCAATCGTGTAGGTCACAACTTTGGTGTCAGGGTCGATTTGGATATTGCGTGCATTGCTTTGGTACGAAATGACCCCCGCATGCACAAAGTCGAATGCATTTTGAAATGTCGCACTTTCTGCCTGAATGTTGGCGTTTTCATCCAAGATGACCACTCGGCAGTTACTGCGGCTTGTGCGTTTGAGTAGGTCTGCCACCACACACGCCCGCTCGTAAGGGCCGGGTGGGCAGCGGTAGGGCGCCAGAGGTATCGTCATCACAAACGTGTCACCGTTGGCCATGCCATCAATTTGGTTGGCCAGCAAGGTGGTTTGTGCGCCGGCACGCCAAGCGTGGGGAGTTTTTGTGTTGTAGTCGCTTACGCTGAGACCATAGGCCGACATGAACTCTACGCCAGGAGCCACTACCACGCGGTCATATGACAGAGGCGCGCCGTTAGCCAATAGCACTTGTTTGTTAACCGTGTCTAAACTGACTACGCGATCTTGCACCAAGCTCACACCATAGGAAGCCGTAAGCACATCGCGTTTGTAGTCCTGCGAGGCGATGGTTCTTTGTCGCGTCAGCACCAAGTTGCTCATGATGTTGGATGTGTAGCTGGCATCTGCATCGACCAAGGTCACATTCAATTGCGCACCACCCCAAAGGCGCAAATATTTGGCGGCAGTGGCGCCAGCCATGCCCCCGCCAATCACAACCACATGGCCAGAAATACCGGTTTGCGCCAAAGCCAAGGTCACGTTTGAGATGACTTCGTGATCAAAGTTTTCATCGTTGTCGTTGTCAGCATGGGCCAACCATGGTGACAGGGTTGTCGCACTCAGGCCCAGCGCCATCAAGAGCCAGTTGCGGCGCGAAGTGGGTGTGAATGGGGTATTCATCATGGATGCCATCCTCATTGTTGCAAGTATTGAATGATGGACAGCAGTTGTGTGCGGGTGTAACCCTGCGCATGTGCCGCCATGATGTTGCTTGGGGCTGACTTGGTCAGGTATTCCAGTACTTCGTCAGCTTCACCGCCTCGAATGCGATCAAATCCGCCATAGCCGCCTGTGCCGTGACATTGAAAACAATTGGAGGCCAGCAAGCGCCCAGTTGTGTTGGCGGCTTGGGTGACGACTGTTTTGCCCCCATAGCCACGCGAGGCGCGCGAGCTATCGCCACGGTGGCGTTCGAAGTGTGATTTGGCTTGCACTTCGCTGCGTGTGAAACCTTGCGGAAGTCGGCTAGACACATCGTTGTCGGTGGTCGATGCGCTTGAGAGATCAAGGTTTGAGCCACTACGCAAGCGACGACGTGTTTCAGCCGTGATGCTGATGGCATTGGTTTCTGGATCGCCATCACTGTCAAGGGTTTGAAGCGTTCGCAGAATACGCACCACGCGCGGATCGTTACTTGAGTTGGCGCCTGTGACCAAATCGAGCGGCGTGATTTTGTCACCGCTTGGGTTGACGCTGCCTAGCACTAAGTTGCCTATTTTGAGGGTGACATGGTCTCCCGAGCGGTAATAAAAATTGCCGTTGTCGTCGGTTGTGCCGCTGTAGTTTGGGCCTTCAAACTCTAAACCAGCGACAGGTGAGTCGATGAAGGTAGCCACCTGCATACCCGCCGATATGGCGCTGCTGTTACCGCCACCCCCGCCACCCCCGCAGGCCGTTAGCAGTGAAATAGCCAAGACAGAGATGGCGAGCCGACAATGTTCTGAGAATGCATGCGACATTTGAAATCCATTGCAAAAAAATTGAAATGAAGTTTGACGTGCGCAGATTAAGAAAGCCTTAAGAAGCGCTTTGCATTTCTTAAGAAAACCCTAAGACGCGCTCACTAGCATCGGTTTTGAAAGGTAAAAAACATGCTTCAAAAGTTTTTCGCGCTCATGCTCTTCATGTCGCTTCATGCGATGGCCACCACACCTACCGAGTTGCTGGCGGGGTACTCCGCGCAAGCGGGTCAGCCTGCCAATGCCGCTAAGGGTGAGGCGTTTTTCAAAGCCAGCCACGGCCAAGAGTGGCAATGCACCAGTTGCCACGGCAAATCGCCGATGGCGGGCGGGCGTCATGCCAGCACCGATAAAGCCATTGAGCCGCTTGCACCCACGGCCAATGCCAAGCGCTTCACCGATAGCGCCAAAGCTGAAAAGTGGTTTCGTCGCAATTGCAAAGACGTGCTGGCGCGTGAATGCACCGCGAGCGAAAAAGCCGATGTGTTGGCTTGGCTCATTTCTTTGCGTTGAGGGGTATGGATATGCCATCACGTTTCACACACCTCATGCGCAGCTTAGTAGCCGCCAGTTTGTTGGCGATTGCCCCCGTATGGGCAGACAGCTATAAAGGGCCAACACCACCCGTTGCGTACACCCAAGAGTGCGGTAGTTGCCACTTGGCTTTTCCACCTAATTTGTTGCCCAAGGCCTCGTGGCAGCGGGTGATGCATGGGTTGGACAACCATTACGGCAGCGATGCCTCGCTCGATGCGGCCACCCAAAAGCAAATCGACACGTGGTTACAAACTTACGGCGGCCAAGGCAAGCGTGCACGTGAAGAGCCGCCGCAAGACCGCATCACACGATCGGCTTGGTTCGAGCGCAAGCACCGCGAGGTAAGTGCGGCCACGTTCAAGCGTGCCTCCATCAAAAGCGCTGCCAATTGCACAGCTTGCCACCGCGATGCGGCACAAGGTGATTTTGAAGACGACCGTGTGAGGATTCCCAAATGACTGACAACGCGTTAAACCCCAGCCACTTACAGCGCACCGCGCCCATGGCCATACAGCGCAAGCCCGTGGTTGACCTGGGCACGCGCATGGCGCACGCCAGCATGGCTTTGGCGTTTTTCATTTCGTATGTCACGTCCGAGTCGGAGTACTGGCGTTTGGTGCATGTGTAC
>JACCDQ010131626.1_pt1 | contig 20757 bp, 21 predicted proteins | sample 7446031 | NCBI WGS metagenome assembly JACCDQ01 (sample SAMN15323442, study PRJNA562643) | freshwater metagenome | isolation source: river surface water | place: USA:Blue River Watershed | collected 2017-08-17
AACTTAGATTTGCGCCCAAATGCTTCGGCTACACGGCTAGAGCCCACAAGAATTAAGAAAGAAAAAATAATACGAAATAAAATTTCATTTTTCATATTTTTCTCCTTACCGAAAGCCTGATAACTATTGAATATCAGTTACCCCGTTAAACTTCATAACTGCCTTTACCGTCTCAAGAATGCTCTCCGCTTGTAAACTTATTAGATCGAAGGCTTGTTTTTGTACGATTCCCGTCGAATAGTTCGGGGCATGCAATAAATTCACTTGTACAGACGCAACCCCACCCGTTGCGCTCTTCTGAACGCAAATACCTGCTGAAATTGCCGAATAAAGATCCGACAGCAACGCGCTTGAGCGCTGTAAATCAACTCGTAAAATATAATTGTAATTGCACTGCCCCGTTGACTTCTTCAATGAAAACTCAGCGTCAAGAGCTACGGTTTGACAAATAAACAAAACACATTTCTTAACAGTTATTTTGTATACGGGTTGTAGTACTGGCCCAATGATCTGAGGCGCTGAAACAATTTTAGTTTTCGAATCCAAACGAACTTTAAAGTTATCTGCAAAGACTTTGATATTTGCTTCAGTCTTAGCCATAACTTGGCCAATATTTGCCGTCTTCAAAGTTAAATTTTTTTGCAATAAAACTTCACCGTTTTGAGCGAAAACCTGAGTTGAAATTAATAGTGCGAACCCTAATAAAAATTTTGTCATATAGACTCCCCGTGCGCTGAAAGTTATCTCACGTCTGTGCCTATTTTTTCTACTGAAAAATAATTGGGGCCTAAGCCCGAGTTGAAGTGACTAATACCAATACACTTTGTATCCCAGCACGACATTCTAGCCCTGTCTGAGGGTGAACTTATTTCAAATCAACGCTGTACTTTAAAGTAAAAAGTCTTGTAACGGCGACGGCGGAGTTCATCTAAAAACTGCGGAAGCATGGCCAAGCCAGCCGGATGTGTTTCATGCATCAAAAAAATTCCACCTTGATATTTATCAATCATCTCAATCGAGGTCTTCAAAGCGACTGCGGGATCACTTGTGCGAGAATCGTGAGCCGACATTCTCCAATAGAAATTTGCTAAGCCACGATCACGCAATAATTGAATGAGATTACTATCAGAAGCCCCGTCACCAAATGGAAATCGAAAAAAAGGCTGCACGATTGCATTTTCAGTTTCGCCGTTCCGCTGCATTTCTTCGACAATTTCTTGTAGTGCCTTCGAAGTCGAATCAATTTCGCGGGCCGCTTCAACTAACGAGATCGAAGTCATCTTTTGATGGCTCCACGAATGGTTCGCCACCGAATGTCCTTCACGCAATATTGACTTCACCAATTCTGGGTATTTTTTAACATTTTCTCCGACAAGAAAAAATGTGGCTTTAACCTCGTAGTCTCTGAATATTTTTAATATCTGAGGCGTCGTTACAGGATTCGGTCCGTCGTCAACCGTGATCGCGATTTCATTTTGTTCTTTGCGCAGCCCCCCTAAGGTTTTAGGGCTTGAATCCGAAATTGGATGCGCGATCGTTTTAACCTCGCTGATTAGGTTATTTTTCTTATTTTCAAACTCAATCGCCAACGAAGTCGCACAAATTAACATTCCGGCCATAGAAAAAATAAAATTTTTCATAAATAAATACCTATACATTTTAAGGACCAAATTCGTTCAACTTCTGAAAAATCTTAAGACTGACCCACGCATCAGTTGCGGCATACATTAGCTGTGGCTCTGTCAATTCTTGAGCTTCCCAGTTCGTTATTTTTGCAGCTTTAGACAAGGCCTGCTGAAGAACTTCTTCAGTCATACCTTTCAATCCGAAGTTCTTTAAGCCTTTAGATTTTGCGACATTTTGCAAATCAACAAAGTTGCGAGGCAAGAAAGAAAAGGTTTTTTGAAGCTGTTTGATATCGTCGTGAATTGCGACTCCAACCTTTAGAATTCTTTCGTTTTCAAAAAGAGGAGCTACCAATTCAACCTGATTGATATGATGAAGTCGAATCAGCAATGCTTCTGTTTCATTTGCCAGTTGTAAAAGAGCCACTTTATGCACAACTCCTTTTTTAAAACTTGGCCTAGTCTCTGTATCAAAGCCAAGCTCGGTCGATTTTTCTAACAGTGGCAACGCCGCTTGTAATTCAGAATCTGAGCTGATCAAATGTATTTTTCCTGGAAATGCGATCGTCATATTTGTTTTCTTTTTAACCTATGTTACAAGATCATTTCAGCTTGGAAACCAAGGCTGGGAAGTCAAGAAACGATAATTTCATTGATTCTTCTATGTTTTCAAAATCTAATTTTTTTTGGGTACGCACCGCCACAATTTTAGAATTTGGAATAACAACAACATATTGCCCACCAAATCCATCCATGTAGAAGCCTTTTTTCCGCGATTTATCGAAAGATTCAAACTGCTCGGCATGACCCGAAATTTCACCACATTTCGAATCAACAATCCAAAGCATCAAACCATAGCATTTTGAACCTGCGGTTCGTGTATTGGTCATGGCATTAAAAATATCTGACTTAATCAGTGTTTTTTTATTCCAAACTCCTTGATTCAAAAAAAGTGTTCCAAACTTTAACAGTGTTTCGGCAGAAGTGTAAATTCCACCCGAGGTTTGAAGATGTCCATTTTGGTCTCGAAGCCAAAAGACGTCTTTGATATTCATTTCTTTCAAAAATTTATTCGTTAGAAATTGCATGACTGGATCTTGAATTTGATTACTTTGATCGCGCCGATCGCTGACCATAGAATCTATCACCGGCCCTAAAACAGATGATGCCGTATTTGAATAGACAAAAGTCGTTCCTGGCTGAAAATCCAAAGGTTTATCAACAAAAAGTGTAATCACATCGGGAAACTGCCACATATTTTGTAAATCAATATATCCTGAAGTGTGAGTAAGTAGGTTTTTAACGGATATGTGTTTTTTATCTTCGGTTAAGTTTTCTAATAAATTAACTGAAAAATCAGTCAATTTATTATTTAATCCCAAATCTTTATTCATTTCGTAACTCAACGATAGATAGGCCAAAGCGGCCCAGGTTTTTGATATAGACTGAATAGAAATAGGCTCTTTAAAAGCGGAATCGCTTTTTGATTTACTATACGTCAAGATGGGTTGATTATTTTTATAAATGACGAGTTCTTCTGTATTAGATTCAATTGCTTTTTGTTGAATTAAAGAAATTAATTTCTGATCTGATCCTGATAATCTACCACTTTGCGCGTCACTTTCTGAGGTCAGAATCATGCAGAAAGTAAAAATATAAAATATAAAAAAAGTCTGTTTCATATAACTATGGTTTGCGATAACAATGCCAAAACAAATGCGGCCTAATTGAGTTAAGCATTTTTTAATTGGTGAATTTGCAGAATTGACCAATAGTTCGACAAGACTGAGTAGAGTCTCACTCAACAAGTAGCTCCCCTTGATAAACGAACTGTGAACCACTCTTACCATAGAATTATTAAAATCAAATATGAGGTCTCCTACTGGCAGACGTACCAATTCATATTAAAATTTTATTTTATACCCCAGAATATTTCTCAGTTGGCTGTATTAACAATGCCTTATAATTACATTTCATTAGTTCTTGAGCTAGTTTTTGTGTGATCACTAAAAAACTAGGTCCATATTTAAGTCGAAAGACATCCTGCGAACCCACCTTATCTGCGTCGATGGTTATTTTACCCGTAAAATAAGGTTTTCCAAATCTTAATCTGTGTTCAGAATTTTTTAAATCAACACAATCATTAACACTTAAAAAATTAACCGATTTATGACTATTAAAAATTTCACCGGTTGATGTTTTATGGAAATGAACATCGAATTTTTGAAAATTTTTAACATCTAAATTTTCTAATTTTTCAATTAGTCTACTAGACATCAAGGGCACCGAAACATCAAAAAAATCAGCAAACTCAGATCCACCATTTACACCAAATGTAATGACCATTGGATTTGCAATTCTTTGAATTTCTAAACCGCGCAACCAAATAGAAATATCTTTCTCAGACTCTGGCAAAGAGTATTCAATTACATTAAGAGGTTCGAATAAATTTTGTCGTAAAAAATAAAACATATTTTCTCCGTTCATATTGAAATGCTATCAAAATCTGTTTTCTTTTACAAAGACAGAACAGTTTCAATACAAGCTCATATAATACGAGATAGGTGCTGCAATTTGAAACCACATTTTTTTTAGTATGAATATTGGATTGTCATTTAGATATTTATAAAATAGCTTAAGTCGTAATGAAAAAACTTTTTACCGTAGCTATTTTAGCTTCATTTTTTTATTCGATTGAGGGACACGTGAGCGGAAGAATTCAAAAGTTAACCTTAGAAGAACTAATCCTTTCATCGCAAGTCATTGCCGTAGGAGAAAAAACTGATACAATCGTTAAAAAAAAGACGATCGATGGTGTTTCCGAGTATACACTTGTAGAATTTAAAGTTGATAAGATACTTTATCCGGCAGAACTAAAATTAACTCATTTTCAAATATCCGACCTTGATGACTACATGTACCGAATAAAAAAGAAGTCAACTGAGGGTCGAGGAAATCGCATCGGTTTGTTTAGAAAATATGAATCATCTGCATTACCTACTTCTAAAATCATCGTGTTTTTAGAAAAGGCAAAACTTCCTAGCGAAGGCGACTACCAATATTCTATCCAAGGTGGAATTGAGTCAATAGAGGCCTTACCTCGAGTAGAAAAAGCACTTTTTTCGAAATCACAAAAACAGAAGTAAAATCTGCAAAGTGGGTTTTTTATAAGGACACAACAAACTATCAGCTCTTACTAATAAACGTGGCCTGCTAAGAATATCTTAAATTCGTTGGCGATTTTAAAATGTTTGAAAACATCTTTTTGATTCAAAATTAAAGCCTCAATTATCGAAGCGGATTCAGCGCTAGATAAATTTAATTGATTAAAACCTTGGTAAAGCCAATCACCTGTTTGATAGCGAATATCATTTCGCTTTTTTTCAGTTTTATATGGATTTCCACTTTGTTTTTTAGACAATAAATTTTCATTGTAAATTTTTGTGTAATCTTCCAAATATTTTTGAAATTCATTCTTAGTGTAACGTCCACGCTTTAAATGAATATTAAAACTAGAATTAACTTCTTCTAAAAATTCAGCACTTAGGTTATCTAATGTTAAAAGATCACCTAGATTCTTTTCCCAATCTTTAGCATACTGATCTAAAATCTGAAGCAACCCCTCTTCGCTATTCATACAGAGCAATCCGGAATCAATCGCAAATGCATAAAAGGTTTCACTTTTGTGTAGCAGGGAAAACTTTTCTAGCAAATCAACGCATTTATAATAATTGGCACTCAAATTAACCACGGTACATCTTTATCGGTTTAACTCGAAAAAGTAAAAGTAGGTCGAATGCAGTAAATTAATTTTCTTGATTCGTACGGTTTAGTGAGGAGAACCGATAAATTGATTCGACAAATGGTGCCCTGGGCCGGAATTGAACCGGCACGCCCCTGTGAAGGAAGCCCAGGATTTTAAGTCCTGTGCGTCTACCAATTTCGCCACCAGGGCACTGGATAGTGAAAAAACGAAGTCTTAACCTAACTGCTTCAGAAAAACTTGTCACGTTTTTTTCGAAAGAGATCTTCACCTTTTCTTTCTCGCGCGCAGTCCTTTCGATTGACTATGAAGACAAGTCATTGAATGCTTTTTCTCTGTGAATCCAACTGCTTTAGCTCAGCAAACTATCAAAATTGAATTCAAAAGAATATTCAGCCTGAATTTTCTGCTTATATTTTTAGCTGTATTACTTTCAACACTAACAGACCAATCCCTAAACCGTAAAATCGAGCACATCATCAAATCTCCGGATGGCCTTTCAAATATGATTTGGGTTTGGGGATTCGCCTCTTTAGGAAGTTCTTTGCTATTTCCACTTCTCATTTCGATGCTTTGTTCTTACACACTTTCGAATGCGTTTCTATCGAAACGCCAAATGTTAAAAGAAAAATTTGAACTCGCACTGATTGAAACATTGCGCGCCTGGGGAAAAACGTTTTTATGGTGCTTTGTATTCATCATACCTGGACTATTTAAGTATATTTACTATCTTTTAAGCCCTTTCGTTGTTTTCTTTTCAAAAAAATACGAAGACGGCCAAGTTGACGCTTTAGAGCTTTCAGAAAAAATTGCGAAAAAATTTTTTTGGAGACTGAATATTTGGGTGACCTTGTTTTACTTTCTTTTGCCGATTACCTTATCAGCTACTATTGACGAATTTAAAGTTTTTCAATTTCACCCGATATCCGCAACGGTTTGTGTGTTATTTGAGTCGATTCTTATTTTTGTTTTTCATTTTTTAATTCTTCGATTATTTTTACGTTTCTTAAACGAGGTGGAAAATGGCTCTGTTCTTTAACTGGAAACAAATCAAAGATCGCGATCATGGCTTAACTTTTGATGATGTATTGATCTTACCCTCAAAATCTGAAGTGCGATCTCGCAAAGATCCGTCATTGCGTTCGAAACTAACGAAAACCAAATTCTTAGAGACTCCGATAATTTCTGCCAACATGGACACGGTCACAGAATCAAAAATGGCAATAGCTATGCATAAAATGGGTGGCCTTGGAATATTACACCGCTTTATGACGATCGAACAGCAAGTTGAAAAGGTTCGCGCCGTCAAAGAAGCCGGTGCACAGATTATTTCAGCCAGCATTGGAGTTAACGCGGATTTTAAAGAGCGCGCCGAGGCATTAGTTAAGGCCGGAGTGAATTTAATGACGATTGACATTGCCCATGGCCACTCGGTGCACATGATGGAAACTTTAAAATGGCTCAAAGATAAGTTTTCGGGCTTAGAAGTAATAGCCGGAAATCTAGCGATGCCCGATGCTGCGATCGACTTGATCGAAGCTGGAGCTGATGCAATTAAAGTCGGAATTGGACCTGGCTCGATGTGCACGACCCGCATTATTACGGGCTGCGGAGTTCCGCAATTAACTGCGATTGCACTGTGCGCTGAAGCGGCTGAAAAATACGGCGTGCCTGTTATCGCTGATGGGGGAATTCGCACAAGCGGAGACATGGTTAAAGCTTTCGCTGCAGGAGCAAGCAGCATCATGCTAGGAAGCATGCTATCTGGAACAATTGAAACTCCGGGAGATATCGTCAACGGTAAAAAACAATACCGCGGAATGGCCTCAAAAAAAGCCCAGGTTTCTTGGCGCGGTGACATGCCGGCAGGAATGGCCCCTGAAGGCGAATCAACTTTCGTTAACGTCAAAGGTCATGTTGAAGATGTTATTTTAGAATTAACCGGCGGAATTCGTAGCGGTATGAGTTACGTCAATGCGACGACTGTTGAAGAAATAAAAAATAAAGCTAATTTTATCGAGATGTCTTCAAATGGTATCAGCGAATCTCGAGCTCACGGAGTCAAATCTTAGTGGCAGAGTTCGATCAACGCCCCATAGGAGTTTTTGATTCTGGAATTGGTGGAATTACCGTTCTTAAAGAAATCGTGCGCGCTTTTCCTCATGAAAGTTTCGTCTATTTAGGCGACACCGCTAGATTACCTTACGGGTCGAAGTCCGCCGAAACAGTTCGTAATTACACCGTTCAAAACATGAAGTACTTAGTCTCGCAAAATGTGAAAGCTATTGTGGTGGCTTGTAACACAGCCTCAACACAGGTCTTCGAAAATGAATATGAAAGCCGCCCAGTTTACAACGTAATTGATCCGGGTGCTCAATTGGCGGTGGCGGCAACTCAAAATAAAAAAGTTGCAGTTCTCGGAACCAGAGCTACAGTTAAGGCTGGCAATTACACCAGGAAGATCAAAGCATTAGACAATAGTATTGAAGTGCTTTCACAAGCGTGCCCCTTGTTCGTTCCGCTTGCTGAAGAAGGCTGGAGCGACGATCCAGTCACGAACTTAATTGCCTTTAGATACCTTCAAAACTTGAAGGCTGCAGATGTCGACACGGTCGTCTTAGGGTGCACCCACTATCCTCTTTTAAAAACTGCCATAGCTCGAGTTTTTGGAAATTACGTCACCCTAGTTGATTCAGGTGAGGCGGTTGCCAAACAACTACAGGCTGATTTCAATTCAGGAAAACTGAAGTCAAATTCACCAACCCACCCTTTAATTTTGAAAGTTGCACTAACCGACAAAAGTGATCATTTTGAGACACTTTCAAGTGAACTTTTAAAGACCGTCTCAAGCACTGTAGCAACTTTTGAAACTGTTTCCGTCATCTGACCAATATTTTGACGATTAAAAGAATTTTACAGCGGCCTGACAGGCATCGAAAGTGCTTTTACCTTGTTGAGGAAGAGCATGAAAAAGTACGTTTACCTTCAAACCGCATTTAGATTAGCCTTTGGAACCACTATCGGTTTCTTGATTGCCTGTCAAAAAGGTGGCGGCCGATTTAACGCCCAAAACACAAATGAACCCAGCAAGCCAATTATAATCGAAGAAGAATTGGTTCCTACTTTGGATTACTCTCACTCGGATCAACCGTTTATTAAAAACGGGGTTACCTACCAAGCACCTCCCCAAAAAATTAAAAACAAAAGCAACGCAGATTTACTTATTGGCCGTGTCAAAATGGAAAAAACAAAAATTTCATATGATCCTGAAAAGCGCTTGATGAAAATCAGCGGCACGGCTCGAATATTTAACGAATCAAAAGAAATTGAAATAGGCGCTTCTGAATTCGATATTAGTGGATCACACTCAATCGATGAAAATCGAGCTCTTTTGAAAGACCCCTCTATTCCAAAAGCCAACTCTTCAGAAAAGCCACTTGTGCGTGCAAAGGCAACTTGTCTTTCCTTAGACAAAAATGAAAACTACGATTGCTCTCGAGCGGTTATCGATTTTTTCATCGCTTACAAGGGCCAAGTTTTCACAGAACAAATGGAATTGATACAAAAAACAAAAACTCCAACTCCTACGCCTCAGATTAAAACTCCTCCAGAACCAATCTTAGATCAAGACGGCGAAGAAAATCTTCAATCAGAAGGAGTCGAAGAATCGATTGAAGGGCGCTACCAAGGCCAGGCCGAAACGGCTGACTTAAAGGTGGTTTTCGATGGCGACCAGGGCGAACCCATTATTATTCAAAGCATTGATCAAGATACAGAAGATCAAAACGAGACTCCAGTTTCTCCATCGGGCCCCATTGTAAACCCGACCACACCAGTGAATCCTACAACTCAAACTGCAACAAGCACTCCTTCTGGAAAACAACCAACAAAACCACCTGGTAAGGCTCCGACCAACCCAACACCTTCGACAAACGCAGATCAAGATAAAAAAGAAAAACAGCTGAACAAAGACCTTCAGCAGTTGAAGAATGGCGACGTTCGTCAAATCAATCAGGCCGTGGGCTTTCCAGATCAAGGCCGGCTACGCAATTCGACTTCAATATACTCAAAGCAACAAGCCTTGAATGAAAATGCTTTTTTCGAAGTGGTTTCTCCGGGACGCAACCGCCATTATGGCACCTATGATATGGCCGAAATCATTTCTCGTATGGGTAAAAACCTTGTAGACATTCATAATCACAAATTGTTTGTCGGAAATATTTCTCAAAAAAATGGTGGAGCTTTACCTCCACACGCAAGCCACCAAATTGGAATTGACGCTGATTTGGGTTACCCGACGACAAGCGATTCTGTTAAATTTCCGGTGGTTGTACAGATGAAGAACAGGCAATACAATCCTTCAATTTACTCGGCAGAAAAAACATACGCTTTGCTGAAGTTCACTTTCAGCCAACCCGATATACGTGTTGATCGAGTCTTTATGGATAGGACAATAAAAAAATCGCTTTGCGACTATGCAAAATCTAAAAATGAATTTAATTCAAAAGACAAAGAATTGGTGAATCGAATCTTTAATAGCATCGATCACGTCGACGGGCACGGAGACCACTTTCATTTACGTTTAAAATGCTCAAGCTACGATCCGGCTTGCCGCAACAAACTCTATTCTGTGAACAAAGGCTGCGGTTAATCAAATAAAAACCTCAAGAGCAGAGTCTCGTAGGTTGTAATTCGAGGCCATTGATGAACCGTAGGCACCAACATCGCAAATAGCAATAAAATCACCTTCTTCAACGTTTGTGAAACTGCGATCTTCGGCCAAAACATCTGTGGATTCGCAAATCGGCCCAACAACATCGTAATTTTTTTGAGCTCCTGACTTCAGCCTCAGAGGACGCATTTCATGGTAGGCTTGATATAAAGCAGGCCTCATCAAATGCGACATTCCTACGTCTAAAATCAAAAAGTTTTTTTCATACGAAGTTTGCTTTATAACTTCAACTTTAGAAAGCAAAACCCCACTACGAGCTACTAAAAATCGACCAACCTCAAGCAAAACGAATGCTTTAATATCTTTAAGTTCACGCGAAAAAAGGTCTTGCAGATTTTCCCAACGTTGCTTGTCTTCATCTAAATCGCAATTCATATAGTCAATCCCCAAACCACCGCCAAGATCAAGACGATCAAGTTCGGGGCAAGTTTTTTGCGCCTGTCTATAGAATGGCTTCATCACATCCAAAGCTTTTTTAAATACCTGAACATTCATGATCTGCGAACCTAAGTGAAAACTAAGGGCTTTCAGTTCAACGAAATCCGTAGCAGCAATCAGTTGAATAGCCTGATTGGCGACTTTAAAATCTAATCCAAACTTTGAATGTTTCAACGCAGTTGAAATCGAAGGATGTGTTTCAGCATCAATTTCAGGATTAACACGCAAACCAACGCTAACCTTCTTTTTCTTCTTGGTCGCAATAGATATAATTTTTTGCAGTTCAGATAAACTTTCAATATTGATTTGGTAGATTTGATTTTGAATAGCCCATTTCAATTCGACTTCTGACTTAGCAACTCCCGAAAAAATAAAATCATTTGGTTTAAAACCCGCCTTCATCGCGTGTTTCATTTCGCCTAAAGAGACAACGTCTAAACCGCATTTTTGAGCTTTAAAAATTTTCAAAACTTCAAGGTTAAAGTTATCTTTCATTGCATAATGCAAGCGCCCTAAACCCTTCCACTTCTGAATCCAATGAATTCGCTCTTTAATCAATTGCTTATCGTAAACAATAACGGGGCGTTTATATTTTTTCGTGAACTTCGACAAAGAAACAGATTTCGCTCCGAATTGAAGTTCTTCACCTTTATAAAAAAAAAGCTTGCGTGACATTCTTATAATTTTGCACCAGAATTTTCGTCATGGAAATGTTTAAATTTGGCGAAACAGCATTAGGTCTTCCAATACATGGATTTAAGTTCAAACCCCTTAGTGGAGCTAACGCGAAAGCCCACGTTTTAGTCATCGGCGGCGTCCACGGCGATGAGCCTGAAGGCGTTGTTGCCAGCCGGGCTCTTCTTGAAATTTTTCGCGCTCAATATGAAATTGATTTAAACATCACACTGATCCCCGAGTTCAATCCTGAAGGTGTTTTACTTAAAACACGCGGCAATTCAAATGGAGTAGACCTGAATCGAAATTTACCAACGAAAGATTGGTCTCCAATTGCCGCCACTAAAAGATATCATCCAGGTCCGTCTCCATTGAGCGAAAAAGAAAACCAAGCCTTGGTCGAATGGTTGAAACAAAATCCTGTGCAACTTATTATTTCTTTGCATTCTTGGAAGCCGATGTTGAATACAAATGGCGATATTCCTGAAGCAAAAATCATTTCAAAAATGACTGGATATGTGATCGAACCCGATATTGGATATCCGACACCAGGCTCATTGGGAACTTTTGCTGGTCTTGAAAAAAAGATTCCAACTTTAACCTACGAAATTGAACGCGATATAACTTTCGATAAAATCATCGCAACCCAAGTTCCAGCTATTATTGCTGGTCTTCACGAAGCAGCTCGAATCCGCAAAGCACAATAAAGGAACTTAAATGAAAGACTCGATCAATGAACTATTTGAAAAATCTTCTCAAGGTTACTCTGATTTTAATAGTCATGAACTGGCGGCAATTAACCAAGTCATGAACAAAGTTGACCAAGGAGAATTGCGTGTTTGCGAAAATAAAAATGGCGAGTGGCAAACGAATGATTGGGTCAAAAAAACTATTTTGCTTTTTTTTAAAATTCAAAAAATGCAATTGATTGAGCTTGAGCACTGGAACTTTTACGACAAAATCCCCTTAAAAAAATGGACTGGTCAAGAAGGTGTACGCGTTGTGCCTCAGGCGTTAGTTCGATTCGGAAGTTTCGTAGAAAAAGGCGCGATCTTAATGCCTTCTTACGTCAATATCGGGGCTTACGTCGGTAGCGGAACGATGGTCGACACCTGGGCAACAGTTGGTTCGTGTGCACAAATAGGCGCAAACGTTCATCTATCTGGCGGGGTCGGCATTGGTGGCGTACTTGAACCGGCCCAGGCTCAACCGGTTATCGTTGAAGACGATTGCTTTATTGGCAGCCGATGTATCGTCGTTGAAGGCGTTCATCTTGAAAAAGGCGTTGTTCTTGGCGCTGGTGTAACGCTAACCGCCTCAACAAAAATTATCGACGTAACTGGAAGTGAACCAAAAATCTTAAAGGGACGAGTTCCCTCAAATTCTGTGGTTATACCTGGGGTTGAAAATAAAAATTTCAAGGCCGGAAGCTACGGAGTCCCGTGTGCTTTAATCATTGGACAACGACAAGATTCAACGAACAAAAAAACGTCTCTGAATCAAGCCTTACGCGATTTTCAAGTCAGTGTTTAAAGGTGCCAGGCCCTGTTTGCGGACGCGGCGCGTCCGCAAACAGGGCCTGGCACTCTCTAGTTTTTCTGACGTAGTAATAAGGCGGGTTGAATTTCTAGGGTGGTTTTTGCGGGAAAATATGAACCCAAGAAAGCTAAGCAACCCGAGACAACGATAACAATAAAGACGAAGCCAAAATCAACCAATGCCGGAATTGAAGAATCATAGTAGATATTAGGTAAAATATTGACCGGAAAAAACTGCAAGTACGTGCTAACACCAAGGCCTAAAAGAATTCCTAAAGCAATGGCACTTCCAGATATCCATAGACCAATTTTTGTAAACAACCAAAGCGTCTTCTGCTGAGAAAGCCCTAAAGTTTTAATAATCGCGATGTCTCTCTTTTTTTGTGACATCAACAAAGCTAGAACGGTAAGAATCGAAGATGATGCGATCAAGCCTGCTAAACCTAAGAATATTCCGATCATCGTTTTTTCCATCATCAAAGCAAAAAATAAATCCGAATTTTTTTCTTGCCATGTTTCTGACTTAACTCCGACTTTTAACAATTTTTCTTCAGCATATTCTGCATCTGCAATCGAAGAAAACCACAAATGAGTTCCGCGCTTTCGACTTAAAGTTTTTGAAAACATCGCCAAAGACTTTTCGCTGTTAAATAAAATTAATTTTGAATCTAAATCATATAAATCAGTAACCAAAATTCTTTTAACAATAACTTTTTGAAACAACGGAGTCTCAAGTGAACTTAACAACAAAGTTTCAGGCGGAATTAAAGTAATTTCATCACCTTCTAAAATACCTAACGATCGGGCCAAATCAACACCCAGAGCCACTTCATTTTGCTCAAGAGAAAAAGAGTCAGCATCTAAATCGTAAGACTGAGATTTACCCTCTTTCTTTTTTAAGACACTCAATCGCTCCATCCACAACTGTAGACCTTTTTCAGTATAACCAACCGCCTGAGCCCCGCGAAATTGGCCGTCAATTGTTCGTAAAATTAAATCAAAAGATTCGTAGGTCTGACTTGATTGCGAAGAAATTATTTTTTCAATCATATCGTCGTCTTTAGATTCATTGACGGTCACTAAATGAGGTTCTAAAGCCATAATACGTTTTTTAATATTAAGGTTCATACCATTCATTACAAAAAGAACGATCAAAAAAGCCGTTAAACTTAATGAAATGGCAACGAAAGAAAGAATTGTAATTCTTTTTACAAGCGCACCCGAACGAGGCGATAATATAAGTTTCTGAATAAAATAAAGACTCAGGGAATCTTTTTGCATCCCTCAAGTATGGCGAGTTAAAACTTAGAAGTGAACGGCTTTTTTGGTTTTTTGATCTTGCTCGAAGTAGATCAATCCATCTTCGAGATACATGATATTGCAACTCAAGTGACGCAGCGCTGCCGGGTGGTGATTGGTTAGAAAAAGATGTCGTAAATGTCCTGATCTTTGCCCCATCTGCACCCAGTCTAAAAATTGCAAAAAACTCTGCTCGCTTAAACCAGACGCCGGATCTTCTAAAATAAGCATTTGGGGGTTCTTTAAGGTCGAAGCAATAAGCAATGTTAATTTTTGTTTTTCATAACTGAGGCTTTGAAAGGTTTTACTCATTTCGCTTGTAAAATCAAAATGCTCGATAACTTCTTGCAAGACAACCGCCGACGAATTCGCGATTTTCAAAAATTCGACGACTGTCATTCTAGGATCTGGTCGTTGATTTTCGAAATAACATCCCGCCAAATCATGACGAGTCCAATCGCTTTCTTCACTATCAAAAAGACTGTTGTCATTCCAAAATACTCGACCTGACTGAGGTTCTCGCCGACCAGCAAGGACCTCAAGTAATGAAACAGCATGAACTGGGTTTGATGATTGAATTACAATCGTTTGATCCATTGGAATTTGCAAATCAACAGCTTGTAAAATGGGGTCAATACCGTTTTGCAATACAGAAACATTCTCGAATGAAATTTGATCCAAACTGATTGTCTTATAGTGGCTCATACTAGAGGTATCGGAAGAGCTTGAAAAAACTAAAGACTTTGCAACAAATTAAAGAACCCGACCGAAGACAAGGTAAAACACAGATTTGATTGTTTCGACCACCAAAAGCAATTCACTGGGATCTTTACGCTGATTAAGAACATAGTGCTTTTGAATTTGTATGGTTTCAGGATACAGAGCGCGAAAAATTTTATAGGCCCGACGCATATGCATTTGAGACGTTATCAATAATACCGATCGACACTGAAGTGTCTGCACCAGTGCCAGGCTTTGCACTGCGTTTCCGAATGTGCTTTCAGAACGCTTTTCGAGTAAAATGTCGTCGGGATCAACCTCAGGATAAAAAGGCAACGGAGGGAATATCTCAGTCAATTGGGCTTCTTTATAGACACCAGAAATCACCAATTTTTTGATTTTCTTCTGACCCAGAATTTCAATTGCCTCACGAATACGACCTGGCCCACCCGTTAGAACGACGCCGCAATCTTTGACCTGCAACTGGTCGATTTCGTTGTCTTCTAATCGGAGAGGTTGCTCGTTCGCTATTTCGTATCCTTCATAAATAAAAAGTGCGAAGACGCAAAAAACTGCAATTGAAAAAAAAGTACGCCTACGCGCCAGCAGCGGCATGAGCAAGAACTTCAATTTCTACGTTCACACCTTTTGGCAATCCCGCTACGGCCACGGTTGAACGAGCCGGAGGGTTCTGAGTGAACCTCTGAGCATAAATCTCATTGACGACCGCAAAATCAGACATATTCGTTAAGAAAATAGTCGTCTTAACAACGTGGCCAAAGTTCAAACCGCCGGCTTTTAAAACGGCTTCAACGTTGTTCAAAACCATCTCGGTTTGTCTTTTGATATCACCCGTGAAAACCTCTTGAGTTTTTGGATCAATCGAAATTTGACCCGAGCAAAATAGAAAATCTCCCATGCGAATAGCTTGAGAATAAGGGCCCACTGCTTTTGGTGCTAAATCTGTGTGAATTACTTTTTTCATAAAAATCTCCTTAGAAGTAAAAAATCATCCCAGCTCGAAATGGGCTATCACCAACTGTACGAAAACGGCTGTTTCCAGCAGTTGCTAAGGAAACACCAGCTTCAAATGTCCAACCTAAGTTTTCTAGCCCCGTTAAGAAAAATTCAACTCCGAATAATCCCGCAACTTCAACGCCATTTTTTTTGCCGTCTGCCGGAGTCTCGAAATTCACAAGCGCAAATTGACCCGCTCCGTAAAAATTCATATTTGTTTCTGGATAAATGATGTAGCGAATTCCAGCCATCGCTTGAAATGAATTGTAATCTTTTTTCGTGTCGACACCGACTCCACCAGTTAGACCCATTGTAGCCGTTGGGTAATAAACAGCAGCCAATGTTGGAAGATCTAATGTGGTATTGTTTTTATAACCAATTCCTAAACGATGCGTTAAATCTTTTGCTTGAGAAGCTAAACCCAAAAATAAAATCACCACTGCTGATACGATACTTTTCATAAAATCCTCTTTTTTTAAAATGCTACCAAATTCATTTTTCATCTTCCATCTGAGTGTTTTGTTTGACACTGGTGCCCACAACGAGTTTGATGTGATCTGCATCAAAGAAGGAGTTATTTCATGAAAGCGATTCGTTTATTGACTGTATTTTTAGCACTTACATTGGGTTTTTCAATTTCAGCACAAGCTGCAAAGAAAAAAGTAAAAACTGAAGAGAAAAAAACTGAAGTTGTCGAAACAAAAACCGAGACTCCTGCGGCAGATTCAAAAGTTGCTATAGCTGCAACGACTGTCACAATTAAAACAGAAGCGGCATCTGAAAAATTCGAAGAAGTAACTTTACTTTCTAAAGCCAATTTAGAATTGGCTGGAGCAAAATCAGAATTAAGTCCTGTTTCTCATGGTCTTCGTAAAAAAGCAGTTTTTGGATTAGTACCTGTTCGTGTTTACGTACTTGAACTTTTGGCTTCAAACTCTTCTAAATTAGAAAAAACTGAAGATGGTTTTTTAAAGTCTTTGCCGGCATCAGGCCCTGTGATGTTGCACATCACATTTTTGCGCGATTTACCTGGATCTAAAATTTCGGACGCTTTCAAAGAGGGTCTCGAATCAAATGGAATCAAAACTTTAACTCCAGAACTTGAAAAAGTTTTAAAAGAAATTTCTGAAATCAAAGAATTCAAAAAGAATGAATCATTTTCAATCGCAATTACTTGGAAAGAAAAAGAAGCGACTGTTTTCATGCAACAAACTGGTGGAGAAATTAAATCCGTTGCTGGGCCTTCAGAATTTGCCGAAAATTTCTTGTCGATTTGGTTCGGAAAACCGTCAGACAGTCGCTTAGGTGACCTAAAAAAGAGTCTTATCAACTAGGTCGGAAATGGAATTCGCCAATCTAGATCGCGTCATTCGAATTATAGTTTCAGCACTTATCATGTTGCTTTTCGCGGTCATGTTTTGGCCATTTCTAACTCCGCTTTTACTGGCGGCGCTATTTGCTTTCGCGTTTGAAAAATTGGTTACAAAATACACGGCCCATTACAAAAAAAGTCGTGTTTTTGTAACCTCGGTTTTATTGTTACTTTTATGCTTATTTGTAGTTGTTCCTATTGTTATCGTTGTCATTAAGACAATATCTTCAATCAAAGAAGCATCAGCTTCTGGTTTGCAAAACTCACAACTGTACCAAATGCTCGAACAGTTTTTGTCTGGCATATCCTCAAAAATTAATTTGATTGCACATAGCCTTGATATGGATTCGTCACAATTACCGCAATTAGTTGATCTATTTAGTCGTGGAAGTCAGTCTGTAGCAAGTTTTGCTACAGACTTTATTGCAGCTATTCCTGACAAAACGCTTTCTTTGTTAGTTTTTTTAGGAAGCCTTTACTATTTTCTGGTTGAAAGTTCTGCGATCAAAAAAACTTTTGTGAATTTGCGTATCTTAAAGAAAAGCGAACTCAATCAAATGATCGAAATCGTGAAGAAAAGTAGCTATATTACAATTGTGGCCTCAGCCTTGATCGGCGCGATACAAGCCTCAATTGTTGCGATCTTTGCTTACTTTTGTGGTTACAAAGAATTCATGATTTTATTCGTACTTACATTTTTATTTTCATTAATCCCCGTTGTTGGCGCAGCTCCCGTCGCAGTTCTTTTAGCTGTTCTTAGTTTCATTCAAGGGCACAACGGAGCCGGAATTGCGATGATTGTCGGAGCTGCTATTGCAGGTACTGTCGATAATATCGTCAAGCCCATGATCGTGAGTTCGGTGGGTGAAGATCTTCATCCAGTCCTGTCGCTACTTGCTTTGATCGGAGCGATTATCGTATATGGAGCTCCAGGAATTTTGCTTGGCCCTATACTGACACAATTGGCACTGAGAGTTGTCCCGATTCTATTCCCAGAAAACGAACAGGCTGAAAACACAAACGTGTAGAAAATAGGGCTTAGGTCTTATTGTCTGCAACACCTCTCATGATAGACTAAATTCGTTCATAAAATTTCCGATAAAGACTAATAAAATTAACCACGTGGGGTCTTTTGCGTTCGCATTTTGTTCCGTTCATTATTGGAAGTGTAATCAGTCTTTTAGTGACTTACTTTTCCTATTCGTACATTGAACGACAAAACCGCAATGACTATCTTAAAACCCCTTCTCGTTTCTTCGAAAGTTTAGAAGTTCTTCAAAGTAGAATCGACGATTTAAAAATCACAGGCCGCCCTTCTAAAAAAACCAACGTACCCGTTGCACTCATAGCCATAGACGACGCCTCGATCGAAGAAATAGGAAGATGGCCTTGGTCAAGGCAAACACTAGCTCAAATATCAAACGAAGTCCTAGATAGCGGAGCTAAGTCAATCGCCTATGATATTTTACTTTCAGAGCCCGAACGCGAAAACCCAGATGCCGATAAAAATTTGGGAGAGATCGTTCAAAAATATTCGGAACAATTTATTTTGGGTACGGCATCCAGTAGCGGAGCACCAACAAATATTGCTCCCTATCAAGACATTTGTGTCGCAGAGGCTTTTTTGTATCTTGGTGGAGACAAGATTGTCACATTAAATCCTACTTTCGTTGTTGATGATCAAACTCAAAGTTTTGAAGATTACAAATGGAACGAACTATTCGCGCAATTTTTCAGATTAAAAGCTGAAGCTGAAGAAGAAAAATTTCTTTTTGAGCTCAATAAAAAAAGTGTCTCAGAACTTACGGCCTATCAAAAAAACTCGCTCAACTCAAAAAAACGCAAGGGAATTTATGGCTACTGCCGGACCTGGTTGACCCAAGATGACGACTTCTTGCAAGGAAAATTTTATAATAAAATTATACCTTTTTACGAAGCGGCCATCGGAAAAAAATTAGATTCAGACTCGTTTGCAGCCTTTGTAAAAAAGATTCAAACGATGAAATCTCATCCCGTTCCGCAATACAATGACTGGTATGCAAACGTTTCGGCTATACAAGACAATTCAAAATACACGGCCTCATTCATTACAAGAATGGATTCAGACGGAATTATTCGTAAATATCCGCTATTTTCGCGGGCTGGGGCTAAGGTTGGCAGCAGTTACATACCATCACTAGCTTTGCAAATGTATTTACTTGCTAATAATTATCGAGCTGAAGTCAGTTTGGTAGACAATCCAAAAAAACTAGAAAAGAAGATCACTTCTTTTAAAGTTTTCGATGCCTCTTCAGACAAAGATGCTTTGTACAACGTGCCCGTTGATTCTTTTTCGCAATTGCGATTGAACTATTATGGCCCTGAAAAAAGTTTCTTTTATGTCTCAGCCAAAGAGCTTTTAACCAAAGATCAAAAAACGATAGAGGCGCAGATCTGGGACGGAACTCGAACGATCACACAAACATTCGATAAAAAATCATTTTTCAAAGATCGCACTGTTCTTGTCGGAGCAACGGCTCTAGGAACAAACGATTTACGTAACACTCCAATTCAAAATGCCATGCCTGGACCCGAAATTCATTTAACTGCCCTTGCCAACCTATTAGAACGTCATTTTTTATTGGACATTCCCAACTCACAAATCGTTATTCCTGCGATGACTTTTGTGGTCGGACTGACGTTCACGTTGATTTGGATTTGGGGAAGCGCTCTTGTTTCTTTGGGCATTTTCTTTTTAAGTTCTATTATTTTATCTTTCGTCGATTATTATCTTTTTGCGAAGAAAAACTATATGATCACAAACTGGTCGTTATTCGCAGCATTCATTTTAAGTTTTATCTCGATATCACTTTATAAATACTTTGCCGAAGAAAGAAATAAATCAAAAGTGCGTAAAGCATTTTCGAAGTACGTGTCTCCTGAAGTCGTTGAAGAACTTTTAAAAAACGAAAAAAATCTTGAGCTCGGTGGATCTAAAAAAAATCTAACAGTTTTGTTTTCAGACTTGCGTGGCTTTACGACCTTTTCTGAAAAACTAGATCCAAAGCAGCTAGGCGATTTCTTAAATATGTATTTAACTCGAATGACTGAAGAAATTTATAAAACAAATGGCACCGTCGACAAATTCATTGGTGATGCTATTATGGCTTTCTACGGAGCCCCGGTTCCTAATAAAAATCATGCTTTAAATGCTTGCCGTTGCGCTTTGCAATCCGTGAAAAGACTTGAACAACTCAATATCGAACTTAAAGGTAGAAATTTTCCTCACCTCGAGATGGGAATGGGAATTAATACAGGCGATATGAGCGTTGGCAACATGGGTTCATCACAAATTCAAAATTACACAGTCATGGGAGACTCGGTCAATTTAGCTTCTAGACTTGAGGGCCTTACTCGAATGTATGGCAATTTCATCATTTTGGGGCCTTTAACCTATGAAGCCGTTAAGTCTGATTTTACTTGCAGAGAAATCGACGAAGTCGTTGTTAAAGGAAAAACAAGCTCTATTCGTATTTATGATCTTCTTTACGAAGGATCTCCGAAAATTGAACATCAAGAATGGCTGCAAGTTTACCACG
>JACCDQ011967416.1_pt1 | contig 20748 bp, 21 predicted proteins | sample 7446031 | NCBI WGS metagenome assembly JACCDQ01 (sample SAMN15323442, study PRJNA562643) | freshwater metagenome | isolation source: river surface water | place: USA:Blue River Watershed | collected 2017-08-17
AAATCGCCACATTGGATTGGTGAATCGGCATGGCCTTTTCGATGATGCCGCCAGTTGTGCCCTTCATGGGGTTTGGCTTGGCGTGCTTTTTGACGAGGTTCACACCTTCGATCACCAGGTGCGAATCACTGGCGCGCAGTGACACGGTGCCACGCTTGCCTTTGTCACGACCTGTGATGACGATGATTTCGTCGCCTTTGCGAATCTTGTTCATGGCGCGTCCTTACAGTACTTCAGGAGCCAAGGACACGATCTTCATGAACTTCTCGGTACGCAATTCACGCGTAACGGGGCCGAAGATACGGGTGCCGATAGGCTCCAACTTGGCATTCAGCAACACTGCTGCATTGCCATCAAACTTAACGAGCGAGCCATCGCCGCGGCGAATGCCCTTGGCGGTGCGAACGACCACAGCACTGTAAACCTCGCCTTTTTTGACGCGGCCACGTGGAGCGGCTTCTTTGATGCTCACCTTGATGATGTCGCCAACACTGGCGTAACGGCGCCTGGACCCGCCGAGCACCTTGATGCACAGCACGGACTTTGCGCCGGTGTTGTCGGCTACATCCAACCGAGTTTCTGTCTGGATCATTTCTATATTCCCAACTTGTATTCCTCGCCTGCCAGCGCAAAAGCCAACAAACAGGAATCAGTCTTGGACCCGTCATTCACACCGCAAACCACTTGCAGTGCTTCAGATTGGGCAGATACTTACGCTTTTTGCAAAGCGAAGCCCACTATTCTGGCAGAAATAAAAGCATTCAGCAAGTGCTTTTTGAAGTTTTTTCCAGAATCTTCACACCTTGCAGGCGTGCGAGGGGTAGTTTTTGCCCCAATCGGGGATCGAACACCCCCAATGCGCCTTGTTACCAAGTCAAACCTGCGCCCACAGCCGCGCACGATCAACGGCCTTGCGCCAGCGGGCACCGACTTGCGCACGCTGATCAGGTGTCCATTGCGGTTCAAAACGCCGCTCCTGACGCCACTGGCTGGCAATTTCTTCGGCACTGAACCAATATTCCGTAGCCAAGCCTGCCAAATAAGCCGCGCCCAGTGCCGTGGTTTCAGTGACTTGACTGCGCACAACAGGAACACCCAGGACATCTGCCTGAATCTGCATCAGCAAATTGTTACGGCAAGCCCCCCCATCCACCCGCAACTCGGTCAATGCCAAGCCACTGTCAGAGGCCATCGAATGAAAGACATCAGCTGTCTGCCATGCAATGGCCTCCAAGGCGGCTCGGGCGATATGGGCTCGCCCAGTCCCCCGGGTCATGCCCACCAGCGTACCCCGCGCCCGACCATCCCAATCAGGAGCGCCCAAACCTGTGAAAGCGGGCACCATGAAGACGTCTCCGGTATCCGGCACACTGGCGGCCAATGCCTCGACTTCGTCTGCACTGCGGATGATTTGCAATCCATCACGCAGCCACTGCACGGTGGCCCCGGCCATGAAAACAGAGCCTTCCAGCGCATAGGCCATGGGGCACGCCGCCGTGGCAGGTCCTTGCCAGGCCACTGTACTCAAGAGCTGGTGCCGACTCCGCACGGGCTGATCACCTGTATTCATCAGCATGAAACAGCCCGTTCCATAGGTGTTTTTTGCCATGCCCGGCGCAAAACAGGCCTGCCCGAACAATGCGGACTGCTGATCCCCCGCCCAACCCGCAATGGGCACACTCACCCCGAGCCAGCCCGGATCGGTTTCTGCAACCACCCCACAAGAGGGCAACACCTGCGGCAACACAGAAGGTGGAATGTTCAAAAGCTTCAACAACTGTGCATCCCAATCCCCCTGCTGGAGATTGAACAGCATGGTGCGCGCCGCATTGCTGGCGTCTGTGGCATGCACCCGTCCACCTGTGAGCTTCCAGACCAGCCAGCTGTCGATCGTGCCAAAAGCCAACTCGCCCCGCTCTGCGCGCCTGCGGGCACCCGGCACATGGTCCAGCAACCATTCAAGCTTGGTGCCCGAAAAATAAGCATCCAGCACCAACCCAGTCTTGCGGGCGATCGACGCGGCCTGTCCCGAAGCACGCAACTGGTCACACCGGGCTGCCGTACGGCGATCCTGCCAAACAATGGCCGGCGCCACAGGCTCACCTGTCTTGCGATCCCAAAGCACCGTAGTCTCACGCTGATTGGTGATGCCCATGGCCCGCAACTGCCCGGCCGTGATACCGGCCTTGGCCAAGACCTCCTGCATCACGGACAGCTGGGTTTGCCAGATCTCCTGCGCATCGTGCTCAACCCAACCCGGTTGGGGGAAATGCTGAGCAAACTGCCGTTGCGCCATGGCCATCGATTGGCCGGAACGGTCAAACACCACCGCCCGAGAGCTGGTGGTCCCCTGATCTATAGAAAGGATGTAGTCCATCAGCCAAGACTACAGGAAAGCACCTTCAGCAAACAGCGACAATTCCCGGATTGACGCACCCGTTCAGACACCCCTGAGACACCTGAAAGCAAATCCAATGACATCGTCCTCACAACACATCGCCTTCATCGGCGGCGGCAACATGGCCAGCGCCATCATTGGCGGCTTGATCCGCCAAGGCATGCAGCCCAACCAAATCACTGTGGTGGAACCCTTTGCCGAAACAGCCGCAAAACTGCACCAGGACTTCGGCATCTCGGCATTGCCTGCGGCCGGACCGGCACTGGCCAATGCCCAGCTCGTAGTCTGGGCCGTCAAACCGCAAGTGTTCAGCGAAGCAGCAGCCCCCGTGCAGGCCCACACCCGCGATGCCCTGCACCTGTCGGTGGCTGCAGGCATCCGCACCGACAGCATCTGCCGCTGGATCGGCACCGAACGGCTGGTGCGCTCCATGCCCAACACCCCTGCCCTGGTGGGTCAGGGCATGACCGCGCTTTATCCCTGCATGGCCGTGAGCGAGGCAGACAAACAACTCATTGAGCAAGTGATCCGCACCACCGGTCAGTACCTGTGGGTACGGCAGGAATCCCAACTGGATGCCGTCACCGCCCTGTCGGGTTCAGGTCCGGCCTATGTGTTTTATTTCCTGGAGGCCATGACCGAGGCCGGCGTCAGCATGGGCCTGAGCGCCGACCAAGCCTATCAACTGGCCGTAGCCACCTTCGCGGGTGCCGCATCACTGGCTGCGGCATCAACCGAATCACCCGAAGTGCTGCGTCAGCGCGTCACCTCCAAAGGCGGCACCACCTACGCCGCCCTGACCTCGATGGAAGCGTCCGGCATCAAAGCAGCGTTTGTGAAAGCCATGCAAGCGGCCCAAATGCGAGCGCGCGAACTGGGTGACGAATTCGGCAAAGCCTGACCCGCGCCGCTCAGACCAGCATCCAGACCCTGATCAGGACCGCCTTGCGCTCTGGGGGCAAGGGGTGCAATGTGCCCACAAACACGCGGCGGTTCAGCCAGGCGCAAGGGCCTTCGGGGGCGGTCACCCGCACCTGTGAAAACGCATAACGCTCAGCACCCTCCGGGGCATCGATCAGCACACGGTTGTGGATCGTCAGCACCACGCCGTCGTCGGTCTGCATCTCATACAGCGCATCCAGCTCCTTGATGCCATCAGGCCGCAGCAACTGCCGGTCGGCCCCACCAGGCATCACCTGCCCACGCAAAGGGCGACCATCGAGCTGCCCTGCAAACTGCCCGCCCAGAATCGGAATGATGAAACGCTCACCGGCAGGTGAGCGCCCAAGGTCTTGCCGGGCCCCCACCTCCACCAGCGCCTCCCAGGCCAGCACACTGGCCGGTGCAAGACGGGGGCTGTCGGCCACAGTGCGGTCAAACGAATTCATGGGATGACTTTCCGGGAATCAGGCGCGGACGTAACGCACCACCATGTCACAAATCGAGGCCAGACGAGCAGCACTGTTGTCCGATTGCGTCGGGTCAAAGTCGAACTGCAAAGAGTAGTTGTGCCGCGAAGAAATATGGTAGTGGCACAGACCAATGTAGTTGATGTAGACATGCATCGGATCAATGTCCGTGCGCATGCTGCCGTCCGCCTGTCCGCGCCGGACAATCTCTTGCAGCACCGTCAGGCTGGCCCGGTTCATCTCCTGGATGGCTGGCAAATCTTTCAGGTAACGCGCGCCCTGCAAGGTCTCTTGCTGACTCAGTCGAATGAAATCCGGATGCCGGCTGAAACTGCTGAAGGCATAACTGATGTAACGCACCAGCGCCTCCATCGGCGGCAAGGTCTTGAGCGGAGCCAGGTCCTCCCCTTCACGCACACTCCAGTAAGCGTACTCCAGCACGGCGGCATACAAACCCTCCTTGCTGCCGAAGTGGTAGTAAATCATCCGTTTGCTGGTGTGGGTACCTGCTGCAATCGCTTCGATTCGGGTGCCCTCCAGCCCAAAGTTGGCAAACTCGGCCAGAGCCACTTCCAGAATATTGCGCTTGACAGGATCCATCTTGTTTTCAAACTTTGTTGTTCACGTTTTCATGATACCCAGCAAGTCGTCACACAACTGATCCGCGGCGACTTCGCTGGCTTTCGAGATCGCGGTGAAACTGAAAAAACCGTGGTTCAAATCACCATATTCACGCAGCAAAGTCTGCACACCCGCAGCCTTCAGGGCAGCGGCATAGGCCAGGTTGTCCTTGTACAAAAAGTCATGCATGCCCACACCAATGATGGCCGGTGCCAACCCTGCCAATGTTTTGGCTTTGATGGGTGATGCCCGCGGGTCCAGTGTCTGCACATCGGCCTGATCGCCAAAATAAGCCCCGCGAATGGTCGGATCACCCAGACCCGACAAGTCCGTCGCCGGGTAAATCAGCAACTGCGCCGCCAAAGCAATGCCCATGGCCTGAGCGTGTTGCGCCGCCACAGCGGCCAGATTGCCACCGGCACTGTCACCGCCCACGGCCAGCGGCTTGCCCGCCCCCCCCAACTGCGCGAGGTGGGCATGGGCCCATTCCACCGCCGCCGCCGCGTCCTCGGGCGCGGCCGGAAACTTGTGCTCAGGGGCCAGGCGGTAATCCACATTCACCACCACCACCCCGCAACGGTTGGCGATGCGAATCGCATGGGCCTCGTGCGAATCCAGATCGCCCAGAATCCAGCCTCCACCATGAAAATACACCACTGTGCCGATCGGCTCACCCGCCACCGGGCGCACCACACGCACCGGAATGTCACCTCCCGGGCCAGGAATCACGCCGGGTGTGATGCTGCCTTGAGGCAAATTCGGCTTGGGATAAAACACACAGCGCACATTGCGCGCACGCTCCCGGCTGACCGGGCCATTGCCGCCCTCATACAGATCGGGAATTCCGGATTCTTTCCAGCGCCGCTGCATCTCAACAAGCACAGGATCCAGGGGTGTGACGGAAGGAGTGGTCATGGTGAAGACTTCACAAAAAATCAGGCCACCAGCAGCTGCTGACGCAAGTCATCGCTCAGCTGGTTGGAAGCGGCCTCACTGGCCGAGGAAATCGCACAGAAACTGAAGAACCCGTGGTTCAAATCCGCATACTGGCGCAGCACCACCGGCACACCAGCCGCCTGCAAAGCGTTGGCATAAGCCATGTTGTCTTTGTAGAGGAAATCATGCACCCCCACGCCGATGATGGCCGGGGCCACGCCGACCAGGCTGAGGGCTTTGATCGGTGACGCCCTTGGGTCCAGTGCCGCCGTGGCGATCTGATCGCCCAAATAACACTGTTCAGGAATGCCGTTCAGGCGCGACAAATCGGTGGCCGGATACAGCAACAACTGCGCCGCCAGCGGGATGCCCGCAGCACGCGCATACAGCGCGGCCACGGCAGCCAAATTGCCGCCGGCACTGTCACCGGCCACCGCCAGCGGTTTGTCTGCTCCGCCCAACTCGGCCAGATGGGCATGGGCCCAGGCCACTGAGGCCTCGGCATCATCCACGGCCGCCGGAAAGATGTGCTCCGGCGCCAACCGGTAATCCACGTGCACCACCACCACACCCGCCCGGTTGGCCAGGCGGATGGCATGGGCCTCGTGTGAATCCAGATCACCCAGAATGAACCCGCCCCCATGGAAAAACACCAACGTACCGGTCAATGGCCCCTGCAACGGACGAATGATCCGCACCGCAATGGCCCCCCCGGGCCCGGGAATGGTGGTGTCTTCGATGTTGCCATGCGGCAAAACCGGCTTGGGATAAAACACACAGCGCACATTGCGGGCACGCTCCCGGCTGACAGGGCCATCACGCCCTTCGTACAAATCAGGAATGCCGGAAGCTTTCCAGCGCGCTTGCATATCGGCAATTGCAGGGTCCAGGGCTTGCGGGTGCAGGGGATCAAACATGGTCAAGTTCAGCTCACTTGGCAGGAACCATGTCAATCACGTCAATCACCACCGACTGACCGATGCGGGGCATCTTGACGCTGTTGGACGCGAAGTACACGGTGTGGCTGGCCACCACCGGTGCAAACCAGGCGATCTCGGCGGCGTGTGCATAGACCTTTTTCCAGGCCGCTTCGGCTTTGTCCAGTGGCAACAAAGCCGCTTCGTCCATCAGTTTGGTCAGCGTTGCGTCTTCGCTCTTGTAGAAGTTCAGGCTGCCCTTGCCCAGTGTCTGAAAGCGGGCCAGATTGGGCACACCCGAGTTGCTGTTGAACATCAGCGCGCCGATTTTTTTGGAACGCTCAGCAGCCAGCATCGCACCAAAGTTCTGGAACTCTTCGGTCACAGGACGGATGCCCACTTTCTTGAGTTGTCCGGCAATCGCCATGGTCAGGAAACGGCTGAGCGTGTTGTTCACATACTGCAGTCTGAGCTCAAACCCATTGGGATAACCCGCTTCGGCCAGCAAGGCTTTGGCTTTCTCAGGGTTGTAGGGATAGCGTTTTTCGATTTCGGGGTCATAACCCAGGAAACCCTTGCTTTGCAGCTGCGCGGTGGGTTCGGCCATCTTGCCAAACAGGGCAGAGGAAATCAGCTTGCGGTCCAGCGCATAGTTGATGGCCTGGCGCACGCGCACGTCTTTGAGTTCAGGCTGAAACACCCCTTCTCGGTCCGCCAAAATCAGACCCGTCCATTGCACGGGGTCCGACACAATGCGCAGGTCGTTGGGCAAATTGGCGGCGTTGGCGTTGCCCGTGAAAGGATCGCTCACCAGGACCTTGAGCTGCCCGGCTTTCATCGCCTGGATACCGGCGTTCTGGTCTTCAAACACCTGGACCACGACCTTGTCCCACTTGACGCGGCTCTTGTCGTAATAGTGTTCATTGGGCACATAGGTGTAGCTCTTGCCAGTGATGGTGGCAGCCGTGTCCAGCTTGTAAGGGCCTGCACCAAAAGTGGCCGAGGCCAGTTGCGCGGGGTTTTCCAGTGCCTTGGGGCTGATGACGTCACCGCTGTTGAAGTACGCATCAAACAAGGACAGCAAGGCGGGCTGAGGCACCGACAGTTTGACTTTGAATTTGTACTTATCGAGCACTTCAATGGCCGTCATGGCTGCAAAGTTGGCCGAGAAAGGTCCCTTCTTGCCCACAAAATATTCCAGCGATTTTTTCACCGCCTCGGCCGTGACCGGCTCGCCATCGCTGAATTTCGCGTTCTGGCGCAGTGTGAAAGTGGCTTCCTTGCTGTCAGCCGATATCTGCCAAGCCGTGGCCAGGCCCGGCGCGAACTTGCCGTCGGCCTGAGTGCGAATCAAGGGCTCGTAGGCAGGCGACAAATGAACACCCGCACGGCCATTACCACTGAGGGAAGGGTCCATGCTCAAAGGCGAAAACGGCATGCCGATGGACAGCACTTTGGCATTGTTTTGGGCCATGACCGGCGAGGCCATCAAACCCATGCTGAGGGCGCAGGCGCCCAACAAACTGTTGCCGAGCACCTGACGGCGGTGGGTGTTGAACTTGTTCATGAATGTCTCCTTGGGGTTGTCGTGAGGAAAAGAACAGAAAGGGATGCGGGCTCACACCACGGCGGTCAGGGCCTTGCGGGCTTCATCAAACCGGGCACGGCGTTCGCGCTGAACGAGTGGATCGGGCACTGGCGCAGCCGCCAGCAACGCACGGGTGTAGGGGTGCTGCGCGTGGTCATGCACCTGTCCCGCATCGCCTTGCTCGACGATGTCGCCCCGGTACAGCACCACCGTCCGGTGCGACACATGGCGCACCACTGTCAGGTCGTGCGAGATGAACAACATCGCCAGGCCCATGCTTTGCTGCAATTCCTTGAGCAAATTGAGCACCTGGGCCTGCACCGACAAATCCAGCGCACTGACGGGCTCATCGCACACGATCAGGCGCGGTTTGGCGATCACGGCACGCGCAATCGCGATGCGCTGGCGTTGCCCGCCTGAAAACTGACCCGGGTAGCGTTGCGCCGTGTCCACGGGCATGCCCACGCGGTGCAACACATCGGCAATGCGTTGGGCGATGTCTTGCTTCGACAAACTTTTGTCACTGAACAACGGCTCGGCCAACGTGTCGCCCACCGTGCGAGCCGGGTTGAGCGAGCCATAAGGGTCCTGAAACACCACCTGAATGTCACGCCCCAGCGTGCGGCGTCGGACGTTGCTGGCGCGGGTGATGTCCTCGCCATCAAACAAAATCCGGCCACTCGTCGCTTCGGTCAGGCCCAGAATCACACGCCCCATGGTGGTCTTGCCGGAACCCGACTCACCCACCAGACCCACCGTTTCGCCGGGATGGATATCCAGACTCACCCCTTTGAGGGCCTGAAATACCTGACCTTTGCCTTGTGCAAAGTCCACCCGCAGATCCTGTACCTGAAGCAATGGCTGGTGGCTCATGCGGCTTCTCCGGTCATTTTCATCAGTTGATCGTCCACTGTTGGCAATACATCACCGGGTTTGGCGCTGTGCGGGTTGGCCGCCAGCAGGGCGCGGGTGTAGGGATGCTGAGGTTTGTGAAACAAATCCACCACAGTGGCCGATTCCAGCACCTTGCCGTGGCGCAACACCATGGCGCGGTCGCAAATGTCGGCCACCACGCCCCAATCGTGCGTGACCAGCACCACCGCCATCTGGCGTGATTGCCCCAGACTTCGCAGCAGTGCCAGGATTTCGGCCTGCACCGTCACATCCAGTGCCGTGGTGGGTTCATCTGCCAACAAAATTTGCGGCTCACTGGCCAGCGCGCGGGCAATCCCCACACGCTGGGCCATGCCCCCGGAGATCTGATGCGGGTAACGCGCGGCCACATCCCGGGCGTTGGGAATCCTGACCTGCTCCAGCAATTGCAACACTTTGGCCTGAACCTGCGCCTCGGTCAGCGGCTGCAGCCGGATCACTTCGGCCAGCTGGTGCCCGATGGTGAAACACGGGTCCAGCGCGGCCATCGGCTCCTGAAAGATCATGCCGACCGTGGCACCGCGCAATTGGGCCAGCCGCTTTTCATCGCTCAGGTCGATCACCTCACCTGCGATCACCGCCGTACCGGCCGTCGCATTCACGCCCGGCGGCAACAAGCCCATGAGCGACAGACTGGTCAGCGTTTTGCCACTGCCCGACTCGCCCACGATGCCCAACGTCTCGCCTTGCTTCAGGTCAAAACTGACGCCATGCACCAGCACGCGATCGCCCGCGACAATGGTCACATCGCGCATGGACAACAGGCTGCCCTCAGGAATGTCGGCCGGTTTGACCGCCTGACGAACCGCCACTTTCTGGCGCACTGCCGGACGCGACCAGGATTCGGTAGAGGCGTCACGCAAGCTATCGCCCAGCAGGCCAAAGGCCAGCACCGTCAGCGCCACCACACCACCCGAAGGCACCAGCAACCACGGAAAATCGTTCAGACTCGCCGACGCCTCATAAATGGTGCCACCCCAGGTGGGCGTTGGGGGGGCCACACCCAGGCCCAAAAAACTGATGCCGGTCTGCACAATCACGGCAATCGCGGCAAACATGGACAACTGCACGATCACCGGCCCGGCAATGCGGGGCAACACATGCCGCACGATGATGTGGGCATCGCTCAGCCCCGAAATGCGCGCAGCCGCAATGTACAGCTCTTCACGCACGGCCAGCGTCACGCTGCGCAGCACCCGCGACACACCGGCCGAACCCATGATGCCCAGCGTGATCATGGCCGGCAACATGGCCTGCCCAAAGACCGCCAGCACCGCCAGCAAAATCAGGATGTTCGGCAAAGACTGCATGAGGCCCACATACTGCTGCACCCAGCGGTCCCACCTGCCGCCAAAATAGCCTGCACTCACGCCCAGGACCATGCCCAAAAAGACGGCGACCACCACCGCTTCCATGACACCGGCCATGGTGATACCAATGCCATACACCGTGCGACTGAAGACATCGCGACCCAAGGCATCGGTGCCCAGCCAGTGTTCAGCCGAGGGCAGTTGCTTGATCGCCAGCAAGTCCTGGTCGAGCGGGTCCAGCGGAGCCACCCATGGGGCAGCGACCGCACTGATCAAAAGCAACAACAGCCAAATCAGCGCCAGCACCGCAAGAGGGCGCGCCAGCAAACGACGCACAAAACCCACAGGCTGACCAGCAGACGACACAGAGACCCCGGCGCTCATGACACCCTCACCTTCGGGTTGAGCCAGCCATAGCTCAGGTCCACCATCAAATTGATGACCACCGTCATCAGGGTGAAATACAAAGTCACGCCCTGCAGCAACAAAATGTCCTTGTTCAGGGCAGCACTGACCGCCAGACTGCCCAGCCCGGGCAAAACGAACACACGTTCCACAAACACTGTGCCGCTGATGGCCGCCACCATCACCAGGCCCACCACCGTCACCACAGGCAAGGCCGCGTTGCGCAGGGCATGCTTCCAGATCACGCTGCGCTCAGGCAGACCACAGGCACGCAAGGCGCGGATGAAATCCCGCCCCATCACATCGTTCATCGCATCGCGCGTCTGCTTGGCGATGCTGGTGATGGAATACATGGACACCGAAACAATCGGCAAAACCAAACTCAGCGCCCAGTCTTTGGGGCTGTCACTGAACATGGTGTAGCCCGTGGCAGGAAACCAGCGCAACGTCACGGCAAACACAGAAATGAGCACCAGCGCCAGCCAGAAAGACGGAAAAATCAGGCCCAACAATGAAAAGGCATCAATCGCTCGCCCGACCCAGCCCCCCTTGAGCGCACTGGCCACACCCAGCAGCAAACCGCAGCTCAGGCACACCAGCAAGACCCCCAGCATGATCGAGACGGACACGCCCATCCGGGCGGACAACAAACCCACCACGCTTTCCTGAGTAAAGAAGGAAACCCCCAGATTGCCCTGAAGGGCTTGCCACAACCAGGCCAGGTATTGCACCACCAGCGGCCGGTCCAGGCCCAACTCGGCACGCAAGGCGTCATATTGCTCACGGCTGCCGTCTGCCCCGAGGATCGTGGAGGCCAGGTCGCCCGGTGCCAGACTGTTCAAAAAGAAGGTCAGAAACGTCACCACAAAGACCAGTGGGATCGACATCAGCAACCTTCGCAGGATGACCTGCACCATACGCGATTCCCCAATAAATTAATGTACGAATGAGTACATTATGTTATTGTCCGAATTGGTACATATATAGGTATTTACCCCTGAAACACGGGGCATCGCAGTCAAATCAGGCCAGCGTATATGACAGCACCAGCCCGGCAAACACGCTGAACCCCAGCCAGTGATTCAGCCGGAAGGCTTTGAAACAGCCTTCACGGCTGCGGTCCCTGATCAGCACAAAATGCCAGGCCACTTGCACGGCAGCCGCCGCCAGCCCCACCCAGCACCACAGGCCACGCACCGGGGCATCCACCAGCAGCGCCCAAATCAGCAGATAGGCCCCATAAAAACCCATGATCGCAGGCACATCCTTGTCGCCCAGCGTGATGGCCGAGGTTTTCATGCCAATCTTCAGGTCATCGTCGCGGTCCACCATGGCGTATTCGGTGTCATAAGCCAACACCCAAAACAGATTGCCCAGCAGCAAGCCCCAGGCCAGCGTTGGCACCTGCCCCTGCACCGCAGCAAAGGCCATCGGAATGCCAAAACTGAACGCCACACCCAACACCGCCTGCGGCATCGACACATGGCGCTTGGCATAGGGATAGACCAGCGTGACGGCCAATGCGGCAAATGACCAGCGGATGGTGACGGCGTTGGTGGTCAGCACCAGGCCAAACGCACACAGCGCCAGCACCGCCCCCACGGCCAACGCCTCACGGGTGCCGATGCGACCGCTGGTCACCGGGCGCTGCGCCGTGCGCTTGACGTGCTTGTCAAAGTCGCGATCAGCAACATCGTTGATGCAACACCCGGCGCTGCGCATCAAGATGGTGCCCAGCGTGAACACCGCCACCAGGTGCCAACCCGGAAAGCCCCCCGCCGCCACCCACAAAGCGGCCAAAGAGGGCCACAACAACAACAGCCAGCCCGCTGGGCGGTTCCAGCGAATCAGATCCAGATACAGGTTCAGTTTTTCACGCATCACGAATCACAACAGACATCAGGACAAACGGGTCACGCCCGGCAAGGCACAACCATAAACAGCATTGCGCAGTGCGGCGATGGCCTCATAACGGGTAAAGCTGCGCCGCCAGGCCAACACCACCCGGCGCGTGGGTGGCACCCCGCCCTGTGGGTCCACGATGGGCAAATACCGCACATGGGCATCGCCGTTGGCCGACTTGGCCTCGGGGGCGCTGACCGCTTCCGGCGGCACCGACAGGCGGGGCACCAGGGTCACCCCCATGCCGGCGGCCACCATGTGCTTGATGGTTTCCAGGGACGAGCCCTCGAAGCTCTTGCGAATGCCCTCGGTGCGGCTGGCAAAACGGGCAAACTCCGGGCACACCTCCAGCACATGGTCACGAAAACAATGCCCCGTGCCCAACAGCAACATGGTCTCGTCCTTGAGCTGGCTGGTGGTCAGCGATGCCTCGCCCGCCAGCGGGTGATTGCGCGGCAGCGCCGCCATGAATGGCTCGTCGTACAACGGCGCCATCGCCAAGCCGGTGTCGGGAAAAGGCTCGGCCAAAATCGCGCAGTCGATCTCGCCGGTGCGCAGCATCTCCAGCAAACGCACCGTGAAGTTTTCCTGCAACATCAACGGCATCTGCGGGGTGCGGTCAATCACCTGACGCACCAATGCAGGCAGCAAATACGGACCGATGGTGTAAATCACCCCCAGACGCAACGGTCCAGCCAGCGGGTCTTTGCCGCGCTTGGCAATCTCCTTGATTTCCGCAGCCTGCTCCAGCACGCTTTGCGCCTGACGCACCACCTCTTCACCCAGGGCCGTGACGCTCACTTCGCTGGCACTGCGCTCAAAAATCTTCATGTCCAGCTCTTCTTCGAGCTTTTTGATGGCCACCGACAAGGTGGGCTGCGACACATGGCAGGCCTCTGCGGCCTTGCCAAAATGCTTCTCACGGGCCACCGCCACAATGTACTTCAGTTCAGTCAGCGTCATGATCTGGCCTTTCAGGCTTTAAGGTATTCGGACTTGCCGCCCAACCAACGGCCAATGTGCCGCTCGGCCAGTTGGGGGTGCTGGTCCAGCATCTGCGGGGCCAACGCACGCGCCCATTCCAGCAGCGGCGTGTCGGTCTCCAGGTCGGCGAAACGCAGCAAAGGCGCCCCCGACTGGCGTGCGCCCAAAAACTCACCCGGCCCACGAATCTCCAGATCACGCCGGGCGATCTCGAAACCGTCATTCGTTTCGACCATGGCACGCAGGCGCTCGCGCGCGGTTTCGCTCAGGCGACCGCCCTCGGGCGTGCCATACAAAAGGACGCATGCCGATGCCGCCGCACCCCGCCCCACGCGGCCACGCAACTGGTGCAGCTGGCTCAGGCCAAAACGCTCGGCATGCTCAATCACCATCAGCGAGGCATTGGGCACGTCCACGCCCACCTCGATCACCGTGGTGCTGACCAGCACGCCCATCTGGCCTGCGGTGAATAAATCCATCACCGCTTTCTTTTCGGCCACCGGCATGCGCGAATGCAGCAAGCCCACCATCACGCCCGGCAGCGCCTCGCTCAGGTCGGCATGGGTTTGCGTGGCGTTGGTCAGGTCCAGCGCCTCGCTTTCTTCGATCAGCGGGCACACCCAATACACCTGCCGCCCCTGCTGCAACTGGGCACCAATGCGCTCAACCACCTCATGACGGCGGTGGTCTGACACCACCCGCGTCACGATGGGCGTTCGGCCCGGCGGCAATTCGTCGATCACCGACACGTCCAGATCGGCGTAATAGCTCATGGCCAGCGTGCGCGGGATCGGTGTGGCCGTCATCATCAACATGTGCGGCTCCATGCCCTCGGCCTGCATCTTGCCGCGCAGGGCCAAGCGCTGCGCCACGCCAAAACGGTGCTGTTCGTCGATCACGGCCAAGGCCAGGTTCTTGAACTTCACATGCTCCTGAATGACCGCGTGCGTGCCGACCACCAGCGCGGCCTCGCCCGACTCGATCAGCGCCAGCATGGCGGCCCGCTCTTTCTTCTTCTGACTGCCAATCAGCCAGGCCACCTTGACGCCCAGCGGTTCCAGCCAGCCCACCAGCTTGGCAAAGTGCTGGGTCGCCAGAATCTCGGTGGGGGCCATCAGGGCGCATTGCCAGCCCGCATCGATGGCTACCATGGCCGCTAACGCAGCCACCACGGTTTTGCCCGCGCCCACATCGCCTTGCAGCAAGCGGTGCATGGGCACGTTGCGGGCCAGGTCTTGGGCGATTTCGCGGCCCACGCGCTGCTGGGCATTCGTCAAGCCAAAAGGCAAAGCCTTGAGCAACTGGTCATACAAACCACCCCGCTTGGGCGTGAGGGCCGGGGCGCGCAGCAAATCGCGCTCACGTTTGGCGGTGAGCTGCGACAGCTGCTGCGCCAGCAACTCTTCGCACTTGAGGCGAATCCAGGCCGGGTGGCTGCGGTCTTCCAGTGCGGCCAGCGACACATCGGGCGTGGGGTGGTGCAAAAACTGCAAGGCATCACGCAGCGACCAGGCCCCTCGCGGGTCGGGCCAGGCCACTCCTTGGGGCAAAGTCTCGCTCAGGTCAGCGTGGTTCAACCCAGTGATCACGGCCCGGCGCAAATACGCCTGCGCCAGCCCGGCCACCGTCGAATACACCGGCGTCAACGCCTCGGCCAGGTGTCCGCCTGCGGCCTTGAACGTCGGGTGCATCATGGTCAGCCCCATGAACCCGCCCTTGACCTCGCCCCGCGCCCGGATGCGGTTGCCCACGGCCAGCGCCTTTTGGTGCGAGGGGTAAAAACTGAAAAACCGCATCACGCAGGTGTCCGAACCATCGTCCACCGTCACCAGCAACTGCCGGCGCGGCCGCATCGTGATCTCACAAGCCGTCACCGTGGCCTCAATCTGCGCCGTGTCGCCCTCGCGCACATCGCGCAACTTGACGATGCGGGTCTCATCCTCATAGCGCAACGGCAAGTGCAAGGCCAAGTCAATGTCACGCACCAAGCCCAGCTTGATCAGCGCCTTTTGCGGCGCTGACAGGGTTTTGGCAGGGACAGAGGTGGACGGGGTGGGCATCCGACAATTGTGCAGCTTGTCAGCCCCCATCGGCACGCCGGTTCAAGATTTCAATTTGAGCGTCGCGGACAAAAACAAGGCGGTGACCACCTCACGCGCCGTCTTTCGGTCCTGGACATCCAGCGCCAGGTAACGGGTGACCATTTCCCGGTCCACCATGCTCAGTGGCTCCAGGTTGGATGTGGTCTCCATGACCCTGGGGGTGCCCCCCGCATGACCAAACCGCAGCTCATCCGGACTGACCTGCAACCAATCGGCCAGCACCCGCAATTTATCTTGTGTGGGAATGGCCTTGCCCAGCAACCAGTTGCGCGCCGTGTGCGGCGTGATGCTGCGCCCCCAATACCGCGTGTTGAACTCGTTGGCCACCAAGGTTGGCGAAGCACGCACACCACTGCCAGCCAACGCTTGCTTGAGCCGCTGGGCAAATGCTTCTGTTTCGGTTGTGGTTGCCATGCTTCGAAATTAGCTGGCGGCTGAATTTTGAAATTGATTTTTTATTACAAATTATGTTAAAGTTAATTACATTTTTAAGATGATTGACAACTCAATCACGATGCCGCAAACCCAGGGAGCCTTCACATGAAATCCATCACATCTTTGATTACCGCTGGCGCACTGCTGGCTTTGGCGGGCTGCGGAGGCGGAGGTGGGTCCAGCAGCCCCACTGCATCGACAGACACCTACCAATTACGCGCGGCCTATGTGAACTATCTGACGGACACCCGATCGGCTCCGTTTACCGTTTCAGGAACCGTGAACAGCGTGAATGTGACGGGTAGCGGGTCTGCCACACAAGGTGCGCTGAGCAGCACCACCTTTGAAAATCAATCAGCACTGCAAAAAGTCAGCGTCACTACTGGAACGCTGAATGCCAATGGTCAAACGTTGCCCTTGTCCAGCAGTTCAACCACTTATGTCGATTCGAACTACAACCCACTAGGCTTCAATGGCACCGACTATGAAGTGATCTCTGGTGCGGTCACCATCCCCTCAACAGCTCGAGTCAACGACACAGGCGTCTGGTATTCCTCCATTCGCTACGCCACATCGGCCAAATCAATTCGTCGCGGCACTGCATCTGTGTCTTACGTGCTCGAGCCAGACACATCCTCTACTGCCCTGCTCAAAATCATCCGAATAGAAAAAGACACGTCAGGTGGAACCAGCTCTACAAGCACCATCAATTTCCGAATGACACCTTCGGGTGGTCTGACACGTCTTTCCGAATCGACACTTATCCCAGGCGGAACTGCTCTGACCATCTCGTACTGATTAAGTTAATTAACTGATTAACGACTCAATGACGATTACTGAAACCAAAGGACCATCCACATGAAATCCATCACATCTTTAATTGCCGCTGGCGCACTGCTGGCTTTGGCGGGTTGCGCAACGCGTCCCGAAAGCATTTCAGCGTCATACATTTCGCACGAGAAATACATGGGACAAGATTGCGCTCAATTGGCTTTGAGAATGTCCGATGCACGAAGCGAACTGGCAAAATTCTCTTCGATGCAAGACACCAAAGCCAACGTAGATGCAGCCACCGTGTTCTTTGTACTCATTCCCGCAAGCAAGCTCTCTGGTGACCATGCCGCAGATGTCGCGAAATACAAAGGCGAAGTAGAAGCCATCGAGACAGCGTTGGTCAAAACTGGCTGTAGGAAATAATCTTCACGATCATTCAAGAGCAAGTTGAATTAACGGCGTGCGAAAATCACGCCGTTTTTATTCACCAGGGCCTGTCCAGCCCCGCGCCATGTCTTCTATCCCCTCCAGCGCTACACCCCGCGCTTTCACGCTCAGTGATTTCGATTTTGAGCTGCCTCCTGAACTGATCGCCCAGCACCCCGCCGCCCAACGCAGCGGTTCGCGCTTGCTCGATGGCTCATCGCCAGCAGTGGTCGATCGCATCTTTCATGAATTGCCCAGTCTGCTGAATGCGGGTGACCTGCTGGTGTTCAACGACACCAAGGTGGTCAAAGCACGCATCTTTGGCGAGAAGGCGTCTGGCGGCAAGCTGGAGCTGCTGATCGAGCGCGTGTTGCCGGGCCACGAAGTGGTGGCGCACATGAAGGTCAGCAAAAAGCCGCTGGTCGGCGGCAAGATGTACATGATGGGCGGTGCCCGCAACGAGGGGTTTGATGCGGTGTTGCTGGGGCGTTGGCCCGATGCCAACGGCCAGTTGTTTCACCTGAAGCTGAGCGATGAACCCCATGCCCTGATGGAAAAGCACGGCCATGTGCCGCTGCCGCCCTACATTGCGCACACCGATACAGAAGAGGACGCCCAGCGCTACCAAACGGTGTTTGCCCGCGCCCCCGGCGCGGTGGCTGCTCCTACAGCGGCGCTGCACTTTGACGAAGCCTTGCTGGCCCAACTGCAGGCCCGCGGCGTACAGACCGCCAGCGTGACGCTGCATGTGGGTGCAGGCACCTTTCAACCCGTCAAGACAGAGAACATCGCCGACCACACCATGCACCGCGAGTGGTACGAGGTGCCTGAAGCTACGCAGCAGGCCATTGCGGCCTGCAAAGCGCGCGGCGGCCAAGTGGTGGCCGTGGGCACTACCACCGTTCGCACCCTGGAATCATGGGCCAAGTTCGGCCAGGCCAGCGGTGACACACAGATTTTCATCACGCCAGGCTTTGCGTTCCAGGTGGTGGACCGGCTGATCACCAATTTCCACCTGCCCAAGAGCACACTGATGATGCTGGTCAGTGCCTTTGCGGGCTACGAGCACATCATGGGCCTGTACCGGCACGCCATCGCCCAAGGCTACCGGTTCTTCAGTTACGGGGATGCGATGCTGTTGACTCGCACCCCAGCCCCCTCTCAGGCCAACTGAAGAAACACCCGCCCACCCTCGATCTTCACCGGCCAGGTTTTGGCGGGCTCGGTCGCCGGGCCGCAGGCCACCGACCCGTCACGCAAGCTGAACTGGGCCTGGTGGAAAGGGCACTCCACGTTGTGGCCTTCCACAAAGCCATCACACAACTTGGCGTTGCCGTGACTGCACAGGTTGTTGATGGCGAACACCTCGCCCTCCACGCTGAACAGGGCAATGTCTTGCCCCGCGGGGGCCACTGGAATGCCCGCGCCTTCAAACAAATCGGCCTCAGCGGCCACATCAATCCATTGGGTCATGGTCAGATCGGGTAGATGATGGAGTTGGGGATCATTTCGCTGTCGTACACGCACAGGCGCTCGGCGAACTTGAAGCCTTCGGGGGTCTGCACGATGGTGTCGATGTAGCGGCCCACATTGAACACGGTGCTTTCCTTGTCGAACTTGGTGCGAAACACGGCGTAGTTAGCCTCGCTGTGGATGCGGCCATCGGTCACCTGACGCACGATGGGCGCGCCCACCACATGCCGCTGGTAATAAGGGTCGTGGTACAGCGTTTCCTTGATGCCATACACGCGGTCCTTGAGCATGCCCTTGCTGGTCAGTGACAAGGTGCACAGCGGAAAACCGCGCTCGTGGTTCTCGCGCGGCTGCAGTTTGTAAACGCATTGCTCGGTGAAGAACTCGGGCCAGAGGTCCCAGTTTCCACTGTCCACGGCGCTGGCGTAATCGGCATAAAGCTGCTGGATGCCGAACCAGGTATTCATATCGACCATGTTCAAGCCTCCATCACTTTGCGCCAGTATTCATACATGCCCCTGATCAGGGTCTCGGTCACCATGTGGTCCGTCTCTCCCACATCGCGCCCGCCCAGCTCCACCAGCATGCGGTGCTCGGGCTTGGTCTCAAAAGCCTGCTGCGAAAACTCGATCACCTCGCCATCGTCCGCGCTCACAAAACCGGCCGGGCCAAACAGGTTGGCCTGGCGCAGGCGGCGTTCATGCATCTCGGGCGTGTCATCCTCAAAACCAAAGTGCGTCCAGACAAAGTCGAACGCGCCATGCCCGTCGGGCTGGATGTGGCGCGTGGACACGCTGTTGACCTGCTGCTGAAAAATCACGCTCGGAAACAGCGTCATCATCACCGCCGTCGGCATCTTGTCTTCCATCTGCCACCAGGCCTCGGGCACGATGTCCAGAAAGCTCGGATCGTTGAGCTGCATGCTCTCCTTGAAGCTGCTCACCTGCGTCACTTGCGACGCTGCGCCCGTGGCCTGACCCGCGCTGCCCCGAGTCGAGATCATGGCCGCATGGCGGTGGTGCGCGTCCATGCGCAGTTCGCTCTTGTTGTCCGCACGCCAGAGCCCGAAAGTCACAAACCAGGTGTGCAGCAAACCGGGGTGGTAGGGGTCCTTGATGTTCTCTTGCATCAGCTTCCAGTTGCCCGGAATGCGCTGGCGGTTGTAGCCCAGCACCACCAGCTTGCGGCCGTTGAACAGGCGGTCAAAGTATTTCAGGATGGTCGGCCCCATGTAGTCTTCGAGCGACTCCACATCGTGGTCGAACGAGGCGAACACCACGCCGCCGCGTGTGGCCACCCTCAGCGGCGTGAGGCCATGCTCCTTGGGGTCGAAATCGGCCGGCATTCCACCGTTGACCTTGCCGTCTTGCCGCACGCCGCGCCGAAACGGCACGCCCTGCAAGTCACCTTGGAGCGTGTAGCTCCACTGGTGGTAAGGGCAGACAAACTCTTTCTTGTTGCCGTGGCGCTCGCGGCAAAACTGCATGCCCCGGTGGGCGCAAACGTTCTCCACCACATGGATCTGGGCGTCATTGCCGCGCGTCATGATGACCGAGCGTTCGCCCACCACGGTGCGCTTGAAATCGCCGGGGTTCGGTATCTCGGCCTCCAGGCCCACGTAGCTCCAGTGGCTTTTGTAAAAGAAGCGCTCCAGCTCCTTCTTGTGCCGGTCTTCGTCGGTGTACACGGCAAATGGCACGCGGCTGGTGCCTTCCGTTTCCCAGTGGATGGGTTGTTCGGGCATGGTGTCTCTTTCCGTTTGTATTCGCTTGTAGGTCGGACCTTCAGGTCCGACGTTGGTGGTTGTGGTGCGGACATGTCGGGGCTAAAGCCACCGACCTACAAAGCACTCACCTGCAAAACTTGACGTCGATCATGGCCAAACACGTCAATTTAGTAAATCAAAATTCAAAGATAATCATTATCTAAAATTCAAATAAAACCATGGAACTCGCCCGCCTCGATCTGAACCTGTTGCTGGTGTTCCACCACCTGCTGCGCGAAAAGCGCGTCTCCAACGTGGCCACCGTGCTGGGCATGAGCCAGCCCGCCGTCAGCAGCGCCCTGGGGCGTCTGCGCAACAGTCTGGGCGACGCTCTGTTTTTACGCACCCAGCGCGGCATGGAGCCGACCCC
>JACCDQ012230331.1_pt1 | contig 20733 bp, 18 predicted proteins | sample 7446031 | NCBI WGS metagenome assembly JACCDQ01 (sample SAMN15323442, study PRJNA562643) | freshwater metagenome | isolation source: river surface water | place: USA:Blue River Watershed | collected 2017-08-17
CCACGCATTCCTTTAGACTGCGCAACCAAAGCAGAAACTCTGGCTTTTTCTTCAGCACTTAACCCTGGCAAGTCACCTTTAGCGACGATAGCCGCCTTCAAATTGTTAAATGCATTCTCACATTCAGTTTTAATTGCGCTATCACTTAATTCAACCATGCTTGATTGATATGTAAAGTTGGCTTGAGCTAACTCTTGCATTTTTTTAGTTATTGCTAAGCTTCGTGTTCTAAGGCCCGTATTTATATCGGCCAGCTGCTTTGCCATCGCCGAATTTCTTTCGTTTAATTCTTTGTCTTTGGCATTAACGTCTTTTTTATTCTCGGCGGTGATTTCATTGACTTCCTTGGTGTTCTTATCACGCTCTTCATTCAGATCTTTTTGCAAATCAAGAATAGCTTCTTTTTGCTTTGTGATTTTATCTAAAAGATCTTTTCTATCTCTTTCTTTTTTCTCTTTATCATCTTTACGAGCTTTACGATCGATCGATTTAACGCAAGCACCACCACCAGAAGAAATAGAGGTATTTGTTCCGCCTTGATTTGGATTTTTAGCATTTTCAACTGTGGCCCATACTTGAGCAATTTCAGTTAAGGCTCCGTAACCATTTGTTTTGCTTTCTGTATCACCATCTTCATTTTTTACAGTCTGATAGGGATTACTTAAACTTGAGATTTTTTTATTACAAGCCTCGGCTCTAGTTTTACAATTCGTTCCTGCTGTTTTATCGAATGCCGAACAGGCTTCTTTTTCTTTTGCAGATAAATCAGAATATTTTTCGAAAGCTTGTTCACAGGCTTGTTTAATGTCTCTAGACGAGTCAAGTTCTGTACATCCATCTCTGTCAATACAGGCTTGTTTCGCATCTCGTAAACACTGATTATATTTGTTTGTGGCATCGTTTTCGGCTCCGGCAGCTGGCTTTGTGCAGGAAAACTTCGCTTCATCACCGCATTTTGCATTACATTGCGACCGATTTTGTTCGGCTCCCATACTGAGACACGTGAAAAATAGTATCGTTACACCTGTCAAAACTTTTGTGATTGGAAATGCTTTCATTTGCTTTCTCCCCATCTGTCAGATTGTATAATAGTACGAAGCAATCTGAAGACCAAAATTGTCTCTGCTATTCAAAAATTCTACGACTCAAATTGAGACATGTCTGCCTGGACATAGGGCTAAAAAAGCAAACTTCTATTTTGAGCAAATCTTTCGTCCTAATGCCGCGCGAAATTTATTGGTGAATTTTGCTTGTTCGCCTACCTTGTAGGGGCATGAAAATGGTGAGCGGCGAAAATTCAGATTTATTCATTAATGGGCATAACGTACATGTCCAAACTGAAGATTGGGGTATTGAAAAACAGTACCTGATGAGCCGAGTTTTTAAAGATGGAAGCGTTTTTAAAACCTTCCGCCTAGGTTACGACAAAATTGAAAAAGTTGAACTTGAAACCCAAAGGCGATCAGCCTTACTCCGTTTTCACCAGACGATCATCGACTGGTCTTATCAGGAAATCTAGCCTATTCGTTTTTCTATTTATAAATGAAAATATTTAGGTGATCGAACTTAAACATGTTTATAAAACATACCAAGCTGATCGGCATACCTTGCGCGATTTAAGCCTTCAAATCGAAAAAGGTGAATTCGTCTTTTTACTAGGCCACAGTGGCGCCGGAAAAACTACACTTTTTAAAACTATTTCAGCCTTTGAAAAGGCAAGTTCGGGTGAAGTTTCTGTACTTGGTTACGATCTAGCCCGTTTGAAAACTAGCCAACTTCCTTTCTTTCGCCGCAAAATTGGTTTTGTATTTCAAAACTATAAACTGCTAAAAAACAGAAACGTTCGAGAAAATATTGAATTGCCTTTAGTCATTTTGAACGAAAGCGCCAAAACCCGAAGAGAAAAATCGGACGAATTAATTGAAAAACTAGGTCTTAAAAATCTAGAAGATCAGTTTCCTGATTTTCTGTCTGGAGGAGAACAACAACGAGTAGCCGTTGCCCGAGCTTTAATTCACAGCCCCGAGTTAATCATTGCGGATGAGCCAACCGGTAACTTAGACCCAAAACTTAGCAAAACTATTATGAATGTTTTTGAAGAGTTTGCGAAAACAGGTGCAACTTTCTTATTGGCCACGCACGACCATCGCCTGATCAAAAAAACCGATTGCCGCGTTCTAGAACTTGAAAAAGGCAGTCTTGTGAAAGATGCCATATTATGAAATGGTCTCCTCTTAAAATTGCTTTAATTTCTGTTATAAGTCTTTCCCAAATTTTACTTTTAGTTTTTTTCTTAACTTACAAAAACGTAAATATTGCTTTAGGCTCATGGTCAGAAAATTCAAATTTAACAATTTACCTAAAAACTGACGCTTCAGAAAATGAAAGAAACCAAATTGTTCAATTTTTAAAAAAAGTTAATGACAGCAACGAAGTCAAAATTACGACTCGCGAACAGTCTGCAGAAGAGTTTAAAAAGTCAATTGGCCAATATGCTGCTGGTCTAATAGGTGACGATGAGCTTACTGATTTAATTCCAGAAACAATCGAATTAGCAGCACCAAAATATTACTCTTTAGATCAAAAAATTGACTTATTCCAAAAAGTTTCGAGCGCGCTTAGTAAATTTTCAAGCGTTGAAGAAAGTGTTTTTGGTCTCAGTTGGCTGCAACGGTTTTCAAATGTTGACAAATATATTCAAAATTTAGGCTTAGTAAGTTTTGTTATTTTGCTTCTAGGAATGGGCTTTCTTTCAGCCTTAATGGTGAAGGTACTTATTGAAGATTCACGAGCCGAGATCGAAGTTTTTAATCTACTGGGTGCGACCCGTTGGTCTATTTATAAAATCTATCTAAAAGATATAACCTACACCGTAAGCTTAAGCCTTTTATTGACTTGCACGATAAGCTATTTTCTTTTTTATTTAACTAAAACTGCTTTATTAAGAAGTGACATCGGACAATTAATTGGAAACCGTCTTTCATTTTTGAATTATCAAGAGCTGTCACTATTTACTGCATCAGTCGCTGCCTTCGTTTACTTAATCAGCTTAATTTCAATGATATCATCTTTAAATAAAGTGAGTCATTTGACTTATGATTAAGATTTTATCTTTCATTTTTCTTTTATCTACCACCCAGTATTCTTTCGCAAAAGAAAGTTCAACTCGCTTAGAAAAAGCCATCAATAAAGGTATCGAAACTTCGGCTCAACTTGAGTTAGAAAAAGATCATCTGACGCAGAAAATATTTGATCTTGAAAAAAAAATTCGTGACCGCAAAAAATTGTTATTAAAAAGATCAAATGCACTTTCTTACCTAAAGAACTACCAGTTTGGTGCGTTGCTGGCGCGAAGCCAAAACTCATCTCAACTTGATCGAAGTATTAAAATTTTCGACAGATTGAATCAATACGATTTAAATCTTTTCAAAGAGCATAACACGTCATTAAAGGTTCTCAGCTCTACTAAGAAAAATTTAGACCTTACAATTAAAGAACTTAATGACTCAATTGAGTCATTAAGGGTTCAACAACAGAAGCTAGCTGCTGAAGAAAATGAAAGACTGGTTGAAATTAAAAACAAAAATTTTCCATCACTATTGAAAGCGAAAGGTACGCTAGCAAGACCTTTAGACGGCTCAATTGAATGGCCATTCGGATCTAAACTAGATAGATCTAAGCAATTTTCTTTTGTTTCAAAAGGTTTACTTTTTAAAACTATTCCCGGTTCAGAAATAAAATCAGTCGGTCCAGGAGTCATCATTTTTAGTGACGTTGTTCCGCCCTGGCGAGAAACTTTAATTATCCAACACGATGACAATTATTTCTCGGTCTATACAGGTATTCAAGACCCTGCCCTGAAGTTAAATGACTCGGTTGAAACGAATCAGATTCTCGGTAATGCAAGTTCAGATGAATTCTATTTTGAACTTCGCCATTTTGATAATCCGATTAATCCAAAAAATTGGTTTAAGGAGACCTTGTGACCCAAAGTAAAAAAATTCTTGCAGCTGTAATTGTTCTTATTGTACTTATCGGCGGGAAACCATTGATCTCATTTGCTGAAGATAGATACGCAGATTTACAGAATTTCAGTAAAATATTAAATCTAGTTCAACAATATTACGTGGAAGATGTTGATACGAAAAAATTAGTAAATGGTGCGATCAAAGGAATGCTACGAGAACTTGATCCACACACTAACTATATGCCACCTGACATTTTTAAAGATTTTGAATCTGAAACAGCCGGAGAATTTGGCGGACTGGGAATTGAAATCTCGGTACAAAATAATATCTTAACTATTATTTCTCCGATCGAAGATACTCCTGCATGGATTGCTGGGATCAAACCTGGAGACAAAATTGTTGCGATCAACGGAAATTCGACAAAAGGTTTCAGCTTGGTCGAAGCGTCTGCGATGCTTAAGGGAAAACGAGGAACAAGCATCACTCTTTCGATCGTTCGCGAAGGTGTCGACAAGCCAATCGATTACGTCATCACTCGTGGTAGCGTTAAAATCAAGTCAGTCAAGCCGACGAATTTGGATGACGGCTATATGTACGTTAAGCTAACTAGCTTTATCGAGCAGACCAGTTCAGATTTAGAAAAGGCACTGAAAGACTTCAAAGCTAAAAATAACGGAAAAATCGAAGGGCTATTGATAGATTTGCGTCGCAATCCAGGCGGACTTTTGGATCAAGCCGTTAAGGTGAGCGACCTTTTTTTAAAAGAAGGAGTGATTGTCAGCACTATCGGACGTGACCCAAAAACAAAAGAAGTATCATCAGCTTCAAAAAAAGCTCTATTTGGCGAAGTTCCTATTGTAGTTCTGATAAACGAATTTTCTGCAAGCGCTAGTGAAATTGTATCAGGGGCATTGCAAGACAACAAGCGCGCAATCATAGTTGGCGAACGCAGTTTTGGTAAGGGTTCGGTTCAATCCGTGATTAAATTGGGTGACGGCAGCGGGTTAAAATTAACCGTCGCTAGATACTATACGCCAAGCGGGGTTTCTATTCAGTCTGAGGGAATCAAACCAGATATTGAAATAGAAGATATCGACGCAGAACTTTTCGCAAAATCGATCAACAAAACAAAAGGTATGCGCGAAAAAGATATTTCGGGTCATTTAAAAAGTGAGCGCGAAAAGAATGCTGAAAAGAAAAATCAACCCGTTCCAAGTATGGATAAAAACGCCGTCGCTTGGTGGAAAGATATTGGCAGCAAGAAAGATTCAGATCTCAGTGAAAAAGAAAAATTATTCAAAACAGACTATCAAGCTTACCAAGCCTTTACTTACCTGAAGGCACTCAAGACCCTTAAAACAATGGCTAAGTAGTCGACAAAAGGGCTCAAATTGAGCCCTTTTGCGCGGAAACGTCTTACCAGGACACCTTAATTTTTTCCAAATCGTCTCTGAAAATTGCATTTAAATTTAGTATGCGCATTCTGATACTAACTGTTTTACTAAGTTTAAATGCTTTCGCAGGCCCCGTGACGTCGCCTGTTGACTATGTCTTAGATCATCCCGAAATCTTTCAACCAGACCATCCTGAGGTATTGTCAAAATTGCGCAAAGAAGTCGGTGACCATTTTGCCAAAGAGGTTATGAACTACTTTATGAAAGAAATCGTCGTGCAAAATCGCTCTTGCGAATCTTTGATCGGGAGCTGTGATTTCTATCTTTGCCAGGAGTTAAAAAATCCCTGTGGTTTCGAAGGTTATAATTTAGGTTTCGGATATAAGTACTGCAGCCGAAGTAAATTTAAATTGCTCGATGAGATGAAAACACAAATCGGCAAAGAATGGGTTCCGAAAACATTTCAATGTCTTCAAAAACGCAGCCTAGAAAATTCATTAGCGATTGAACAACGCGAAGATTTAAAAAAAGATGTTTGTAAATCAATTCGAAATCTAGCTTTTAATTCACACCCCGACTGCTACGTTGAAGCTGGGTACTGCGAGTTAAGCATTCTTGAAAAATCAAATATTGTAGAACTTATCTTTTTCAGTGCTTTTAAACCAAGTAGCATCAAACAAGGTTTCAGTCTAAATAATCAATGCGCAAAAAAAATCCGCGTCTGGTAACGCGGATTTTTCATTTCTTCAAAATTTTAAAATCCAACTAACGCGGCGCTAGACCAAACAGGGCCTGGCACTTTTTAGTTTTGTTCGTCTTTGATTTCTTTTGCGTCTACTTCTTTTACCTTTGCTTTGTCAGTTAAAAGCTTAACCACTTTTTCTTCAGTGATCATGTAAGTTAGACGGCTCATTTGTTCTGGTTTTGAGTACCATTCTTTAATACGCGGAACTTCGATACCAGTTTGTTGAGCGTACTCTTCAAATTTTGCATCAAGATCTTCTTTTTTGCAGATCATGTCATGATCTTGAGCCAAACGATCGATCAAGAAGCTTGATTGAATCATTTCAGAAGCCGTTGTTGCGAAATCCGCATCCCATTTTTTTACGTACTCGTCGAATTCAGTTGGTTGCATGCCTTGTTCAGACATACGTTTTTTGAAATCTTCAATCAACGCTGCTTTTTGGTCTTTCATTAAAGAAGCCGGAACATCAACCGGATTTGCAGCAACTAATTTTTTTAATAGACGATTTTTGAAAGCGTCTTCGATACGTTTCTTTTCAGTGTTTTCCATATCAGTCGCTACAGTTTTTTTGAATTCTTCAACTGTTTGCTGAGCGCCAACTGATTTCAATAATTCATCTGTTAACTCAGGAAGTTCTTTTTTCTTAAGACCTTTCAAAGTCACTTTGAAATCAACTGGTTTACCAGCAAGGTCAGCAGAATGGTACGGAGATGGAAATTTCAACCCTAAAGTTTTAGTGTCGCCCACTTTCATTCCAACGATACCTTCTTCATATCCGTCGATGAATTGTTTAGAGCCTAATTCAAGATTTTGATCACGGCCCGCACCGTTTTCTAAAGCTTTACCGTCAACAAAACCGTCGAAGTCGATAACGGCAACATCACCCATTTGAGCTGGGCGAGATTCTAAAACGTCAACGAACTGAGCTTTTGAAGAACGAATGTTTTCGAAAACTTGTTCAATTTTTTTAGGATCTAAAACAAGTTTTTCTTTTTCAACTTCTAAGCCTTCCCATTTTTTAACTTTCACTTCTGGGCGAACGTCAAAAATAGCCGAGAAAGAAAAATCTTTTGATTCAGATGGATCTTCGAATTCAAATTCAGGGTAATTGATTGGCTCTACTTTTTGATCTTGTAAAGCTACTGGGTAATGCATTTGAATTAAGTCTTGAGCGACGTCAGATTGAACGCGATCTTTGTACATCGTTTTAATAGTCGCGATCGGAGCTTTTCCTTTACGGAAACCTTTGATTTCAACTTGTCTTTGGATAGATTGGTAAACGCGGTCAAATGAAGACTTAACAGTCTCGGCCGGAATTTCCACATTTAGTTTACGTTGTAACCCTTCAGTTACTTGAATTTGAGCTTTCACGAGATCTCCTTTGCGTGCTATAAATCAAATGATGGAAATTAGGGTATTCTTTAAGCAAAAGCAATGAAATTCACCGGAAGATGGACCGATGAGCATAGTTAGAAAAGTACATTTTGTGACTGGAAAAGGCGGAGTCGGAAAATCTCTGGTGGCCGCTTCTTTAGCGCGCGCCCTTAGCCTTCAAAAAAAGCCTATTTTACTAGCGGAATTAAACGAAACTAGTTTTTATAAAGACTTTTTGGGACTTTCGCATATCTCTTACAAACCAACTGAATGGAAACCACATTTAGAAGTCGCCCAATGGAGTCCCGAAGACTGCCTTAAAGAATATGCATTGCACCTACTTAAAATCGAGGGACTGTATAAGCTTTTCATGGAAAATCCGGTTTCTAAAAGTCTTATACAGGTTGCGCCAGGCCTGCACGAACTTGCTTTGTTGGGGAAAATTACTTCGTCCCCTAGAAAACATGGGCCAACGATGGAACACGATCAGTTAGTTATAGACTCGTTTGCAACCGGGCATTTTTTAAGTCTTTTGCGCGCGCCTTCGGCAATGGCTGAGGCCGTTCAGTTTGGGCCAATGGGTGAACAATCTCGGTCGATTGATGAATGGCTTCGGAATCCTGATTTTACTGAAATTCATATTGTGACTTTATCTGAAGAATTGCCAATTACTGAGACCATCGAGCTGTATCATCAGCTCGAAAAAGAATTCAAAATAACTGCGAAAGTTATATTGAATAAAGTCTTGAATCTGACCAGATCAGATTTGGAAAACCTAGACCCATCAATTAAAATTGATTTACAAAATACTTTGAACGACGAGGAAAATGCTCGAAAACTTTTAAATAAAAATAATATTTCTTTCTTAGAAATTCCACTTATACCTTCGATTGACTCAAATCTTATCAGCGAAAGTATTTCTAAGGTGATCAATGTTTAAAGTTGCACCTCAAACAAAAACCTTAATTTGTATTGGTACCGGCGGAGTCGGCAAAACAACATTAGCTGCATCAATTTCAGTTGGGCTGGCCCAGGGTGGAAAAAAAATTTTAGTACTAACAATTGATCCTTCACAAAGATTGGCTCAAACATTAGGAATTAAGAATGACGGAGAACTTCATCAAGTTAAACTTCCTTCAGGCGCAACAGGAGAACTTTGGGCCGGAGTCATTCAACATCAAAAGGCTTTTGATTTTTTCATTCGTCAAGCAGCTGGAAAAACAGGAAGTGAAGTCGAATCACTACTAAAAAATAGACTGTATTTACAACTTTCGGGTCGACTAAGCGGATCCCAAGACTTTACGTCTTTGGTGACCCTGTATCGATACGTCGCCAGTGAAGAGTTTGATTTGGTTATTTTAGATACTCCTCCGTCTCAGCACACATGGAATTTTTTAAGAGCTCCCGAAAAAATTTCAAATCTTTTTCATGAGGGCATCGCAAGCTGGTTTCGAAATTTAGATGGTGAAAAAACGGGCGTGTTTAAAAAAATTATCAATCTGGGAACAACTCAAGTACTAAAAGCCCTTGAAACACTGACTGGATCGCAATTTATAAAAGAACTTTCAGCCTTTTTTAAAGCCATTCAAAGTTGGCAAGGTCCCTTAGAAGAATACGTCATGAATTGCCATCGCGTTTTAACTTCACAAAGCACCGAATTTTTAATGGTGACGACTTTAGACCCATCTCGCTTACTTGAAGCCCAAAAATTAAGTCGTGAAATACGCACGCAAGGCTATAAATTAACGACCCTTGTTATTAACCGCGTTCCTGAGTGGACTAAATTAAAAACACACAACTCGTCAAAGCGATTAAATGATTTATTAGGATATTATGAAAGCCTTGAAAGCGACCTTTATAAACGTCTGACACATTTCAAAAACCAACTGAAAGTGTACAAATGCTTCGAGTTAAGACAGAATAGTGACGATGTTAAAAATCTTTTGCAAAACTTCGAAAAATTGTCAGCACTTGATTAGTGTTTTAGGTTTTTTGGCTTTAATTTTATCTTCTTGCCAAAGCATTTCAGTTTACCAAAAAGCCGACCCTGTTCAGTTGACTGAAAGAGAAGTGTTTTTTCAAAAGGGAGTCGCATTACTTGATAATAATAAATTTGCTGAATCAGCTGGTTTTTTCATAAAAGTCACTCAGAATAATTTGGGCCCCCAAGACGAAGTATACAATGCTTCTCTTTGGAATCTTTCCACGATTTATGAAAAATTAGGCGAATTTGAAAAAGCAGTTCTAGCTTTAATTGAACTTGAAAAACGCAATCCAACTGATATTTCTTTGATAAGAATTCAACTTGCATTAGAAAAAAACTATCTTCGTTTAGAAAATACAAATCTTGCTCTTAAAATCGGCCAAGAAATCGACAAGTCAAATCCAGCAAAAATATATTCGTTGCAAGATATTTATATTGCACTAGAAGAAAATTCGAATTTCAATTACGACCATCTCATTTTAGAAGAGCTTCAATTTCTTGGACAGATTCAAAAATATTTTATCTACGTAATGGAAAGTCAGGAATCTCCTTTAAACCAAAAGGCCACTGATCTCTTAATTCATACCTACGATGGTTTTTTCACAAGATTCAATAGCTCGTCGGCAAGCCATCAATTCAAAAGATCTTTAAGTATTGAATTACTCGAACAGCTTAGAAAATTTGATTTCTATAGACTTAGTTCAATCAATATCAACCCCTACACCATATCTAAATTTTCAAACTACAATAATCAGAAACAGAAATTTTTAACAGATTGGTTGCATCAATGACGACGATGAACTTTACAGATAATTCAAACATTCGCCAAAACATACATGATCAAATTTGTAAGAATTACGCCGAAGTTCAAAAATGGTTTGCAGCTAAAACAAGTCAGCTGGCCTACCCTATTTATTCTAGCTATGATATTCGAGATTCAGGTTATAAAATTACAAACGTCGACGCCAATATATATCCGGCTGGATTCAATAACATTTGCCCTACAGATAAAGAAACTTCAATTGGGCTTTTCAAAAAATATATTCAAGTTCATTATCCTTTTGATGTTAAGAAGATTCTTTTAATTACAGAAGAACATACTAAAAACCCTTATTACGTCGAAAATGTTTATACAATTTCAGATTTGCTGACCCAGGGGGGTTTTGAAGTACGCTTGTCGTTTCCGAAGGACTTGCCTGAGCCAATCACTTTAGAATCGATCACTGGTCGAAAATTGCAATTTGGAAGTGGCTACCATGAGTCGGCATGGGTCAAAGATTTTTCGCCAGATTTAGTAATTAGTAATAATGACTTTTCTTTAGCTTTAGAAGAGTGGGGATCACAATTAGATAAACCTATGAATCCTCCGCGCGAATTGGGTTGGTACCAACGCAAAAAATCGCGTTACTTCAAAAATTACAATCAGTTAGCTTCTGATTTCTCTGAAATTATTAAAATCGATCCGTTTTTATTACGTGTTGAAACTGAAGAATTTACCGAATTCGACATTTCTAGCGACGTAAGCCGTGATCTTTTAGCAAATCAAGTTGATGCTTTTCTTGCAAAATTAAAAAAGAAATACTCTGAAGAAAAAATTTCGCAAGAGCCGTTCTGTTTTGTAAAAAACAATTCTGGAACTTACGGCCTTGGCGTCACTAAGGTCAATTCAGCCCAAGAGATTAAAGACTGGACATACAACGCGCGCAAGAAAATGAAAGCTGCCAAGGGTGGAAAAAATATCGAACAAGTCATCATACAAGAAGGAGTTCCTTCGATCGTTACGGCAGACCAAGCATCAGCAGAGCCCGTTATTTATATGATCGGCTGCGAATTGGCTGGAGGATTTTTAAGAACACATTCAGAAAAATCTTCAACCGAAAGCTTGAATTCTCCGGGTGCCGTTTACAAAAGACTTTGTGTCACTGATCTTTATGACAATCGCATGAAATGCCCGAAAGAAAATGTATATGGCTGGTCAGCGAAGCTTGGATTGCTAGCCATTGGTCTTGAGGCGCAAGAAATGAAAATTAATTTCGATCGCTTTGTTAATGCTTCTTGCGGATCAATTTAGTTGGGTAACGACGGTCCTTAGCCTAGAACTTTGTATCGATAGATTCGTATATATATTGATATGCTAGAATGATGTTTTGGGGGTTAAATGACTTCATTATCATCTTCGGCAAAATCGGTTTGTCTATTTACACTTTGCTTTGCGTTTGGACTAAGCATATTTTTTTCGGTCGCTGATCGTATGCCTACTATGAGAGACCCTGCTTCAATCGGGTCGAAAGTATTTCAGATAAATAATCTTTCTTCAGATCAAATCAAAAATCAGTTGTCGCAAAAAATAAAAGTCTACCCCACAATTGACGGAAAAAAGAACATTCAGTTTTCTGGTTTTTCTTCGGCGTTGTGCCGAACTTACAACGAAATCGAAATGGAATTTCAAGCAGAAGGTGTTGCTGTAGCAGGGGAAATTCCGTCGCTCAAAGTGACCGCGCCATGCGAAAGCGGTCAAGACCCAGCCGAGATGGGAAACATTCAAATTCCCGTTGCGAAAATCTTGGCTGAAAAGCCAAAAAATGCAGAATTTAGCTTTAATGGTTACACCGCTAAAGTTGAACTCATTCACGCTCCGGATGAATGGCCCACTGTTTGGGTTTTAAAAACGGTACAATTTAAAAATGCGACCGGACAAAATAAAACGGCTACCTTTGATCGCAAAATTGCTTCAGATAGCCGTCCCGTTGTAATTGAGTTTTAATTAAACAAAGTTAAGCATATTTATTGGCAAAGTCCCGCCTGTCTTACATCTTTCAAGAAATTGAAGGCCTCCTGCTGGTTATCTGTTCCAAAAACTACAGTGCCACCTACAGAAATGCGATGAGCATAAGAGAATCCATTAAAGCCACCAGAAGAAAGTAAATCACATGCTTGAGCGACAGGGCGACAGATGCGATTATTTACTAAGTTGCTTAATTGATTCATCATCGTGCTACGATCATCAGTACCGGTGACAACAGTGTCATTAGCCGCTATACGAAAACGATATGAGAACCCGTTAAACCCGCCCGATCCAATCATTTTACATCCGACGTCGATTGCCTTATGACAAAGACCAGCACTTTCAAGTTCGTTCAATGAAGAAATCATTTTTTCAAAACTATCCGTTCCGAATTTAGCATCGTCATTATAACCGCCGCGATATTTGTAAGAGGAACCATTGTAACCGCCATTGCCATACAGTTCGCACTTTGCCCCTACTTGAGGGGGAGCCGGGTTAACGACTACTGGTGGTTGAACCGGATCAACTTGTCCAATTGAAGTTCCATAACTTTCAACTGTTAAAGACATTGTTGAGCGGAAAGCTTCAGCTAAGACTTGCACGTGAGTGGCTAGACCCACATCGCCCGAATAAACTGTCTGAAAAGAATTTCCAGCAATATCCATCGTTGAATTTGTTAAGCGAATGCTTTGTCCAGCTGTATTCAATATATTGATGGCTTTGATGCGAACAGAACCATTGCCAATCGCACGAAGGTTAAGTTGGCTAATATGCTGAGGCTGATCATAACGAACAGTAATCCACTCTACACCGCTTTTACGAGAAACCGAAAATGTTTCAGCATCAACGAGCTGAGGCAAACTAATATCACCAGCTGACTTAACGATTTCACCAGCGCGTTTCAATAGCTCCATTGTTTCAGTAAGATCACGATCTGACATCATTCCGGCTTTTTGATCAATCTGTTGCGCTAATCTTTGAGACATACGTCGCAAACGTTCTGCTCTATCGTCTTGATTGCGAATCGGAAGAGGTACAGGCATTAAAACTGCGCCTCGCCCAGGAAGCAAATATCCTTGCGCACCTTTTATCTGGGCAGCAGCCGACAGGGCTAGGCCGAAACTGCAAACGAAAGTCAGATAAGATTTTAAAAGCATAATTTTCTCCTGTTGGGTTAGTTTAAGAAAACAACACAGTTCTCGATTTGCGAAATGAGGGCCAAATAATTTGGGCTATTAAATGTTTTATTTAATCTGCCAGGTAACGTCCGAAAAAGGGCACCTCAATTTATGAAGATGTTAGAAATCTCTACACCCGGCCTGGTGCAAAATTTGATATAACTCCATAAGAAACTAGCCTTTAAATTTAAGCTGTAAACTTCTATCCTTAATTTAACTTATTTCAAGGAGTACATGATGAATAAAAAGCTTTTAATTTCTTTAGCGATGGTTTTCGGTCTATTTTCTTCGGTCGGTTTTGCTAAGCAACAAGCACGCAAAGTTGCGAATGTCACTGCGGCAACTTATGGCTTTATCGATGCGCGAAGAGCTGCTCTGCAAGTTGCAATCACGGAACTTTCTGATGAAAGCCAAGCCGAAGTTGCTAAACTTTTGGGAGTTCAAAAAACTAAGAATCTAACGTCTTATGCCGACGCTATTATGGTCACCGTTCAACCTGAAGGGGAAGTGGCAAACTACACTAGTATTTTAAGAGCAGAGCGAGCAGTTTCTCAAGTCATTGACAACGTAATGGCTGGGAAAAAATAATTTATAAAATTTAATGTTCTAAAAATTAACTTTCAAAAAGGCCGCTATTTTAAAATGGCGGCCTTTTTTTTTAATTTATTCGTACTGTTTTGCTAGTTCAACAAACGTGCGAACCATAACGCCCGTTCCACCCTTTGGTGTGCAGTAATTTAAACGATTGCCGCAAGCCCAGCCTGTTCCAGCAATATCAAAATGAGCCCAAGGGATTTCAGAATCAACGAATTGCTCAAGAAACGCAGCCGCAGTTGCAGAACCTGCTCCGCCTGAATAAGAAATATTTGATAAATCAGCAAATGCACCTTTGATGTCTTTAACGTGGTGATCGACCAATGGCATATTCCACACAAGTTCTCCGGTTTCATCAGCCGCTTTTTCGATTTTTGCTTTTAAGCCACCGTTACGAGTAAAATAACCCGTGTGAATATTTCCTAATGCAACAACCATCGCGCCAGTCAACGTCGCGGCATCAACGATAAATTGTGGCTTTTGCTCGGAAGCATAAGTCAAAGCGTCTGACAAAATTAAACGACCTTCAGCATCTGTATTATTAATTTCGAATTTTTTTCCGCTTCGAGAAGTATGAACATCTCCTGGCTTAGTCGCACGAGATCCCGGCATATTTTCAGTTGCAGGAACATAACCGACAGCATTGATTTTCAATTTTAGTTTTGCAATTGCAAGCATCGTTGCAATAACAGCTGCTCCACCCATCATGTCGTATTTCATCTCTTCCATTTTTGCGCCCGGTTTGATGCTGATACCACCTGAATCGAAAGTTAAGCCTTTACCTACGAATGCTACCGGCTTTTTAGAAAGCGGAGCTCCTTTGTATTCCATCACGATGAAACGAGGCTCTTGCGCTGAACCTTGGGCTACGCCTAATAGACCGCCCATTTTTTCTTTTTCAATTCGTTTTTTATCCCAAGCAGTAACTTTTAAACCGGTTCCGCGGGCAGCTTGAGTTGTCTCACGAGCTAAGATCGTCGGGCTCATCAAATTACCAGGCATATCACCCAAGCGTTTTGCGAAATTCGTGCATTCCGCAAGAACGACGGCTTCTTTGAAGGCTGTTTGAATGGCAGCTTCTTTTGCTGATTTAGAAATCAAATGAAACTGAATTGGCTCTTCTTTTTTCTTTGCAGCTGTCTTCAATTCGTCAAATTGGTATGACGCTAAAATCAAACCTTCTACAAAGGCACGCGCGTACGTTGCTAGATTTTTTTTGCTAGAGACTAACCCGTCGAAATCAACAAAGACTTCTTTTGATTTAATTGATTTTGATTCTTTCAATAAAGCTGCACCTGCTTGACGAACCACTTCGTGATTCATTTTTTCTCCAGCACCCAAACCAACAGTTATGACATTGCGAAAACCTAAAAATCGCGCTTCGCGAAAGCTAACCGTTTCATTGGCTGAACCTGAAACGACACCTTCTTCGATCACTGATTGCAGTTCGCGGCTAACTTCTTTGTGTTCAATTGAAGCTAGTTTATCTTTATTTGTTCCAACTTTCGAGAATACGGCTAAAGTCTGGCCCGTTAGGCTATTAAGTTCTTTTGCGTGTAAATGGATAAGAATATTAGACGGCATTTGCGCTCCTGTTATGTCTTTTTGAAGAAATGAGTATGTCTCATATTGAGAAAATAATGAAGAACTCTTCACTTCTTAGAAAATGCGTTTAGACTTGCTGTGTTAATTTAAAGAATCAAATTCGAAATACCGATCTGATTTTTGACTTAAACAGAACTTTCAACCACTTCCACAGGAGTCAGCAGTGCCAGTTTTACCATATGTCATCGAGCAAACATCAAAAGGCGAAAGATCATACGACATTTATTCTCGTTTATTAAAAGACCGGATTGTTATTTTAGGCTCTGCCGTAACAGATGAAGTCGCCAATGCTATTATTGCTCAAATACTATTTTTAGAAGTGGATAACCCAGAAAAAGATATTCATTTTTACATTAACTCTCCGGGCGGAAGCGTTTCTGCCGGTATGGGAATTTACGATATCATGCAGTTCGTAAAATGTGATATTGCGACTTACTGCATGGGAATGGCAGCCAGTATGGGTTCTTTGCTGCTAACGGCTGGCGCAAAAGGAAAACGCTATTCGATGCCCAATTCTAGAATTATGATCCATCAACCATTATTGCACGGCGGTGGTTTACAGGGTCAGGTTACAGATATTGAACTTCATGCCAAAGAGTTGGTGAAGACAAAAGAAAAGCTAACAAAAATTTACGTCAATCACACCGGGCAAAAATACGAAACTTTATACCAAGCTATGGAACGTGATAATTTCATGGATCCAGCTACTGCAAAAGAATTTGGTCTTATTGATCACGTCGTTGAATCTCGTAAAGTGAAAAAAGGATAATTAAAATATGTCGACAAATAATGCTTCTCTACGTTGTTCATTCTGCGGCAAAGGCCAAAAAGAAGTTAAGAAATTGATTGCGGGTCCTGGTGTTTATATCTGTGACGAGTGCATCGATTTATGTATGGATATTATCGACGAGGAAAAAGATAAAGAGGTTGCCGTTAAGGGCGCGTTCCGCGTTCCGAAACCAGCTGAAATCAAAGCTTTCCTAGATGATTATGTAATCGGTCAATTGCAAGCAAAGAAAACAATCGCGGTTGCCGTTCATAATCACTACAAACGTGTGAATGCTCTTCAAGGTAAGAAAACATCTGACGTTGAATTGCAAAAATCAAATATTCTTTTGATCGGCCCAACTGGATCAGGAAAAACTTTGATCGCGCAAACCATTGCAAGAATCTTAAATGTTCCATTTGCGATGGCCGATGCGACGACTTTAACTGAAGCCGGTTATGTCGGCGAAGACGTTGAAAACGTAGTTCTTAACTTATTACAAGCTGCTGACTACGATATCGAAAAAGCAAAAAAAGGTATCATCTACGTAGATGAGATCGATAAAATTTCACGTAAATCTGAAAATCCATCAATCACTCGCGACGTCAGTGGTGAAGGTGTTCAGCAAGCCTTATTAAAAATCTTAGAAGGAACAGTTGCGAACTTGCCTCCTAAAGGCGGACGTAAACATCCTCAACAAGAATTCATTCAAGTTGATACGACAAATATCTTATTCGTGTGTGGTGGTGCCTTCGTTGGTTTAGATAAAATTATCGAACACCGTACAACAAATAAATCGATGGGTATCGGCGGTGACATCAGCATTCCTTCGCAGGACAACACTGAACACTTGCTTTCAAAAGTTGAACCTGACGATCTATCGAAATTTGGTTTGATTCCAGAGTTCATTGGCCGTTTACCTTGTATCGCGACACTTGCTCCGTTGAACGAATCAGCTTTGTTAGATATCTTGGTTCGCCCTAAAAACGCTTTAGTGAAACAATACCAAAAACTTTTCTCATTCGAGAATGTAGATTTAAAATTCACAGATGCAGCTTTGAAGGCGATCGCACAAGAGGCCTTAAAACGCCGCACTGGCGCGCGCGGTCTTCGCGGAGTAATCGAATCTTCGATGCTTGATGTGATGTTTGATATCCCAGGCATGACAAATGTTAAAGAGGTTGTAATCGACGACAAAGTGATTCGTGAAGGCACTAAGCCAATGATGGTTCACTATACGGATGAAGAGATGAAACAACGTGCCGCCGACGCCGAAAAGAAAAAGCAAAGCGAAAGCGCTTAAAAGGTGCCAGGCCCTGTTTGGTCTAGCAACGAGTCAAATTTTTAAATAAAAAAGGCGCTTTTAAAGCGCCTTTTTTATTTTCAATCACCTTCTCCGTCGCCACCACTTTCGTCGACGTCTTCGAAGTTTTTCAAATCAAAGAATTTCGGTTGGTACGCGATTGGCTTGGGGCCACCCAATTTTCTGATCAATTTATTAAGTTCATCTGAAATAATCTTTCTAGCTCGAGCTGCTTCACGGTTTACAAAAGCGCCTTTATTTCTCATTTTATTTGGGGCTGAGTTGACTTCGACATTGAAAAAGAAAAAGTGATTTCCAGTTTGCGAAGAGATCATTCCGGCTAGGGTGATATTTGTTCCAACTGTACCTGTCTTAGCAATCACACTCATTTTGGTTAATGGAGTCGTATAAGTTTTGCCTCCAACGGTACTACCCATGTCACCACCGACAACAGCCAAAGCATCCTGAAGTTGAGCTTTCTGGGCCTCAAGTGCCTGTTTTAGCCCACGCACAGTCTTCACCACAGTCGAGCAGGTCGCTTCATTGTATTCACGTCCGTCGCCATTCAAATTTGCATTTTGCCCTGAACCATTGATAAATAAAACGTCGCGCTCTGAAAGCCCCAACTTTTGATAAAAAAGTGCGTTGAAAGCTCGAACCCCACCACTAACTTGAAAAATCTGATTGGCCGCGTGGTTGTTTGAATTCCAGTTCATGAGTTTAATCATGTGCAATAAATCTGCTGAAGCAACATAGCCTTTTTTCATGGCCTCTGATTGCTTAAACTTATCTGAAGGCAAAAAAGAAATTCTTGATGGCTTAAAAAATATTTTCTTCGGAAGCTGAACTCCACTTTCAGCCGCTTCTTTCACCGATTTATCATACAATTTTAACACTTCTGAGTTTTGCCATAGCATAGCTTGAACTTCTTCGGGCGAAGGCGCATCCATCTCATCTTTTCCAGAGACTGGGTTTAAACGTTTACGGCCAACTCGATTGACTTTATCTGTGTCATGATAATATTTGAAATTCTCATCAAATGTTAAATTGCGTATTTGAGCGACTCCAGCTTCATTCAACTTTGCAATTAACCAGTGCATGTTCTGCCGCCCGAAGTAGGGTTCGCGCCCACCACGAATATGAACATCAAAAACGCCTTTGGAAACTTGCAAATAATAAAATTGAGTATAGATTTTGCGACTTAGAGAGTTGTTATTAACGGCCAAGAAAGTTGTAAACACTTTAGACACCGAGGCTAAAGGCATTCTTTCATCGGTCTTAAGTCCCTTAACTTCTTTACCGCCCTCTTCGAGGGTACAATAGCTCGCTAAACGCGCCGACATACCCGTCGACGAACACAATAATAGGCCCAACATTAACAGCTTGTTCAACTTCACCATTTTTCACCCACGTGCAATGAAAGGTGCATTTGCAATTACGTATCTCGACTCAAATCCATTCAGATTCATCTGAGATATCTGAAATGTAAAAATTGACCAATTTGGGGTGTAACTTGTTTGACAGTTTCAGTTAATCTTAATGACTATTTTTCAAGATTTCTTGAAGATTTTTAAAGGAGCGTTTCACTCCAAAACAAATTCTAATAGTCAAAGTAAGTCAGACTCATTGTATTAGGCCTAGACCCGTGAAATTTCTAACAAATTTGTGAAATTTAATTTGCAGTCCTTCACGAAGAATTTAGAATAAAAGGAACAAGCAGTGGCTTTATCAAAAAGCCAGTGGTTATGGATTAACCTCACACTGCTTTTGGGACGTCAAAATCCCACACTCAAGGAAGGAGCTGCTCAATGAGCGATTCAAAAACACAACAACTACCCTTACTTCCTCTAAGAGATCTCATCATATTTCCACATATGATGATGCCTCTGTTCGTAGGACGCGAAAAGAGTATCAACGCTTTAGAAGATGCGATGAGCAAACAGTCAGACATCGTTCTAGCGGCGCAAAAAGATGCTAAGACTAACAACCCAGATGAAAAAGACATCTATGCTGTTGGTACTGTTGGAACTATAATCCAACTTTTACGCCTTCCAGACGGAACTGTAAAAGTTCTGGTTGAAGGTAAACGTCGTGTTCGTATTAAAAATTTTGTGAACAACGAAGGTCACTTCGTAGTGAATTGCGAAACGATCGAAGAAGAAGTTTCTAACCCAACCGAGGCTTCAGCTTTGGTTCGCTCGGTCAAAGGAACTTTCGAAACTTATGTGAAATTAAACAAGCGTATTCCACCTGAAATCTTGATGCGCGTATCAAGCATTGAAAATCCGGGTGAGTTGGCTGATATTATCGTGGCTCAATTGAATTTGAAGCTTGAAGATAAACAAGCCGTACTTGAAATCCTAGACCCAACCAAACGTCTAGAACATTTGTTGAACTTGATGACGGGCGAAATCGAAATTCTTGAAGTCGAGAAAAAGATCCGCACGCGTGTTAAAAAGCAAATGGAAAAATCTCAGAAGGAATACTATTTGAATGAGCAAATGCAAGCCATTCAAAAAGAACTTGGTGAAAAAGACGACTACCAAGCTGAGTTAGACGACTTATCTGCGAAGTGCCGCGATAAAAAAATGCCTCAAGAGGCCAAAGACAAAGTAAATAAAGAAATCAAAAAGTTAAAAATGATGTCGCCAATGTCTGCGGAAGCAACCGTTGTACGTAATTACATTGACTGGGTTCTTTCTTTACCTTGGCAAGAATATTCAACTGATCGCCATGATGTTAAAAATGCTAAGAAAATCTTAGATAACGATCACTGGGGATTAGAAAAAGTTAAAGAACGTATTCTTGAATACTTAGCCGTACTTTCTTTGTCAAAAAATATGAAAGGTTCAATCATCTGTTTAGCCGGCCCTCCGGGCGTTGGTAAAACATCTTTAGCAAGATCAATTGCTGAATCATTGAATCGTCCGTTCGCCCGAATCTCTTTAGGTGGAGTTCGTGATGAAGCTGAAATTCGCGGTCATCGACGTACATATGTTGGTGCAATGCCTGGTAAAATTATCAATGCTCTGAAAAA
>JACCDQ010205263.1_pt1 | contig 20732 bp, 21 predicted proteins | sample 7446031 | NCBI WGS metagenome assembly JACCDQ01 (sample SAMN15323442, study PRJNA562643) | freshwater metagenome | isolation source: river surface water | place: USA:Blue River Watershed | collected 2017-08-17
ATCAGCAGCTGTAGCTAGAGAAGCATTTGGCTCAGTCCCTGTACGTTTTGCAACATAATTAGAACCTGGATCCGTTTGTGCTTCTTGCTCAAATGAACCGAAAACAAACAATTTATTTTTGATGATTGCACCACCTACACGTGCACCGAATTGGCCACGAGCAAATTTTCCATATTGGTTGGTAACATCACCAACTTTATTTCCAACCAAACCTTCGTTTGTTCCGAAGTAGTAACCTGAACCCGTCCAATTGTTTGTACCTGATTTAGTAACTACGTTGATGTTTGCACCTGTTGCCATTCCTTGACGAACGTCATAAGGAGCTATTAATACCTGGAATTGGTCAATCGCATCAACTGAAATTGGAGATGCACCTGTTTGACCACCGATTGTCGATGATAATGCAAAAGCATTGTTAAAATAAGCTCCATCAACCGTAACGTTGTTGTACAAAGCATTACGACCTGCAAAGTTCAACCCGTTTGCACGTGGATCTAAACGCGCAAAATCACCTAATGAACGGTTTAAAGTAGGCAATGTTGTAATTGAATTGTTTGAAACCGTTGTAGCAGCACCTGTACGACCTGCATTAATAACAGATGAACGAGAAGCTACGACTTTAACTTCTTCCAACTGAGATTGATTTACCTCTAACTTGAAATTTTGACGAAGTTCTGAAGCCAAGGTTAAAACAATACCTGACTGAACAGTCTCTTTGTATCCTACAAAAGTTACAGAAACCTTGTATGGACCACCCACACGCATATTAACGATGTTGTAACGACCGTCTGCACGTGTAGACGCACCGTAACGAGAACCCGTAGGCTCGTGAATAGCAATGACCGTAGCACCTGGCAAGCCTTCACCCTTTTCATCAACAACGCTACCCGCTAAAGCGGATGTAGTAGAACCCTGTGCAAATATTTGCCCAATGGGTAATGCCATCAAAAGCATAAAAAATGCCCCTAATAACACAGAATGAGTAATAAATCTTCTCTGCATAAATTTGGAATTTAGTTATAAATGAAACTGAAGAATATAACCACAAAATAAACCTAAAAAATCAAATACTCCAAAAATACGCCAAAAGGTTTCGACGCAATTTTCCAACTAATCGACTGATATTTAGCATTAAATGCATATTAAGTTTACTTATTTGCATCCAATAGCCCTTGATTAGTCCTAAAATCATTTTTAATTTAACAGAAAGATAATTTTTAATTATTTAAAGAATAATTTTGCCTAAGATTTATACTTTATGCACAATAGCGAGGAACCCATTAAATTAACTGCATTTTCACACGGAGCAGGCTGCGGTTGTAAAATTTCTCCACAAATTTTAGATACCATTCTAAAGTCGGATACACCCAAAAAACACCACCCACTCCTATTAGTAGGCAACGAAAGCCGTGACGATGCCGCTGTTTTCGATTGGCAAAACGGAGAAGCGGTCATATCAACCACCGATTTTTTCATGCCCATTGTCGATGACCCCTTTGATTTTGGGAAAATCGCGGCTACCAATGCAATTTCAGATATTTATGCGATGGGAGGAACTCCCCTCATGGCAATCGCTATTCTCGGTTGGCCTATCGATAAATTAGCACCCGAAATTGCCTCCCAAGTATTGGAAGGTGGCCGTGCAGCATGCGCTGAGGCAGGCATTCCTTTAGCTGGGGGCCATTCCATTGATTCCCCAGAACCTATATTTGGCTTGGCTGTCACTGGAAAAGTAAAAAAAGAAGAACTAAAGCAAAATGATACTGCCACGGCAGGATGTAAGCTGTATTTAACTAAACCGCTTGGGGTTGGGATACTAACAACAGGACAAAAGCGCGGAATAGTTAGCGATGGAGACCTTGGACGTGCGGTAAAACAAATGAGCACATTAAACTCTTTTGGCGCAAAACTAGGTCCTTTAAACTATGTTAAATCACTCACAGACGTGACTGGTTTTGGGCTTTTCGGTCATTTGGTTGAAATGGCAGATGGTTCAAAACTAAGTGCAAAGATTGACTTTGATGCACTCCCACTCCTACCTAACATCGCCTATTACTTAGATCAAAAATGTTTCCCTGGGGGAACTTCACGAAATTTAGCCAGTTATGGTCATCGACTAAGCGATGAGATCAACGAACGCCAACGCTTTATTGGCGCTGACCCTCAAACCTCTGGGGGCCTATTAATTGCTGTCGAAGCGGAACATACGGCTGAATTCGAAGCATTTGCTCTGGCAAATGGACTTGAATTAAGTCCGATAGGCGAATTAACGGAAGCCAAAGAAAAAGCCATATATTTAGCCTAATGAAACTATTTGCACGCAAGTTGGGTACAACGGGAACCCCAATTATTATCTTACATGGAATTTTTGGTACCTCCGACAATTGGTTAGGCATAGCCAAAGCATTTGCTGAAACAAATCAAGTTTTTCTTTTAGATCAACGAAATCATGGACAATCTCCGTGGTCGGATGAATTTGATTATCAAGTCATGGCTGCCGACTTAAATGAGTTCATCGAGGATCATCATTTAGTCAATCCGATCATCATAGGTCATTCCATGGGTGGGAAAACCGTTATGCAATTTGGGCTAAATTATCCTGGTATCGCGCAAAAAATCATCGTCGTAGACATCGCACCGAAATTCTATCCAGTTCATCATACGAGTATTTTGGCAGGATTAAATTCCGTGGATTTATCATCAATTCAAAGCAGAAACGATGCCAACGATCACATGAAACGCTTCGAGGAAAACGAAGGGGTTCGTCAGTTTTTACTCAAGAACTTATATCGTAATTCCGAAGGCGCATTTGCCTGGCGCATCAATCTACCCATCATCACCAAAAATATCGATGTGGTAGGACATGAATTGTTTGTCAAAAATGCCTGCGAAACGACTACCTATTTTATCAAAGGAGCAAATTCCCATTATATTCAACCCGAAGATGAACGCTACATTGCAGAAATTTTCCCCAATTTTGAATTGATTGAAATACCAAATGCCGGCCATTGGGTACAAGCAGATCAACCCGAAGCCTTTATTCAAGCATTAAAAGAGATTCTATGAAATTAGTTCTCATCCCCTGCCCCATTGCTGAACAAACGGCCGCCCAAGTTTTACCCGAAGAGGTGCGAAAGGCTGTTTTACAAACCAAGCATTTTCTCGTTGAAAATGTTCGTACTGCCCGCAGATTCATTAGCGAACTTAAATTAGGCATTCAAATTGACGAACTAAATTTTGAGATTTTAGACAAAGACACGGAGCGCAAAACCGTCGCAGACTTTTTCAAAAAACATGAATCCGTCGATACCATTGGTGTTATTTCAGAAGCCGGTTGTCCAGGAGTAGCTGATCCAGGTGCTTTGGCTGTATCCATTGCTCAGGAAATGGGCATCGAGGTCATTCCTTTGGTTGGCCCCTCTTCCATTCTCCTTGCGCTTATGGCATCTGGATTTTCAGGCCAACAGTTTCGTTTTCATGGCTATCTTCCTATCGATCGTGCAGCTCGAATTCGTCGAATTGAAATGCTACAAAAAGATGTGGAAAAAACGGGGGAAACCCAACTCTTCATCGAAACGCCTTATCGAAACAATGCAATGCTGGAAGATTTAATTCAGCAATTACCTATGAATCAATTAGTTGCCATCGGCTGCAACATACAAGACCCATCGGGATTCACAAAAACCCAAACCTTGAAACAGTGGTCAGCTGAGAAACCGGACCTACACAAAAAACCCTGCATCTTTCTATTGGGTCGCTCATAAAATTCGTATTTTGCACCAAAATTAATTTTCGTGATTTACCAACAAGCTTTCACCTGTAATCCTTTTCAAGAAAACACCTATTTGGTGTGGGATGATGCAGGGAATGGAGTAATAATCGACCCAGGGTGTTATACCTATGAGGAACGAAAAACCCTGCATGATTTTATCGAATCAAAAGGAATTAAGCTTCAATATATTCTAAATACGCATGCCCACATTGATCATGTGCTAGGTGTTGCTTATTTCCAACAAACCTATCAAATTCCATTTTGCCTTCATCCATTGGACAAACCCTTGTTGGACGATGCGGCGAACCGTGCCCAAGTGTATGGATTTCCACATTTCCAGTCGGCAGAGGTTGATCGCTGGCTCATAAACGACGAGCAAATCCAAGTGGGCGAAATGAACTTCAAAGTTTTGTTTGTCCCAGGACATGCGCCAGGCCACGTGGCATTTTACGAAGCAGGTATGGGCTGGGCCTTTGGAGGAGATGTATTGTTTCGCAGGAGTATTGGTCGGACAGATTTTCCTTTGTGTAACCATGCAGACCTTGTTACGAGCATACAAACCCAATTATACACCTTACCCGGTGAAACAATTGTATTTCCAGGTCATGGCTCTGCAACAAACATTGCTGATGAAAAAACCTCAAATCCCTTCGTAAAAGCATGAAAAAAGAAATCCCAAATCTATTAACCTTAGGTAATCTATTGTCGGGATGCATGGGTCTGTATTTTGTCATGCAAGGCAATTTACTATTTGCCTCCTATTGCATTTTCATCTCGTTGATTTGTGATTTTTTGGATGGATTTTTGGCACGCCTTTTACATGCCTATTCAGATTTAGGCAAGGAATTGGATTCGCTGGCAGATGTCGTATCCTTTGGAATTCTTCCCAGTTTCATGTTATTAAATCTCGTTGAACAAAGTTGCGGTTCACAATGTAGCATTGGCCCCTTGGGTTTTTATAAACCCTTTATGGTGTTTTCGTTAGCCTTAATGTCCGCCTATCGTTTGGCAAAATTCAATATTGATACGCGACAATCCGATCAGTTTATTGGAGTTCCTACACCCGCGAATGGGCTATTAGTTGCCTCATTGCCCTTGATATTACATTTCCAACCAGCATACACGGCCTATATTTTACATTATCAGGGCCTATTAATCTACAGTATTTTGATGAGTTACCTACTTGTTTCTGAGTTACCCCTCATGGCCTTCAAATTCAAGACTTGGACATGGGCTGACAATCAAAGTCGATACTTATTTTTAATTTATTGCGTTGCTATGCTAGTAATGCTTAAATTTGCAGCTTTCCCTGTTTTGGTAATATCCTATATTGCTCTTTCAGGAATCATTTCGTTACTAAAATCAAATCAAAAATGAAATTCATCGCCGAAATCAATGTAATGCCACAAAAAGAAATTCTTGACCCACAAGGGAAAGCAGTTCGCATTGGCTTACAAAATTTAAATATCACGCAAGTTTCTGATGTTCGTATAGGAAAACACATCACCTTGCAGTTAGAAGCTGCGACAGAAGCGGCGGCGAATGAAATTGTAACGGAAGCTTGCAAGAAATTATTAGCGAACCTCATCATGGAGGAATTCGAATTTACGCTAACAGCGATCTAAATCAGAATTGGCCTGTATGCAACAAAACAAGCGTGCAGGCCTCTTCGACTTGAATACCCTGTTTGATTAATTCTGACATCAGTGCCGGATTCTCCGTCCCAGGGTTAAAAATTACACGTTTAGGAGCTAATTGCTTGATGTAGACCAATAAATCTTGTTGGTGCTGCGGGCCCACATACAGCGTTACCGTATCAATATCGGGGATAATTGGCTGATTGTGTTGAATCGAGATTCCCTCGACCTCCCCTTTTTTTATTCCGACCAAAAAAACTTCGTGGCCTTTTTCCAACAATAATTTCGTAGCGATATAAGCATACCGTGCTGAATTTGTGGAGGCTCCGTAAACTAAGACGCGCATATTATCAGGTTGTTGGTACAATATTAGTGAATTATCTCGCGAATTTAGTCTAGCTTAACATGCAATTACAACCACTAATAATATTCGCATGCAAACACGTACTACATGGACGGAACAATGGGCGTTTATAGAATTACCGATTCCGACAGATCAAATGTATCAAATTTCAAATTTTGGCCGAATTCGAAACCGAAATCAAAAAATCCTTCGAGGATCTAGCATTCAGGGGTATCGTACCTTAAATATTCGAATCGGAAGTGAACACTTCAACTATTACTTGCATAAATTAGTAGCCCTTCATTTTGTAATGCCTAAAACACCTGATGAGCAATTTGTCATCCACCTAAACTATGACAAATTAAACAATGAATCCAATAACTTACAATGGGTTTCACGAACTAAATTAACGCTGCACAATAAGCTAAATCCGGCCAATATAAACAAACGAAAACCAGCTACAGGTCGTCATTACAAACTTACACCAGGTAAGGTCAAAATAATCAAACAAATGCTACTTTCCGGGAAAAGCAGACCTAAAATGATTGCCAAGCAGTTTGGAATTACTTCAACCCAAGTAAGCCGAATCAAGAAAGGTGAAAACTGGAAGCATGTGAGCTAGAACAATTGTGATGCAATGGCATGTGTACTGTCCGATTTACTCATCGTATAGAAATGCAAAGCGGGCACACCTGCCTGCATTAATTCTTTACCCTGCTGGACAGCCCATTCGATTCCAACTTGTTTAATCGCAACATTATTAGTGCATTTTTTCACCTCAGAAGCAAGCGCTTCAGGCATTTCCAAATGGAAAATTTCGGGTAATATGTCCAATTGTCGGGCAGTTGCCAATGGCTTCAACCCTGGGATGATGGGGACTGTAATACCCATTTCCCTGCATTTATCGACAAAATTGAAATAATGCTGGTTATTGAAAAACATTTGGGTAACCAAGTAATCAGCACCGGCATCTACCTTTTGTTTTAGGTAACGCATGTCTTCTTCTAAAGAAACGGCCTCAAAATGCTTCTCTGGATATGCTGCTACTCCTATACAAAAGTTGGTTGGCAAAGACTCCGTTTCCTCGTGCAACAAAATTCCTTGATTCATAGCATGTACTTGCGCAACGAGTTCGTTTGCATAGGCATGTCCACCTGGTTTTGGGATAAAGCGCTCCTCTCCTTTTTCTTGATCGCCACGCAACACAAGCGCATTTTCAATCCCTAAATAATGCAAATCGATCAAAAAATCTTCCGTCTCTTCTTTGGTAAATCCACCACAAATAACGTGTGGAACGGCCTCTACCTTAAACTTTTGCATGATGGCCGCACAGATGCCGAGTGTCCCAGGACGTTTACGAATCGGAATACGTTTCAACACACCATCCACCATTTTCTCAATGTATTCTTCGCGGTGATAGGTCACTTCAATAAAAGGTGGATTAAACTCCATCAATGGCTCGATGTGTGACACTAATTCACCTAAATGCTGGCCTTTCATCGGTGGAATAATCTCGATAGAAAATAGGGTTTTGCCCTTGGCTGCAGCTAAATATTCAGTAATTTTTGTCATGTTATTTCTTAAACATCATAGGTTAAAACAGGACTTAACCAGCGCTCAATCTCTTCAACGGTCATTCCTTTTCGGTCAGCATAATCAAGCACTTGATCTTTGGCAATTTTTCCTAAACCAAAATAAGTGCTTTCTGGATGAGAAAAATAGAATCCTGATACGGATGAAGCTGGGTACATCGCATAACTCTCCGTCAATTCAATACCCAATTGCTTTTCAGCATCCAACAATTCAAATAAGCGCTTTTTCTCCGTATGATCCGGGCAAGCTGGGTAACCAGGTGCTGGTCGAATTCCTTGATATTTTTCAGAAATTAATTCCTCATTACTCAAGGTTTCTTCCGAAGCATAGGCCCAAAACTCTGTCCGCACACGTGCATGCATCAATTCCGCAAAAGCCTCTGCCAAACGATCCGCTAAGGCTTTAACCATAATGGAATTATAATCATCCTGTTGCTTCTCAAAACGCTCCAATAAAACTTCAATACCAATACCCGTTGTTACGGCAAATGCACCTATATAATCTGTCTCACCTGTTTTTAAAGGCGCAACAAAATCACTTAAACAACGGTTAGGTAAACTCGCCGCCTTTTGACCTTGTTGGCGTAAATGATGTAACCATGCAGCCGAATCCGATGATTCATCCTTCCGGATCACATCATATTCAATATGAGTATGAACCCCATGTTTGTCACAAGGAACTTCTTTGACTTTTTCTACAATATCATGTAAAATGATATCATCCCCGAATCCATTTGCTGGATAAAAACCTAATGCAGCTTTAGCAGTCAATAGTTTTCCAACGATTATTTCTTTCAATAATGCCTGCGCATCATTGAATAATTTTCTTGCTTCCTGGCCAATTGTTTCATTTTCAAAAATACGCGGGTATTTTCCCGACAATTGCCATGTGGAGAAGAAAGGAGTCCAGTCTATATATTTCGCAATTTCAGCTAAATCGTAATCTTGAAAATATTTCACGCCTAAGAAACTCGGCTTGGTCGCTTTAAACCCTTTCCAGTCAATACCACTAGGCTTTTGACGCGCTTGTTCAATCGACAAATAATTCTTCTCTTGTTGGCGTGCCGCATGTGTAACTCTCAACTCGGCATACTCGTTCTTTATTTCATTGAAGATTTCCTGCGAAGTCAATTCACTTTGTAGCAAACGACCAGCGACAGGAACTGAACGCGAGGCATCCAATACGTGTATCACTGGCCCACTATAATGTGGATCAATTTTCACAGCTGTATGGATGCGAGAAGTCGTTGCACCACCAATCAACAAAGGAACTTTAAAACCTTGGCGTTCCATTTCTTTGGCAACATATACCATCTCATCCAAGGATGGGGTAATTAATCCCGACAAACCGATGATATCCACCTGGTGTTCCTTCGCTGCCGCCAAGATTTTCTCGCAGGAAACCATGACTCCGATATCAATTACTTCGTAATTATTACAAGCCAAAACGACACCCACGATATTTTTTCCAATATCATGTACGTCACCCTTCACAGTAGCCAATAGAATTTTACCTGCGGAGGAACTTTCGCCACCGTCCTTTTCTGCCTCGATATAAGGAAGTAAATAGGCTACGGCCTTTTTCATGACACGTGCCGACTTCACTACTTGGGGTAAGAACATCTTTCCTTCGCCAAACAAGTCACCTACCACATTCATACCGTCCATTAATGGACCCTCAATTACTTGAATTGGGCGTTCGACGGATAGGCGTGCTTCTTCCACATCATCATCGATAAACTCGGTTAAGCCTTTGATTAATGCATGCTCTAAGCGCTTATTTACCGGCAATGCACGCCAGGCGTCGTCGACAACGGCTTCTTTTCCTATGGACTTAACCGTTTCGGCAAAATTGACTAGTTTCTCCGTCGCTTCTGCATTACGATTTAACAATACATCCTCGCACAAATCACGAAGCGGCTGGTCAATTTGGTCATAAACACCTAATTGGCTCGCATTCACAATTCCCATATCCATACCCGCTTTAATCGCATGGTATAAAAAGACGGTATGCATTGCCTCACGAACAGGCTCATTTCCACGGAAGGAGAAAGAAATATTAGAAACGCCTCCTGAAACCTTTACAAGAGGTAAATTTTCTTTAATCCATTTTGTCGCTTTGATAAAATCGTTCGCATAGTTATTATGCTCATCGATTCCCGTTGCAACGGTCAAAATATTAGGATCGAAAATGATGTCTTCAGCAGGCAAACCCACTTGATCGACCAAAATCCGATAAGCTCTTTCGCAAATTTCAATACGGCGTTCATAAGAATCCGCTTGTCCAGCCTCATCAAATGCCATCACGACCACAGAGGCTCCATATTGTTTTACTTTATTCGCAAGTTCAATAAATCGAGCCTCCCCCTCTTTCAAGGAAATGGAATTCACAACCGATTTCCCTTGCACACATTTCAAACCCGCTTCAATCACCTCCCATTTGGAAGAGTCAATCATAATCGGCAGGCGAGCAATATCTGGCTCAGCCATCAATAAATTCAGAAATTGAGGCATCATTTTCACGCCATCAATCATTCCTTCATCCATGTTGATGTCCAGGATCTGAGCGCCTCCATCGACCTGCTCACGTGCCACAGCAATCGCTTCTTCGAAATTCTCCTCGCGAATTAAACGAGCAAATTTCTTGGAACCTGTCACATTGCAACGCTCACCAACATTGACAAAATTTGTCAATGCCGTGATTTCTAAGGGTTCTAAGCCTGAAAGCTTTTGATTATGGCCGGTTACGGGCAATTGATGTGGAGCATATTTGGCAGCCAATTCAGCAATCGCATGAATATGCGCTGGTGTCGTTCCACAACATCCTCCAATAATATTCACAAAACCATTTTGTAGAAAGTCCTCGATCACTTCAGCCATTTGCTCGGGGCTTTCGTCATATTCCCCCATTTCGTTCGGCAAGCCCGCATTCGGGTGAGCTGAAACATAAAATGGTGACTTATCATGCAGTGTTTTTACATAAGGACGCATCAGATCCGCACCTAATGCACAGTTTAATCCCACGGATAACAGTGGCATGTGGGAAACGGAGGTCAAAAATGCCTCGGTCGTTTGTCCAGAAAGTGTTCGTCCTGAAGCATCTGTTATCGTTCCAGAAACCATGACAGGCAAATACGGTTTCGTCGGACTAGCCTTGAAAAACTGATCGATAGCAAAAAGTGCTGCCTTAGCATTAAGCGTATCAAATACCGTTTCCACCATCAATACATCTGCTCCTCCATCTACCAAACCACGTACTTGCTCAGAATAAGCTTCCACCATTTCATCGAACGTTACCGCACGATATCCAGGGTCATTTACATCCGGAGACAAGGAAAGTGTCCTGTTGGTTGGCCCAATAGATCCCGCTACATAACGCGGTTTATGCGGTGTTTTAGCCGTAAATTCGTCTGCAACTTCCCGGGCAATTTTAGCCGATTCATAGTTTAATTCATACACCAAATCTTCCATGTGGTAGTCGGCCATGGCAATGGACGTACTCGAGAAGGTATTAGTTTCGGCGATATCCGCACCTGCTTCAAAATATTTGGCATGAATTGTCTTGATGACATCAGGACGCGTAATAGAAAGCAAATCATTGTTACCCTTCACTTCATGAGGGAAATCCTTGAATCGATCACCGCGATAATCGGAATCAGTTAACTTATATTCTTGTATCATTGAACCCATTGCGCCGTCGAGGACTAAAATTCGATGGCGTAATTGTTCGTATATAGATGGCTTCTGCATAATCCTGCAAATATACCACAAAAGGCTCAAAAGTTGAGTCAGGATTGTCCTAAATTAGCCCCAATTTTTTGACATTTTCTATATCCTGTGGCGTATCAATGCCGACCGTTTCGTACTGCGTTTCGATGGTTTGAATGGTATAGCCATTTTCCAACCAGCGTAATTGTTCTAAAGATTCGGCTAATTCCAAGGGACTTGGTTTTAACTGACTGATTTCCAGGAGTACATCGGCTCGATAGGCATATAATCCAATGTGTTTGAAATATCGATGCTTCGCTAACCATTGTTCGGATGCAATTCCTCGAACATACGGAATTGTTTGTCGGGAAAAGTACAATGCCTCCCCACGTTGATTGATCACAACCTTAGGAGTATTCACTGAAAAAAGCGTTTCAACATCCTCAATTTGCTTAATTAGCGTCAAAATAGGTGCATTTGTTTTAAATCCTTCACTCAGTTCTTGCAATTGGGCAGGTTCAATAAAAGGTTCATCTCCTTGAATATTTACGACATAATCTATTCCTTCCCCTACATTTCGCAGCACCTCTGCACAACGGTCTGTTCCAGAAACATGATCAGCACGCGTCAAAATAACCTCCGCCCCAAATCCTTCTGCTACCGCTTTGATTTGTAAATCATCTGTTGCAATCACGACACGCTGCCAACCCTGAACAGCTTTAACACGTTCGTAAGTACGCTGAATCATCGGTTTGCCACCTAGGTCAACTAAGGGCTTACCAGGAAAACGTGTGGAAGCAAAACGTGCCGGGATAATGGCAATTACTTTCTTGTCATGCATCATTTTTCAAACTTAAGTGACGAAATTTTCTCAAATTTGCACATAATTGACGAGGATGCTTTCTGATATATGCGAAAAATATTCAATCACCGCTTTACTGACACGATTTGGAGCCTAGGCTACTGGGGGACCTCTGTGAATCCACAGGTCTGGATTGAAACTCGCAATCAAGACTCAATCCATGCATTTTCACTAGATGCTGGTACGCTAATACTCGAAACGATTCCACAATCAAAAGAACAATTTAAATCGCTTCAGTGGTTAACGGGTCTAACAGATGGAGCTGTCTTCTTAAGGCTCCGTCAAGGCAAAAATCCGGGTATCGAGGGACTTGAGGTCTATGATTTCCCTACTGGGAAATTGCGCTATAAAACTCCATTAAATCAATGGACCTCCATCGAAAACCAACAACTGATTACTAATCAAGGAATTATAGATTTACCAACCGGCAATATACTTGATCAGGTAAACTTGAAGAACCCCGCTTCAACCATCTCCATTGAATCCCCTATGCATTTCGAAGAAAGTCAATCCGAATTTCAAGCATTTGCAACTTTATTCGCTCAAAAATTTCAGGAAAAAATCGGAAAAGGAATGGATTATTGGGAGGGCTCCAATAAGCTGATATTTTCTTATTATATTTACGACAACGCTTGGAAAAATCAGCTGAGAATTTGTGACTACGAATTCAATACGCTGTTTTTGGAGACATTAGCCGAAGGCGAATTAATGGGCTATCACACTTTTCAATACGTACAGAATACTTTATTTTTCATCAAAGATAAACGTGAACTTTTCATCTATGCAGATTTATAAAATTCGATATGCGATCCTATTCTTGATGCTTTTGGGCACTTTTTGTGGCATGAGTAATAGCCTAGATTCATTGGGCCTGAAAAAGGAAAACAATAAAACCTATTTGGTCTATAAAATAGGTGCGAAACAATCACTTTTCAGTGTACTAAAGCGCTTTAACCTTTCGTTAAGTGAATTCAAGCAGGTTAATCCAGAGATTGAAATTCCAGTCAATTCAGGAGAATTGGTCTTCATTCCATTGCATTACTTGGATGAAAGCACAAACACACTAGGAAATGTTGCCAAACCCATTGAAAAACCTGCTACACCCATAGAATCCACTAAAAATAGTGGGATTCACATGGTCAGTGCCAAACAGAGTTTATTGACCGTTGCGAATTTGTACAAAGTCACCATGGCAGAAATACGTAAATGGAATAATTTAAATTCCGATGTATTAAAAGAAGGTCAACGACTTATTGTTGCGGCACCAGCTACAACAACGCCCATCGACAAGTCGGTACTATTACCGAGTAAAGGAACTGAAGAAACAAAAGCTCCTGCTGCGGCTGGTGAGCAAACTGATGCCAATGGCATGCGCAAGACAATAGAGACGGGTATGGCTGAACTGATCGATGTACCGGACAATTCTGGTAAATATTTAGCCTTACATAAATCCGCTCCTATTGGCACTTTGGTGCTGGTTAAAAACCTAGCCAATGGCCAAAGTATATGGGTAAAGGTTATCGGCCGACTACCTAATACCGACAGCAAATTGATTATAAAATTATCACCAAAAGCATTCGAACGATTGAAAGCCGTTGATAAACGCATTCGGGCTGAAATCAGTTATTTAGTTCAATAAGATGGCCAAACGAAAAAGACCCATCACGGCTGGCACAGTGGCATTTGAGGTATTATTTACACTCTCATACCCCTTTATAGCTGCATTCTCATTGTTTGTGACACTCTCCGTTTGGCTGCTCTCTTTGCCATCGCGTTTAGTCGCATTCTTTGGAAATAAGAAATAAGACATGGAGGCTCATGTGATTAAATTATTGGATGAGAAATTCCATTTCTTCAATCATGAGCGATTTATTGAGCACGATCCTATTCTAATTCCGCATCAATTTACACGAAAACAAGATATTGAAATTATGGGTTTTTGGGTGGCAACACTTGCTTGGGGCCAACGAAAAACCATCCTATCCAAGGGATTCGAGCTCATTGACTTAATGGATGGAAGCCCTTTTGAGTTTATTCAACAGCATCAAGAATCCGATTTAAAACGCTTTGAATCATTCAAACATCGTACATTTAATGCAACAGATGCCTTGTATTTTATCTCTTTTTTCAAACGGCATTATCAACAGTATGAAAGTCTTGAATCTGCCTTTTGCAAAGAGTTCCAAGAAGCAGAAACGACAGTTGAGCAAGCCATAAACCGATTTTATCTCCATTTTTTCGATGATGCGTTTGCTCCTCAGCGAACACAAAAGCATATAGCTGCACCAGCAAAAAACTCCGCTTGTAAACGCATCAATATGTTTTTGCGTTGGATGGTACGAAAAGACAAGACAGGCGTTGACTTTGGAATTTGGAATGAAATCAAGCCCCATCAGTTGGTCTGCCCATTGGATGTGCATGTTTTACGAACCGCCGAAAGCATGCAATTGATTCAAGCTGGCCCAACAAATTGGAAGAAAGCATTAGCATTAACAGAAACTTTGCGGGCATTAGACCCGTCTGATCCAGTCAAATATGATTTTGCCTTATATGGAATAGGCATTGAAGAAAAAACAATATGGAAATAGTACAGGTAAAAAGTCCCGATGAATCAGCCTTCTTTGAAGTAATTCCTGCCTATGGAGGCATGTTGACACAATTAAATTGGGCAGGCAATGTCATTAAAATACCATATGCTGATCAATATAAACTCAACCAAAACCCCTACCATCCCAGTGCCCTCTTGAGCCCTTGGGTTAATCGGGTTCGGAATGGAAATTATTCATTTGAAGGTAGAAATTATCAGTTACCCATCAATGAACCCAATTTAGGCAACGCAATACATGGATTATTGGCTCGTAAGTCATTTGACTTAACAACCGATAGATCGAAAGTTGAATTAACTTATCAATATCTAGCAGAAGAAAATGCGTTTCCATTCGCTTTTGAGATGCGCTTAATTTATGCATTCACGACTGAAAATGCATTCCAAATTACATTTCAGGCAAAAAATACAGGAACTGGAAATATGCCTTTCGCCTGCGGCTGGCACCCTTATTTCTGTTTGACGGAAGGATCTTTATCCGATTGGAGCATTCGATTTGATTCGATTTGTAAATTTCTTTCGGATAGTCAGATGATTCCCTTGCGGGAGGAAATCTATGATGCGAGCGCCGGCGTTAATTTAGGGGAAGAAATTTTGGATAATGTTTTTCGCATCAAGAAGATGGACAAACATATTACACACTTGTATAATAAGCAGAAAAAGGAATCGTTGTATATCGAACAATCGAGCCATGATTTCCCTTTTTTGGTCGTATTTGCACCTGAAAATGAAAATTGTGTAGCGATTGAACCTATGTCGGCAAATACAGATGCATTCAATACCGGCGATGGTTTGCGGATTTTGGCACCGAATGAAATCTTTTCCTCGACAGTGACAATTCGATATGTAAAAGCAGACAAAGCAGATTAATTAGGTAAAACCTTTTTGTACCTTTGTGTTTATGATTCTACGATTCTTAATCTTCATATTGATTTGTTCAAGCATGCTTACGGCAAAAGCTGAGTTCGTTGCTGATAGCTTGGCAAGCAAATGGAAAAAGGATTTTAATACGGGAATTAACCTAAATCAATCGAGTTTTTCCGATAACTGGAAAGGTGGAGGAACCAATACCTTCGCGATTGGTTGGTTTTTAAACCATTCGGCAAAAGTTGCCAACAATAATTGGCGATTGAACAGTGATTTGAACATACAAGTGGGTTTTCTTCAAAACCGAACGCAAAGCCTACGAAAAAATGTCGATCGAATCTTTTATGAATTTAAGGCAGGTTATCGCATTAGTCCGAAATGGGATTTTTATGGATCGACCAACTTTTCGTCACAATTTTTTCAAGGTTTCGAGTATGGGAAAAAGAATTCTGTGGGCGTGCCCGTGGATTCTTTGGTCTCTAATATTTTTGCTCCCGCCTACTTGACTTCATCCATGGGTTTTGAATTTCATCCAGACAAGTCCTTTTATACGCGAATAGGTATAGGCAGTTTACGCCAAACATTTGTGTTTGATGATCGTATTTCTAACGCAGGATTATACGGTTTAGAAAAACCTGGAGATAATATACGTAATCAGTTCGTATTTCAATATTTGATGAATATAGAGAAAGATATCTTTCAAAACATCAACATGAAAGCGCGGTATTCTGCCTTAGTTGACTATTTCCGTATGGGCTATTCAAATGGAATCGTACACCGCTTGGATGCCAATTTCACGATGAAGGTTAATAAATATGTCAGTACGAATTTACAAGCCGTATTGTTCAAGGATTATGACCAAGATCCAAATTGGCAATTCTCTCAAATACTTTCAATGGGAGTCTTATACCGACTAGCTAATTGATTGAACGCTTGCGTTGCTGCATACGTTCATGCAACATTTGAATAATCCCATCCTTCAAGCCCAAGTCGGGAACAAAAATTGTTTGACATCCAGCCAATTCCATTGCTGTTAAATATATCGAGGCTGCCGGAACAATTACATCGGCACGGTCCGTATTTAACCTTAATTTATTGACCCTTTCCTCATAAGAAAAGGAAGAGATGAAATCAGAAATACGCTGCAATTCACTGATATCCATCGTTTTGTCTTCGCTTACTTGCGTTGACAAATTATATAATTTGCTAATATTGCCACCCGTTCCCACGGCGAGAACGGGCCCTCTTAAGGATTCCATTTGTTGAGAAATCCATTTCTTCATTTTATCCCAGTCCCCTTCTTTTTCTTTCCCTTCTAACAAACGGACAGAGCCAATTTTAAAAGATTTCGAAGCAAATTTTTCTTGATTACGATAAAAATTCAATTCCGTTGACCCTCCACCTACGTCGATATGAAGGTAATTTTTCTTGGGATTCAGGGATTTCACAACCACATCATTGATCAATTCGGCCTCTCGAGCCCCATCAATGATTTGAATTTTCATATCTAAAATCTTATGAATACGGGTCACAAGTTCAGCTGAATTTGCGGCTTCGCGCATGGCCGAAGTCGCACAAATGGCATAATCTTGAACTTCATGCAAATCCATTAACAATTTGTAGGCATGCAATAATTTGAAAACACGCACTTCGGATTCGGGCGAGATGGATCCATGACTAAACACGTCGTGACCTAAACGCAAGGCAAAACGGACATATTCCACGCGCTTAAAACTCATCATTCCATCGTTTTCCAACACACTGGAAATTTGTAGACGAGCAGCATTAGAACCGATATCAATGGCAGCAAACTTCATAGGACGGGGCTTGGTTTATGTAAGTAAAATCCGTTGGCACTGGGCTCAAAGCTAATCTCCGTACCTAAAACAAATAGTAATTGCCTTTTGTCAATCACGACAGGAATATCCTGAATGAGGTATTCTTCATCATACGCTGTTTTTTGATCAAATCCTAAGACATAGGTTCCACCGCAGGTACCACCACGCATGCCCACTCGAATAAAGGGCTCGGGCATTTTACCTTGTTGCACGAGGGCCACAAGATTTTCATGTGCCGTGGGGGAGAATGAAACAGGAGAATTATTTGACATACATGCAATGAAAGCCTGCGCAAATTTAGTTAAATTTAACCTGCTATAAAGCTTTTGATATTAACATTTTTTAAGGATTTGAAGGCAATAAAAACCTAAGGATTCGTTAAGGTAAAAAAAACGAACATATGAATTATTCCATTCTTTGGGCAGACGACGAAATTGATTTACTAACTCCTTATATTTTATTTTTGGAGAACAAAGGCTATCAAGTAACAGCGGTCAATTCGGGTGCAGATGCTTTAGATTTGGTGAATAAACAAAAATTTGACGTCCTGTTTTTGGATGAAAACATGCCTGGCATGACGGGATTAGAGGTGCTGATTGCTATTAAACAAATTCGCCCCAATCTTCCTGTCATTATGATAACCAAATCAGAGGAGGAAGAATTAATGGAAGATGCCATCGGATCCAAAATTGCTGATTACTTGATTAAACCCCTGAATCCAAACCAACTTTTGTTATCAGTCAAGCGTATTTTTGATAAAAAACGATTGGAGGAGGAGAAGACAAATTTAAATTACCAACAAGAGTTTCGAGCGCTCTCGATGCGCTACCAAGATCATTTAAACGCTGCTGAATGGGCAGAGATATACAAAAAACTTACTTATTGGGAATTGGAAATCGACAAGACGGAAAACAAATCCATGTCGGAGGTTCTCATCAGCCAAAAATCAGAAGCCAATGTACATTTCAGTAAATTCATTGAAAATTCCTATGAATCCTGGTTACAAAAGCCCGACAAGGAAACACCGATTTTAAGTCATTTAATGATGCGTAAACATGTTTTCCCACGCATAAATGACAAATCGCCTCTCTTCTTTATTTTAGTTGATAATTTACGCTACGACCAATGGAAAACCTTGGAATTGTTTATTCAAGATTACTTCCAGGTGGAGGACGAAAAGACCTATTTTTCTATTTTACCCACGACGACAGCCTATGCTCGAAATTCCATTTTTGCAGGTATGATGCCCATGGAAATTCAAAAAAACTATCCTGACAAATGGGTATTCGATTTAGGGGACTCAGAGGATGAGGAGGGGTATAACCAGCATGAGGAATTTTACTTAAATGAGCAGTTAAAACGCTTACGCATTGATGCAAAGGCCTCCTATCATAAGATTATTCATCAATATCAGGGGAAACAACTGGTTGATAATTTCAACAAATTATTAACCAATCAGTTAAATGTGGTCGTCTACAATTTTGTCGACATGTTATCTCATGCGCGGACCGACATGGCAATGATTAAAGAATTAGCCCCCGATGAATCTGCCTATCGGAGCTTAACGGCGAGTTGGTTCCAGCACTCTCCTTTATTTGATTTCTTGAAGCGCATTGCCGAAAAGAAAGGGCGTGTGATCATCACGACTGATCACGGCATGATTCGCGTGCAAAATCCGATAAAAATTGTGGGTGATCGGAATACTAATACCAACTTACGATACAAACAAGGAAAGAATTTGAATTGGGACGCGTCGAGTAAAATGATGGTTTGTAGAAAACCTGAGCAACTTTTTTTACCAAAGCCGAACGTGTCCACCTCGTTTGTCTTTAGCAAGGAGGATTACATGTTTGCTTATCCTAACAATTACAATCAATATGTAAACCACTATCGAAACACCTTCCAACATGGCGGAATTTCACTTGAGGAATGCATTATTCCTGTAACCTATTTGACAGGTAAGTAATTAAAGAGAACCTACTGGTGTGATATGACCACCTTCACATTTCAAGATTTTTCCTGGAACACGTTGGATCGTATGGTAATCATGACTAGCCATGATGATGGAAGTCCCTTGCATGGTCAATTGCTTAAACAATTCCATGATTTCCATGGAAACCTCTGGATCTAAATGTCCAGTAGGTTCATCTGCAAGAATCAAAACGGGATTATTCAATAAAGAACGAGCAATGGCAATTCGTTGTTGCTCGCCACCAGATAATTTATGCACACGCTTGTGGATGGCGTTTGACATTCCAACTTGTTCCAAGACTGTTTCGATGCGCGATTTGATTTCAGCTTGATTTTTATGACCCGTAGCTTCTAGCACAAATGCTAAATTCCGCTCCACATTGCGATCCGTCAACAGCTGAAAATCTTGAAAGACAAAACCTAGTTTACGGCGTAAATAAGGAACATCTTGGTTTTTAATTGTCAGTAAATCAAATCCAGCCACCTGAGCTGTACCCGAGTCAATGGCTAATTCACCAAAAATCGCTTTGAAGAAGGTACTTTTCCCAGACCCCGATTTCCCAATCAAATAATAAAATTCGCCTGACTCAACTGTTAACGAAATATCTGTAAGCGTCGGAATTCCTTCCTGCGAGATATGAACATTTTCAAAAGAAAGTACAGGCATAAAATTTATATTATTGGTTAGACTTTGCATGATCAGCTAAGAAAGTAGCCAATCCACTGTCTGTTAATGGATGTTTTAATAATGCAAGCATTGCCGACAAAGGCCCAGTCATGACATCAGCGCCGATTTCAGCACATTTGATGATATGAATTGGGTGGCGAACAGAAGCCGCAAGAATTTGGGTTTCAAATTCATAATTATCATAAATCACACGAATTTGATCGATCAAATCCATGCCATCAAATGAAATATCATCTAAACGACCAATGAACGGAGAAACATAAGTTGCACCCGCTTTAGCCGCTAATAAAGCTTGACCAGCAGAGAATACCAACGTACAGTTTGTCTTAATGCCTCGAGAAGAAAAATATTTCAGAGCCTTGATACCATCCTTAATCATAGGAATCTTAACGACAATCTTTTCATCTAATTCCGCCAACTCCTCCCCTTCACGAATCATCCCCTCATAATCGGTGGCAATAACTTCCGCAGATACATCTCCATCGACTAAATCACAAATAGCTTTGTAATGACGTAAAACATTATCTTTTCCGCTAATGCCTTCTTTGGCCATTAAGGAAGGATTCGTTGTTACACCATCCAAAACACCTAAATCTTGTGCTTCTTTGATATGGGCTAGATTCGCCGTGTCGATAAAAAATTTCATATGAGGAGGTTTAAATTAGATCAAAAAAAAATGGCAAATTCACCGCTCAACCAACCTACCTTTGCTTCTTTCACGACCTGGAGGATTCAGCGGGAGCTGGTAATTTGCCGATGCAAATATGGCAAAATCTAAGCTTTTTTCAAAATTAATGCCAATAATTTCCGAATACCCCTTAACTTTAATTTCAAATTAAAAATATGCGA
>JACCDQ010510651.1_pt1 | contig 20728 bp, 14 predicted proteins | sample 7446031 | NCBI WGS metagenome assembly JACCDQ01 (sample SAMN15323442, study PRJNA562643) | freshwater metagenome | isolation source: river surface water | place: USA:Blue River Watershed | collected 2017-08-17
CTTCATCGTTCACCATCACCCTCAACCCGGCCATTCATTGGCTCATTCGTCTGCTCCCCGAACGGGCACGGCGCAGGACACTGCTGGCCTCTCTGGCCTCTGCAGTCAAGGGCTTTGACTGTGACGACACCCAGCAGATCACCCGCGTCAACCGGCTTCTGAGGCTGAGCACCCGCGACGAAGCTCTGAAACTCCCCGTCCTGTGTCAGCGAATCATCTGGAAAACCAACGGCCCTCTTCCTCAGCCCGGTGCTGTTTCGACGCGTGCCCTGGCCAAGAGGGCAGCCGACACCGTTCCTGCTGGACTGGAGTACTCCAGTCGGCGCTCCATGGAGACGGAGTTTGACACCCTCTTCGGAGAAGAAATGGGGCAAAGTGCCAACATGAGTCTGTAGTAGGTCAGAAGCTGCATACACGGCGGGGGTAACCCCCGCCGTGTATGACGATTGTAAAAGTTCAAACAGCCTTTATCCATTAGGCCACTGAAAAGGAGAACCACCAATGAGTCAAAAAGAACCTTGCGACAAGCTGGAAATGAATATCCAATTTGCAGACGCTCTTGCACTGATAAGGAGATTCAAAAAAGCCAAAGGGGATGTCAACGGAATCATCCTTCGCCACCCCAGCTTCGAGCCTGGCGCATCCACATATCTTCGGAGGTTGGTCGTGTCCCAGCTCAGCCGAGAAGATCAAGATAAGGTACACCGTCCATTCATTGAACTCTTCGCCTGCCATAAGGAGTGGGTCGTTATGGGGGAGAAGCTCGCTGCCTTGGTTGAAACTGAGCCAGGTCGGTCCTTGGCCGTTGAGTTGGGCTTGGCTAAGATGATTTTCGGCAAGGCAACGGTTACTCACATGTTGGGGTAAAAGAATGAAGAAAAGTAATAAACCAGCGAAGTCGAGCCAAGCTCACTTCTTTCCCGAGTCGGATGGTCTTGGGAAAGTGATCCCTCTCAAATCTCACGCAGGCGCAGTTCGAGGGACGGCCAGTAACGATCAGCTCAAAAATGCGCTCCTGAAGGCACTGCACGAGAAACAAAAGTCCGAATGAGCACACGCTGCCCTGGTTGAAACTGAACCAGGTCGACCTGAACTGGGTTCAGTACGATGAATCTTTAATTTTCCTTAATGAGTATTCGATAGATTACGAAGGAGATCGAACATGAGGCCACCTCTTCAAGAAACCACCATCCGCGAGAATTATCATTTCGAGGGTGGATTGGTAGTCTACGATGGGCAGGTTTTTAGTACGATAATCCCGGGACAGGAAAAAGGCCACTCCCGGCAGAAAAGGGCCCTGGCTATAATACTTGCTCGCAGCAGGCGGCGACGCGCGAATAAATCATCTAAGTGAAGTCTTTCCAGATCCTTAACCTGAGAAAATGATGAAGTATTCAGCCGGTGAGTCTCGCTCCTTAAATAAGGTTGTCGGCCAACCATCCGTGAGAAAATCGATCTCCGAGATCTGGCAATCGATGATCAATATCGCTAGGGTGACCGCTATAAGACTCGGCCTCGGGCGAAAGGTACCTAAGAAGATGAAGCGGCGACCCAGGCGTCGCGCGAAGAGACTGTCCTGATTTGATTCGGGGCAAAATAAAGGGCTGGGGAAGCCCTTTATTTTTTTTTGCTTGACCGGACCTCAGGTCACTCTTCCATCAGGCGGGTGATCTGACCCATGGTCTTCTCCAGGGCACCGCGCATGCTCAGCACCCGGTAGTAGGTCGCGCTGAAGTGCTCGAGCTCTTTGGCCACGACACTGGCGTGGCGGCCCATCCGAAGCGCAGCTTCCTGGCTCACCTTGCGGTCAGTGCCGGGCTTGTTGAATTCACGCAGGATCACTTCGATGATGTCGGTGCAGTTCTTCACGCGCGACTTGACTTCATCCAGCTTCACGCGCTCGACGTTGCGAATGCACCCCGCCAGAGACTGCATGACCGGCTCCCAGTCGCCATTGCGAGCCACGAGCTTCTTGATCTCTGCCCGGCCCTCGTGACTGTTCTTCTTGAAGAATGTCGCAAGCTTGGCGTTGTCCTTGAGCATCGTCTGCTCCAGGCCGTCGAGTCGCTTCTTGTCGGTGGCCGCGTCCTGGCTGAAGAGGTGGTCGGAGGCAAACCGGGCGAGGAATTGCTCGTAGGGGACGAGCGTGTCGGCGATCAGGTGACTGGTTCGGTCCGTCACGTCCTCCAGTGCATGCAGGTACTCCAGGTAGGGCTTGACGAGGCCCTCGGGACAAAAGCCGGAGAGGTCACTGATGGAGGTGTAGGGCAGTGACTTCACCAGCTTGAGGAACTTCTGCTGGTCCTTGGGGAGAGGGGGAATCTTGTCCAGATCGGTGAAGCCCCGGCTCACCTGCAACGCACTGAGCACGCTCTGACCCAGGCTCTTGAACAGTTGGGGGATGGCGGAGAGCTTGAACTCCTCCAGCCCCACGTTCGATTCGATGGACTGGACATGGCCGTCGAGCTCATGGATGACGGCGCTGTATTGGGGGAGATTCAGTTCGGACATGATTGAGGCGGCCTCTATCTGAGAGAATTGCAAGTGACTCGGGCAGTGGCGAAGGGGGTGGGCAAAAAACTATTGCGTGCTTAGATGTTTTGAACCATTCTCAAAAATCAGGAAGTGAGCCCTTGGCTCACCTTGGAGGCGGCACACCTTACCCGCCCTCTAGACGACCCCCTCCACTGCGTAACCCGAGACGATCAGAAGATGTTTGACATCCGCCCGGCCTACACACCCGCTCCGTCTTACCGCCCTCACGTTAATCTGGGCGGGTGCTTTGACATCCCCACCGGAAAGTGGATCCCCGGCCTCTTCGGGGAGTACATCCTCAATGGCGGCGCTGGTCTCATCACCGGCTTCATTGGGGGTGGCAATCTTTTCAAGTCCTCTTTTCACGACCACGTGATCAACCGGTTGATGGTTCAGTACCATCACGCCCTGGCCTCCAAGTACGACACCGAGGCCAGTGCCTCGAAAGACCGCTCGCGCGAAACCTACGCCAGCATGAAGGATCTGAAAGAGATCGAGTTGGCCTGGCTGGCGCAGGGTGTCATCATCTCCAATCCGTACGATGAAGGTGGGCGCTTCACGTTCACCGACAAGACCCGGCACACCGGGGACGAGCACTACGAGAAGATGAAGGATTTTCTCGATGCGAAGATGAAGGCAGGCAAGAAGTACGAAACCAATCTACCCTTCTTGGATCCGGCCACGATGGAGTTTTTCCGCATGCTGTACCCCACAGCGGACGGAATCGATTCCCTCTCGGAATGGCAGACCAAGGAAAACGTCACAACGGCTGACGAGCGCATCGGCGACAAGAAGGGCAATATGCTCTTCGCCCGTGGCGGACTGGAGAAGAGTCGTTTGCTGGGTGACATCCCCAGCCGCCTGGCCTCGGCGGGTCACTTCCTTGTGACCACCGCCCACCTGGGCAAGGCCATGAACATGGAAGGCGATCAGAACCCGCCGAAGGTGCTTCAGCACATCCAGGGCGACCTGAAACTCAAGGGGGTGGCTGAGAAGTTCACGTTCATCTCCAACGTCTGCTGGCAGATGGTCTCGGCCAGCGTGATGAAGCAAGACGACACCCGTGAGGTCCTCTACCCCCGATCGTCAGAGGACTCCTTCCGGGGTGACACGGACCTGACTCGCATCACCGCCAAACTCGTTCGCAATAAGAATGGCCCCAGCGGTGTCACCATCTGGCCGATCGTGAGTCAGTTCGAAGGCTTCCTGCCCTCCCTCACAGAGTTCGACTTCATCAAGACCAACGAGCGATTCGGACTGATCGGCTCCATCCAGAACTACGTCTGCGCGCTGGCCCCGCACCACAAGCTCTCTCGCACCTCGGTGAGACGCAAGCTCGATCAGTACGCTGACCTGCGGCGCGCGATCAACATCTGCTCCGAGATGCTGCAGTGCTACCTGATTGACCCCCTGATCCGAGACCTGGTGATGCCGCCCGAGAAGCTCTACGAGACCATCGCGGCCCAAGGCTACGATTGGGCTCAACTCTTGGCCACCCGGGGCTGGTATACCGCGGACAATCACCTCCACCCCATCCCTTACCTCTCCACGGTTGACCTGTTGCGCATGGCGCATGGCCTGTACCATCCCTATTGGCTGGCCGAGGACAAGCGCACGGTGCTTCCGCCCGAGAAGTTTGTGAAGAACCCCGCCCCTTTCCTGAAATACGAAGCTGCCGCCTGAGTCCCTCAGTCGCCACCCCCTGACCACTTTAGAAGACGGAGCCCCTAATCATGACCACCTCCAACCTGCTGCGTGTCGAGCCCGAACTCCACCGCGATCGCAAGCCCGAGGACATCGACCTCTTCCAGAAGGTCAGCGAAGCGCTGGCCGCGTGCGGTCACCAGGCACCCACCAACTGGACGATCGATCCCGAACTGGTCAACCATCACCAGTCGCCGCCGCTACTGCAGCGCATGGCCATCAACAGCTACTGGCGCATGATGCTGGTGATGGTCCCGCCAGAGCACGCCGAGACCTCTCGCAACGTGCGCACCTTCCTCCACGACAGTGCCGAGTACAGCGACCAGTACTACGTCGAGCTGTGGTACACGGTCATCGCCCCCGCGGTGGTTCGACTGGGCCTGTGATCCAGGTCAGTTGACTGTAGGGGGATGGGGAGAGCGACGCGCTTGAGCTTTTTTGTGCCAGCGCGTCACTCTCCCCTTTGTTCCTTCTTCTATAACGAGGACGTCCATCGTGGCTAAAAACCGTGCCGCCGCCACTGCCAAGCTGCTTGAGCTCATGACCGAGTTTGACCGCAGTGGAAAAAACACGCAGATCTACAAGGACATGCTCGAGGGCATGTCCGACTCAGAGTTTGATGAGTTCATGGAAAGCCTGAGGGGCGACTGCTTGCGGGTGGTCAATCCAAATGGCGGTGGGGTCCAGATCACCACCGAGAACAATTTCCGTGTGGCCAAGCTCGTCGGCGTCAAGCTTCATCAAAAGGTCTGGATTCCCGACCGCCCCGGCGTGCGAGGCTACCTCACCCCCAACGAGTATTTGGTGCTGGAGCTCTTCGTTCGTCGCCAGGCCCAGGTCCTGGTCAAGAAGATCTCCACCGCCGAGGACAGCCACGTCGTGGACAACCTCACCGGTCAAGTCACCTCCGACTCCAGAGCCTCAGGCCTGTCCTTCCCCGAGATGAGCGTGATGGAGAGCATGGGGCTCACCGAGTGCCTCTCGGAGATCATGAAGTACCGCGGTGGTGATGACAAGGGCCTGGCGGCCATGAAGACCGTCCTGGCTCGCACAGGCGAGGTCGAGCTCAAGGCCATCGAGCCTTACGCCAGTGGCGTGAAATCCACCAAGACGCTGGCTCAGCTGCTCAATGCGGCGCACCTCTCCAACACGCTATCGAGGTAGACATGCTTCAGGTCAGAAACATCGCCATTGACCTTGACTCGCTCTTTGATACGCGACTGGGAACGCTCACGGTGATCAGCCCTGACTTTGCAGCCAGGGTCGGCGGCAGTGAGCGCTACTACAGAAGGGAGAGCGACATCTTCTCCACCAAGGAGCAGGGCGAGCTCTCGGTGAAGACCTACGATGAAGTGAGGCAGGCGCTGGGCAACGAGATCTTAGCCAACTCCATGCCCACGCGCATGATCAAGTTTCTCAAAGAGCTGGCCGTCTCCATCATTGACTCCACCCAGACCAAGGGCCTTGTCAATGATCTGGAGATTCACCTCCTCACCTCCGAGTACTCATTGAGCGCTCAGGAGCATGCGGATCTGGCTGAGATGGTCAGTCAGTTTCTGAATGGCTCTTTCGTGGTGAAGATCAACGAGGTGCAGCTCAAAGACCTCACGCCGGAGTCTGCCCGCAGTCACTACCACTCGATGATCTTCTACGACCCTCAGCTCTGGATCAATCACCATGAGCGCGCGCTTCGTGATGGTCAGACCAAGAACCTGACTGTCTATGCGCCGGATGTGGTCAGAAAGAGAAACATCACCGAGCAGCAAAAGCGCTACATGCAGATGAACCACCTCGACATCAACGTGTACCTGAAGAAGTTCTGCGAGCCCATGTTTCGACTGGAGCTGTGTCCCGTGGGCCTCTTCAGTGCAGACTTGCCTCCCAACAAGAGTTGAGGTGAGAAACCAAGACAGCTATGCCTGGTACAGACTCATCGGTCTGTACCAGGCATATGCTGTTTATTCAATCCCAGATTTTTACAGTCACATATCAACAAGGTGAATCGGAGGCACTATCGCCAGTATCCGGTTCGTGAGGGCATCGCCCAAGGAGATTGAAATGGAACAGACCTACGCCACCGTCCTGGGCGCCATGGACAACATCCTGGCGCAGCTGCGCCGCGAAAACTACGGCTTCAAGGCCGCCATCTGGATGTTCAACATGGACGAGTGCATTGGCCAATTTGGCCAGGCGGGCCGCATCGAGATCACTCTCGGCTCGATTACGCTGACCGGGTTCGACCCGGTGACTCAAAGGTTGGTCCGCGAGGACCTGATGAAATGGGTCATCCCGGCCATGGTGATGCTGGCCGAAGAGGCACATGATCCCCATGAGCCCGTGTGCCCCCACTACTGGACCATCATCCGGGCCCGGGAGTTGAAGGAAAAGCTCCAGAAGGAGTGGGGGATGCAGTAACCACTCTCCCTTAGAGCCTTACGCCACCGGGGCTTTGTACCGGTGACAACTGAGGGCTTTGCCCAAGAAGGAGGCCTTAATGGCCACGCTGAAAGAACTGGAGGCCAGACGCCTTCAAATCCGGCGCGAGATCGCGCTGGTGGAGGCGGATCTCCGCCTCCTGGCCGACCAAGCCCGCCTGGCTGAAATCACTCGCCTGAAGGGCGAGTGGGAAGCCCTCCTCGGCATCCATGCTGAGGAGATCGTCAATGCCCGGGGCGACCGCAAGGTCGCCCTGGTCAAGGCGATCCAGGCTGGCGCGGAAGCTATCCGCGCCGGCCAGTGGGGAGAGCTTGAGGAGGCCATTGAGGCCTACCTCGAGCTGGCGGTGAGCTAATCCTCACCGCCACAAGCCGGACCCTTTCTTAGGGTCCGGCAACTAAAGCATCATTGAGATGCTTTATTTTTTTCTCCTCCCCTCATCCGGGCCAGGAATGCCGCGTGGTCTTCGGTGGAAATACCCGCCTCCATCTCACCCGGAACGATCTCGAACTCGACCAGACCGTCCTCGAGGACCGGCGTGGCCGTGCGGCTGCCCTCGTTGCCCAGCGTCTTGAGGTCAGGGCGAGAGAAGAGCGCAGGCAGCGCGGCCAGCACAGCTGCCGCTGCATTGCCTCCCTTCTCATCGACCTTGATTCGCATGATCCCGAGACTGGCACGGTCCATGTCGTTCATCAGGGTGCTCAGCTGAGCAAGCTTTTCCGGGTCTCCAGCGACAGCAGCCGGATCCTTTCCAAGATAGTCCCTCACCAGAACGCGCCTGAGGTCCTGGGTAAACTTCAGATCGTCTTGAGGATCACTCATGGTAACCATCCTTCCTTAGGTACAGTGGGTGCAGTGAAAACAGAAGTTGCAATGAGTAGGTTCAAATGCAACACAATCCTACATTATTCATTCGAGCGAAGTCAGATCCCGCCGTCCTATTTTCTTACAAGGAGAAAAAAGATTAAGATTCAAAATAGAGTGGATCGTGGTTACCGCAAGAGAAATGACCTACCGGAGACCGAGTGATGACTTCGCTCGAAGATCCCCTCTTTTGCCCTACACCCCGATCCCCTCCAGAAAAACAGCACTTTGCGCTCTCTACCCCCTTCGAGTCCGAACCCCTTTCGACTGAGGCCAGCCTGCTTTAGAACCTGAGCTCTAGGCTGGAGTCAACTCGGTAGAATAGGGTGTTTGGACATCAAAACGAAGAGGACGTCAAGAAGCAGTGCCTGTGCAATGGATGGATCACTTCCCATCATCATCAAGGACCATCATGAAGGATCCCGCCGACCACGACCTCCCCAATCCACACCGGGGACCTCGTGGAATCCTGAGGAGCCTGCTCAATCTCGTCTACGCCGACATGGGGGTCCAACCCCTGCAGTTGGAGAAGTGGATCGCGGATTACCTGAGCAGGTCCAGAGCCAGAGCGCTGAAGGACCCTAGCAAGAGACCCGACACCCGAAGCAATGTCACGCGTGAGCTCTCTGACCGGAAGATGACGATGAGTGTCTTCTGGAAAGCGCTCAGCATGATCCCTGGCGTGAGCCAGGTGAGCTTCAGTGTCGCCATCACTCGCTACGGCACCATCAGCACCCACACCTGCACGGTGCAGATGACTGAGGAGCGAAACGATGACGAAGACGAGGCTCCACCCCCCATTGGCCCTAAGCCAATGGGAAGTGGTCAAGCAAGCGATCAGCTTGCAGATGACCGGCCTTCACCAGGGCAACCCGCAGATGGCTCGGGAAATCCGAAGCCTGGCGCTGGCCCATCCGCCCAAGGACCACTACCGAACGACCACGCTGGCGAGAATCAACGCTCTGCCGGCTGAGACGATCGACTGGATCACAGAGTGCATGGGGGTGATCCGAGCGGAGACGCTCGAGAGCGAAGAGGACTACCTGCGCTTGTGTGCGAGGATCTGCTTCGCGGGCACCCCCATGAGCGCGGCTCAAAATTCGACCTTGGCCACCGTGCGACGGGCGTACTCCTTCGACTACGTGTGGCAAGACATCAACGTCGGTCGTCACCTGAAGATTGGTCACCTGCACGCGTTCCGCTTCCAGCAGGTCCTGCGCTGGATCCGGGACTGTTTCCTCTCAGATCCCCTGAGCGAGATGAGAGAGTTTCAACAGAGGCTGTGGAGAAACAACCACGTCCTCGTCTTCTTGGGCATCGTCTACTTCAGTGAAGTGCCCGAGATCGACAAATTCTTCGAGGAAGATGAATCATGAACACGTCCGTCACCGAAATGAACACCGCCATGGCTCAAGCCTTCATGGCGGCCGCCCAGAACCTTTCGCCGGTCGAGAGCCCGGCTGTAGCCCCCGCCCCTGAAGAGGGCGGTGAACTGGGCCGAGCTCAGACCCAAGCGATCGCTTATGTCGACGAGCATCCCATCCGGGACACAGCCCCTGTGGCCGAGGAAATCGCTTCGACCCAGGCGGCTGAAGTGCCTCAGGCGCAGCCGTCCGTCGCAGCTGCGTCCGCAGCTCAGGAAAGCCGCCCTTCCCGGCCGGTGCTGCCGCCCATCCCGCGCGGCTTCATGCGGGATCTGGTGCGCTCGCTCAACGACCGCAACGGTCTGGCTGGCGTGGAAGGCCAGGACTTCATCCAGGTCGACGTCCGAGCACCGAGCGAGCTCGGACGCTTCCTGTCCCTCACCTGGGACCGGCCTTTCAGCCTGCCCCAGCTGGGTCAGTTCCGCTCCCTGTCGGGCCTGTGGCATTTCCTGGCCAGCGGCGACCCGGTCTGGCGCAATCACAGCCACCTGCGTGAGATCCGTCAGCGCTACAGTGGTGCCCCCATCACCGACCTGAGTGACACCCTGCTGCTGCTGGGCGTGGCCATGGCCAACCGCATCGCCTCCGACCCCAAGATGCTCGAGGCCTTCGTTCGCTCGACGGCGCCGCTGGCGTTTTTCTACACCTTCGGCGAGGGCCAGGTCCGTCAAGCCCACTCGTGGGCTCCGGCCATGGAGCGAATGCTCGACAACATCCGCGATGTGCTGCGCGACCCGTATCTGCAAGAGCCCATCGGGGCGCAGTACCGCCTGCAGTCCATCGTGGACGACTACATCGAAAGCCGTCGGGAATACACCCATCAGAATCGCCGCCGGCGCTGAAGCCTCTGAGCTGAAGTGACTCCCCACCACCTTGACGACTCTGTCAAGGTGGTGGGGATGTTTTATTTCTTTATTTTTTGACCTAAGGGGACCTTCCAGGGTCCCCTCCAATTTCAGTTCACTCACCTTTTTTACCCTGGAGGCCACGTGGGCCAACTTGCACCGACCACCTTCAGCGTTGGGGCCGATGAGTCACTCGCCGCCGTTGATGTCTACGCTCAAGCCGGAACGGATATCCTCAACAGCTACAAAGCCAGTGTGCTGGGTAACAGCTCAGCGCTGGACATGTTCATCCCTCAGGCGACGCCTCTGGATGTTCTGTCGGGGCAGCTCTCAGCCATCAAGGTGGCCGCTAACGGCGTCACCAAGGTGGACCCCAGTGGACTGATGAAGACACTCGTCAGCGCCAACCCTTCTCTGATGGGGGCTTTGAAATCCCTGAGCCCTGCCCTGCAGGGCAATCTGAGTATCGGCGGCCTCCAGAACTCCATCATGGCCAGCATCAATGGCATCGCCAGCGTGGTGAGAAACGCTGACCTGGGCACCGTCCAGGGCATTGCCAAGATGGTCACAGGTTTGGCGGGAGCCAGTATCCCACTGGCGTTCAAAGATCTCTCTGGCCTGAGCACCATCGGGGTCAATCTCGTCAAGCAAGCCGCCACGCAGGGACTGAGCGGGGTCTTCTCTGCCTTTGCTTCGAGTCCGGCCTTTGGTGGTCCCATTCTCAACTCGATGGCGGTGAGCCTCGTGCCGATGCTTTTGAAGAAGAGTAACAACAAACTCTTGAATGAAATCGCAGGCAGTGCGGCTGCGCCTTACGTCAAGATGTACAACCCCAGCTTCGTGCAGTCCTACCTCAAGAACTGGAGGCAAGAAGCCCGTCAGCTGGTGAGGAACGTCAAGTCCATCCCGGGCTTGCTCAAGAAGCAAAGGCAGACCCTCAAGAACGAATGGAAGCTGATGACAGCCGCGTTCAAGCAGATCGACCCGAAGTGGGACAAGAAAACCAGCAGCACAGGGGTCGTGAGGCAAAACGCACAGCCGGTTGTGACGGCGTCCGCACCCGCTCAAGCCGCTTTGGCCGCAGCCAGTCAGACCGCAGCGATTGAGCCCCCAAAGACCGTGACCCCAGGGCAAAAGATCGTGACCAACTCAAGTAAGAAGGCAACTGATGCCGCTTTCCTGAACCTGGCGGTGGTCACAGCCAAGGCTGCGAAGACCGCGAGGGTGAAGAAAGTGTCCCCGAGCGCCGCCCAAGCAGCAAAGCTCGTTACCGTATAAAGAAAAGGAGTGGCCACCATGGCTGTACTTGGACAAATCGAAGGCCTCGCTGGTGACTTGCTCAAGCGCACGGGCGCCAGCAGTGAAGTCACCGGCTGGAAAGACTCTCAGTGGGTCAGACGCCACTTCATCACCGCACCTGTCGTTGGCAGCACCGGGCGAGAATCTACCCAGGTCCCTCTGAGTGAGACCGACTACAACAACCGCCGGTTCAACCGAGCTTACTTCAAGTTCACCGACTCCTCACTGGGCGGGAACCTCTACATCAACTGCCCACCTCAGTTCACGCGTTACGCCGATGTCCGCGAACCCGGTCTTTCTCGGGGAGGCCGCAAGGCTCAGCTGACCCAAGCCACAGCGATCGACGGCGCGAGGCCCCACCTGGGCATGGGTCGGTATTACTCGGACGCCATCGATGACCCCAGTCATGTCGTCCACTTCCAGTTTGGGGTGACCTCCTTCAATTCACTCACCCAGTTCTTCACGGGCTTTTACAGCAACTCCGCCAGCGGCCTGGCCAGGACGGGTCGACTGGAGAAGTCTTTCGTCGAGAAGTTCCTGAGCTTTGCGGCTGACTTGGTGAGCGTGGCGATCATGCCGCTGGCCATCATTCCGATCACCTTCATGATGATCGGCAGCGCTTTTCGCTTTCTGATGAGGATCCCGTCGAGCAAGTTCTGCTACTTGAAGCCCACCATGCCCGCGTACTGGCACGCGGTGAGTTCCATGGTCAACCAGATCAGCGTCAACATGGGGTTGGCGTGCTGGACGCCTCCAAAGGTCTTTGAGAGCATCATCGGCCAGCCCATGGTCATGAACACGGGTGACATGTCCGCTATTTCGAGCGTCTACCCTGAATTTCAGAAAAACGGGGTACTCGACATCTACGCAGTGGCTAACAAAGCCAAGCGAATGGAGATGCGATACCGTCACCGACTCAATGCCAAGCTCTCCGGGTCGTCTTCTGATCAGTGGTACGGCAAAGTCAGAGAAGTCATCGATGAAGGCGGTGGGCTGGATCAGCCCACGCCCGGAGAGCAGGCCATGTTCAGCCTGGAAGCTTTGTGGGGAAAGTGGAAAGAGAAAGGTATTCTCTCCGAGTGGAAGGATTCCACCGTTGAGCGTGACTTCAGGCGAAACAAGGATGTTGCCAAGGAAGATGTTCCCACCGCGACCAAGCTTTTGACGAGCGAATACCAGCCTGAGGAGAAGCAAACAGGCGCCTTAGAGTATTTCCTCGCCAACGCGGCCGACGGATCCGAGTTTGTGAGCTTTCGGGTGGACTGGCCCGGTTCAGCATCGGAGTCCTTCTCCAACAGCTCGGCCCCCAATGAGCTGGCCTCTCAGCTCAACAGCACGTCTGCAAGCGCGCGCTCCAAGCGCATGTCGTTTGCAGACGGCAACGTCACTGACATGCCCGATGTCGTCAAAGCGATCTATGGTGGCGTCAAGGATGTCATCGGGGGCATCGCAGACAATCTGCAGATCTCGGGCTTTGCTGCGTTTGGTGGCAATGCGTTCGTCGATGTTCCTGAGAACTGGGCCTCTCACCAGGCTCAGCTGCCCACCAAGCAGTACACGATGACCCTGATCAGCCCCTACGGCAATCCGGTCTCCAGGCTGATGCACCTGTGGGTTCCTTTGTGCATGCTCCTGGCGGGCGCACTTCCCTTGGCCACGGGCAAGCAATCCTACACGTCTCCCTTCATGTGCGCAGTCTACGACCGGGGCCGCTCCATCACGCGCTACGGGATGATTGAGAGCCTGAACATCACGCGGGGAACGTCCCACCTGGGCTTCAACCAGGACGGCCAGTGTCTGGCTCTAGAGGTGAGTGTCACGGTCAAGGACTTGAGCACCATCATGGCCATGCCGATTCAGCAGGGGAGCAGCATCATGCCCCTGGAGGGCATCTTCGACGCCGAGAATAGCTTCTCGGACTACCTGATGAGCATCGCAGGCTTAAGTCTGAGGGAGGTCTACGACCGATTCCCGATCCTGATGCGCCAGCTCAACAACAAGGTCGCTGCTTTCGACACGTACTTCTCGGCGTCTCGCCTGGCCAAAGACCTTGGCGGCATGACGCCCGCGATGATTGCAGGCATCTTTGCGGCTGGAACCTCGCGGAAGTAAGCAGATTGTAAGAGGACACGTCAAAAAGGCATAAAGGCTGGGGGATCCCCCAGCCTTTATGTTGTTTGCAAGGAGGGTGAGGTGACCCTCACCCTCTCAAGAGGCCGACTCAGATGTTTCGGCGCATGCTCAACACCGGCTTGGGCAGAGTGATCTGCTCCGAGGTGCGAACGCCCGACGGATTGCCCCCTCCTGAAGGGTTTTGGGGGGCTTGCTGGGTGGAAGCACCCGGAGATGATTCAGTCGAGGTTGAATCCTCCTTCTCCCAGGGCTTCTTCTTCTTGGGCTCCAAGAATTGGGCCATCTTCTCCAGCATCGGCAGCGTGCGCATTTGCAGCGCGAGCATGTCCTTCTGGACCCGGAGTTGCTCGGAGGCCACGCCCACCAAGTCGGAGAGGCCAGAGCCCGAGCTCGCTTGAGTCGTGGCCGCATCTCGGGCCATGCCCTCGAAGTTTGCAAAGCCCTTGGTGATTTGCTCCAGACCCAAGGGCGCTTGAGTGCGGCCCTGAGCGTAGGGCTTCTGAGAGACTTCAGCTGCGGGCGCCCCCGGCAGTGCGGAAGAGGGCGATTTCTCCTGCACAGAAGGCCTCTGTGAGGGGCTGGAGGCCCCCTCAGAGGCTGCGGAAACGCTAGAGGCTGTCGTCGTAGCCCGATCCCTCTTTTGATCGCTCATAGGCGCTTTATTAGAGGGCGTCGTTGGCGCCGCGGGTGAGGCTTGCACCGCACCAGATGCACCTGTGGCCTGAGTAGCTCCCACTGTGGAAGTGCCTGCTGACTCCTTGGTCGCGGTTGGGGCCTTCTTGGCGGCTGTGGCGCCCTCGTTCTTGGGAGGGAGCTCCTCTTGGCTGGACTTTGGGCTCGCGCTGGCCGCGTTCAGCTGACTGGGTGTCGTGGCATCCAGTCCCGCCGTGGGCACGCCGTAGGCCTTGGCCTTCTGAACGATCTTGTTTTGCAAGAACTGGTACAGCTGGCTGAAAGAGCGGGGCTGACCCCCATCGAAGAAGATCTCCCTGTTGTTCTTGGCAGCACTAGGGTGATAGCGCGACGCCGGCTCCTCCGGATTGCTCTTGAGGTGAGCGAGGAAGTTCTTCGCCCCATAGGGACCCAGGAAGTGGGCCATGTACATGTCGATCGCGTTGACAGGAGACTTCACCTGTCCCACGATCTTGGCATTGGCCTTGACGTACTCCGCCCCAAGCAGAGCGTTAGGGACCGCTTCAAAGGGGTGAGCACTGCCCGGAATCCCATGCTTCGGTCCAAAGGCCTTGATCTGCTCATTCCAAGTTCCGGGCATGAACTGGTAGAGGCCACGGGCATTGCCCCCAGGCGCTTTTGCGTTGGGCTTGAAGTCAGACTCCACCGCCACCACGGCTTGAGCGAGGTCTTGATTGAGTCCGACGGTCTTAGCCGCCTCTACCACTGTCTTCTTGACCTCCTGCACCGCACCCGACTGGGGTGCGCTCACCTTGGAGGCACCACCTGTGGCTGAAGGAGCCGCGGCCGTGGTGCCTGAGGCCACCGCTGTCCCGGTAGGAGCGCTCTTGGCCTGGGTCTTCGGATCCATGACGACCGCTTTCTTAGGCGGCGCCCCGTCGCCTTCGCCCATGCCGACTTGGCCGCCTGAGCTGGCCACAGAAGGAGCAGGTGAAGGTGATTTCGCTGAAGGCGTGAGTCCTGCAGGCGTGGGAGATCCCGGAGAGGCCACTGGGTCGGCCTTGGCGGTCAGGGTGCCGTCCCCAGGAGTGGTCGCCTTCTTCCTGCCGAACTGCTTTTGCTCCATTTCAGGAGGAGGTCCGCCCGGAGCGGCTTGCTCGGTCGGTCCTTGACCCACCGCACCCAGTGAGCGTTCCTTCTCGCTCATCTTCTCACCGGGCTTGACGTTGGCCGTCACGGGAGCTTCCAGAATCTTTCTGGCCATCTCCTCGTTTCGAGTCACCGGCGTGCCGGGAATGGAACCAAACCCAGCACCACCACGACCAATGCCTCGGTCAATCAGCGCTTGGGCTTTTCCGGGATCGGCTTTGGCGCCCTCCCGGTCAATCTGGATCCCTGAGGGCTCCATGTGCCAGGGCTCTCCGCCGACCGGTCGGGTGAGGCCGTACTTCTTCATGAGACCAAGCCGGTCGGCTTGATTCAGGTCCGCACTGTTGAGGTCCAGCGCCAGTCCAAACTCGTGAAGTGACTTGCCCGGGCGTGCGGCCTTAGAAGGATCGGCCCGGTAGAGGGCCTCCTGCTCTTGACGGGTGCGCGCTCCACTGGTGACGATCATCTTCTTGCCAGTGAGTTGCTGGTACTCCTCAGCCATGCCGTAGAGAAGCTTCAGGAACGCTGGATTGGCCGCCTCCAGCTTGACGTTCCTTTGCAGCTGCAGTGCACTGTGTCCGCCGCTGCCCGCCTTCAAAGGCCCTTCGGCCATTTTTAGGTCACCGGGCTGACTGGATCCCGCTTTTCCTCCAGCTGCTACAGCGCCGGTCTCCGTGGGGCGCTTGCCATCGCCCTCGCCCATGCCGACTTGACCGCCGCCTGCTGAGCCTTGAGCCTGAGCGCCTGTCGTCTTCTGATTAGAGGGCGCCTCGTTGGGCAGACCCACTTCCTTTTTCTTCTCCTCGATGGCCGCTTGTTGGGCCTGGACCTTGGCGTCCTGCGCTTTCTTGCTCTCCTCCAGGGCCACTTCCTTCTTGAGGGTGTCCTCCAAGAATGTCAGGTTGTCCTTGACGGACTTGGGGTCCGTGTTGAGCGCGTAGCCCGGCCACGGGCTGGCCGAGACCTTCCAGAGCTCACTCATGGCTGCCAGGGACTGCGCCAGCTTCATCTGCTGGGCCACCGTGCAGCTGCCGAACGTGCCAGCAAACTCCGTGCGTCCCGTGATGGAGAGGTAGTTGCTGTACAGACTCAGGTAGGCTTTCAAGAACCGAGCGTTGAACCACTCAATCCAGTCGTCGCCTTCCTTGCCTTCCAGGTCCACCACACCAAAGAGGCCTGCGTGGTCTTTCAGGAGGGCACTGGGGTCACCCTTCCACTGGACACTGGTGCCTTGAGCCCGCACAGAGCCCTTGGTTGCATTCTCCAGAGAGATCAGGGCTTCGGTCTTGGCTCGGTCCATGTCCACGAGACCGTAGACCTTGAAGCGCACCGCTTCAACCGCCATGAACTTGCCGTCTTGCTTCAGGGATTTGAGCGTCGCACTGGCTTGGACGTACTTCTGATTGTCCTGAAAGGCTTGGTCCTTGAGTGAGCGTTGCTCTTTCTCGACCTCCATCTTGACCCGGGACTGATCGCGACCCTGCTCACGGATGCGCTCTTGCTCCGCGCCTTGCTTGTAATTGGCGTCCTTGTCCATGGCCAAGGCGCTGGCCGCCACAGCTGCTCCGCCCTTGGTGGTGGCAGGTGTCTTCTCGCTGATGTCCAGCTTCTTCATCACTTGCGCGATGATCGCTTTGACCTCAGCCGCGCCCGTGATGGGGTAGCTCTCCTCATTGAGAGGAACCGTGCGAATGTGGTAAGGGCCTTCCGGGAAAGCCACCGCACGGACATAGGCGACCAGGTCCTCTTTCTTCAGAGAGGAGACCTCGTCCAGGTCGTACTTGTTCTTGAGCTTACCCACCACAGAGCAGTGGGTGAGGTAGACCGGCTTGAAGCGGTACTGGTACCAGCGGAAGAAGCGCCGGGCATCCTCTTCATCGTCAGGCGCCAGATCCCACGTTGCCATCAGGTCCTTGACGTTGAGTTTCTTCTCCTCAATCGTCATGCCGTCCGTGGTTTCAGTGACAAACGGGCGGAGATAACGCTCGAGTTTCAGGACCTTCTTGTAGCTCGCCTCATCCGTGGACTGAAAGCCGTACTGCACCAGACGGATGCGGTCTTGCTCACTCAGTCGGGCCTTCAGGTATTGATAGGCCTTGTAAGCTCCGTAACCGGCCAGGGCTGCTGCGCCAACGCCCAGCACGACGGGCGAGCTCACAAAGGCCAAGAGGGATCCCCCGATGGCCGAAGCTCCTGCAAGCAAGCCGCCTGCTGCGGCCGTTCCTGTTGCAGCTGCACCGGCAGCACCCGCAGCGGCGGTGCCTCCAGCCAATGCTGCGCCAGCGGCCGTGGCACCTGCTGTGCCTGCGGCAGCTGCAGCGCCAGCGGCTCCCGCCGCACCTGCGCCAGCCGCTGCAGTTCCGGCAGCTGCCGTCCCAGCGCCCGCCAGAGCACCCAGTCCAGGAACCAATGCCAGTCCCTTCATGGCCATACCTCCGAGCTTGCCGAGCGCTCCGGTAGCGCCCTTGCCCATGCTGAAGAGGTCCTTGATGCCACCGGCCATGTCCTTGATGCCGCCCACCAGTCCGGCGATGCTCTCAAAGATGCCCTTTCCTGCTTCCTGGGTCTTTTCCTTGGCCTTCTGGCCTAAGCCCATGACCTTGCTCTTAGCGGTCTGTGCCCGCTCATCGGCCTTCTTCTTCAGGTCCCGCCAGGAGTTGTCGCGAACACCGTCGCCGTCACTGTCAAAGGAGGAGCGCTCCTTCTTCTTCTTTGGACGGGAGAACCGGTCCACGAGGAAGGCGTAGATGTCAGCCAAGACGCTAGAGGATTTCGCACTGTGCGCTTCCAGTCCAAATCCGCCCAAGCCACCCGAGACAACTCCAGCCAGGCCCTTGACGCCCTTGACCATGCCCGAGGCGATGGCCTTGGTCGCTCCCCAAGCCTTCTTCTGAGTCTCCCAGATCAGCTTGGCTGCACCCACGGTGGCTCCCGTGGCCAGTCCGACGATCTTACCCAGGGGCGTCTTCAGCGGACGACCCCGTGCGTCACTCAGACCCTTTTGCATGTCCTCCAGCGTGAGCACGACGTTGCCGTCCATGTCCAGGATAGGACCATCGATGTCCTTGAACGACTGGATGGGGGCTTGCTTGAGCTTGGAGATGTACCCACCTGCCCGCATGACTGATCCCAAAAGAGCAGGCTCCTGGCGGCCTCTCACGTAGACGTCCTGGGCTCCTCCGGTGGCTTTGTTCCACACCCAACCCGCTCCCGCCTTGGCGCCTTGAATGGCTCCACCCAGGATGCGGAAATTCATGGCGGTGAGGTTACCCAGACCCCGGAGGGTTTTTCCTCCCAGCTTGAAAGCTCCCTTGGCGAGTTTACCCATCTTCCCCTCAGGCTCGACGAACCGAGCCTTGGGAAGCTCCTCAGAGGTGAGGAGCACGTTTCCTCGCGCATCCATGACATCACCGTCAATGTCCTCCTGGTTCTTCAGGGGCTGCGCGGTGGCTTTGCTGAAGTAAAACCCCTTCTTGAAGAGCCGCGCCAACAGCCGGGGCTCGTTCTCATCGCCCACGTAGACGTCTGAGGTCTTATCCAGAATAGCCCGGATGGGACTGACAGTGACCGCCTTGAGGGCGCCGAGTGTGCCCTTGGCTGTGGCTTTGCCTGTGGCGGCAGCGGCCTTGGCGGCAGTCTTGGTGCTCCACCAAGCCAGTTTGCCCAGACCCTTGGCAGTACCACCCACCACACCAGCAGCCCCAGCTGCGCCCCTGGCGGCCAGACCTTTCAGACCCTTGCCGTAGTTCGGGGCATCTTGCCGGTCTTCGTCTTCAGTTTCTTTCTTGGAGAAAGGGTTCCATCTCCATCCGGATTTCTGGGCTTTTCCGCTCCGAGAAGAGATCCGCTTGAGCTGATCCAGGGCTTGAGTTTGGATCTTCAAGAGCTCCTTCATTTGCTCACTCAGGGGCTCTGAGGCGCTCTTGGATTCGAACAGGACAGGTTGCCCTTTCTCGGCATCGTCCTGGCGGATGTTGAAGTGATCCTTCATACGCGTCTGAGCTTGCTCCAGCTTGGAGACCCCTTCCTGGTAGAGGGCGGGCAGTCGTTCGGCACTTGCCTCGCGCAGACGCTCCATCTGGGCAGGCGCTTGAAGCGCCAGCGCCTTGACGCTTTGCTTGGCTTGGCTGCCCTTGGCCAGCAGCCGCTCCATCCAGGGCGCGGCGCGCTCTCGGGCTGTGCCGATCGTGTCTTGGACGCCGGAGGCGATTGCGGGCAGTTTGGCCTTGGCTTGATTGACGGCCTCGCTCGTGGCATGGAATTGAGCCAACGCGCGCTCCTTCCATGCACTCATGGGCCCCACGGTTGAGACGTCTGACTCATCCATCCAGAACGTGTTGGGGTCATCGGCCCTCGGATCCTTCTTCCATTGCTCTCGCCACAGGGACAAGCCTTGGTCTCCGATCTTGGGCTGAGGAACCATGGCCAAGGCGCGCTCTGCTGACGCCTTGGCCGGCAGTGCGAGTTGCTCGGCACGCTCCTTCAGTCGAGTGCCCAGGGAGAGGGCCTTTCTCACTGCAGGTGCGGTCCTCTGAGCCAGGGAAGTGGTGACCAGGGATCCAGGCTGACTCAAGTCCGGGAGCGCTTTCTTGGCGCCTTCCACGAGGCTGAGTGCCTGGTCTTTGGCACTGAGGGCTTGGGCCTTCAAGGCTTGGGGCGCCTGCAGCGCCAGCTCTCCCGCACGGATCAGGGCAGGCTGCGTTGTGAACTCAGGCAGAGCAGAGCTCGCTCGCTTCACCCGCTCCTTGGCTTGAGCGACAACGGAGGCGGCCTTGTCTCGACCCTTCTCTGCGACTTCGCTCACCCCTTGAGTGATCTTGGAGCGCAGGCTCTGAGAGATACTCCTCACCTCGTCCAAGATGCTCTTGACAAGCCCCAGCATTTCAGATTCGCCCTGGGGCGTTTCTTCCGTGGCGTTCTTAGCTTGGGTGATCGCGTTCTTGGCTTTGTCCAGAGGCGTTTCTTCTGCGTTGGGAATGACCTCGCCCAGATCCTTGCTCTGGGAGGTGGTGTCTGACCCCCCAAAGAAGTCCAGCATGCCCCTCAGGTTGGCGCCTCCCAGAATCCCTGCGACGGGAGGAAGGACCGGCTTGAGTTCAATGATGCTGTCCCTGACCCTTTGAGCTACGCTTGCCTTGGCTTCAGATGGGGAAGACGCATTCAGCTCTTGAGGAACCACATCCACGACGTCACCGGACAAGGGACTGACCTTGTCGTGCTGAGCCAGCAGTGCTTGCCTCCTGGCCATCTTCTCGGCGATCAAAGCACGACTCTGAGCAGCGCGCTCTTTGAGTCGAGTCATGGGGTCGGTTACGTTGAACTGTTCCGCGGCTTGAGCGGCACTCTCTCTGGTGACCGTGGCCACCCGCTGGACTTTCTGCCTGAGGGCCTGCGCCTGCTCGGATTGAGCCGCGCGACGAGTCATGTCTTCGAGGTGACCCATGCGAGCACGGAGCTCGTCGTACTGCTCGCGCGCCATGACGCTCAGTGGCTCGGAGCGGCCGGAAGGAGCAGACAGGACCTGGAGCTGTCCGGACTGGGTCTCCAGGCTGGGGACCTTGGTGGGCGGCGTGGTCGGCGCGGAGCTGAGCTCAGGCGCGACTTCAGCGCGACGGATTCGAGACGCCCGCCTCCTCGGAGCCTGGATCGTGGGCTGACGCTGGGTGATCTGGGCGGGCACGTGGCTCCAGCTGGGGGCAGCTTCAC
>JACCDQ011858585.1_pt1 | contig 20716 bp, 17 predicted proteins | sample 7446031 | NCBI WGS metagenome assembly JACCDQ01 (sample SAMN15323442, study PRJNA562643) | freshwater metagenome | isolation source: river surface water | place: USA:Blue River Watershed | collected 2017-08-17
CACACGGTGTGCGCCCTGCTTGACGAGCTGCGGCCCCGAGCCGATGGTGCGCGCTACCAATCCCAGATCACCCATGTGCAGGATCGCCCCGGCCACGACCGGCGCTACGCCATCGACGCGTGCAAGATCGAGCGCGAATTGGGTTGGAAGCCCGCCGAAACCTTCGAGACCGGCATCCGCAAAACGGTGCAGTGGTACCTGGACAACCCCGAGTGGGTGGCGCATGTGCAGAGCGGCGCCTACCGCGAATGGGTGGGCAAGCAGTACGCTACACAAGAGACCAAAGGGAGCGTAGCATGAAGCGCAAAGGCATCATCCTGGCCGGCGGCAGTGGCACCCGCCTGTATCCAGTCACCCAGGCAGTGAGCAAGCAGCTCATGCCGGTGTACGACAAGCCCATGGTCTATTACCCGCTGAGCACGCTCATGCTCAGCGGCATTCGCGATGTGCTGCTCATCAGCACCCCGCAAGACACACCGCGCTTTGCCGAGCTGCTGGGCGACGGCAGCCAGTGGGGCATGAACATCCAATACGCCGTGCAGCCCAGCCCCGACGGACTGGCGCAGGCCTTCATCATCGGGCGCGACTTTGTGGCGGGCCAGCCCAGCGCACTGGTGCTGGGCGACAACATCTTTTACGGGCACGACCTGGTGAAGCAGCTGAACAGCGCCAACGAGCGTAGCAGCGGCGCCAGCGTGTTTGCCTACCATGTGCACGATCCCGAGCGCTATGGCGTGGTGGACTTTGACGAGCAGCAACGCGCCCTGAGCATTGAAGAAAAACCCGCAAAGCCCAAAAGCAACTACGCCGTGACCGGCCTGTACTTTTACGACGAACAGGTCTGCGACATTGCGGCCAGCATCGCGCCATCACCCAGGGGCGAGCTGGAAATCACCGACGTGAACAAGCGCTACCTGGAGCAGGGCCAACTGAGCGTAGAGATCATGGGCCGTGGTTTCGCCTGGCTGGACACCGGCACACACGACAGCCTGCTGGAAGCTGCCAGCTTCATCGCCACACTGCAAAAGCGCCAGGGCCTGCAGGTGGCCTGCCCAGAAGAAATTGCCTACCGCCAGGGATGGATTGACGCCGCAGCCTTACAGCGCTTGTCCGAGCCATTGAAGAAGAACGGCTACGGCCAGTATTTGTTGAGCCTGTTGAAGTAAGGCCATGCCGTACACCATCAGCCCCACCGCCATTCCAGACGTGCTCATTCTGGAGCCCAAAGTGTTTGGCGACAGCCGCGGCTTTTTCTTTGAAAGCTTCAACGAACAAGACTTTGCCCAAGCCACCGGCCTGAACGTGAAGTTTGTGCAAGACAACCACAGCCGCAGCGCCCAGGGTGTGTTGCGCGGCCTGCACTACCAGTTGCAGCAGCCCCAGGGCAAGCTGGTGCGGGTGGTGCGCGGCGCGGTGTTTGACGTGGCGGTTGACATTCGCCGCAGCTCGCCCACCTTCGGCCAGTGGGTGGGCTGTGAGCTGAGCGAAGACAACCACCGGCAGTTTTGGGTGCCCCCGGGCTTTGCGCACGGCTTTGTGGTGCTCAGCGAAACGGCCGACTTTCTATACAAAACCACGGATTACTACGCGCCAGCGCACGAGCGCTGCATTGCATGGAACGACCCGGACATTGGTATTGCCTGGCCAGATGGGCTTGATCTGAAATTGTCAGATAAAGATCTTGCGGGCATTCTTTTTAAAAATGCATCGCTGTTCGAGTAAAACTAATTTGTGGCGTTGTACTTTGATGCATCTCTAGTCAATTTCGGGTGAAGTTTTTTCTTTATCAGTCTCTTCGTAGTGGGCAGCTGCTGAATGTAACTGTCTCAAGCGGTTATAGCTGGCTCGTCTTCTTTAACCCTTGGGCGCTATATGCCAAAGCTGCAGCTCACGGCGCTTTAGGTCATTCTGAGCTTGCAGGGCGATATGGTCGAAAGTTGCCTTTCTCTTTTTTAAGAAATCGCTTAGCCAAATACTTGGGCCGTACACAACCCGCTTTGGTGCGGGAACTGCTGGGGCCTCCATCGCCGCATAACACCTTACGTTCGGCATTCGAATTGGTTTCTGGCATTGCGCCAGCTTTGATGCCAAAGCCTTCAATTAAAAGACCCAACCCATTTCTCCAGGCCCTTTGGGACAATCGCTCCGCACCTATTGCCCAAGACCGTGTAGCCTCTGTCAATGCATTGCTAAATGCAACGGGTGTCTCGCTTGTCGAGTGGGCGCCAGATGAGGTTGTGCAGCTTGGGTTTTTGGAGCCCATTGGTGGTGATGGAAGTTCATCAGCGGATGGCCCACTAGTGACTGTGGTGGTCACGGCTTTTAACGCTGGGGCTTTGGTAAAGCAGTCGGTGCAGTCTTTGCTGAACCAGACGCACCGCCACCTACAAATTTTGGTAGCCAACGACGCCAGTACCGACGACACATGGGTTCACTTGACGGCGTTGGCGCAGCAAGACCCACGCGTCACGGTATTTAACTTGCCTGAAAATGTGGGCACCTACGCGGCCAAAGCGCTGATGCTGCGTTTTGCCAAGGGCGAGTTTGTGGTGTGCCACGATGCCGACGATTTGGCCGCGCCCAACTTTGTCGAGCGCAGCTTGCAAACCTTGCTGGGCAACCCGCGAAAGGTGGCGGTGATTTCCAACTGGTTCAGGGTGGATGAAGAGCTGCGCATCTTTCCTGGCGCGGTGAGGCGGTTTTGGCCTTTACTCTCTATCAACCATTCGTCATTGATGCTGCGCACGGCGGTGCTCAAAGATCTGGGCGGCTGGGATGTGCCCCGCGTGGCGGCCGACACAGAGCTGTTTGAACGCATTCGCGTGGTGTATGGCATGCGCTCGGTGGTGCAACTACCCCAGCCGCTCACCATTGGGTCGATGCGGGCCGACTCGCTCATGAACGACCCCACGGTGGGAGCGATGGATGCGCAAGCCTTTCGCCTGCGGGTGGAGTATCGCGAGGCTTGGGTGGACTGGCACCAAGCCTGCAAAAAACAGCGCATCCAGCCCGTGATGCCCAGCCCGCTGAGTGCAGAACGGCCCTTCTTTGTTCCCACGGCTTTTAGGGTAGACCCATCCGCCATTTCCCGCTGTTTGGCGGCCATGCAGGCCCAGCAAAGCACACCAGAGCAAGCACTCGCTTAAAGCTTCTTTCACAAGCGCTGCATCAGCAGTGCATTTTTACTTTTTCATGAAAATTACTGTTGTAGGCACTGGCTATGTGGGCCTGTCGTTGGCTGTGCTGTTGGCGCGCCAACATGCCGTGGTGGCTTTGGACATTGACGCGGCCAAGGTCGACAAAATCAACCAGCGCTTGTCGCCCATTGAAGACGGAGACATTGCCTATGCCTTGGCGGACGAGCCTTTGCAGCTGCAGGCCACACTAAGCGCCGCCGAAGCCTATGCCGGTGCCGACTGGGTGATTGTGGCCACCCCCACCGATTACGACAGCGCCACGAATGTGTTCAACACCCGTTCGGTGGAGGCGGTGGTGCTGCAAAGCCAGCAGCACAACCCAGCGGCTACGGTGGTGATCAAGTCCACCATTCCGGTGGGTTTTACCGAGCGGTTCAAGCAAGTGCATGGCTTGGCGAATGTGCTGTTCAGCCCCGAGTTTTTGCGCGAGGGAAAGGCCCTGCACGACAACCTGTACCCCAGCCGCATTGTGGTGGGCGAACAGTCGGCCCGCGGCAAAGCCTTTGCCGACTTGCTGCGCAACGCCAGCCGCAAGCCCGATGTGCAAGTGCTGCTCACCGGCAACACCGAGGCCGAGGCGATCAAGCTGTTCGCCAACACCTACCTGGCCATGCGGGTGGCCTACTTTAACGAGCTGGACACTTACGCCGCAGTGCACGGACTGGACGCGCGGCAGATTATTCAAGGCGTTGGTCTGGATCCTCGCATTGGCAGCCACTACAACAACCCCAGCTTTGGCTACGGCGGCTACTGCCTGCCGAAAGACACCAAGCAAATGCTGGCCAACTACCAAGACGTGCCGCAAAACCTGATCGAAGCCATCGTCACAGCCAACACCACGCGCAAAGACTTTGTGGCCGCCGACATTCTGGCCCGCCAGCCCCGCACCGTGGGTATTTACAGGCTGGTGATGAAGGCGGGCTCAGACAACTTCCGCTCGTCCAGCATCCAGGGCGTGATGAAGCGCATCAAAGCCAAAGGCATACCCGTGGTGGTGTACGAGCCCACGCTGGACGTGGCCGAGTTCTATGGCTCGCGGGTGGTAAACGACCTTGCGGCGTTCAAGGCCATGAGCGATGTAATCGTGGCCAACAGGCTGAGCCCCCATTTGAGCGACGTGGCCAGCAAGGTGTACAGCCGGGATTTGTTTGGGGTGGACAGTTGAGCGTGAGTCGCATCTTGTGTGCGTCTGCCTTGCGCCGCCAAATAACGCTTGGCCCCATGCTGCAAGCGCAGCTGGTGGCGGGTCCACCGGCCCAAGCGGTGCTGGCTTGGGGGCGCAAGGCCAGCGCCTTGAAGGCCGAGCAGCTGGCGCACAAGCTGGGCTTGCCACTACTGCGGGCCGAGGACGGTTTTTTGCGGTCGTTTGGCACAGGGGACGACTTTCCAAGTTTGTCGGTGGTGGTGGATGCGCAAGGCATTTACTACGACAGCACAGGCCCGAGCGACTTAGAGGCCATGTTGGCCAGTGACGAAGACCTGCTGCTGCAGGCACCCGAGGCCGATAGGGCCATGGGCTTGTTAATAGAACACCAATTGAGCAAATACAACCACGCCCCGCACATGCAGCTGCCCCCAGCAGGCGGCCAGCCGCGTGTGCTGGTGGTGGACCAAACCTTTGGCGACATGAGCGTGCGGTATGGCGCAGCCACCGAGCGCACCTTTGCCCACATGCTGCAAGCCGCCATCGACGAAAACCCTGGCGCTCAAGTGATCGTCAAAACCCACCCCGAGGTGAGCAGCGGCCGCAAGCGCGGCTACCTGAGCCATGTGCAACCCATACCCTTGCCCCAAGGTGGCCAGCTGCTGCCCCTGCGCGAAGCGGTCAACCCCATAGGCCTGCTGCAGCAGGTAAGCAAGGTTTATGCGGCCACATCGGGCATGGGGTTTGAGGCCTTGCTGTGCGGCAAGCCGGTACGTTGCTTTGGCTTGCCTTGGTATGCGGGGTGGGGCGTTACCGAAGACGAACAACGTTGCGCACGCCGCATTCGTGCTCGTTCAGTACGCGAGCTATTTGCGGCAGCTTATTTGCGCTACACCCGCTACCTCAACCCTGTGACGCACCAACAGGGCAGCATTTTTGATGTGATGGCTTGGCTGATTCGCCAACGCCAAATGGCTGGTCTTGTTTGACTTTTATTGAGGCAAACAGTTGAGTTACCGAGTGTTCTTGTATGGTTTTCGTGTTTGGCGTGCTTATAACTTAAAGGCTTTGGCATCGCTTTACCCAGCCAATGTGCATGTGTGTGACTCAATTGCAAAGTTGCATGTCATGGCGCCCATGCCCAAAGATGCCGTATGGGTTTGGGGTGCAAGTTCGTCAAGCAGTTTGGTTGCGTATTTGTTGTCTTGTCGTGCTCGACTGTTACATGCAGAAGACGGCTTTGTTCGCTCAGTAGGTTTGGGCTCCGATCTCATTCGTCCTCAGTCTTTGGTGCTAGACGAGCGCGGCATTTACTTTGATGCCACACGTCCTTCGGATTTAGAACACATGCTGGCCACTCGTGAGTTCACGGCAGAGGACAGTCAGCGGGCGCAGCAGGTGAGGGCGTTCATCGTTGAACACGGCATTACCAAATACAACTTAGAGCCACGACAAACTGTGCAATGGTCTAGCAATGGGCGGTTGGTGGTGCTGGTACCAGGGCAGGTAGAAACCGATGCATCTATTCGGCTAGGCTGCACCTTTTTGCGAACCAACTTAGATTTGCTGCGTGCTGTCCGCCAAGCTCGACCTGATGCATTTATCGTTTACAAACCCCACCCCGACGTGTTGAGCCTCAACCGCAAAGGACGTGTGGCCTTGGCGGCTGCGCGCCAGTATGCAGACCATGTAGAGGCGGGAGTGTCGGTGGTGAGTTGCATAGATGCCTGCGACGAAGTGCACACCATGACATCGCTGACAGGCTTTGATGCGCTGCTGCGCGGCAAAAAGGTGGTGACGTATGGCCAGCCTTTTTATGCAGGCTGGGGCCTAACTGAAGACCGAGCAGAAAACGCCACTGCGTTTGAAAGGCGGCAGCGCCGTCTGACCTTGGATGAACTGGTGGCAGGCGCTTTGCTGCATTACCCCATTTACTGGGATTGGGATTTAAAGGGCTACACAACCTGCGAGGCTGTGCTGCACCGCATTGTTGAGCAGCGTGCAGCGCTTGAAGCAAATGGTGGCTTGAACAAACTGCGTGTGGGTTTTGTGCGCCGGCAGTTGCGCAAGGCCAAGGTATTGTTTGACAGTTGGACAGGGCGTTTGTGACAGAAGGCTTTGTATTACGTCGACGCGTGCATTACTTCAGCGGTTTTGACCCACGCGGTGCGGCCTATTACCACCGCCTCTGCGAAGAAGAAGCTGCCAAGCCTCAGGTGCAGGACGGCACTTTGAGTGTGGGCCGCCGCAAGCGATTGGGTAAGCTGTTCAACCATTGGATTGTGATCTGGCAAAGCAGCGGGGAAGATTCAAAGTCAGTTGAAACCCAGCATGTGTTTATGAGTTGGGACGACATCATCCGAAGTAACTGGAGTAAGAGCCCTTGGGCTTTGTTCAAAGAGTTTTGGTTGGCGTATCGCGGCATTATTTTTGATGTGGACTTGTCGCGGGTGAAGCAAATTTTTGAGGGCGTTTATATGACCGGCGTTTTGCCGGGCGCATATTTGCTGGGTTCGTTGTTGCTAGGTGTTTTGCTTTCTATTGGTTTACTGTCACTGAGTACGCTGATGCTTGGCCCCCAATGGCTGCAATGGGCGTGGCAAGTGTTTGCTTGTCTCTCGGGCGCTGGGTTGGTGGTGGCACTGGGTGTGTATGGCGAGCACAGGGGCTTGTTTTGGTTGCTTCGCATATTTACGTACGTCATTCGCATGGGGCGCCGTGGCATAGATGGTGCAGAGCAGCGCACCCAGCAATGGGTGGAGCATGTGATACAGCGCCAACAAGAAGACCCAGTGGACGAAGTGCTGTTGGTTGGCCACAGCATTGGCACCTTGATGATGGTGGGCGCTGTAGATGCTTTGCTGCTAGACCCACGCTGGCAGGCGTTGCAGCAAGGGCGAAGAACCAAGGTGCTGACCTTGGGTCAGTGCTACCCGTTCATTGCCATGGTCCCTAGGCCCAAAGCCAAGTTATTCAAAGAAGCATTGCAGCGCCTGAGCTTTCACGCCAATTTGCTGTGGTGGGATGTAACGGCCAAGATAGACCCACTGTGTTTTTACCGTGCGCACCCGTTGGTTAAAACAGATGTGGACCACAGCAAGGCCCTGATGCCTGTGTTGCACAGTGCCAGTTTTTTCAAGATGTACACCCCTCAAAGTTGGGCCTTGATTCGGCAAAACAAACTGGACGCGCACTTTTTGTATTTGCGTGCGCCAGAGTTGGCAGGCAACTTTAATTTGTTTGATGTGCTGTATGGCTCAAATTGGTTTGAGCATCACGTAGGTCGTTTGCATGACTAAGCTGACACCGCCTGTGCCGATGCCGCTGAAAAAAAGCAAGGTTGGTATTTTTGGTTTTTGGCGAGTGGCCCACTCGTGGATAGACGCACTTAGCCACAAAAGCTACGAGATGTTGCTAGGCCATTTTTGGCTGCCAGCCATGCGTGTGTTCATCATCAACGACCCCAAGTGGGTAGAGCGCATTTTGGTGAAAGAGCCAGCTAACTACCCCAAACACCGTTTGATGCACGAGTCGCTAGAGCCGTTGATTGGTTCTAGCCCGTTCACTACTAATGGCAAATTGTGGGCAAGGCAGCGGCGCATGCTAGACCAGGCTTTTGGCCATGCCCGCTTAAGCTTGGTTTATCCGCTGATGCAGCAGGCGTGCGCAGATATGTTGGGGCGTTTTGAGCAGCATGACCTTGGTAAGCCTCTAGATGTTGATGCCGCTATGACGCATGTGACGGCAGATATTGTTTACCGAACTATTTTTTCAGCACCGTTGGGTGAAGATGAAGCTGCCAGCCTGTTTGCTGCTTTTACCCGTTATCAAGAGTTTGCGCAAAAGGTGATGGTTTGCAAACTCCTGCGCTTGCCGGTGCTTTGGTATGACTATCGGCGGCGTCAATATGCCAATGTGATCAGAGAATTTTTAGGTGCGAAGGTCAGGGCTCGGTTTGAGTTTTTATCAATGGCTGACGAGCAAAACGGGACTGATATTTTGTCGGGGTTGCGCTGTGCCATTGACCCAGAAGGTGGATCTGTGTTGACCGAGCAAGAGGTGTTGGACCAGGTGTGCATGCTGTTTTTAGCAGGACACGAAACATCGGCAAGTTCATTGAGTTGGTGTTTGTATGTGTTGGGTGAGGCGCCTGAGCTGCAAAGGCAATTGCAAGAAGAACTACTAGAGGTTGCGCCGACGGGTGAATTGGCTTTTACTGACTTGCGTCGCTTATCTGCTTTGCCAGCGATGTTTCGAGAGATATTGAGGCTCTACCCACCCGTTGGTTACTTTCCCCGAGAGGCTATGCAAGACCAAGAAATTCGCGGTGCTAAGGTGAAGAAGGGTGATGCTTTGCTGGTGTTTCCGTGGCTGTTGCATCGGCACAGACGCTGGTGGCGCGAGCCTGATGTGTTTAATCCTGAACGTTTCTTAAACAAAGACAACGCCCCCGTGCGAGGCACTTACTTGCCCTTTGGTTTGGGAGCACGTGCCTGCATTGGGGCAGGCTTTGCTATGCAAGAAGCCGCTTTAATTTTGAGTGCTGTGATAAAGAACTACGACGTGCTGCCCGTGCCGGGGTTTGAGCCGCAGGTGGTAGGGCGTTTGACTGTGCGATCTGACAAAGGCATCCAAGTGATGTTGAAGCGAAAGTTGTGATGTGAGCCATTTTTGTCCTTTTTATCCCAAACCAAGACAGAGCAAGGCTTCGGCGCTGTTGATGTTTTTTAGCGCCAGACGTTCGTGGCTAGATGCCTTGTACGAGCGCAGCTATCGCATGCAAATGGGCGAGGTCCATTTGCCAGGCTTAGACCTTTACATGGTGAACAAGCCAAGCCTCGTAAGGCAAGTAATGGACACACAGGCGGAGGCTTTTCCGAAAAGCAATTTACTTGGGGAAGCATTGAAGCCTTTGCTGGGCGAAAGTATTTTCACCACCTCGGGTGAGCAGTGGCGCAAGCAACGCAGCATGATGGACCCCGCATTTGCGCAGGCACGTTTGAATGTGGCTTTCCCTGTAATGCAAGCGGCAGTGGCCGACATGTTGAAGCGGTTGGCGGTTTTGCCAGACGGGGCAGAGTACGACTTAGAAGTTGAGATGACGCATGTGACTGCGGACATCATCTTTCGCACTATTTTTTCTGTGCCGATGGAAGGCGCAGATGCCAAACGAATCTTCCATGAATTTGCTCGCTTTCAAGCCATTGCGCCACGTTTGCTCTTGCCCTCTATATACAACGTGCGCTGGCTTGTGTGGCCTTGGGATGTGTGGCGAAGCAGGCGCGCGGCATCAGCCATACGAAACTTGCTGAGTCAATTGATTCGCCCTCGATTTGATGCTCGTCTCGCAGGCAAGCCCAGTGAGACAACGGATATTTTGGAGTCTTTTTTAGATGCTAAAGATGAAAATACAGGGCAGGGTTTTAGCTTTGAAGAGTTGTTAGATCAGGTTGCTATGCTTTTTTTGGCTGGCCACGAAACCTCTGCAAGCGCATTGACTTGGTCAGCTTATTTGATTGCCAATGCTTCGGATGTTCAAGAGCGAATGCACAGTGAAGTAGCGATGCATTTGGGAGGGCGAGAGCCGGAGATGTCAGATATGCGCTACCTAGAGTTGGTGCGCAATGTGTTTAGAGAGACGTTGCGTTTATTTCCACCCGTTGGGTTCATGGCAAGACAAGCTTCGTCAGCATGTCCTATGCACAAGAAAAAAATTGCACAAGGTTCTACTGTGGTGGTGTCACCTTGGCTCATCCAACGTCACCGAGATTTATGGGCTGATCCGGATGTGTTCAATCCCGATCGCTATAGCGATGATGCGTCCCGTGAGTCGTTAAAACAAGCTTACTTACCCTTTGGCATGGGGCCCCGTGTTTGCATGGGCGCTGCATTTGCATTGCAAGAAGCAACTCTCATCTTGGCTAGCCTTGTTCGTGAGTATCGAATTTCTGCGCTGCCAGGTCATGAGCCACAGCCCGTGGGGCGTCTCACCATTCGCTCTGCCAATGGTGTGAAACTGAAATTGAACAGGCGAAAGATGAGTTCATGAAGGAAAGATCGGTTGGTTTTATTCTTTTATTGGCCTTGGTTCCGTTGGCGATCCTGGGTTACTGGTTGTTGATAGGGGTTGGTTTTTTGGGCGCAAATGCACGTGGCCGTGCTGGTGTACGGGCCATGGATAACTTTGTAAACGCAACCATCTTCAACGGCTATGCATGGGAATCTATCTCTTCGCACGCATGGCGTGAGCGTGATAAGCGCTGGGCGAAATTCGTCATTTTTATTACCGATAAATTCCAACCCGGACACTGTCAACGTGCTAACAAACGCGAGCAACCTGTCGTTGACTTGATTCACAAATCCAAGTTGGATCAGAAAACTATTTTTTGATGCGTGTTCTGATTTGCACCAGAGGCTCTTGGGGCGACGTACTTCCCTACGTAGGCCTTTCGCGCGAATTGCAAGCAAGGGGGCATGAGGTTTTGATGGTTGTGAACGCAGCGAATCTGAAGACGGTTTCTGCCCGACAAATTTCATGCGTTGCGTTTGACTCTTTTGCGAAATCTCAGTCCAAGCAAAAAGACTTTAAGGGGTTGACGCAGTCGTTGCTTGGAAGTTTAAAGGTGCTCAGAAAGTTAGGGCAACACCTTCAAGCTGAAGTGGACTGCATTTCTCACCATGCATCTAACTTTGATGTGATTGTGGGTTCTCAAACTAGTTTGGCAGCGCCACTTGTTGCTCGTGCGACGGGTAAGCCTTGGGCTTTTTCTGCGGTTTCACCCATGGCGTTTTTTTCTTTTATCGACCCACCGTATTTGCACGGGCTGAGGTGGTTGAGGGCTGATTCTCCATTGCCTGCTTGGTGGAAGGATGTGCTGAAGTGGTTTTTCCTCAAGTTATCTGATGTTGTGTATGTCGAGTACAGAAATGTTGAACGTCGATTAAATTTGCCACACCAACACCCTTTGTTTCATGGGCGTTATTCGCAAAGCTTGAATTTGGCTTTGTTTTCATCCTTGCTTGCGCCGCCTCAAGTTGATTGGCCTAATCCTTACGTTCAATGTGATCCAAGTAGTTTAGGGCCTTCATTAGTTAATCGCTCTGTTGATCATGAGCTTAAAGATTTTCTGGAAAGTGGGCCACCGCCCGTTGTGTTTACTTTGGGATCGGTTTCTAGAGTGGATCCACGAGATTTTTATGACGTGGCTTTGAAAGTTGTTGCCAAGTTAGGCATTAGGGCAGTTTTTGTCAAACGCGCTGAGGTTCAAATGAAATTAGATCCCACTTTGCCTATTCATGTTTGCACTTACGCTGATTATTCAGTTTTATTTGAGGCGGCCATTGCAGTCGTTCACCATGGAGGTATAGCGACTCTGATGCATGCGCTTCGCGCTGGAAAGCCTAGCCTTATTTTGCCCAGGACCTTAGACCAGTTTGACCATGCTGAAAGAGCAAGACGCCTTGGCGTGGCTAAAGTTATTCCGTTTATGCAATTGACAGAAAGTCGAATGTGTAAGGAGTTGAAAAAACTACTACTGTGCTGTCAAGATAAGTTTCATTTGTTTGATGTCGATGAGGCGCCGTCAACCATGTCTTGCATGGTGAAAACATGTAAAGAGATCGAGAATTTACTTCGTGCTACGCCATGCCACAGCGAAAAAATTACTTAATATTTTTAGAACGTTTGCATCCCCTGCACGAGGATTTTTGCAATGCAAACAGGATAGATGAACGTTGCATTAAATTGCTCGAGGTAATTGCTCTGAATTTTGAGGCAGGAAAGCCGCTCATCACTACCAAAGTTATGCAGCTTTCGAAATTTGGTTCTCCTGCGATCAATTACCGATCATTGCGTGTCTTAAAAGAGGCTGGGTTGGTGGAGGTTTTTTACGAGGGCATGGATCGTCGTGCAAAGTATGTGCGTGCTACATCTAAAGCAGACGCCTATTTTTCAAACCTTGGAAATGTGATGATCCGTTCATCAGAAAAAGATATTACTCAGTAAAACCACTAAATTTTGACCTTAGTGGTTTGCCAAAGAAAAAGGGCTTAGATTTCTCTAAGCCCTTGATTTCATTTGTTTTTGGCTCCTCAACCTGGGCTCGAACCAGGGACCTACGGATTAACAGTCCGGCGCTCTACCGACTGAGCTATTGAGGAATATTCGGTACGTAAAGCACTACAAGCGCCCTACGAAGAACGACAGTATAGCAAAAAAATCGCTGTTTTTATAGAGCGAGCAGGTTTAGCTCACAACGCCAAGGTGCCATGGCACGAATTCATGGTCACCAAGCCCCAGTTTTTCGCTGCAGGTTTTTTCCCCGCTGGCGTATCTAAGAATTTCATCAAAAATGATTTGACCCATCTCTTCTACGCTGTGGTGTCCGTCCAGAATGGTGCCGCAATTGATGTCCATGTCTTCGCGCAAACGTTCGTACATGCTTGTGTTGCTGGCCAGTTTGATGGTGGGGGCGGGCTTGGATCCGAACATGGAACCGCGTCCCGTTGTAAAGCAAATGAGATTGGCACCGCTGGCGATTTGACCTGTGGCTGCGACAGGGTCGTAGCCGGGTGAATCCATAAACACGAAGCCTTTTTGCGCGATGGGTTCGGCATATTCATACACCCCCTGCAACGGGGTTGTGCCTGCTTTCATGGCTGAGCCTAGGGACTTTTCGAAAATATTAGCCAGACCACCTTGTTGATTGCCGTGGCCGACAACTCCGTTGAACTGCACGTTTGTACCTTTGGTGTATTCGGTCCACCAAGCCAAACGATCAAGCAGTTTTTGACCGACCTCCGGCGAAACTGCTCGACGCGTCAGCATGTGCTCGACGCCATGGATTTCTGGTGTTTCTGACAGGATTGCGGTTCCGCCATGGCGCACCAAGATGTCCATGGCCGCGCCTAGGGCAGGGTTGCAGGTGATGCCTGAGAAGCCATCCGAACCGCCACATTCCAAACCAATGCTGAGGTGACTCGCGCTGACCGGTTCACGACGTGCTTGATTGGCTTGTTCCAGCATCCCTTCAACAGCGGCGATGCCTGCTGCTATGGATGCGCGCGTGCCGCCACTGTCTTGCATGACCAATGTGCGCATCAATGGGCTCGGTTGGAGATGCTGGCTTTCGATCAGTTCTGCAACCTGGTTACGTTCGCAGCCCAAGCCTACGATCAACGCACCCGCCAGATTGGGATGTCGTACATAGCCTGCGATGGTGCGGCGCAAGAGATCAAAGTGAGGACTGGGTGAGGCCATGCCACAACCTGTGGTCTGGGCAAAGGCCACGACGCCGTCAATGTAGGGGTAGGGGGCTAGACGCTCGGGCGTGAAGTGCGCGGCAATTTTGTGAATGACTGTGGCCGAGCAGTTGACGGAGGAAAACAGACCAATGAAGTTACGCGTGCCGACACGTCCGTTCGGACGCATGTAGCCCATGAAGCTCGCCTGCTGTTCGGTGGGTACGTAGTCGACAGGTTGGACGTCTTGTCCAAAGTTGTGCTGATGATGGAAATCTTCCAGTGCGATGTTGTGACCATGCACATGTTCGCCTGCTGTAATCGCTCTTGTCGCCACGCCAATCTCGGTGTTGTATTTGAGTATGCGTTCTCCAGGCGCAATGTCTCTTAATGCAATCTTGTGTCCAGCGGGGACTTGCGCTTTGACACGAATCCCCCAAGTTGCAGCCTCTTGGCCGATGGCTAAAGGGGATTTGGCAACCAGAATGTTGTCGTTGGCGTGAAGTTGCAAAAGGGCCATGGATTTAAGGCTTCAGAAGTTCTTTTAGTTTGAGACGTTCAATGAGCATTGTTTCTTTGAGATAGACCTGGCTCACATATTTTTCGTAATCGGGGCCGTCTAAGTAGAGTACGGGCGCATCTATTTTGTCGCAAGCTTGCTTGAAATCTGAGCTGGCGACTGCTGCTCGGAACGCCTGTCGCAGACGCGCCGTGATGGCGGTATCAACCCCTTTGGGTGCGCCGATGCCGTTAGGGGCGTCGACCACCACGTTGTAACCGGCATCTTTGAGCGTTGGTACGTCTTTGAAGCGGGCCGTACGCTGCTCGCCCCAAGTGGCAAGTAAGCGTAGTTTGCCAGCCTCCACATGCGGTGCCCAAGATGAGGAATCAGCCAGCAGTTCTACATGGCCTCCCAACACGGACTGAAGTGCCTCAGAGCCTCCTTTGAAGGGAATATGCGCCAACTGAATGCCCGCCGCCATGGCGAACTCTTCCATTCCTACGTGCGTAGCGCCTCCTACGCCCGCGTGGGCATAAGTGATCTTTCCGGGATTGGCTTGGGCTTCCTTAATCAGGTCTTGCAATGTCTTAAAGCGGCTACTCGCCTGAACGGCAACACCAAACACTTGACCTGAGGTGCGGGCTAGGTATGTCAAATCCTTTAAAGGATCGATTTGAACTGTTCCCAGCTGTGAAAAACGAGTCACCGAAATGGGGATCTGTCCGATCGTGTATCCATCTGGTTTGGCCGAAGCCATGGCCTTGAGTCCAATCATGCCTGACGCGCCGACTTTATTTTCAATAGCAATTGGCTGTCCCAGTTCTCTGGAAGCTGCTGCACATAAGGCGCGCATGGTTTGGTCCGCTGTGCCGCCAGCTGGCCAAGGACAAATGAAGGTGATGGGCCTGTCAGGAAAAGTCGATGCGTGAGCGACTGAGGGAAGGGCGGTGCTCAGAGCTGTGCCTATGAGGCTCAGATTGAATTGACGGCGATTGGTGTGCATGGTGTATCTCCTGTTGTGGCCCCAGTGTTCTGGATGTGCTTGCATTGTGTCTGCTTGGATATACAACAAGCATGAAATAAGATGTTCACTTCATAAAGTTAAGGTTATCTATGACGACCAGCATCGATCGCGTCTTACGTTCCAATCTGAAGCTCAAGCATTTGCAACTGTTGGTGGCTTTAGATCAGCTGAGGCATCTTGGGCGAACGGCTGAGTTTTTGTCGGTGAGTCAACCCGCTGTGTCAAAAATGCTTGGTGAAATCGAGCGCATGTTTGGTGTGACCCTCTTTGAGCGTTCAACCAAAGGAACTGAACCAACGCCCACTGGACACACAGTGATTCGGTTTGCCAGACATGTGATTGCTGAATACGAAAAAACCAGTGATGCCTTGAAATTGGCTGAGTCTGGGGCTGAGGGACGGGTGAATGTGGGCGCCATGGTGGTGGCTATTCCGGGGTTGCTGACACAAGCAATTCAGCGGTTCAAACAGAATATGCCTGCGGCAAAAGTACAGGTAGAAGAGGGGGACCTGACGCGCTTGCTGCCACGGTTGCGCATTGGTGAGCTGGATTTGATTGTGGGTCGACTAGAGCCTGGCTATGCGGCACCGGACCTCCAAACCGAAGTCTTATTCAAGGACGGCATGTGCTTGATCTGTAGTCCTAAAAATCCGATCGCTTCAAAGAAACGATTGACATGGGCAGATCTGCAACACCAGCGTTGGGTCATGCCACCCCCTTGGGCGACATCTCGTACCAAATTGCATCAGCTGTTTTACAAGAATCGACTTGATCCACCCACAGACTATGTTGAGACGGCATCACTGCTGGTCACACTCACCCAGATGCAGACGCTTGATGCCATTGGCTTTGTGGCTAGCAATGTGGCTCAATACCTTCAAGCGCAGGGGCTTGCCTTTGTTTTGCCTGTGAAGTTGAGTATGGATTTGCCACCGATTGGCATCATTACTCTTTCGGGTAAATACAAAACACCTACGGAACAGGCGTTAAGTGCCACGCTTCGTCAGGTGGTAGATACCAAGGGACTGCTGGGTTAAACGTGGCGTTATGTGGCAACCACACGGTTGCGTCCGTCGGCTTTGGCTTTGTACAAAGCAATATCACAGCGTTTCACAATGCTTTGTTCGTTGTCGTGAGCAAGTGCGGTGGTGACACCGAATGACGCTGTCACGTTTAAGTTGTGAGGCAACTCGGTAAATGTTGTCGTTTCCAATCGTTTGCGTAGCCGTTCAGCGCACTGTTGTCCATCCGCCCCATTCGTATCAGGGAGGATGCACAAAAATTCTTCGCCGCCCCATCGTCCAAAAATATCGATGTCGCGTAGTTCGTCGGTGATCGCATGCGTTACACCTGTAAGCACAGCATCACCCGCATCATGACCATAGACATCATTGATTTTTTTGAAATGGTCAATGTCAATGAGTAAAACGGTAACAGGGTGCTGAGTTCGCAAAAAGGTGCTGAGTTGATAGTCGAGTTGTTCGGTCAAATGTCGGCGGTTGTATGTGCCTGTCAGTGGGTCTCGTCTTGCTTGCTCAGCAAGTTGCTGTGACAATGCTTTTTCACGTAAATTGCTTTCACGAGTTTGTTCTAAAGCTTGGTCCAGTTCAAATTTACTCAGAAAGAACATGCGACTTAAGCGAGCAATGCTGGACGATGAGCCGAGTAGTACAAAAGCAAAGATAGTGGCTGCAATCGCAGAAATCATGGCGTCTTGTGGCGTAAGAAACCCGCTGGCGTAAACGATGTAGACCATAAAAGACAGCCAGCAAGGTATTAAGAATGCGACGTACACAGGAAAAATGAGGCTCATTGAGTTGAGCATGATGCCAAGTGCGGCAGTGACTGTGCCAACTTTGAAAGTGGTCAATACATCAAGTGCTTGCGTATTGAGTACAAGCATCGAACCACCCCAGCCCAGTCCATAAAACGCAGAAGTGATGAGTCGCCAATTCAACTCGCGGCGACATTTGGAGTCATCCAGAAGCGTATTCTTCGAATGCCACCCCATCCACATGCGTACCGCCATGAGCGCAAACATGTAACTCATCCAACCAAAAACCAGGTGGTTTGCCATGTGTCCGAAATGCATCCACACAACCGTGAGAACTGCAGGAATACCCACCAAAGTTGAGTGCCTGTCGCGTGCAGACATCTCATTGAGCTGAGCTGCCAAGAGTTTGGGGTGTTTTTGACTAGGCAAGTTGGGCAAAGATTTTTATTGAGATTAGATTTTAATTTAGATGGCCTTGGCTCAAAAGAAAAGCCAGCAAGTTGCTGGCTTTTGTATGAAGAATGTATTCGGTGCTTACAGCCGGAACTGAACAGTGGCACGAATGGTCCGTGGCGCTCCTGGGTACAAATAGTAGTGACCAAACTGCTTTGGCGCTTCCCGCCAATATTGCTTGTCCGTCAGATTGTCTACAGCCAAGCTCCATGTAGATGCCACATTGTTCACTTTGGTTTCGTAGTGTGTTGAGGCGCCCCAGGTGGTCCAAGCGGGGAGTTTGACTTCGCCTAATTCGGTCGCGTTACGTTCTCCCTCTCGGGTGACACGCAGCCCCGTGCGTAAGCTTGGAAGGCTGCTGAACCTGTATTCAGCCGTGCCTTTGAAAACATAAGCAGGTACGTTGATAGGGCTTTGTCCATTGACTGAGGGGGTGACTGCGCTGGCTTCACGCTTGGCATCAATCCATGTGTAGCCCGCCCCCAGTGTCCACTGTGAAATAGCTTTGGTTTGGCCACTGATATCAAGACCTTTGTGGTGAGCTTGACCATCGATTTGACGGGTGCATGAAGGTGTTGTGCTTGTGGGGTCACAAGCACCAGGCGCATCTGAAACGGCCGGGCGAGTGATGTCAAACCAAGTGACTTGCCATGTAGATTGAGTTGAGGCCCCTTTCATCCCAATCTCGTGTTGCTTACTTTTCAGTGCAGGTAAAACTGCACCTGCATTTGTGTAACTGCTCTTATTGGGCGTGACATTGAGTTCAACTCCTTCGCTATAGCTTGCATAAATCATGTGAGCAGGGTTGAGTTGATGCGTTAAAGCAACCCATGGCGTGTTGACAGAGCGCTGGTCAGAGGTGATTTGTGTGTTGTCTGTGCGTGCACTGCTTCGATTGAACATCGTGTGCTTCAGGCCCGTCCAGACGGCTGTGCTAGCGTTTAAATGGATGCGATCTTTGAATGCCAGTTCAGTGCTGTATTCCGTCCGGTTGGTCGACAGTGGCGAGTCTGTGTATGCGGCATTTGTGTTGTTGATGGCGTATGAGTAAATGCTAGACGTGCCCACATAGTTGTTGGTTTGTTGGTAGGGCATCCTATCTAGCTGACGCTGACGTGTGATGCTCCAGCTGACATCGTGTTGAAGCCCCGCAAGTATGGAGCTACCCGCTATCTCTGTTTGGATCGCTTCTGTGGTGCGTTTTTCGTTTTCACTTCGCCAGTCATATAGGTCGAAAGTGCCTGTGTTGTTGCAGTAGCTTTTGTAATTGCTGTCTGCTCCACATCCAAATGCAAATGCCAAACGGTCATCTGTCTTAAGCTGCTGTAGCCCGTACTGTGTGGTCCACAACCAACCGTTATCTAGGTTTTGTTTAAAACGAACGCTTCCAGTGATGCCGTCAAAAACGCCTGGCTGTGCCCACGCTTGGCGCGTGATGTTGCGTGTCCCGTTGACGGTGGGGGGGAGTGCGTTGCCAAGCAAGCTATAAGCATTCACGCCAATTTGCTCACGATGACTTTGCTCGAATTCCCATTCCAATTTGCTATCTGGATTGATTCGCCAATCCATCGCAAGCGCGACTAAATTACGATGCCCTTTGGTATTGCCGATATAAGGATTCAAGTCTTCGTAGGCTACGTTGAAGCGATAGCCGAATTCACCGTTATTGCCAAAACGCCCGCCCAAATCAGCGGCGGTGAGTTTGTTGTTGCCCTCGCCGTAGCTCAAGGTCATGTTGCGAATGGTTTGATCCGAATGGGTGGGCGCGCGTTTGACGACGTAGTTGACCAATCCACCCGGCGCGCTTGTTCCTGCTTGAATTCCACTGGTGCCTTTGAGTAATTCAATGCGCTCTTTGTTGTCCATTGGAATCATCGTTTCGGCGCTGATGGGCAACCCCTCGCGACGATAGTTGTAGCGGTTGTCGAGTGTGAATCCACGCACGCTCAGCATGTCCCAGTATGCGGGTGAGTTGTAGCTGTCGGTGACAGATGCATCTAAACGCAGAGCATCTGATACACGGCGTGCACCCATGTCTTTCAGTGTGCTTTGGTCGATCACTGTGGTCGAGAAGGGCAGCTCGCGGGCGCTGACATCACCAAAGCCAGACACTTGTGCGGGCAGTTTGTCGACGATGGTGATTTCAGTTGGGTTTTGTTGTGCCCAAGCGGTAGATGCGATGCAAATAGCCACTGCCGCAGAAATGCGTGTGGCCTTGAAAAATGGCGAATGGTTTGCCATGACGTTTTCCTTTTAACGTTATGGCAGGTCGGCTGACTTTGAAACGAGTGAATGCTCTGGTGAGTCAAGAGCCTCGTAATAAGACCAAGCTTCCCTGCGCGAGGATTACCTCAAGTCCTTGCGGACTTTGAGACCCACTGTGGCGGGTCTCAACAGGTTCAAAGGGACTTTCTCAGTCGAAGTCGGTGACGGCTTCAACACCCCTAGCGGATGCGTTATTGCTAACGCGGTTTAGATTTTAAGCGATGCCCAAAAGGCGGTGCAGTTCGGTGGAGGTTGTCGTGTACTGCAACAGGGTCTTTCGTGTGGGATGCACGATGGCCGCTGCGCCAAACGCGGCGAGGGTGGCTTCGTGGAAACCGCACAAGATGAGTTTCTTTTTGCCGGGGTAGGTGTTGATGTCGCCCACGGCAAAGATGCCAGGCACATCGGTGGCAAAGGTTTCGGTGTTGACCACCAGTTGTTTGCGTTCCATGGCTAAGCCCCAGTTGGCAATGGGGCCGAGCTTGGGGGAGAGACCTAAGAAGGCTAAGACGTGCTGTGCAGAGCGCTCGATGGTTTGGCCTTCGGGTGTTGCCACTTGGACGGCATGCAGTTGTTGATCGGTGCTCAACAACGCCGTGGGTTGACCAATTTGCAGTTGCAACTGGCCGCTGGCCACCGCATCGCGCATGGCTTGCAATAGTGCTGGCTCTGCGGTGAATACGTCACGGCGGTGCATCAACGTCACGCTGCGTGGTGCTTGAGTTTCGAGTGTGAGCTTCAATGCTGCGGCCACGGCAGATTCTTCCCCACCCAAAACAAGCACGTCTTGGTTGGCAAAGCGCGATCCATCGCCTAAGCGGTAATGCACATGGGTGTTTTCAAGTTCTGCGGCACCTTCAACGGCCAGCTTGCGGGCTTGAAATGCGCCCACACCTGCGGCGATGACCAACACCTTGCACAGCAAGTGCAGCCCCGCAGAGGTGCGCACCGAAATCAAACCTTCGTCCAAGCGCTCGACTTCGGTGACTTCTTGATTGAGATGAAACGTGGGCGCAAAAGGTTGAATCTGGGTTTGCAGTTGTGCCACCAGTTCACGCCCTGTGCACACAGGGATGCCCGGAATGTCGTAAATGGGTTTGTCTGCGTACAGCTCCAC